>Ga0209467_1000304_pt1 | contig 79581 bp, 52 predicted proteins | sample Higcelwee11metaG_FD_187175 | JGI IMG/M metagenome (GOLD analysis project Ga0209467, IMG submission 187175) | Freshwater pond sediment microbial communities from the University of Edinburgh, under environmental carbon perturbations - High... | ecosystem: Environmental > Aquatic > Freshwater >...
CCTCTGCCCTTTGTTATATATCCTACTATTTCGTCACCAGGGACCGGATTGCAGCATTTAGAAAATCTTATCATGATATTCTCCACACCTTTTACCCTGATCCCGTTGTTATTATGCCTTTTCATCCTATCCTGCGACTTCTCAAACTGGCGCTCAATACTTTCCTCTTCCCGCTCTTCAAGCTTCTGGACTTTTCTGAATTCTTCCTTAAGCTTTGTTATTATCTGATTGACTGTCAACCCACCGTAGCCAAGAGAAGCATACATATCATCCGCGCTGTGATGACTTAACTTTTTATAAATAGCTTCAAGCCATTCCGGTCTTAATAGCTGAATTGACGTATAGCCATTCCTGCGTATTTCTTTCTCTAAGAGCTCTTTCCCTTTTTGAATATTCTCTTCTCTTTTCTCCTTCTTAAACCACTGTCTTATCTTATTCTTCGCTTGTGAGCTTCTTACTATTTTCAGCCAGTCACGGCTTGGTCCGTTGGCAACAGCCGAAGTAATTACTTCTACTATATCCCCGTTCTGCAGCTTATAGTCTAATGGTACTATTCTTCCGTTTATTTTTGCCCCGATGCATCTGTTACCTATCTGGCTGTGTATCTTATATGCAAAATCTATTGGGGTAGAGTCCACCGGCAAATCTACTACATCACCCTTTGGGGTAAATACATATACTTCATCAGTAAATAAGTCTACCTTCAAGGTTTCCATGAATTCTTTTGTATCTTTAATCTCATTCTGCCATTCAAGCATCTGTCTCAGCCATTTCAGCTTCTCATCGAACTCTGATTGGGAGGTTTTCCCTTCTTTATACTTCCAGTGAGCTGCTATACCAATTTCAGAGGTTCTATGCATTTCCCAAGTTCTTATCTGTACTTCAAAGGGCTGCCCATCAGAACCAAGCAGAGTAGTATGAAGCGACTGGTACATGTTTGGCTTGGGCATTGCTATATAATCCTTAAATCTTCCGGGTATAGGCTTCCACAGAGTGTGAACTATGCCCAAAACGCCATAGCAATCTTTGACTGTATCAACAATTATCCTTACTGCTGTAAGGTCAAATATCTGCTCAAAGCTCTTATTCTGGTAATACATTTTCCTGTAAATACTGTAAAAGCTCTTCGGCCTTCCCTCAATATGGGCTTCTATTCCCACATCATTGAACTTTTCCTTCAGAATTTTTATTACATGATTGATTTCATCCTCGCGTTCCTTTCTCTTTTTAGCTACTTTGTCCACCAAATCGTAGTATTCCTTTGGCTCAAGATATCTTAACGCAAGGTCCTCCATCTCCCACTTTACTTTTGATATTCCTAACCTGTGAGCAATAGGAGCATATATTTCGATAGTTTCTTTAGCTTTTTCCTTCTGCTTTTCAGGAGGCATATATTTGAGTGTACGCATATTATGCAGTCTGTCAGCAAGCTTTATAAGCACTACTCTAATATCCTTTGCCATAGCTATAAACATTTTTCTAAGGCTTTCAGCCTGCTGCTCTTCTTTTGTCTTATATTCCAGCCTTCCTAATTTGGTCACTCCATCTACAAGCATTGCTATCTCTTCACCAAAAAGACTTTTACAGTCCTCATAGGTGCATTTTGTATCCTCAATAACATCATGCAGTATTCCCGCAGCTATTGTAACATTGTCCATATTGAGCTCTGCCAGTATTCTCGCTACTTCCACCGGATGGATAATGTAATCCTCTCCCGATACCCGCTTTTGCCCCTCATGAGCTTTAATGGCATAGTTATAAGCCCTTTCAACAATCTCTGCGTCATTGGCTGTGTTATACTTTTTAATTATATTCATTAGGTCCTGTAACATAAAAAACACCAACTTATAGAACATTTATATAGGTTATTTATTTTAGTACTACTAAAAAAGCTGGTTGCACCAGCTTTAGTTATTTAAATCTATTTTAGTATATTTACCTTAATTTTTCAAATATTTAATTTTATATTTAGTATATACTATGCTTCTGCTTTAATATTTGATTACTGAGCTTATATTGTAGCTCTTCAGTTTATCTCTTCCTTTCAGGAATTCCAGTTCAATGAGAAAACCTATATGAACTACTTCTCCTCCAAGCTGCTCTACCAATTTTGCTGCTGAAAAAATAGTACCTCCGGTTGCAAGCAGATCATCTACCAAAGCCACTCTTGTACCCTTTTTTACTGCATCCTTGTGAATCTCAAGAACATCCGTTCCATATTCCAGCTCATACTCATAGCGAGCTATCTCAGCCGGCAGCTTGCCTGGCTTTCTTACCGGAACAAACCCAACTCCAAGCTCATACGCTATAGGTGCTCCGAATATGAACCCTCTGGCTTCGGGCCCTACAACCACGTCAACATTCAAGTCCCTTAGCTTATCTGCAATGGATTTAATAGCAAACCTGAAAGCATCTCCATCCTTTAAAAGCGGTGTCACATCTTTAAAGCTTATGCCTTCCTTTGGGAAATCTTCAATTACTCTTATGTACTTTTCCAAATCCATAAGTACTACCCCCTTTAATTATTTTACGAATTTTAAATCCCTTATGTTCAACTGCACACTTTCTATACCGTTCCACATATTTCTCTCTACACTACATATTATATCAACTTTTTTACCATTTGTTAACATTTTTTTCAAGTTTCCGAAGTTATAAGCTATACATTTAATTTCATTTACACCGTCATAAACTGAGAGAGAAAGGTGTTTACATTCATTTCCCACCGCTTTGGACGATATAATCGAAAGCCCCCTATACACAAATACAGGACTTGTATTGCCTGTACCAAACGGCTCCATAAGCATAAGCTTCCGAGTAGTATCAATGTTAATATCCTCTGGTACCAGCTTGTAGTCTACAAAAATTTCCGGCAGGAGTTTATCTTCACCCAAAATACTAGCTGCCTCATTGTTCATGCATTTCCGGAGTTCATCAACTCTTTCAGTCCTTATTGTAAAACCTGCAGCCATTTCATGTCCGCCGTACTTTTCAAACAGGCTGCTATATTTAGTCATAGCTTCGAAGATGTTAAAGCCTGGGATACTCCTTGCAGAACCTTTGCAAAGCTCCCCGCTCTGCGACATTATAAAGGTCGGGAAGTGGAACCTTTCTACCAGCCGTGATGCCACAATCCCAATAACACCTATATGCCAGTTCTCATTGCAGAGTACCAGCACTCTATCCTTATCAAAATCTATGGTTTTTTCGACTATGTCTGCTGCACTGTCCAAGATTGAATTCTCTATTGTCTGACGCTCCCGGTTGTCCAAATCCAGCTTCTTTGCTATATCCATAGCTCTGAGCTTATGATCAGTCAGTAAAAGCTCAACGCATTCCGAGGCATCTGCAATCCTGCCTGCAGCATTTATTCTAGGTGCAAGCATAAAAGCTACATTATATGAATTAAGCTCTTTACCGCTTAATCCGCATACTTCAAGCAATGCTTTTATGCCTTCATTATTAGTATTTCTTATTTTAAGAAGGCCGTTTTTTACTATTATACGGTTTTCATCCAGTAGTGGTACTACATCTGCTATTGTACCGATTGAAGCAATATCTAAAAGTTCCTCTGTAAAATTGCAATATCCAGTTCTTTTAAGTAAAGCACTTGCCAGTTTAAATGCAACTCCTACTCCGGCAAGATCCTTACAGGGGTAACTGCAGTCAGATTGATGAGGATTTATTATGCTTATGGCACTTGGCAGTTCACACCCACACTCATGATGATCCGTTATAATTATTTCCATCCCTAAGCTTTGTGCATGAAAAACTACGTCATTGGATCTTATTCCGCAGTCTACAGTAATTATAAGACTTACCCCAAGCTCCTTTATCCTTTCCATGGAATTAATGTTCAGCCCATAGCCTTCTTCTATTCTGTGCGGTATGTAATATACCGCATCAGCACCAAGTTTTCTTAATGTTCTTATCATTATAGCCGTTGAAGTTATTCCATCAACATCATAGTCACCATAAACACATACTTTTTCTTTGCTTTGTACCGCATTCAAAATTCTCTCTACAGCCTCATTTATCCCCTTTAGGCGATACGGGTCATAAAGTGAACCCAAATCAGTATTCATGAAGGCTCTTACCTTTGGGACAGTATCAATACCCCTGTTTATCATAGCTCTTGCTACTATCTCAGGTATTTCAAATTCATTAATTATTAGTTCAAGATTTTCCATGCTTTTATTATAAGACATCCATCTTTTGTTCAATATTTCATCACATGCCTATCTATATGTTTTATGCTGAATATTTTAAATATATTAAGACTACTGCTTATTAATTTCTTCTATCTCTTCAATCTTCTGAGGCTTTTCTTCTTTAGCTGTTTCCTTTTGGGAATCAGCTTTCTTCAATTCTTCCTTAAGTCTTTTATTCTCACTTGAAAGTTCCATAAGCTTAAATTTGTTCTTTATTGCTCTTACCGCATCAAAAGGCAGCATTATAAGTACCCCAATCAATGCAGAGCAAAGGATTACCACCGCTTGAGACAGGCTTATCTTATACCATAGAAGATTTATTACTACTACTCCTGCATTTTGTACTGCAAAAAATGCTATAAAAACAGCAAAAATCAATGAAATGACTATAGTAAGCTGCATATGAAACCCTCCAATACAATCTTTTTAATAGTAGATCCTGACACTTCTAATATAAAGCTTTTTGCCATATACTTCAACAAATATATTTTATGCAAAAACTAAGAAGGTAACAGTATTTAACTGTTACCTTTAATCATTCTCTTATTAGTGCGCTCCCTTAAGCTTGTTCTTCCGGTCAAACATTACCCAGAGGGGACTTGCAATAAATATTGAAGAATAGGTTCCACTTATTATACCAACAACCAGTGGAAGTGCAAAGTCTTTTATCGCCGGCACCCCAAGAATATAAAGGGTTAATATTGTAATCAAGGTAGTCAGAGAAGTATTTATAGATCTCGCCATAGTTTCCGATATACTCTCGTTTACAAGACTATCATGCTCTAACTTCTTTACATGTTTTTTATTTTCCCTGATCCTGTCAAATACAACTATTGTATCATTTATTGAATAACCGACTATTGTCAGTATAGCGGCAATAAAGCTTGCATTTATCGCAATTCTTGCTACTGAATAAACAACTAGCATAATCAAGGCATCATGCACAAGTGCTATTATGGCTGCAATGCCAAACTTCCATTCGAACCTGAAGGATACATATGCAAGTATTCCAAGGTTTGCTAATAATAGTGCAATCAATGCCTGCTTCGTAAGCTCACTGCCTATAGCTGGTCCAATTGATACAAACTGTATATTTGTCTGCTCTATGCCAAACTTTTCTTTAAAGCCCTTTATTACCTCGCCCTGTTGGTTATTATTCAATGTAACCTTTGTTTTTATTAAGGCTATGTCCTTGTTCTGACCGGCATATGTGACAATTGCTTCCTTGTCAAATTTGTCAATAATACTTCTGACTTCAGATATTTCGAATGTCTTTCCAATATTTGCCTGTATTGATGTTCCTCCTGTAAAGTCAATACCTAAATTCAAACCGTTTATAGCCATGAATATCAATCCAATTGCGATGATAACTCCAGAAATTGCAAACCATAGGTTCTTGTATTTCATAAAATTATATATCTTCATCTAGCATCCCTCCTATAGGCCAAATAGCTTCAAATTCTTTATAAGGTTGCTGCTAACCAAGAGTTTGAGCAGATATCTTGTTATCACTATCGCTGTAAACATACTTGTAAGTATACCTATGGACAGCGTAACTGCAAAGCCCTTAATAGGACCTGTTCCAAAGTAGAACAGCACTACTGCCGCTATAAGAGTTGTTATATTTGAGTCAAATATCGTAAGAAAAGCTCTTCTGAAGCCCGAATCAATTGCAGCCCTCAAAGTCTTACCTAATCGCAGTTCTTCCTTTATTCTTTCGAAAATGATTACATTTGCATCAACTGCCATACCTACCGAAAGTATGATACCTGCAATACCCGGAAGTGTAAGTGTAGCTTTTATGCTTGCAAGTACTACAAGTACTATGACAATATAAAGCATCAAAGCTATATCGGATACTAACCCGGGCAGTCTGTAATATAACAGCATGAATAACAGTACCAGCAATATTCCTATCTGTCCTGCTACAATGCTCTTCTCAAAGGAATCCGCACCCAGTTGAGGCCCTACTGCTGTAACAGAAAGAGTTTCAAGTTCAACAGGAAGTGCTCCTGCTCTAATCAATGTAGCTAAGTCACCTGCTTCTTGCATAGTGGCAGAACCTGTGATTACACCCTTCCCATCAGGAATAACGCTTTGTACTGTAGGAAGAGATATTGCCTTCTTATCAAGATAGATTCCTATTACCTTGCCGATGTTTCTTTCTGTAGCATCAGCAAATTTCTTTGCTCCTTCGGACGACAGCTCAAAGGCTACTGCCGGAGCCTGGCCAACTCCATTGCTGCTATCTGTGTATTCTGCTTCTGCTTTCTTTATATCACTACCGGTCAAAACAACCTGTTTTGTTTCTTCCTCAATAAATTCAAGCTGTGCTGTCTGTCCAATTATATCCAAGGCTCTCTGCGGATCCTGAATTTCAGGAAGCTGAACTTCTATCCTGTTCTTTCCTACTCTTGTAATAACTGGTTCGGCTACACCCAGAGTGTCTATACGTTCTCTTATAGTAGCAACCGCTCTTGTCATTTTCTCATCGTCTACCGGATCATTGGGATTGTCCTTTGCTTCAAGAAGTACTGTTACTCCGCCTCTCAAATCAAGACCCAGTTTAACCAGCTTCTGGACAGGCACAATTTCATATTTCCCAATATTAAGCCCATAGAATGCAATATATGCAAAAAATGAAATTAATAAAATTATTGCAAGAAATATTATTAGGCTTTTTGATTTCATTTGTCTACTCCTCCTTATTTAATTTCACAATGGTAATTATATTACTTTTACAATTTTTAGTCAATGCGGAAGAAATATCATCCTGCTCTACTTTCACCTATATTTCTACATTTTCGTTATAATCTTACATAATATTACACTATTAAACAGCAGTTAGCTGCTTTTATACTATCTTCTATTATTTTCAGATTTTTCTATTCTATTCTTCCGGCGTATTCTTCTGAAAGCTTTACATATCCTTCTCCAGAGTAACGGATTCCTTCTATTTCATCTGAGGACAGTTTTCTTAGCACCTTTGCCGGACTCCCTATGGCCAGTACTCCTGAAGGAATGGTCTTACCTGAAGTTATCAATGAATTAGCCCCTACTATTACATTGTCTCCTATAACTGCACCGTCAAGAATGGTGGCACCCATTCCTATTATACAGTTGCTGCCTATAGTACATCCATGAATGATTACATTATGCCCCACAGTTACATTCTCTCCGATTGTGGTCTTGTAGTCATGAGAACAATGTAATACACTTCCATCCTGAATATTTGTGCAATTCCCAATTCTAATTTCATTAACATCTGCCCTAAGCACCGCATTATACCAAATGCTGCAATTCTCACCAACAAAGCACCTGCCTATAATGGTACTGTTTTCTGCTATAAATACGTTTTCCTCTATAGCAGGCTTGTAATGCTTGTACGATACTATCATATACCCTCCTCGAACGGCAGGGGGCTTCTCCCCCTTGCATCCCCATTATATAGGGCATTATAATTTCCTATACAATTAATAAGAAGCGTTTTAAAGCAGTAATATATAGGTATGCGTGGATGCTTTCCTACATATTACTGCCTATGTATAAAACTGAATATGTTAATTTCCTTAAAGTGTGTTCTTTTGCGAAGTTTCACGTTTAACTCTGCTGTTCTCAACGTTTTCGCATTTTTGGTTTGCTACTGTGCAGGAAGTCTTACATGCTGACTGGCATGAGTTCTGGCATTCCCCGCAGCCGCCCTTTTGTGCACTTTCACACAATGATCTGCTGTTTATCGTTCTTATATGCTTCATTTAGTATCCTCCTCCATATTTTATCACTTTAAGATTATACCATATTAGTGTTTTATGGAAAAGTAAAATTTGCAATTAATTAAGATTTACGCCTATTATGCCCCCAATCAATCCTACAGCGCTACCTGTAAGTGCCTTTACCATGAAATACTTGTCAAGGTTAAAGTCTTGCCCGAAGCCTATGCCTAAAGGCACCAGCAAAATTGTAAATACCAACCCCAGGACTATACCAAAGAACCAGCCCTTACTTATTATTCTCTTCCCGCCGTAAATACTTGAAATCGTTACGCTTATAATCATTATAATCTGCATAGTAGTGCTCATTGATGAATCACTCATACTTGTGAATGAAAGAATCAATGCATATAATATTATCAGCACAAAAGATACGGCAAAGCATAATCCAAGTGATTTCAAGAATACTCCATAAATATTAGTGCTTTTTCCTTCTGTTGATGCTTTTTGTGTAAAGCTATTCAGCTTCCTCATACTAAATAACCCCCTATAGCATTTATTTTAATCGCAGAAAAGTTTTTATGAAATATTTAATTTTCTGCGAAATAAGCTACCCTTTTTTACATTTTGCAGATTATGGTTTGTTTTCTATAAATCTATTCGCTATAGGGAATATTTATTCTTATGTGAAGAAAAGTAACTTGAATTCAAGTTACTTTTCTTCATTATCTTCTAATACTTTTCCGATTGACCATCTTGCAATTCTGAGTTTTACTTTATCCGCTCCAACCTCAATAGTAAGTACATCTTCCTTAGCACTAACTACCTTTCCGTATAGCCCGCCTATTGTTACAATTGATGTGCCTTCTTTAACATTGTTTCTCATTTCCCTGGTTTCTTTTTCTTTCTTCCTTTGCGGCCTTATCAGGAAAAAGTAAAATGCTCCGATGACAACTATATACGGCAAAATCCATCCATATTGATTCACGCTGTATACTCCTCCTTTTTTATTTTACACTACTGATATTATAATATTTGCATAAGACATATTATTCAATAAATAACTCAAAAATCCTTCTCAACATTTATATGTTATCCAATTATATTTTTTATTATATATAATTATCTCCCATAACCATAGCTTTCAAAAAATTCATTTCTAAATTCCGTAAGTCTATCCTCTTCTATTGCTTTTCTAATTTTTGCCATAAGATTTTGCAGAAACCTCAGATTATGAATGGTTGTCAGCCTTCCGCCCAATATCTCTCCCGCCTTAATAAGATGTCTTATATAAGCTCTTGAAAAGTTTCTGCAGGTATAACAGTCGCACTCTTCATCCAGCGGTCTCATGTCCTCGCTGTATTCTGCATTCCTGACAACAAGCTTTCCCCTGGAGGTCATTACAGTTCCGTTTCGTGCAATTCTTGTAGGCAGCACACAGTCAAACATATCTATTCCCCGTATTGAGCCATCTATCAAGCAGTCAGGGCTTCCCACCCCCATAAGGTATCTGGGCTTATTCTTAGGAAGCTCCGGTACTGTATATTCGAGTACTTCATTCATTATTTCCTTAGGCTCCCCGACACTCAGCCCCCCTATTGAGTACCCCGGCAAATCGGCTTCCACAGATCTTCTTGCACTTTCAAGCCGCAAATCCTTATAAACACTTCCTTGCACTATTCCAAAAAGTGACTGTTTCTCTGTGTTTTTATGAGCTCCCTTACATCTATGCAGCCACCTTATAGTCCTTTCCATTGATTTCTTCGCATAGTCATGCTCGCAGGGATATGGCGTACACTCATCAAAAGCCATTATAATATCAGCCCCAAGTGAGTTTTCTATCTCCATAACGTATTCCGGAGTAAAAAGATGCCTGGAACCGTCAAGATGGGATTTGAACTCCACACCTTCTTCGGAAATCTTCCTTAAATCATTAAGACTAAATACCTGAAAACCTCCACTGTCAGTAAGAATAGGCCTATCCCAATGCATGAATCCATGAAGTCCTCCAGCTTTCTCCACCAGTTTATGCCCCGGTCTGATGTACAAATGATATGTATTGCTTAATATTATTTGCGCCCCAATTTCTTTTAATTCATCAGGAGACATAGCTTTTACGGTAGCTTGGGTGCCTACCGGCATGAATACCGGAGTATCAATGACTCCATGAGGCGTATATAGCTTTCCCAGCCTTGCTCCTGTTTTACTGTCTTCCTTTATCAGTTCGTATCTAATTGTCAAGTGCACATACCTCCACTAATTAAATTATCAGCATTGCATCCCCAAAGCTGAAAAAACGATAGCTTTGTTCTACCGCTTCTTTATATGCCCTCATTATACTATCTTTGCCAGCCATAGCACTTACCAGCATAAGCAATGTGGATTCCGGCAAGTGAAAATTGGTTATGAGTCCATCAGTTATCATAAACTTATATCCGGGATATATGAATATGTCTGTCCACCCTCTGTCTTCTTTAAGCCTGCCATTTTTCTGCATTATTGATTCCAGTGTCCTTGTGGAGGTTGTACCTACACAGATAACTCTTCCTCCGTTTTCCCTGGCGCTTTCTATTATCTCTGCACTCTCCGCACTTAACTCATAGTACTCCGAATGCATCTTATGCTCCTCAATATTTTCTACCTTTACGGGTCTGAAGGTACCAAGGCCTATATGAAGAGTAACATATGCTATTTTTATACCATAAGATTCTATCTGCTGTAAAAGCCCCTTTGTGAAGTGCAGCCCTGCAGTTGGCGCTGCAGCAGAACCTTCATGCTTTGAGTATACTGTCTGATATCGTTCCTTATCCGTAAGCTGTTTCTTTATATATGGAGGAAGCGGAACATTTCCCAGGCAGTCAAGCACTTCCTCGAAAATACCCTGATAGTGAAATCTTACCAAGCGGTTGCCGCCTTCAATTATCTCAAGTATCTCTCCTTCAAGCTCCCCATTTCCGAATATAAATATTGCACCGGGTTTTGCCTTTTTCCCGGGTCTTAACATCACCTCCCAAATATCCTTCTCCTTCCTGTTCAGAAGTAAAAACTCTATACTGCCCAAGCTGTCCTTTTTTACCCCGAAAAGTCTTGCGGGTATTACCCTTGTATTATTCAACACCAGACAGTCTCCATTATTCAGGTATTCCAGAATATCTCTGAAACTGCGGTGTCTTATTTCTCCATTATTTTTATCAAGAACCAGAAGCTTTGACATATCCCTGTCGACAATAGGTTCTTGAGCAATAAGTTCTTCAGGCAAATCATAATAAAAATCTTTCAGATCCATCGTATATCCTTTCTATTGTAGTTTTGCACCCTGATAATAGTATTCCAATATCTGCTTGTAGCTATTACCTGCCTCAGCCATTCCCTTTGCTCCGTATTGGCTCATCCCTAACCCATGCCCATAGCCTTTGCCATCGAAGGTATATATATCAGGTACAACATTATAGGCTTTCATGTCGCTCATTCCTTTTATGTTTACTTTGTTTTCTGGGCTATTTACCTTTGTTTTTCCCGATGCTGAAACCACATACATGTTTGAAGCTCTTCCCGGCTCAGAAGTTCCCGTTAACGATCCTTTCACAAATATATCCGCATCTGTTTTCAATGTGTACCAAATGCTCTTTAGTGATCTTGTACCTATTACACTCCTTATTTTTTCCTTTTCAAATACTCTTGTTCCTTTAGTACCCTTTACCTCAAGCTTTGTTACCCTTCCATACAGGCTGGTCTCCAAAATCCCGATGTCTGTTATTTCACCAAGGTCTATCTTTGACTGAGTAAGCTTTTCATGAATTGCAGCCTTATCTATGGAAAGAATCCAGTTGTCATAAGGACTTTTGAGGCTGTATGCATCGTCTACTCCTCTGATATAATCAATTCTGGTACCCCATACATTCTCACTGTCTTCGGTATGCCCTCCGCTGCTCGAGTGGAAATAAGCAGATACCAGTTTTCCGTTATATGTAATTATCTTTCCCTTTGTTTCATTTACAGCTTGTGTGGTAGTTGGTTTCTCCTGTTCCAACCCGTTATATGCCTGACAGTGTTCCGTACTGCACAAATCGAATCCATAGGCATTGTGCCTTCCCATTGTTACAAGAGCATAATTTCTTGCGGCTACAGCCTGAGCTTTTAGCGCTTCCATATTCCAGTTTGACGGCATTTCCGAGGGAACAACACTATATAAATACTGATCGAAAGGCAATTCATTTATCAATGTAATATCGCTTTCCGGAAGGCTTTGCATTATTATGCTTCCCCTGTATTTTTTACCTTTATACGACAGCGATCTGACTTTTCCCTGAACATCCTCAGGTATCACCTTTACTTTTTCTTCGCTGTTCAGCAAAAGTATCAGTTCTCCGGAGGAATTATCGATTATCTGTATTCTATTTCTATCCGGATATATGACAGAATAGCTTATATCGCTCATTTCATTCTGCATAACCTGTATCTGGTTTTGGCATTCTCTCTCATCCAGACACAACTGAGACCATACCTTCCACCCGCCTTCATATGCTAAAAATACAGTTGGGCTGATAGAGGTAACCTTGTTTAACACCTGCCTGGCTGTTTCTATATCGGCATATACACCGCCTATCTGTATATGATAAGGCCCTATTACTTCACCCTCATATTTGGCGGCTTCTACATAGTTGATCTCGCTTTCATTGCCATTTATTATATTGTAATAAATGTCCCTGCGTACCTTAATGCCGGCAGAGCTTTTTATCCCGTACAAATCCTTATATGTACCGTTTTCATAACCCAAAATTTTCATACCTGTCTCACTGCCTACACTAAAGATATTTGCGGCAGTCTGTCCAAAGCTCAGGCCTACCTTTATTGTTTCAGGGACTGAGATGTCGGCATGTAATGTTTCAATATTGAAAAAAAAGGATGTTAACACAACTGCACTAATTAATATATGTGCCAATATAACTTTTTTTGATTTCATGAGCACAACTCCTTCCAGTATGCGCTGTTGAAACTATTTTCTAAGCAACGCAAAAACTATAGTCAGTATAATACTGGCTAAAATGCTTGTCACAATTGGAAAATAAAAAGTGAAATTACCTTTTCTTATATAGATATCCCCAGGAAGCCTTCCTATACCTAATTTCCCGCCTAAGTAAAGCAAAACCCCAAATATAGTTATACCGATTCCAAGTGCTATAACTGTTTTCGCAAGAAATTGGATATTCATTTTCGTTCGTCCTTTCTCTTTGGCAGGTATCTATCCCTCTCGCTGTATATGCAGCCGCAGTATTGCTGTCTGTATAGTCCCAGCTGCTTTGACTTTTCCACACCCTCCCTAAAGCCTTCCCTAAAATCCTTATATAAGAACTCTACCCCATATTTTGCTCCTGCTTCTTCTCCTATCTTCTTTATGAGATCATGCTTCTGGAAGGGACTCACCAGAAGAGTAGTGGTAAAAGCATCAAAGTTCCCTTTTTTAGCTACAGAAGCAGTTCGAAAAAGACGGTCGGCATAGCACATCATACACCGCTGTCCTTCACGAAAAGCGGCATTCCTGAGAAACTCCTCCAAATTGTATTCATCTATTTCAATAAGCTTATACCCTGATTTGTCTGCAAACTCCTTAGCTGTATCCATTCTTTTTTTATATTCCGTGTAAGGATGTATATTGGGATTATAGAACAATCCCGTTATATCATGCTCTTTGGAAAGAACCTGATGGGGATATACAGCACATGGGCCGCAGCACATATGCAGCAGTAGTTTCAATTGTCTCACCTCTTGCTAATCCTTATTAATACCAAAATGCTTGTAAGCAGAATTTGTTGCAACCCTTCCTCTGGGTGTCCTGTTAATAAAACCTATCTGTAAGAGATATGGCTCGTAAACATCCTCAATAGTACCGCTGTCTTCTCCTATGGATGCTGCCAGAGTATCCAGCCCTACCGGTCCTCCATCAAATTTTCTGATGATTGTGTGTAGCATCTTCTTGTCAATATCGTCTAATCCCATATCGTCTATTTCCAGAAGTTTCAACGCTTTATCGGCTGTCTCCTTGTCGATTACGCCGGAAGCCCTGACCTGGGCATAGTCTCTTACCCTTTTCAACAGTCTGTTGGCAACCCTTGGGGTTCCCCTGGACCTCCTCGCTATCTCAAAGGCCCCTTCATCTTCTACCTCTATCTTTAATATTTTTGCAGATCTTGTGATTATATCATAAAGTTCTTCATTAGTATAATACTCCAGCCTGCATATTACTCCAAATCTATCTCTTAAGGGAGCTGTAATCATACCGGCTCTTGTGGTGGCACCTATCATAGTAAACCTTGGCAAATCAAGCCTGATGGATCTTGCGCTGGGCCCCTTGCCAATTATTATGTCCAAAGCATAATCTTCCATAGCAGGATAAAGGATTTCTTCAACACTTCTATTAAGCCTGTGTATTTCATCTATAAACAATACGTCATTGTTATTAAGATTAGTTAAAATTGCCGCCAGATCCCCAGGTTTTTCAATTGCCGGTCCGGAGGTTATCCTTATGTTCACACCCAGTTCATTTGATATGATATTGGCAAGAGTCGTTTTTCCAAGTCCAGGAGGTCCGTATAGCAAAACATGATCAAGCGTTTCTTGTCTTTTATTCGCTGCTTGTATGAAAATGCTTATTTTCTCTTTGGCGCTGGACTGTCCTATATACTCCTTAAGGGATTTGGGTCTTAGGCTGGTATCAACCGCTATGTCTTCATCTATTATCTTTGGTGTTATCAATCTATCTTCCATTATACTTCCTCACTTCGTTTATACCTAATACTTACATGGTTGCAAGCTGTTTTAGGGCATCCTTAATAAGAATATCGATAGGTTTCTTTGTATCCTTTAGCTTAAAAACGGCAGTTGACGCTGTGGAATAATTATATCCTAAGGAGACTAAAGCTTCAATTACCTCAGATATTTCATCATGAGAATCGGAAGTCTCCATTCCGCCTATTGCACTTTCAGCATCTATCTTGTCCTTAAGCTCAAGTATTATTCTTTCTGCAATTTTTTTCCCTATGCCTTGCGCTTTTATAAGCTTTGATACATCCCTGCTTATTATTGCCGCTGCTATCTCTGCTGCTTTGTACTGGTTAAGCAGTGATGCTCCGGCTTTAGGCCCGACTCCCGATACTGAAATAAGCAATTTAAACATTGAAAGCTCATCTCTCGTTGAAAAGCCATACAGTATCAGGTCATCCTCTTTTACTATCAAATGAGTAAAAATCTTTGAAATTTCCCCCAGTTTAAGACTTTTTATAGTATTCAAAGAGGTGAACACCCTGTAGCCTAAACCTGAAATATCTATTACCGCATAATCCCCACCTATGTAATCCACTCTTCCGCTTAAATATTCATACATATTTCTTCACCCCTACAATTTGAATTGTTCCGAAAAATTTGATGAGTTACCGTGACAAATGGCAACAGCTAATGCATCTGCTACATCATCAGGTTTTGGTATCTCCCTCAGATTCAGCAAAATCTTCACCATCTGCTGTATTTGGCTCTTTTCCGCCCGCCCATACCCTACAACGGCCTGTTTGACCTGGAGAGGAGTATATTCATAAACGGGAACTTTTGACTTTGAGCCCGCCAAAACCGCTACTCCCCTGGCATGTCCTACCGTCAGGGCGGTCTTTATGTTTTTGTTGAAGAACAACTCTTCAACTGCTACAGCATCAGGTTTATATTTTTCAATAATTCCGATAAGTTCATCGTATATATGGGTAAGCCTTTCAGACATCGGCGTACCTGCATTTGTAGTAATCGCTCCATAGTCTATAACGGTAAATTTGTTTGCAGCGTACCGTACAAGTCCAAAGCCCAGTATTGCTATACCCGGGTCAATTCCTAATATCAACAATATTAATGCACCATCCAAACATATATTCGCTAATTTATACTATAACCTGTTTTTACAAAAAAATAAAGCAGTTTTTCACCGCTAAAGACTTGTTTTTCACTTAGAAATTCCCTTTTGCGAATCCCTTTGCGGGAGCAACGGGATAGAGCAAAAGTTTATGGAATTTCTTAGTGAAAAACATTTCTACCTTATGTTCTAGTTGCTAAAGCCCTCTAACGTTTGTTCCTTTTGTTCCTCTGTATCAACTACAATTCCTCCGTTAAGAGCCTGCTGATCTTCGGGAGTAAGTGTCGCTAAAGATATATCGGTTTTTTCCTGCATAATCTTCTGCCCGTCCTCATCATATACATATATGGCGATATACCCATTGTCTACCCCTATTATATAATGATTTGGGCAGTATGTATCTATCGTTCTGCTTAGTTCTATAATAGGAGGCGAAAACCCTGAAATCTCCCAGTTTATATATTTTTCCTTCAACTGCTGCTCGCTCATATTTACCTCATCACTACCGGCCTGAACAGCTTTTTCTACAGTATGTCTGCAGGAATTATAAAATGTCTTGAAAATCAACTGTGTATTTGGAGTAAGTATATCCTTATCTGCTGTATTTACTACTTGATCTGTTGCGCTATCGGCATTTACCTTCTCAAATGGTTCCTTACTGCTTGCCGGATTTATCAAGCTATCCGGTATTTTGAGGTTAACCTTTGATTGATTTGTATACTCATCTCCGGACTCAGGGGGATCAGTATTTAAAAAATATCCGACCCCAAATGCGGCAAAAATAAGCAGGAAAAAGACCGCAGCAAGCACATACCTTCTTTTGTATCTGATACTTCTATCTTCAAACATAACTTTCCCTCCATATTGTTCTGGAGGGTATTATTCCCAAAATATCAGCATTTATACGTATCTATATATTATTGTTTCGTTTTTTCTTTTCTATATAATTTTTACAGTTGTCTCCTGTTGATTCCTTTACGAGCTGTGAAGGCAGCCTGCGTGTTTTGAACTCGAAAAGCCTGCAGCCATTTGGAAAATTCTTATCCCAGGTCACATAATAATGGGCACAGTTAAAACAGTTAACTTTATCATTTACCCCATGCAAGCTGCACCCCCAAATACTTTAGTATTATATCATTTTTAGACTTGTCATATTCTCATTTGTTACGTACAGATTTTCAACCTCTCTACACCCATTCTTCGAACCTTCAATGAAGTTGTTCAGAGCGCCGTCTACCGTCTCAACATGTACAAGATAACTTTCGACAGCATTGAGTTTTTCGATTTTCTCAAAAATATTGTTCAGGCTTTTTCCTGTCGCAACTTTTTCATATATTCCGTTATTCATTATAACACCTCCTAGTTTTGTTTACAAAGCAAACATTTATATTATCCGGCTGATAAAACTACGCATAACTCTGACAGTCAATACCTTAACTTAAAGAGACAAAAAGCTTCAATAATATTTTTAGCTTAGTTCGGCTTATTATACAAAAGTATTAGAACAGAAATTTCTTCAAATAATATAGCTAAACAATACAAAAATTAAGGGTGATTTTATGATAGGACTAGGCTTTGCATGTATTTCAAAAAGCTTAAAAGAAAATGGAAGTTTCAGAACAATGAGTGTAAAGACATATGAGGGTTTAGAGGCTCAGGAAAGGATGAGAAGACTGCGCTCCATGTCAGTTGACAACCTTTACAATGTATATACGATCATGCTTTGGTGCATCAAAAATAACATTAGCCTGTACCGGCTAAGCTCTGACCTCATACCCCTTGCCACCTATGTTCGCAAGTGGCAATGGTGGGAGGATCAGGATATCAAAAGAATGTGCGAAAAGATAAAAACAATCACTGAGGAGGGTAAGCTCAGAATAAGTATGCATCCCGATCAGTTCTGTGTACTTAATTCTGAAAGATCAGAGGTAGTTTTGGGGAGCATTGCAATCCTTCTGCACCTAAGTAGGCTCTCCAATCTGGTAGGCAACAGAATCCTAGTTCTTCACATAGGCAGCGGCATAGGCGGCAAAGAGGCGGCAGCAGAAAGATTCATAAAAAACTTTAACACTCTCAATCAGGATATAAAGGATAAAATTGTAATAGAAAACGATGATAAGGTTTTCAATGCCGAGGATGTACTGTCTCTATGTGAAAAACTCAATATTCCCATGGTATTGGATATTCACCATCATATTTGTAATCATAAGAACGACAATCTGCGCGGACTTATAGAGCGGATAAGACGCACATGGAAAGGACAACGGCCTAAAGTACACTTAAGCAGCGGCAAAAACTGCCCCACAGACAGACACCATGCAGACTATATTGATTTTGAGGACTATAAACGGACAGTAGAACTTATACAGGATGACTTTGACATAATGATGGAGTGCAAGGAAAAGGACCTTGCAGTACTGGAGATTATGAAGAAGACAGCAAAATCCAAAGGCTGACTTATTCTATCTCTGTAAATCTGTACACCGTCTTACCATCAGCTTCTTTCATACCCAAAAACATCTCCAGGGGTCTTATCCAAATACCCCTCTCCCCATATAAAGCTTGATAAACTACATATTCCTCCAAGGTCTCCGAATGCTTTGCCACATGAAGCACTAAATACTCATTTCCCTTGAAATGTCTGTATTTTGCTCCTGTTTTTATTTCTCTTGAATTCATGGTTTTTTCCTCCTTGTTTGCATTGAATCATATCTATCTAACTTTCTCATATCTTTTTTCAAATATCAAGGTTTGTTCGTATACCATTTATTTTTCATAAAAGCTAATATAATTAAAAGATACATTTCCCGGTTTAATGTATTAATAAAATAGTGCTCTAAACCTTCTTAGTAATTCACTATTTTTTCAAATTTTGATATTTTTCTTCCATATATTCCACATTATTTCATTTTGTGATAAAATTATTTTATGTGTATTAAAGCTTCTTAATTGTAAAAAAATCTATATCTACTTGTTTTATTACCTATGAATGCCTTATTATAATTATGTTAAGTAATATTTTACGGGGGGTACATATATGAATTCAATTAGTAACGGTATAATTGTTCTGGATGAAGAAAAATGTATGGGCTGCAACAAATGTATAAGCAACTGTCCAATATTTGATGCAAATATTTCGTATACAATTAACGGAAAAAACAAAATAAAAACTAATCCTGAAAAGTGCATACACTGTGGTAAATGTATTTCAGTATGTGATCATGATGCGAGAGATTACATTGATGACACCGAAAACTTTTTCAATGATCTTAAGCAGGGTAAAAATATTTCCGTAATTGCCGCACCCGCTTTTAAGGTAAACTTTAGTAACTATAATCGAATACTGGGATATCTGAAGTCCCTTGGTGTCCACTTCATTTATGACGTATCCTTTGGCGCAGATATAACAACCTGGGCCTATCTTAAAGCGATTAAGAAACAGAAACTTGAAACGCTTATAGCCCAACCCTGCCCGGCAATAGTTAACTATATACAGAAATACCAGCCTGAACTTTTAGAAAAGCTCGCCCCTGTACATAGCCCCATGATATGTACCGCTGTCTATATGAAAAAGTATTCAGGTGTTACAGATGATATTGCATTTCTTTCCCCATGTATAAGCAAGCACGATGAGATTAATGACAGTAACACAAAGTCATACGTAAAATATAATGTAACTTATAAAAAGTTAAAAAAGTATCTTGAAAAAAATGCTATTGACGTAGCACGTTATAATGAGCAGAATTTCGATGATATGGACTGCAGCCTGGGTTATCTGTTCAGCAGGCCCGGAGGGTTAAAGGAGAATGTGGAAGCTCATACAAAGGGTGCATGGGTAAGGCAAATTGAGGGACAGCACCATGTCTATAATTACCTGAAGGAATATAGCAGCAACCTGTCCGCAAAGAAAAAGGTACCGCTTCTTGTGGATATACTTAATTGCCCATATGGCTGCAACTTCGGCAGTGCATCATGTAATGAACTATCCATTGATGAAGTTGATAACAAATTTAATACCGAAAAAGAGGAAAAGCTTGCAGAGAAGGGTAAACGGTTTATGAAAAAAAAGATAGACTGGCTTTATGAAAACTTCGACAAAACCTTGAAACTTGATGATTTTGTCAGATATTACGATAATAACAGAACCCAAAGTGAAATTAAGGAGCCTACTGAAGCAGAATATAATGAGGTATTCAACAAAATGCACAAGGAAACTCCCGAATCACGCCGCCTTAACTGCTCTTCCTGCGGCTACGGTAACTGCAAGGCTATGGCTAAGGCAATATTCAACGGCCTGAATGTACTGTCCAACTGTATTGACTTTAATAGAAGTGAAATCATATTGGAAAGCAAGGAGCTTGCAAATAAAACAGAAGTCATTAATAATTTGGATGAATTAAACAAGCTTTCAAAAGAGAAAGTAAATACTGCAGAAAAACTAAAACTCAGGGTTAATGAAATAGTAAGCGCAGTAAAAGAAGTATCCCGGGGCAACGAAGAATGTGCATCAAGTATAGAAAGTATAGCAAATGAGGTCTCAGATATTCTAAACACCTCAAAGGTGCTCAAAACAAGTGTTGATGAAATGAAACACAGCCTGGGTAATTATAAAAATGCCTCTGAACAGATAGTCTCCATATCCAGTCAAACCAACATGCTCTCTTTAAATGCTTCCATAGAAGCTGCAAGAGCCGGTACCGAGGGCAGGGGCTTTGCAGTAGTTGCAGATGAAGTTAAGAAGCTCGCAAGCAAATCAAAGGAAGTAGCTGTATCAACTGAAGCTGATCAACATATAATGCTTCAAATTATGGAAGCAATTCTTAAGGTTTCTGATGAGCTTGAAGACAAGGTAAATAAGGTAAATGATCATATAACCAGTTCTTCCGCAGTTATTCAGGAAATCACTACCAAAGGGGAGGAAATATCAAACTCAGCCGAGCAGCTTATCACAAATAATATATAGTGGACCCATATAGTAAAAGCCTGCCTCAATGGGCAGGCTTTTAGCATATGGGTTCACTACTTTATGTATCAGCATTCATGAACTTATTTCTGACAAACATACTCTCCAGCTCCGTACTAAAATCTACGGCAACCTGTAAAAAGGGCGCCAACAGTATATAGAAGTTGGGTTGGCAGTAAATTTTACTTAAAGCAAATACAATGAAAATTATGGCTGCTCCACACGCAAAACCCAGCATGCAGCTGTTGGTTAAAAATGCGGGACTGAAACCTTTAGTATTTCTAATCCTTCTTACACCTTTGGATATTTGTGCATTTCCGAGTAGCAAACCCACTATTATTATCAATAAATTCATCTTAAATATCTGGTTCTTCATATTAAGTATCCCGAACCTGTAAACCGATTCTGCCTGGTTGAATTCCTTGAATTTATCCTTCAGTATGTCCTTATATGCCTTTAAGTCGATCAATTGCTTCGGTATATACTCTTCCTTGACATAGAGCGAGCTTGCGAACAATAAATATATTATTATGATGCCAAGTACAAACATGAGGGTCACAAAGATTGTTTTGTAGTATGTATTTTTATATTCATTTCCTTTTTTCACCAAAGCTTTGATAAATACATACAAAATATAGAAGAAGATTCCCCACACAGCCGGCTGTACCAACTGAAGCTTCATATTCCCATATTCATTGGTTTTAAACTTTTTTGCATTGTATTTTTTGTCTATAAGACCTTCTATCTGGATTTTGAGCTGCTTCATATTGGAGGAGTTATTAGCTGCAACCATAAGCTTTTCTGCATTCAAATCCCCTCCGTTTATTGTTTTCATTGTTGTAATAGGCATATATACTTCATAGTTCTTGTTCTTAGCAAACGGTACCAATAATGTTGGGATATCCTTCCTGATACCTATTATGGTAAAGTCATTGGAGTTTATTTCAACCGTCTCGCCTATCACGTGCTTGCTGTTGAATATTTCGTAAGCCAACTCTTCGGTGATTATTACGTATTTCGCTTTATCTATTTCATCGTATTTGTTAATTAATCTGCCCGAATCAAGTTCAAAATCCTCGAATCTATAATAGGAACCCGTTATCCCTTTTACTTCCACATCATAAGGGAAATCGTTATAGATTACTTTTTGATAGCTGGTGTTCATTATGGCAGCATCCCGCACTATGGGAATACTCACTATTTTTTTGTACATATCCTCTGTTATGTATTCAGATTTAAAGTCATATGCATTTTTCTCCACATCTATGGAAAAAACTGTATCAGGCTGATAATACACCGGCTCGAAAACAACTTCGGAAAACCAAAATACCAGATTAAAACACAGAAATACTACTGCAAATCCGATAGCAATATTTACCTGAAAGTTTTTCTTAAGAAAATCCATGTTAATCACTCAGCCTTTAAATATATTTTGCCTCCGTCTTTAACCTTATTGGTGGGATTGAGTACTATCTTGTCCCCGACATTCACACCTTCTGAAACTTCGGTTTCCATATCCCCTTCAAAACCTGTATTAACCTTTATTTTGGACAGAAAGTAATCCTTACCGAAGGCTTTATCGGTTTCTCTTATAACATAGACATACTTATCCATATAACGGGTTTTTTCATTATACTCATATACGATTGACGAATTGGGCACTACTCTTTCGCAAAGCTTCTTTTTTAAAATTACCGATTCTATCTTTTCCCCGCTTTTTAGCTTTTCTTTTATTTGGGTTAATAACTGTTGGTCATTGTCCTCTGAGAATTCCACGAGTATTTTTACATTTTCGCTTCCATTTTCAGTATTTTTTGCAACGCTCTTTACTGCCGCCTTTATTTTATTATCTTCATAGTCTATTACTTTAAACTCGGCTATATCTCCTATATTCACATAACCGATGTCTTTATTGCTGACATAGCCTTGAAGTTTGTAATCCCCGCTGATTCCCACCGTCATGATATTCTGAAATCTTGTTATATAACTTCCAGCCACCATATTGCGGCTGATTACCACACCGTCTACAGTGGCTACAATCTTGTACTCATGGTTTTTAATTTCTTCCAGGTGAGCAATTTGCATCTGCTGGTTGTTGTACAGGTTTTCCAGCATGCCCATATCCGAAGGAAACCCAGTTCTCAGCTCAGCTAGAGACCTCTCCAGCTGTTCTATTTGGGATTCATAGGTTGCTACCTCTGCCTGCTTACCCTTTACCAGATTGTTGTAGTTAGTCTTCGCTTCTTTCAGCCTGAGCGCAGCGTCGTCATAAGCATTTTGGGCAGCAATATATTTTTGCTCTGCAGAATTATATTCCACTTCGGATATTGCCCCTAACTTATACAATTCCTTGCTGGCATCATAATTTTTCTTCTCGATGTTCAAAGCTTTCTCGGCTTCCTGCATTCCACTGGTCTCAGCCAGTATTCGCTCTTTTTCGGACCTGTTTTCATATGTTTTCAATTGCTCTTTTACAATATTGTAATTCTGTTGAGCACTGTTTGCCTGTTTTATCAGTTCATTTTCCCGATCCTTCAACGGTCTTGCCTTCAGTTTTTCGTATTTGCTTTTAATGTCATAATAATCGGTCATAGCCTGGGTATAAGCTTCTTCAAACGAATTTACATCAAGCAGCGCTACAGGCTGTCCCTTTGTTATATTGTCTCCCGGCTGCACCAATACTTCCTGCACTATGCAGTTCACTTGCGAATATTCATTGGCCTCTTCCAATATATAGGTCGTATCAAAATGAATATCCTTGCTTATCTCCGTCTGGGCGACACGTACATCCTCTACTTCAGGCAAGGTATAGTTATAGATGGATCTGGAAAAGAAAGTTGCAATTACTATTACAGCAACATAGATCCATATTAATTTGTTTACAACGATTTTATTTGTACTTAACATTAACAATCACCTTTTCTTTTGATACTCTTTATTTAAGTTGGGTATATTCTATCCCTTCTACAAATTGGGAGGCTCCTTTTAAGAATAGGAATATCATAGGCAGCATGAATATTGTAGCCATTGCAAATATGTTAGTATCGTTTTCAATATAAGTCAGCATGATAGACAGTGGATACTGCTTCTGAGAAGTCAGGTATATCAAAGGCTGCTCCACCATATTCCAGGCTTCTATCGAAGTCAGTATAATCAGCGCTATTATTCCGTTTTTTGACATCGGTATTATTATATCCTTGAGTATTTTCATGTCTCCGGCACCCTCTACTCTTGCACTTTCTATACAGCTATCCGGAATATAGTTTATGAATTGCCTCATCAGAAATACACCGAAGGGGTTAAATATCGCCGGCAGGATAATACCCAGGAAATTGTTGTGTATCCCGAATATTTTCGCTATGATGAAATTTGGTACAAGTGTAGCCTGATAAGGCATCAGCATAATCAATACATATAGCAGGAATATCCGGTTCTTATACGGGAATTTCATTTTCGCAAATGCAAACCCTCCCAACACCGATACAATCGTGTTGAAAAATACTATCGGCACTATGAGCTTAACGGAATTCCAAAAATAAACCATATAGGATCTGTCTTCTATGATTGTCTCATAGTACTGCTTAAGCGTCACCTTATCCGGTATAAACTTCATTTTCACATATTCTTTTTTGAACATGTTCTGACCCACACCCTCCTCTTGGGTCGCCTTTATTACATAGTCCTCGATCTGCAGCTTTCCCGCAAATGAATTGAGGAATACATACAGAATGGGAGTCACCATCATTATCATGATTAAAATCAATATTCCATTTAGCATCCGTCGTTTCAAATCATTCATATTTATCACCTAATATAAGGATGAACTTATTTTGTTTTCTATCTTGAAAAAGATATATACTATAACAGATATCACTACCATCATAAAGAAGGATGCGGTAGTAAGCAGTTGGAAATTGAGATCCTTAAACTGATTATTCATAAAATGCTGCAGCAAATATGTATTGTCCTGGGGATATGCTCCCATCAGTAAATAGGTCTCCTTAAACGACTTAAAGGAATTAATTATTGAGAATATCAGTATGATGAATATGCTGGGTATCATCATGGGCAATGCTATTTTGTACCTTATGGTGCTTCTGCTTGCACCATCGATTTGAGCTGCTTCTATAACCGCTTTAGGTACTGTCTGAAATGCAGACAGGAATAATATTACATTATATCCAATATTCTTCCAAACATATAATAGAATTATAACTCCCAAGGCCTTAGGGGAATTAATAAAATCTATGTTCTGCATATTCAGCCTATGAAGCCAATAGTTAATATACCCATTGTCCTCGAAGAGAAGTTTCCAGAATACTATTACAGAAGCCGTCGGCAAAAACATAGGTAGGCTTATAATGGTCTTGGCAAAATCCATTTTTTCTCCGCACTTTACTATCAAGCTGGCCAGCATATACGCCAATACCATTATAAGTGGAACGCAGATCAATGTAAAAACAAAGGTGTTTTTGCACGAAAGCAGGAATGCCTTGTTTTTGAGCAATAATGCAAAATTCTTAAACCATACCCACTTGTGGGAAAATATGTTGTCTATAAACATGTAAAACAATGATATCACAAATGATATTATATAAAATAGCGAGAAACCCAAAAAACTTGGCATAAAAAACATCGCTTCATGCAGATGTTTTTTTTTCAAACTAACGGTTTTATTCCCTGTCTTCATATATATATTCCTTATTCCTGCAGTATGATTTGAAGCTTTCTATTGATATTGTCGCAGGTTTGGTCTGCATTCTGCTTTCCTTCAACTGCAGCCAACACTTCCTCGTCTGCTACCTGTATTATTTTCTCTTCTTTCGGATGCCTTCTTATATTCGTCGAATGTTCTACTACATAGTTTACTGCATCCAGGTCGACATCATTGTCCTTCAGGTCTTCCTTGATGTCAGGTTCGTCCATTACCGTCTTCATCGCAGGAAGTCCGTCCGAAAACCTGTAAACTACCTTTTGCGCATCAGTGTTGTTAGTTATATATTTCATAAGCAGCCATGCAGCTTCCTTATTTTTGCTTCTCGCTGACATTCCTACAAGCAATGATTCCATCACACCATTAAATTCTTCTGCACCTTTTCCTTTAGGAAAAGCCGCTACCTGCCATTTAAATTTCATATAGGGCGAACGACGCAATGCGTTGTAATAGGAATACTTGAACGGAAAGAACACGTATTTGCCGTTATATAAATTCTGTGTCATTTCATCTCTTGTATAGCTCCGGTCTATGCTTTTCTGCATTTCTATGGTAAAAGCTATTGCTTCTCTTACCTTTGGATCATCAAAGTTCGGTTTTCCGTCCGCGGTAATAATGGAAGACCCGTTTGAGTATATTGCATCCCACCATGACATGTATCCTAATCCCAGTTGATCAAGCTTACCGTCACCGTTGGTATCCTTGTTAAGCTTTTCAACCATGTTTTTCAGATCATCCCAAGTCCAGTTCTTATTGTCAAATGCTATTTTCTCGTTGTCTAAAACAGCTGTATTCACAAACATCATAGAGGGGGACAATTCTCTCGGCAGTGCGTACTGGACATTATCAAGCTGTCCGTCAGGCAATCCCTTTGTGTAGAAGCTATCCTTTTTGAATTCTGTATCCTTCTTTATCCATTCATCCAAGTTTTCTAGCATTCCCTTGGAGGCATAAGTAGAAAAGTACGTAGGTTCAATATAAAACAAATCCGCTTCGTCGCCGTTCATGAATTTGTTGCTCAAAAATTCGGAGTACTTGCTTCTTTCTACTCTTTCCACTTCCACCTTAATATTGGGATATTTTTCGCTAAACTTTTTTAATATCTCATCTATTACTGTGTCATCGGATATCGGACTCGGCGGCCAAATCGAACCCTGGAAAGCTGTCAGTTTAATTGTATAGGTTTTGCTCTGGTCAAATGCCTGGCTGCTGCTTCCTCCTCCGCATCCAGGCAATCCTGCAGCAAGTGCAATCACAAGTAGAACGCTAATTATTCTCTTCAATCTATATTCCCCTTTCATGCCTAAGCTGTTTTCTTGCAAATATCATCGCTGTAACCAGGGCAACCATCCCAATGGATACCAGTCCTACAATCGTTTCGGTTTCCGCGGCTATGCTGTTGTTATTCATTACAATATCGGTCAAGCCTATCATTGCCCATCCCTGAGGCGTTATTTTTGCTATGTTCTGAACCATGCCCGGTGCTAAATCCAAGGGAAAAAATGTTCCTCCCAGCATACTGGTTACTACGATTATCAAAGATGAAATGTTATTTAACTGCTGCTGTGTTTTCATAAACGGAATAAAAAGCATTCCCAGGCAAATCAGTGCAAACAGGTATAATCCGAGTATTATGCTGATGCCCAGCAGGTTATTAAACCATGCTACATTGAACAGGAATTTTCCTAACAGCAGAAGTGCTGCTATTTGTACAGCACCGTATATAAATATGGCTACCAGCTTTCCTATCTGGTACTTGTTGTAGCTTACAGGTGTACTCAGCAGCCTGGTAAATGTCCTGTTTTCCTTTTCTTCGATGAATGTCCTGATACCCTGTATAACTACAAAACACAGAAAAAACACCATAAAGCCTATGGATGACTGTGTAGTCCAGTCTATCTGCTTTTCACTCTCAGCGGTTGTTTCGTATTTTACTGTCCTTTTAGATGGTTTTCCCCACGCATTCGTAATTTGCTTAAAGGTCTCTTCAAATATCTGATTCTTATCACTGTTTGCATTCAATGACGTCAAGCTTTGAGCTGCATAATCAGCATCCTTTATTATATTCCTGAAGACTTGGGCTTTGCCTTCAATTACATTCTCCATCATGATATTATCAGCACTCTGATAATTCTGTAGCATTTTGAGCTTCAAATCCTTGCCTTCAACCAAACTGCTCCCAAAGCCCTCTTCTATTGTCAGTACCGTTATGCTTCTTTGCTCCTTCATACTACTGTCTATCTGTTCTTTTGTGCTTGGCACTGTTTTGATATTACTGCCGTTCTCGATTATTTTCAGAAGCTCCTGGGAGTAAACGCTTTTATCGTAATCCAGCACGTAAAGATTTACCTTGTCGCTGCTGCCTTGTATACTGCTGAATAATAACGTCAGCACGATAGGCACCGCAATTGTAGCAAGCATCGTCAGCTTGTTTCTAAACAGCTGTTTTAGTTGGTGCTTTATAATTTCTAATAATTGTGACATTACTCCACCCCTTTTTCCAAGCTAACATCAGGGAAGCCACCAAGAATACAACTCCCAGTCCCAACATTGCAATAATACTCTTCGATAGCTCCGCTAAACCCGCTCCCTGTATCACATTAAGGTATGAAATCAGTGCCTGTCCATTAGGCACCACTCCCTGAATATGCTTCGCAAAGCCGGGCATTATTTCTCTCGGTATAAAGCTGCCTCCAAAGAAGCTGAATATAAAGATAATCGGCATGGACAGGTTGGATATCATCCGGTCGTCTTCAGAAACAAATCCCAGCAGCAAGGTTATGCAACCTACCGAAAATGCATAGACGACAGTAACAAGCATTACCATTGCAAGATTTCCCCAGTCCATTCCGAAGACCACTTTGGTTATAGCCATCAAGACAGACATTTGCACGAGCATCACGAATATTATCCCAAGCAATTTGCCTGCTATATATTCAATACTGTTAACGGGTGATGCCTGTATCCTGAAATAAGTCTTGTTCTTTTTCTCTTCTATCATAAGCTGTATGATGCTCAGCCCGGTAAACATTGCATACATGGCTACCATTGCCACTGCATAATACTGCATTGAAGAAACAGGCGATTTGCTGCCCGATGCTTCCTTTGCTATCTGTATTGCACTATTATCATAGTGACTGTCGTCTGATATACCGTTAATAATCTCTTTGGCTTTTTGCGGAGTGATACCGTATTTCTCGGCTTGCTTGCTAATAACATTCATACCGATTTCAGTATTTCTCAGCCGTTCATTGAAGCCTCCTACTATACCTTTTACTATGCTCACATGGGTAGACTTTTTGTTGTCACCTATAATCTCCACTTCCGTAGGTCTGCCATTTATGAACAGTGTAGTGAAGTTTTTGGGTACATAGATAAAGGCCGATGCCTTTCCTTCCTTCACCAGTTTTTTCCCTTCTTCGATATTGTACACTTCCTTAAGCCTTACTATCTCTTTAAGTTCTTTGTTGTCCGTAAATATTTCCTTCAAGGTTTGACCCAAAGAAAGATTTTCTACATTCATAAAGGATATGGCGGCATCATCGGATAGAAAAGCTACATCGAAGGACTCCAGATTCATTGTGAAGGAACTTTTAAACACACTGCTCAATATCAGCACCAGTATTGTAGGCATAAGTATAAGTATCAAAAATGAATTCGTATCCCTTATCAAAAGCTTGAAGTCTTGAATTAATATTCTAAACAGTCTCAAAAAGCTTCACCTCTCTATTCCCTTAATGTCTTGCCGGTTAGCTGCAAAAATATTGTTTCCAGGTTCACTTCTTCATACTGGAAACCGATCATTTGTATTCCGAGGAGCTTGAGTTCCTCTACGATTTCTATTACATTCTTTTTATTGGAGGATACAAGCAGCCTTATACTGTTTTCTTTTGCTGTAATCTTTTGGATACCCGTAATGCTTTTTGCTTTTTCCAGTACTTCATCGCTAACCTGGTTACTGGAGGTTATGTTCAATATATCACATGCGTCCAGACTGCTTTTCAGTTCTTCCTTTGTTCCCAAAGCAATAAGCTTTCCGTAATCTATTATACCTACTCTATTGCACAGAAATTCCACTTCCTCCATGTAATGGCTGGTATATATTACTGTAATACCCTGCTCCGCATTCAGTTTCTTTATAGTCTCCAATATATGGTTTCTGGACTGGGGGTCAATACCTACCGTAGGCTCGTCCAATATTAATAGCTCCGGTTTGTGCATGAGAGCTACACCTATGTTCACCCTCCGCTTCATGCCTCCTGAGTATTTTGAAACAGTCTGCTTTGCTTTATCCTTCAGTTCTATTATTTCCAGCACTTCATCAACCCTGCTCGCAAGGCGCTTACCGGAAAGCCCGTACAGGCTGCCGAAAAATTGCAGATTATCCCTTGCGCTTAAGGTTTCGTATAGAGCCAATTCTTGTGGAACAATACCTATTATTGATTTGATTTCTGCTTCGTTATTTTTTAGGGGCTTGCCATTTATGTTTATTTCACCGTTTGTGGGAACTAATACGGTACTTAACATAGATACTATCGTAGATTTTCCAGCTCCATTGGGTCCCAATAATCCGAACAGTTCGCCCTTATCAATTTTCATGGAGATGCTATCTACAGCTGTAAAATCCCCATATTTTTTTGTCAGATTCTTTATTTCTAACATTTATATTCTCCTTCCATAAACGGTTTTACAAAAACTAATTTTTTTCATGCATTTATGTCAAATGCTAAGGACTTGAAAATCAAATATTTACCTTGTTTTCCAACCAAATAGAATCCTAACTTACTATACTAATTCCAAATCCTCAAGTCAATACCGTTTATGTATATAATTAGTAATATCGCAAATATCTACACTAAATAATAATTTTTCCCATACTTATTCTTCTTCTGCCAATTTTCCGTTGAAACAGTTATATCAATAGGCAGCTTGTATGACCCATGCTCATAGTTGTAGTTCTATGGAGCTGTCCATTATCTTACCCAAGCTTTCATAAACTACCGTAGTTCCCCCCGCATATGGTAAACAGAAAAGCTTTATTTTTGATATGTTTATCTCTCCTGCTTAAATGTTCTTCCTTGCTTATTTTATACCTGCTGAAAAACCCTGTTGAATATTTCTGCGTTTTGTACAACATTGGGCATTGTCAGTATCGACATATGGTTACCGTCAATATCATAGACCTGCATAGGCTCACAGCAATACGAATCCCATTTTTCCCTGTTTTGTACTCTTTCCTGATTGGCATCAAAGAAATACACCTGGGTTTTCAGCTTACCTTCCGGCCTGTAGTTTTCCTGAATCTCTATGTATATTCTGAATGCATTGATATAATACCTGATTCCTTCCTTGTCCAGCTTGTCCATGTCGGGAATCATTCTGGCCAATTCATATGGCAATATTTTTCTCAACATGTCGGCATCGGTATCGGTATCATAGGCATATTTGAACAACAAGTTCCACTTGTCCTTTTCGACAAGTACCGTTTCCGGTGTGGATGAACTCAGCATTCCGAGGTATTCTACCATTTCTCCTTCAGCCTCAAGCTGCAGTGCCATTTCAAAGGCAATCACGCCTCCTACACTCCAGCCTGACAAGTAGTATGGTCCTTTGGGCTGGTAAGCCTTTATCTTTTTGATATGGTTCTCTGCTATTTCCTGAATTTTTATTTTTTTGCTCCCATATTCTTCTAGTTTGTCTTCCCGTATCCCCCAATAGTTAAAATCTTCTCTCAACATGCTGCTAAACATAATATAAGGATCAACCTGACCGCTCCCGGGATGTATAAAGAACATATTCTTTTCTGTATTTGTGCCTTCCCTGAGCAGTACAAGGTTCTCTATGCCGGTTGTACCTTTTCTGCTGTTTCTGCCTTTTTCTATATGCAGCGCAAGCTCTTTGATCGTCAGAAGCTTGAAAATCTCACTCAATGATATTTCATAGGAGAACTCTTCTTTTATTGCCGCGGCTATCCTGCCAATGTTTAGAGAATCTCCTCCCACATCATAAAAATTGTCTGTTGTCCCTACTTTGCTGATATTTAATGCCTTCTGCCATATTAAAACCAATTTTTCTTCAATCTCGTTCTCCGGAGCTGTGTATTCCGCGTTTGCTCCCATTTCTTCATCCGGCTGTGGAAGCCTTTTTCTATCCACTTTTCCGTTAGCCGTCAAAGGTATTTGATCAGTAAATATGAAACAGGAGGGCAGCATATACTCGGGCAGATCTTTTTGCAGGTGTTCCCTAAGCTCTGATACCGCAATCTCCTCATTTGATACTACATATGCACATAGGTATTTTTTTCCGGCAGCATTATTAAAATCTGCTATAACTGCATTTTTCACTTTATTATGTTTTATAAGCCTGCTTTCTATTTCTCCCAGTTCTATTCTATAGCCCTTTATCTTTACCTGATGATCCTTTCTTCCAAGAAACTCTATATAACCCTCTTTATGCAGTACCCCGTAATCTCCCGTTTTATAGATATATCCCAGTTCCGGATGCCTGACAAAAGCCTTTTCGGTTTTTTCAGCATCATTCATATAGCATTGAGCTACCCCGGCTCCTCCTATACATATTTCTCCCTGGACTCCCACAGGACATAATTGCATTTCACTGTTCAATATATACATTTTCTGATTTGCCAAAGGTCTTCCATAAGGTACGCTTTTCCAATCTTTATTTATTTCTCCGATCGGATAGTAAATTGACCATATAGACCCTTCTGTAGCCCCTCCCAGGCTTATCGCCTCTGCATCCCTGAAGTTTTCCCTTATCCGTTCCGGCATATTAAGCGGAATCCAATCGCCGCTCAACATAATCAATCTAAGCTTGTTTGATTCCACTGCTAAAACCTCCCATACAGTCATTATTGGCCTCTACATTGTCCAGCAGCATTCCCATTACTGCAGGCACCGAATTCCAAACGGTAATTTTTCTATTTTCTACTGCTTCAAGTAAGATTCTTACATCCCGTTGATCCGGTATCATCACTAACGTTGCACCGGTACTAAGTGCACCGAATATGTCATATACCGATAAATCAAAGCACATGGAGGATATACCCAGTATACGGTCTGTCTCATTTACATTGAATTTATTGTTTATGTCTATTATTGTATTGACTGCTGCCACATGAGTTATTACAACGCCCTTAGGCCTTCCGGTGCTTCCTGATGTGTATATCACATAAGCTATGTCATCCGGATTATTACAACAAATGTCATCGGTAGGATATTCACTCAGATTCTCTCCTACATACAGTCCAGGTCCTATTACCAGCTTACATTTGCTGTTTTCAATCATATAATCCTTTCGTTCTGCCGGATATTCAGGCTCTATTGGGACATATGCCCCTCCCGCCTTCAAAATACCTAACATGTTTATAATTGTTTCTTCACACCGGTGAGCTAGTACAGCAACCATATCATGCCTTCCAATCCCGTTCTTAATCAAATAGTGGGCTACCTGATTTGATTTCCGGTGCAATTCTTCATAGGTTAGAATTGTATCTCCATATTCTATTGCATAGTTGTGAGGCGTTGCTTTTACCTGATTTACAAACAACTGGTGAATTGTTGTAACAGGTATAGCTTCTTCAGAGGCATTATATTGTTCTATAATAAGCCTATCCTTGAGTGGTGGCTGCATTTTATACCCGGAACCGTCTTCCGTCAATGAGTATAATAGCTCTATGTACTGGTTAAACATTGCACTTATCATTTCTTCATCAAATAGCTGCTCAACATAATCCCAGGTAATTGATAAACAATCGTCTCTTTCAGTTGCCTGGTTCTCCAGATATACCTGAGGTGTCTGATGCAAGGATATTTCCGTTTCTCCCAGGCCATAGCTTCCTGATGGCTGGTTTGTCATATTGCCTAGCATACTGTTAAATACTACAGGCATTGCAGCCTTATTTCCCAATGAATTGAACTTCGATATTTCCCTTATGAATTCAACTCCATCGTAATGTCTGTGCTCTAAAGCTTCCATCATCACTTTTTGTACTTTTGCCGTTCTTTCCCAGAAAGCTGTATCCGGCTCTAAATCTATACTTAACAGCAATACAGCTGTGAAATCCCCTATAATCTCATTTACGCTTTTATTGAAAGGGTAGCGGCTGAATACTGTAAGGCTTAATCCCATCCTGTACTGGTTACTCCAATAGGCTAATATTTCTGCATAAGCAGTACATAACAATGTCGAAACGGATATGTTATGGCTGCGTGCAGCTTTTTTAAACATTTCAAAGCTGTCTTTGTCAAATATCTTCTGATAGCGGTTAAAGTGCGGTTTGCCTATATCTCCGGGATTCCTCATTAAAGGAAGAGCCGGTGTTGACGGGAAGTTTTCAAGCTTTTTCAGCCAGTACTCCTTATCCCTTAAGTATATCTCGGATTTTTTAAATTCCTTATAGGCTAATATGTAATCCCTGAAGGTAAAGTCAAGCTTCGGCAGTTCAATATCCGGATTGTCATAATAATGCATACCTTCCTGGCCTATTATCTGGAGACTTGCTCCGTCAGCAATAAGCATATCAAAACCTATAAACAGGTAATGCGTTCCTTCTGAAAGCTTGAATGCTTTAAATTCAAAAAGCGGCCATTGTTGCGGATCAAATACCTTATGCGAAGACTTTTCTCTTTCTTCCATAATGCATTTATGCTGTTCCTCTTCATTAAGAAAACTAATATCTCTTACCTTGACTTTGTATGGCGGTACCTCTTCCAATATACGCTGCCTTCCGTCAGTCGTGAATACTGCACGCAGCATGGGATGTCTTTCTATGACCTTCTGCAGGCTTCTGCTCAGTCTTTCCATGTCCAACCCCGTCCTATATTCGGTATAGACATGTGTTACGACACCGCCCAATTCAAAGCTGCTGTCTCTTCCCATCAGGTATGCCATTTGTACTTCTGTCAGCGGGAAAGGCTCATACATATTGGCAGGGTCTGCCTCCCACTGGATATACCCGGAGTTATTTTCCTTCAGCTCTCCTGATGAAATCATTTCGGCAATACGGCTTACACTGCCGCCTTCCATAAAGCTCCCAGGTCCGATATCCACCCCAAGCACTTCCTTTATTTTTGCCGTCAACCTGATCAAGGCTATGGAATTGCCGCCGAGTTCATAAAAGTTGTCATATATGTTTATTTGCGCATACCCCATAACTTCCGACCATATCTGGCCCAGGGTACGTTCCATTTCAGTATATTCATTATCATTTTTTCCCGATAGTTTTACTTCTGTAATTGTTTCAGCACCGGATGCCTTATCCATGCCGCCTGACACCAGCCTGAAATTATTCGTTTCGGCCCAGTAGCGTATTTTTTTGAAGGGATAAGTAGGAAGGCTTGTTTTCTTCCATTTTGGTTCCCGGGCGGTAAGTTCTTCCCATTTAATGCTCGCTCCCGCCACGTAGTACTCAGCTATTTTTTTCAGGACGTTTCCGTACTCTTCTTTCTGTTCCGGCAGTTTTTGACTTTCTGCATATGCAAGCTTATTCAGTTTCTGTCTTTCTCCCTCGGTTAACATTCCTTCTTCCTGCTTGCCCTTTGCCTGTGAAACAATCCTGTGAAAACCGTAATAAATATCTTCAGCTTTATCCGGCTGCAAATCCATGTTATATGCTGAAATCAACTTCTCCTTCAAATCCTCTTTGCTTGTACAAATTATAGCTATACGATATTCATAATGGCTTCTTCCGGTATTTGCAGTATTGCATATTTCTTCTAATTCCGCTTCCGGCTTTCCGTCCAGGTATGCTATATAACTTTTCACCAGGTCTTTCAGCACTTCCTTGTCTTTTGCAGACAAGGCAAGTATAGCTGCCTTATTTTCTTTATTTATGTCCGTCCGTACCATTGCCTCTTCCTGCGGAGCTTCTTCCAGGATCATATGGCAGTTTGTTCCGCTGAAGCCAAAACAATTTATTGCTGCAAGCCTGGGGGTTTCACCTTTTTCCCAGCTATTAAGACTGTCATTTATATATATAGGTGAATGATGAAAGTCAATATACCTGTTTGGAATCTCGAAGTTTATAGTTGGTGGTATTTTGCTGTTTTTAAGGCATAGTGCCACTTTTATCAATGATGCCAAGCCTGACGAGCTTACCAGATGCCCTATGTTTGTCTTTACTGTTCCTATGCCGCAAAATTGCTTTTTCCTGGTAAATCTTCTGAATGCATTAGTAAGCGACATTATTTCTATTGGATCTCCAATTTTCGTTCCGGTGCCATGCGCTTCTATATAGGATATGTTTTCAACATTTATCTTGAGGTCGCTCCATACTCTTGCCAGCAGTTCTTCCTGCGATTCGGCATTTGGGGCTGTTATTCCGCTGGATGTAGCATCATTGTTGACCGAGCTGCCCCTAATTACTGCATAAATATTGTCCCCGTCTGCAATTGCTTTATTCAGAGGTTTTAATATGACGGCAGCCACCCCTTCTCCCCAGGTTGTCCCTTCAGATCTTTCGTCAAAAGTCCTCTGTAACCCGTCACTTCCCTCTACAACAGACAGTCCCCCGTCACCGATCCCGGTAGCTCTCAAAAACAAGCTTCCTGCAACAGCCGTTTCGCACTCCTTTTTTTTGAGTGCTTCACAGGCATAATGCACTGCAACAAGCCCGGATGAACATGCCGTATCTATAACAATACTGGGTCCTTTAAGATTCATATGGTATGAGATGCGGCGTGAAAGCAATGACGGAAAAGACCCGGTTGTAACCATAGGATCAGATGTTTCCATACCTATGCAGAACATCTGATAGTCCTTGCCTACACTATGGTCATGCCCTATGTATACTCCTGTATTTGTTCCGTATAATTTATCCGGCCCATAACCCGAATCTTCAACGGCAGCATAGGCAGTCTCCAGCATAATTCTATGCCCCGGCGACATCCATTCCGCTTCCTTGGGTGATATCCGGAAAAAAGCTGCATCAAATTTATCTATATCATCAAGGTAGCCTCCAGGCTGGTAAAGCCTGTCCAGATTAAGTTCCTTCGGCATTACTTTTCTGCTTTCAGGAAAATTTCTGATGCTGTTTACCCCGTTTATCAGATTGTCCCAATATTCCTCCTTATTGTCCGCATCCGGAAACCTGCAGGCCATCCCTATTATCGCTATATTCTCCCTGGGACTTTTCTTTGCTTCCTGCAGTTCGCTCAGCATAATCTTTGCTTCCTTATTGGACATTTTCTTTTCAGCAACCTGCTGCAATATATAGTTCATTACAGTCTCCACGATAATGCACCTCCTCTATAAATCCTATTCTCTTCCGTACTTTTTCATATTCTCCCCCACAAATTTTGCAAGACTTTCTTAAGCCCTGCCTTTTAATTATTGTTCAGCAGCTCTGTGGCTTTATCCGCTGAAATATCACCCTTGCTCAACTGCTCAAGTATTTTGTCTATATCGTTTTCCTGCTCTTCCTCAATTTTTTCCACTTTATTGTTCAGCCTTTTGTCAAGCTGTTTAGATATTTCGGCCACTGTTGTATAAGTAAATATATCCGATATATTCACTTGACCGGGGAAGTGTTTTTCCATTTCCTTCAAAAGATTTGCAGCCAATATGGAATCCCCCCCCATATTTTGGAAGGTCTCGTATACGTTTATTTCATCAAATCCCAGTACGTGAGCCCATATCTGCCCTACCTTTTTCTCCAGCTCGGTAAGCTCATTTTCATCTTTACCCACAACAACTGCATTATAGGCTGCTTCATTGGCGGTCTGCCCAGTTCTGGATTTTAGCCGTTTAATTTTCTTGTTCAAAAGCAGCTTCAATTCATCAGAAAATTTAACTTGAATGTTATCCATTATGTAGCTTATCGCTTCATAATCGAATTCTCCTGTAAATACTCTTGTCACATCCTTGTTGATTACTTCATCAAAAACGTTTATAGCATCTGCCGTAGCTATTGTTTTGAATACCCCGCTGCTTTCGGTTATACCGAAAGCAAATGCCATTCCCGTTTCCTTCCAGCCAGGCCAGTTGATTGTTAATGTCCTTCTTCCCGACTTGTTTCTAAAGGCTTCAAAGGAATCAAGATAGGAATTCGCTGCACAATAGTCACCTTGTCCCGGTCCTCCCATCAAGGTATAGATTGAAGAAAACAATACCATTATCTCAGGATCGTCACCACGGGTTAGTTTGTCCAGCAACCATGCACCCATTATTTTGGGTTTCAAAACCTTTTTGAACTCTTCCTCATTCTTTCTTATCAAGAAACCGTCTCCGGCAACTCCGGCACAGTGGAATATACCAGTTATCCTGCCGAATTTGTTCCTTATATCTTTTAATACCGTGTCCAATTCGTCCTCTACCGAAACATCCGCACTGTAGTATTCCACTCTGGAGCCGGTGCTTTCAATTCCCCTGATTGCTCTAAGCTTGTCACAAAGCTTCTTGTCAATACCATCCTCCAGTATTGTATCCCATTTATCCTTTCCGGGTATTGGCGAACGGTTGATCAGACATATGTTCACTTTATTCCTGGCTGCCAGGTATTTGCTTATTTCAGTACCGATACCGCCTGCCCCGCCGGTTATTATGTACACTCCCTCCGGCTGTACTTCAAACTTTCTTTCCGGTATGAACTCCAGATTCTTTTTCTTGAATTCCTCAATATACCTTGCTCCGCCACGGTACGACGCAATATATTCCCTGTCTTTTACTGCAAGTTCTTGTACTATTACATCCGGATCAGCCTCGTCTCCTATATCAACACATCTGCATACCAGATTCCTATACTCTTGAACTACTACTTTTCCCAAACCGAAAAATGCTGCATTATGAGGTTTGATTTCTGTTTCGTTTCCGGTAACCCGGTATGCGCAATCCGATACCAATATCAAATCTACAAAGTCGTTATATCTGTTTGTCACTAAAGCTCTTATAAGATAATATAAGCTCAGTACTCCTCTTTTCTGGCTTTCTTCCAGCGACTCCATACTATCTGTCTTTCCTGCCAGTGTCATAAGATGTACTACCTGAGATATACCCCTGTCCTTGACTTCTGCCAGCAATCCGGCATAGTCATCCTCCGTACCGCTGATTATGAAGCTGCTTTCCGACATCTTTTTGTATTGAGCCCCAAGCTCCACTTCTATAACATCCCTGCCTGCTGTCTTCAGCCTTTCAATAACCTTTAAGCCAATATCCTTTTTATCCTTGAATACCAGCACGCTTCCGTTTTCCATGGCTGTAATACCGCTTAGCTTTTTCTCTATCCATGCAACTTCAAAGTAATTTTTTGTGCGTTTTGCTCTGAATTCTTCTTCATGCACTTTTTTGATGGTGTAATCTTGTATCTTGGCAAATATTTCTCCGCTTTCATTGCACATTTGGAGATCAAATGAAACAGTCTCCTTGCCCTCGGAAAGCAGGCTGTTTCCTTTAACATGGCAGTAGAACTTCTCCGGCATTCTTCCGTATATCTTTAAATTCTTGTAAGAGAAGGGTAAATAATAGTTTTTATTATCATTCATCCTGATCGGCAGATTTACTGCATTATCCAGCAGCGCCGGATGCAAACCCATCTCTTTGATATCCGAAGCAAACTCCTCAGGCAGCTCAAGCTTTATAAGCGTTTCATCCTGTCCGGCGAATATTTCGCTGATGTTGTTCCATCTGGGTCCGAACTCTGAAACCTCAGTCTTCACCTTGACTGAAGAAGGATCGACCACGGTACTGCACCTGCTCCTTATCTCTTCAATATTGAGCCTCTCCGTATTTAAGGAGTTTAGAGGAAATGCTTTTCCCTCAGCATGCTTGACCCATTGCTCATCTTGCCTGCTGCAGATAGTGAATTCAACTGCTCCATCTTCTTTTTTTACCAATACTGTCTGAAGTTCTCTTGTTTCATCCTGGTTAAACATCATGGGCTGCAAGAAAATTACATCCTTGAGCTCTATAGCGTCTTCGTTATAATAGTTTTCACAAGCAGCTCTTGCTATCTCTATATATGACGTTCCTGGGAGCACATTACGCTGTATTAACTTATGGTCACTCAGCACCCAATGACTTTCGGGACTTAGCTCGTTTTGATAGGTTATATCGAACATATTCTCGACCATACAGTTTCCCAAAAGTTTATGGGCTCCCGGCATAAGGACGTTTTTGTTCCTTGTCTGCTCATCATTAATAGATTTATCGACTTCAACCCAGCACCTTGTTAGCTTCAAAGGGCATCCCGGAAGGCTTACTCTTCTGACATCCTCTGTCTTATACAGTTCCTCCCATTGGATATCCGCTCCCCGTACATAAAGTCCGCATATTTCTTCCATAATACCGCTGTTTATGTTTCCGGCTGACAATAACTCTTTTATTTTATCCGATGCCGCTTCACTGTTTTGTTGTATCTCTATTTCCGTAACTTCATCCTTAAGCCTGCTTTCCGGTGTTCCTTTCACGATTTTCAGAACCCCGAAATACACTCCCTGGTCTTCCATTCCTGTAAAATCTGACTTGCCTGCAATTCTCAGTTTTTCTACAAGCCCGGCACTGTCCTCTCCGATTATTGCAACCCTGAAATTGTAATGGCTTCTGCCCGTAGTAGCAGTATAACAGATATCCTTGAAATCCAACGCCTTATGTCTTTCTATATAATCAGCATAATTTTCTGCCATTTTGTTTAAAGACTCTTGATTTCTTGCAGATAATGTCACGATCCTAGGAATTTTTCTATTATCCTCTTTCCTTTCCACTGCCGGACTTTCTTCAATAACTACATGGCAGTTGGTCCCACTGAAGCCAAACGCACTGACTCCGGCTCTTTTAGGGCAACCCGGGGTTTCCCACTTTTTCAGCTTATCGTTCACATATACCGGTGAATCCTGAAAATTGATATATGGGTTTGGCTCATTGAAATTGATGCTTGGAGGAAGCTCTCCGTGCTTCATTGCCATTATTACTTTTATTATTGATGCAATTCCCGAGGCTCCTACAAGGTGTCCTACATTAGGCTTTACAGAACCTATTCCGCAAAACTGCTTTTTACTAGTAAACCTTTTGAAGGCCTTTGTTATACCCTTTATTTCTATGGGATCTCCAAGGTTAGTACCTGTACCGTGAGCTTCAATATAAGAAATCGTTTCGGGTTCAATATCTGCGTATTCCCATGCTCTTACAAGCACTTCCTCCTGAGCCTCTGCACTAGGTGCCGTAATTGCACCGGAAGCACCATCGTTGTTTATTGCACTGCCTTTTATTACTGCATGTATATTATCATTATCTGCCAATGCTCTCTTAAGTGGCTTCAATAATAGTGAACCTATACCTTCACCCCATACAGTTCCGTTGGCTTTCCTGTCAAAGGACTTGATCATGCTGTCCGGAGATTGTACCATCTCCAGATTGCTGTTATTAGACGGTGCAAGCAGAAAGTTAACACCGCCGACAATCGCCATTTCACATTCTCCCCTATTAAGGGCATTACATGCCATATGTATTGATACTAACCCCCCGGAACAGGCAGTATCGACTACCACGTTGGGTCCGTGAAGGTTCAGTGCATATGCCACCCTCCCTGCCAGAATTGACGTCCAGGTACCTGTCATAGAACCGAAATCTCTGTCTTTGGCATTATCTCCGTAGTATGATTTATAAGTATGGTCTATACCAACATAAACACCTGTATTTGTCCCGCTGATTTCCTGTTCAGTGTAGCCCGCATCTTCCACAGCTTCCCATGAAGCAATAAGGAACATCCTGTGGCAAGGTTCCGTCCATTTCGCTACCTGAGGTGACATTCGGAAGAAACCTGCATCAAATTTATCAACATCCTCAAGATATCCCCCTATTAAAAATGGATCACCCTCACACTCCGGTATTTTATTAGGGGAATCATAGGCGTCCTGCCTCCTGCTTTCCGGAAACCTGCCAACACAACTTCTGGCATTTCTCAGGTTTTCCCAATATTCGTCTACATTATTGGACTTTGGTAGTCGGCATGACATTCCTATCACAGCTATATCGTCTTCTTCGCTGACTTCTGCGGCATCCAGCCTTTCGAGCAATACCGCAGCATCCTGCGGATTCAGTTTCTGATCCGCGACTAATTTGTATATTATGTTTTCTGTTGATTCCATAATGTAACACCTCCTTAATTCCTTCTATTAGAACCAATTTTTGCTCTTAGTTTTGAAGCTTCACTTACAGTTATTTCCCCCCTTGCCAGACGGTTCACTATATCCTCTAAAGTAAGCTTAGGTTCATTATCCAAATTTGTTTCCTTGTTTATGTATTCAGCCATTTGACTGATTGTCGAATATGAAAATATGTCTGCTACATCCACGATGTTTCCGAACTCATTCTGCATTTCCTTAAAAATTTCAGTAGCAATTATCGAATCTCCGCCAAGCTGCATGAAGCTATCATAAACATCTATCTCTCCTATATCAAGTATCCCGGCCCATATCTTACCTATTTTTTCTTCCGTAGCTGTATATTTTCCGTTGTCTCTTCCTTTTAGTTCAACATGTATGTCTTTGGGCACCGGCTTTGCCCTGCCGGCAGTCTTTGAATCTGATCCTTTTGCCAATATGCTCTTTCGGAGGGCATTTGAAATATTTATTCCCAGATCATCCATTATTGCCGACATTACTTCAGCATCCAACTCTCCTATGGTTATTCTGTCCAACTTCTTATTTACTGCTTTGTGGAAGGCAGTAATAGCTGCTGATGTACCTATGGGTTTGAAGGGCGCCCTTATCTCGTTGAATCCGTTAGCTGCCGCCATACCAGTTTCTTTCCACGCCGCCCAGCTTACCGTTATGGTCTTTCCTGACTTTTTATTCCTGTAAGCCGGATATGCTTCAAGATATGCATTTCCTGCTGCATAATCGCTTTGACCCGCGCTTCCCATAATAGCGATTATTGAGGAAAACATAATGAAGAAATCCAGCTGGTCACCTTCAGTAAGCTTATCCAATATCCATATGCCCTGCATCTTAGGAGATATTACACGGTCAAAGCTTTCTTTGTCTTTTCTTATTATGAAGCCATTCCCTGCTACTCCTGCACAATGCAGGATTCCGTCAATCCTGCCGCATTTTCTCCTTATTGAGTCTAATACTCCTACAGTTTCCTGCTCATTTGTTATGTCACAACTGTAGTAATCAACTTGGGAGCCGGTTTCTTCAATAGCTTTCATGGCATTTATCAAGCTGCCGGATTTGTTTGATTCCTGACTTTCCGATATTTTACTACGGCCAATCAGGCAGAGACTTACCTTATTCAAGCTTGATAAATGCTTTGCCATTTCAAGACCGATTCCACCTGCACCACCGGTAATTACATAGACACCTCCGCTTTTTATTTCCAGCTCGTTGTCTTCTATATCGTCCAATTCCGCTTTTGTAAGCTCTTCAATGTATTTACCACCGTCCCTGAAGGCTGCCATAAACGGAGAAACTTCTGACAGCAGCATTCCGGTTATGTCCTTCACACTTGTATTATCATCGATATCCATGCACCTGCATTTGATATTTGAGTTTTCCTGGTTCACAACCTTTGCCAACCCGAAGAATGCTGCATTATGCGGGTTAATCCGGTCTTCCTTCCTCGTTACTTCATTCGCATAATCCGCTACCAGTAATATTTGAATATCCTTCCCCGGTTTGTTTGCTGCCATAGCCTTATTCAGATTGAACAGGCTTTCTACTCCTCTTCTTTTGCTTTCTTTAAGCTGCTCCAGATTTTCTGCTTTGCCTTTTCCTGTAATCGTTCTCAGATGAACTATTCTTGAAATGTTTTTTTCTTTAATTACGTTCATCAACAACGTATAACCTTCGATGGAATCATCAACACCGTATATATCTTCGCCTAATTTCTGGTATTCTGCAGCTTCCAAAACCTTTACCGGCTTGCCTCCCAGAACCTTCAGCTCTTCAACAAGCTTATCCCCAAGCCCGTTCCCGTCAGCAAGTACAAGTACGGCACCCGGATCAGACAAGCTGCTCCCCGTCTCCTGTTCCAGCGGTATCCAGCGGGTCTGGTAGAACAAATCAAGCTTTCCGGTCTTGAAATCTTTAACATGTACCTTTTTTATAGTATAGTTTTCAGCTTCCAGAAATGCTCTCCCGTTTTCATCCAGCAAGGCTATATCAAAGCTTACTGTCTCTCTGCCTTCCGTTGTGGTTCCATAGAACTTCAGATAGCTGTAAAAACGTTTGGGCATTTTTCCGTATATCCTGAGGCTTCTATATATAAAGGGAAGATAATCATTGTTCTCATTCAGCCTGATCGCCATATTCACTGCATTGTCCAGCATTGCAGGATGCATATGGTAGTCCTTCAGATCTCCTGAAATTTCATCGGGAAGCTCTATGCATACCAGCATCTCATTGTTACCGGCAAAAGTTTTGCCAATATTGTTCCACCTGGCTCCAAATTCAGCTATAGCTGTTTTATTCTTAATCGCATCGCTTTTTACTTCACTTTTGCATCTGTCGGTTATTTCTTTTATATTGTAATGGGCAGCTTCCCTGCTATGGGAGCTTACTGCTTTTCCTTGGGCATGCTTTACCCATTTTTCTTCAAGCTTGCTGCAAATGACTACCTCCAATAAATCTCCTGCTCTGTTTACAACGGTATAGATTTCCTTCTGCTCACCTTTGCCGACAAACAGCGGAGCAAGAAAAGTAAAGTCAATGAACTCAAATTCATCCTTACTGTAAATTGCGCTGCATGCCTTATGAGCCATTTCAATATAGGCAGTCCCCGGTAAAACACTTTCCCCTAAAAGTTTATGGTCGCTAAGTATCCAATACCCGTCTTCCCATATCTCGTTGCGGTAAGTTGTATTGCTTATAGTTTCTGCTATGCAGCTGCCCAGTAGCGGATGTACCTTTCTGCTTTCTTCCTCAGTACGCCTATTCCTCATTATTGAATCATCTTCTTCCTGTTTCTCCGGAATGTACCAATATCTTGTACCCTCAAAAGGATATACCGGAATGCTAATCCTTTTGTGTTTCTTTCCGCCATATACCAGGTTTCTCCAAGAGATATCCGCTCCCTGCACATAACCACGGCAAATTGAGTCTAAAACCTCTGCATAATCCTTCCCGGCTTCAAGCATGGAGCTTATTTCTTCATTAATGCTTTCGGTCAGTTGTTGCTTTTCAAACTCCGTAAACTCTCCTTCTGCCTTTGTTTCCTTCTGTTTGTTTACAATCCTGTAATATCCGTAGTATATGCCCTTATTCTCTATGGTTTCAAAACCGCAGTCCTTTATAAGCTCCAACTTTTCCCCTAATTCAGACTTATTACTTACGACAACTGCTAACCGATACTCCAAGTGGCGTCTTCCGGTGCTGGCGGTATAACAGATATCTTCAAGCTTTGCTTCCGGATTTTTGTCCAGATAGGCTCTATACGCTTTTAACATATTCTCTAATACATTCCTATTTTTCGCAGTAAGCACCAGTACCTGTTTTTGTTTCCCCTCCGGCAACTCCTCCGTATTGAGTTCCGGAGCCTCCTCTACAACCATATGGCAATTTGTGCCGCTGAAACCGAAACAACTTACTCCAGCCCTCCGTGGATATTCCTCCTTTTTCCATTCCTGCAGCTTATCATTCAAATACAGTTGGGAATTGCAAAAATCTATATAAGGATTAGGTTCATCAAAGTTTATTGTTGCCGGAATCTGTTTGTTTTTCATTGCCAATAGCACTTTCATCAGTGAAGCGGTTCCTGATGCGCTGATAAGGTGCCCTATGCTGGGCTTAAGCGATCCTATGGCGCAGAACTGCTTCTTCTTTGTAGTTCTGGAGAATGCGTTTCTCAAAGCCTTGATCTCCACAGGATCTCCCATAACCGTTCCTGTGCCGTGAGTTTCAATATATGCAATAGTTTCTGGTTCAACCTTTGCCTCCTCCCACGCTTTGATTATTACTTTTTCCTGTGCTTCAGCATTGGGTGCGGTTATTCCGCTTGATACTCCGTCATTATTTATAGCGCTTCCTTTGATTATTCCATGGATATTGTCCTTATCTTCCAGAGCCTTGGAGAGAGGTTTAAGCATAAATACACAGACCCCTTCTCCCCATACGGTTCCGCTTGAATTCCTGTCAAATGCTCTTACTATATCATCATTAGTTTCAACCATTTTAAAAGACTTGAATTTTACCGGCCAAAGCTGGAGGCTTATACCTCCCGCAATTGCCATGTCGCACTCCTTGTACTTCAGTGCCAGACATGCCTGATGAACTGATATAAGACCTGAGGAGCATGCAGTGTCTATTACTATACTTGGCCCCTTCAAATCCAGAATATATGATATTCTACTGGATAATATGGATGGATATGTTCCGGTCAGTGCAAGAGTATCATCATTTTCCAATCCGCCGGTATAATTCTTGTATACTGCTCCGGTTACATGATCATGACCTACATATACTCCTGTATTCGTTCCGTTGATTTCATCAGCATATCCCGAATCCTCAATAGCTTCCCATGCTACCTCAAGAAACAACCGCTGCTCGGGTTCCATATATTTGGCTTCCTTAGGCGATATTCTAAAAAATCCCGCGTCAAAACTGTCCACTTCATTCAAATAACCGCCGGAACGGTATGTCACATTGCTTTTTTGCTCCTCGGTAAGTACGCTTTCAATATCGTTTTTCCTTTTCTCTGAAAACTTCGATACGCAGTTGACACTATCTCTCAGGTTCTTCCAATACTCCTCTGGATTATTTGCCTGAGGCAGTCTGCCCGACATGCCTATTATGGCAATATCGTCATACAGGAATTTCTCGTTCGCCTGAAGCTCTTTGAAAACCAGCATTGCATCCTTGGGTGCTATTTTCTGTTCCGCAATCAATTTATATAAAGTACTCTTAACCGACTTCATAATCAATTCGCCCTTTCTCACATTTCCTAAACAGCTTTAATGCCTCTTTTTTTGTGATACACTTCAGCTATTCTGTTCAATCAGCCTGTCGGCTTCTTCCTCAGTAATTTCTCCTCTGGCAAGACGGTTCATTATCTCCTCGATAATGCCTTCATTGTCAGATGTGATTGCTGTTTCCTCCGCTGCCGTCGATTGTCCGTTTTCCTGCTCAAGTTTTGTGCCTATATATTGAGCCATTTGCTTCACGGTAGGATATGTAAACATATCCGCCATATCCATTATCCCGGGAAAAACCTTGTCCAATGCCTTAAGTAATCCTGCCGCAATTATGGAGTCTCCTCCCAGTTCGCTGAAGCTGTCATATAAGCTTAGTTCCTCCAGAGCCAATACCTCTGACCATACCTGGGCAACCTTCAATTCTATTTCGTTTACTTTCTCTTTGCCTTTTGCTACAATATTTACCGGTTTCTTTTCTTCAACGGTATTGGCTGCCGATCTTAAAGAAACACGGTACCTTTCGATCTTTGCCTTTAGATCCGGCGACAGATTTATATCTATATCCTCTCCAAACTGGATGATTCTCTCAAAATCCAGCTCGCCTACCGCCAGCCTTGTTATATCCTTGTTCAACACATTATCCAAGGCTTCAATCCCTTTGGCATTAGATATTGACTTAAACGGTCCTCTGACTTCATCAATTTTATATTTCAAAGACATTCCTGTCTCATTCCACACTGTCCAGTTAATGGTGGCTGTTTTTCCTCGCTTCCTTCTCCTATAGGCTGCAAAGGAATCCATATATGCATTGCCTGATGCATAATCACTTTGGCCCATTGCCCCTATAATTGATAGCATGGATGAGAACATTATGAAGAAATCCGGTTTGTCCTCAGCTGTAAATTTATCCAAAAGCCATGTCCCTTCCATTTTGGGGGCAATGACCTTTTTAAATCTGTCCATATCCTTCCGGATGATAAGACCTTCTCCGGCTAATCCGGCACTGTGAATAACACCGTTTATCCTTCCGAATTCCGCTCTCAAACCTTTCAGCATTGTATCAATGTGATCGGGTGATGTGATGTCCCCGGTACAACATATGATTCTTGATCCGTTTTTTTCTATATCTTTTATTGTTTTAAGCACACTGCACAATTTGCTGTCAGATTCCTTTTCCAGAATCATATCCCAACGGTCTCTATCCGGCAGTCCGCTGCGGCTGACAAGTGCAATATTTACCTTGTTCCTTCCGGCCAGGTATTTTGCCATCTCAAGGCCGATACCCCCTGTACCTCCGGTTATCAGGTATACACCGCCGTCTTTTATTTCCACTTCCTCACGTGAAGCAGACTGTATATCACATTCCTTGAATTCCTCCACATACCTGCTGCCGCCACGGTAAGCCACCAGGAGTGTTTCTTCCCCAATTCCAAGTTCTTGGGCAAGCTGTTCTGCAGAAGTTGTTCCGTCAATATCTATACATCTCAGTCCCATCTTGGACTGTTCACTGGCTGCCACTTTCCCTAAAGCCATCAGGGATGCATTATGAGGTTTTATAACTGTTTCCTGCTTTGTTACCTCATATGCATTATCTGATATCAATACCAACTCTATATCCTTGCTTACTTTATTTTCAGACAACGCCCTTACCAAATACATCAAACTGTATATGCCTCTTGACTTTCCGTCTTCAAGCTCGTCCATAGTTGTCACTTCACTGTCCGGTGCAATACTCATCATATGGACAATCTGCGACACTCCGGCATCCTTCAATTCACCTATCAGCTTCAAATAGCTGTCCTCATCGCTGCCTACCAGATACTTTCCCGGAGCTTCCTTCTGGAAACTGCTTCCGGAAGAAACTTCTAAAACATCTTTGCCTTGAGACCTGAGTATTTCTATAAGCTTTTCCGCCCTGCCAGTTTGATCCTTCAATATGAGCGCTTTCTTGTGGTCCAGCTTTTGTTCTGCACTACTAATTTTCTTGCAAATCCAACCGGTTTGATAATATTGGTTTGCATGCATATCAGCACTGGCGGCTTTCAAGGCATCCATAGAAGCTTTCTTTATACTGTATCCCTGTATCTCTACAAGTATTTCCCCTGCTTCATTGAACAAGGATATATCAAGGGTCACAGTCTGAATACCCCTTTCAAGCTTGCTCTTGATCCTCTGATAACTGTAAAACCTTTCCGGCATCGCACTATAAACCTTCAGACTTTTGACTGAAAGGGGCAAATATAAACCCTCTTCCACGTTTTGTACTATTTTTTCCACAGCTAGATTTATTGCATTATCCAAAAGTGCCGGATGCAAAACAAACTGATTTATGTCGCTGGTGAAATCATCCTGTATTTTCAGCTCTGTAAGTATCTCATTCTCACCGACATAAACAGCCTGTGCGTTTCTCCACCTGGGACCGAACTTGAAGCCTCCCATTGGCGCACTCATGTCTACCGGAAGCTGATATTTACCACATTTTCTCTTAAGCAGCTCCAAATCTGCTTTTGCTCCGGGTGTCCCGGTATTAGGGCACATTTTCCCTTCTGCATGAACAATCCACGCATCACTGCCGGTTTGCCTGCTGGTTATTGTAAAACTCATGTATCCGTTTTCTTTCCGTATTATTGTATGTACTTCCTTCGGCTGATTCTTATCAACCACCAAGGGCGCCAGTAATACTACATCCTTCAGTTCTACATTTATGCCGCCGCAGGATTTTCTGCCGGCTTCCCTTGCGATTTCCAGGTATGTAGTACCCGGAAGCACATTAAGATCCATAATCAAGTGTTCGGTCAACACCCAATGTCTGTCTACGCTTAAATCTGTCAGATATATTTCCTGGTTTAAGGTGTTTGCAAGGCACCTGTCAATAAGGGGATGCCTGATTTCCTTAAGGAATACCCCGGGAGACCGTTCGGCAGACTTCTGATTCTTCAGCCAGTAGTGCTTGCGTTCAAAAGGATAAGTCGGAAGGCTCATTTTACTTCCGCGCCAATCCTTATAGAATTTGTTCCACTGAATATCCGCTCCATGAATATACAAGCCGGCTATATCCCTCAAACTATTGCCGTAAGCATCGGTCTCCAGTATTTCCAGCCCGGATAGCTTGCTAAGAAGGCTATTGTCCAGCTCCCTCTTTTGCTTCTTGGTAATTTCACCGGGTAGATCTTGTGTCATGTTTTCAGTAATTATCTTGTGTTCTCCGTACAAAATATCCTTATCATCTATACTAAGTGATTCCATGTCTTTCAATTTCTCAATCTTGTTTATAAAATCTTCTTTGCTGTCAACTATCATAGCCAGCCTATAGTTATAATGCATTCTTCCCGTATTGACCGTATAACACAGGTTTTTAAGTTCAAAATCCTTGTTTTCATTTATATAAGAATCATATTTTTTTATGTACTCTATTAGTGCACTCTCGCTTCTTGCAGACAAGGTAAACAAGCAGGGTCTTTTGTTTTCCTGTTCCTGTCCGTTGTCAACCTTAACCGGAGGAGCCTCTTCCAATATCAGGTGGCAGTTTGTCCTGCTAAAACCAAAAGAGCTTATACCTGCTCTCATCGGCAAACCACCGGTTTCCCATTTTCTTAGCCTATCATTTACATAAAGCGGTGAATTGTGAAATTCAATAAAGGGGTTGGGTTCTATAAAATTAATGCTTTGAGGGATTTGTCCGTGTTTCATTGCCAATATAACCTTAACAAGCGATGAAATAGCCGCTGCGCTTACGCAGTGTCCTATATTAGGCTTGACCGACCCTATCCCGCAAAATTGCTTTTTGTCCGTATACTTTTCAAAAGCTGTCTTGATGCCCTTAACTTCTATGGGATCTCCCAGAATAGTTCCTGTTGCATGAGCTTCTATGTATGATATTGTTTCAGGTTCTATTCCTGCATCCTCCCATGCACTCAGTATTACTTCCGTCTGTGTCTCGGCACTGGGAGCCGTTATTCCGTTGGTCGTACCGTCATTATTTATGGCACTGCCTTTAATTACGGCATAAATATTATCCCTGTCTTCCAATGCCTGCTTTAGGGGTTTCAGCACTATGAAGCCTACCCCTTCTCCCCAGACTGTCCCCTGTGAATTCTTATCAAATGCGCTGATCCTTCCATTAGCCGCCTGCACACCTTCGAACCTGTCATTTATCTGTCTTATAAGATGAATTCCGCCTGCAATAGCTATCGAACACTCTTTATTTTTAAGAGCATTACAAGCCAAATGCGTTGCAACCAGACCGGAAGAGCAGGCAGTATCAACAACCATATTAGGACCTCTAAGGTTTAATATGTAAGATATGCGACTTGCCAGTACGGAAGTCATTGATCCGGTCATAGCCAACAGATCCTGTTCTCCATCCAGTTTGTTGTATTCCATCTGGTAGGTATGGTCAATTCCTACGTATACTCCTGTCTTCGATCGGTATATTTCATTACTTGCATAGCCTGAGTCTTCAATTGCTTCCCATACCGTCTCCAGAAACAACCGCTGGGATGGGTGCATGGAAACAGCTTCCTTGGGAGAAATCCTGAAAAATCCCGCATCAAACATTGCAATATTTTCCAGCCAACCAGCTTTCATGTGCTTACCTGCACTGGAACCGATATCCTTGGTCCTGTTTTCCGGCATCTCTCTTATAAATCCTAGTCCATTGCACAAATTATACCAATATTCGTTAGCATTATCGGCACACGGAAACTTACATGCAAGACCTATTATAGCGATATCTTCCTTTGATGCTTCCTTTTTCTGGTTTATTTCTGAAAGGATAAGTAGGGACATCTCTTTGTCTAATTTACCATTTTTTACTCCTTCAAGTATGTACCTGTTTATCAGATCCTTGTTGCCCATCAGTATGTGACTCCTCTCTTACCTCAAGTTATTGCAGTACCCATCCCGGTCTGCTGCTTAGACTAAAAAATCACCTTCAATCAGCTTCCCAAAATCTTTAGTGCATCCTCTATAGATGTTTGATTTGACTCCAAACCGTCCAGCAGGTTTTTTAAATTTTCATTGAATAATTTTTCTTCATTTTCCGGTGCATTTTTCTTTTCACCCTTTTTGTTACCCAGCTTTTCATCGACATAATCTGCCATTTGCTGCACTGACGGATAAGAGAAAACATCTGAAATGTCTATTACATCACCGAAAACTTTATTTACCTGCTTTAAAAGCTGTATTGCCAACAGTGAATCTCCGCCAAGGGAAGAGAAACTGTCAAAGATATCTATTTCATCAAAGCCCAGCACCTGAGACCAAATCTGCGCCATTTTGCTTTCAGTCTCATTGTAAGCTTCTTCTCCCCTTCCCTTTATAACGATTTTTACATTTTCTATCGGCTGTCCCTGATTTTCAGCCGATATGTCCATTCTTTTTTTATGTTTTTTCAGAATATCTTCAAGCTGCTCAGACAGTCTGAATGTCAATTCATCCTTGATATTTATTATCTTGGAATAATTCAATTCACCCGGCAGCACCCTGTAAGAACGTGAATTCAGAACCTCTTCCAGACTCCTTATAGCCTTCTCTGTAGTGATAGGTTTCACTGTCGTATCCGACTCTTGTATTCCGTAGTCCACTGCCATTCCGGCATCCTTCCATGCAGGCCAGTTTATTGCGAAGGTTTTCTTTCCTTTCCTGTTCCTATATGCCGCATATGTGTCCATATATGAATTGGCGGCAGTATAGTCGCTCTGTCCCGGATCTCCGAATACTGTCAGTATTGAAGTAAACATCACAAAGAAGTCCAGCTTCTCACCGTCAGTGACCTTGTCAATTATCCATGTCCCCTGCATTTTAGGAGCAAGTACACTGTCAAACACAGCTTTGGTTTTCCTTATTATAAAACCATCTCCTGCAACTCCTGCACAGTGTATAACTCCGTTGACCGCTCCGTATGCCGATCTTAAATATCCAACTGCCTTTTCCATTTCTTCCATATCCGCAACATTTGCTTTCAGGCAGCAGACCTCTGACCCGTTTTGCTCCATTTCCCTGATTGCAGCAATAGCTCTCTGAAGCTTTTTATTTTCAACGTTTTCCAGCATCTGATCCCAAAGCTTTCTTTCCGGGAAGGAAGAACGGTTTATAAAAGCTATCCTTACCTTGTTTTTGGAGGCAAGGTATTTTCCCATTTCAAGACCCAATCCCCCGGTACCTCCGGTGATTATATAAAGCCCGTTTTCCCTGATGCTTATCTTATTATCCGTATCTTCTATAAGCTCATGCTTCCTAAACTCTTCCACATATCTTACACCCTTGCGGTAAGCGGCCTTGAAGGTCTTATCAGCCGTCTTGAGTTCACTAATCAGGTTTTCTGTTTTAATATCAGAGTCAATATCTATACATCTGCATTTCAGGTTTGAATGCTCCAATCCGATAACCTTGGCAATTCCAAACAAAGCACTGTTCATTGGCTTAAGGATTTCTTCCTCTTTTGTAATCTCGTTTGCATGATCGGCAATAATTACTATATCCAATTCCCTCTTAAATTTATTTGCAACCAGAGCTCTTGTCAGATTAAACAGGCTATATACCCCAAGCTTCTGGTGTTCTTCAAAACCCTTCAAGTCATTGATAGTATCATTTCCGGTTACCGTCATTATATGAATTATCTGAGATATATCCCTATCGGACAAAGCTCCCATCAGCGATTGGTAATCCGACTCGTCTCCCCCTACCTCATAGTTGTCGGTTCCCAGCATTCTAAACTTACTTCCGGCTTCTGCTTCTATTATCCTGCGTCCTTCTGCCTGAAGCCGCTTTATAATTTCATCCCCGATACATTTTTTATCTTTAAATACTAGAATATCTCCGTTTAAAGGACTCTTTTCATTTCCTGACAGGCTGCTGCTTATCCAACCCATTTCAAAAAAGACATTATTCTTGCTGCCTGCTCCTTTTGCGTTGAATTCAGTTTCATTTACCTTCTTTATGCTGTAGTCTGTGGCTTCTGCAAATACCATTCCTTCACAGTCCATCATCGATACATCAAAGGTTATGGTTTCCATTCCCTTAAGCAGGCTTTCATTGATCCTTATATAACTGTAGAACTTATGGGGCATTCTGCCGTATACCTTCAGGCTCTTGTACAAGAACGGCAGGTATAAACCCTTTCCAATATCCTGGCTTATTGCATTGACAGCGTTATCAAGCATGGACACATGAAGGTTATACTGATCCTGGTCACCGGCAATTTGCTGCGGAAGCTCAAGCTCTATAAGAGCCTCATTCCTGCCTACAGCTATGGTCTTTGAATTCTGCCATCTTGCCCCCAACTGAGCTGCCCCGCTGGGCCTGTTGCTTCTATCAATCAGTTTTTCCACATCTTTCTGGGACTGGAGTTTTGCTGTTATATCGTCGATAACAAATGACTTTCTTTCAACTGTTTCCAGCTTGTATACCTTGCATTCTGCATGCTTGACCCATTGCTCGTCTATATCCCCTGCATTTATTCTGCTGGCAATCGTAACCTCTATATGGTCCTTCTGTTTATCAAGGATTGCTTGTACCTCCCTGACCTCATGCTCATCAACAACTACAGGAGCGTAATAAATAATATTCCTAAGCTCCAATTCACTTCCATAGTATTTTTTGCATATTTCCACAACCATTTCTATGTAAGTGGTTCCGGGTATTACGTGGCTGCCTAATATTTTATGGTCGCTCAGCACCCAATGCCTGTCCGAACTGAAGTCGGTCGCATATATATCCTGGTAGAAGGATTCTGCCAGACATCTATCCACCAGCGGATGGGCTATCTCCTTCGATTTTTTAGCACTTGTACTTCTCAAAAGCTTCAGGTCCGGCTTATTCTCCTCATACCAGCAGCGTGTTCTTTCCAAGGGATAAACCGGTATATTTGCCTTTTTTCTGTTTTGCCCCTTGTAAAGGTTCTCCCATTCCACTGTGGCACCCTTTATATAAAGCTCACACAGTTCGGCTGCAGCAGGATAATTATAGCTGCCTGCCAGCTCTTCAAGCTTTATCTCGGCTGCCTTACTGAATTTACGCCTTTCCCCTTCGGAAATATCGCCCTTCTCCCTGGTAGTTTTGTTTCCTGGTACAATTTTATGTTCACCATAATAAACGCCAAATTTATTCAGGTCATCCAAACCAGTATCAATCACATATTTAAGCTTTTCATTCAGATCGTTGCTATCCTTTACCAGAAGTATCAATCTGTGTGTATAATGTCCTCTTCCGGTATTTGCAGTGTAGCAGACCCCCTGCAGCTTTATCTCCTCAGACAAGAATTTACTGCAGCACCTTCTAATTGCCTCCTCCAGTACATTCCGGTTTTTCGCAGATACTGTAAATATCTCAAATTCATTTGTTTTAGCTTCTGCTTTATCCTCCCTGGAAGGTGCCTCTTCCAATATTACATGACAATTAGTCCCGCTGAATCCGAAAGCGTTTATTCCTGCTCTTCTGGGGGCTTCTCCACGCTCCCATTCTCTCAGACTGTCTGTAACATAAACCGGAGAATCTCCGAAGTTGATGAACTGATTTGGTTCCTTAAAATTCAGGCTTGCAGGTATTGTCTTGTTTTTGAGCATCAAAATTACCTTTAGCAGGGATGCAAGACCAGATGCTCCGACCAGATGCCCAATGCTTGTCTTAACTGAACCTACGCCGCAGAATTGCTTTTTATCAGTATAGTACCTGAATGCATTAGTCATTGCCTTTATTTCGATCGGGTCTCCTAATACAGTTCCTGTACCGTGTGCTTCAATATATTGTATCGTTTCCGGGTTTATTTTTGCCTTTTCCCATATAGACAGAAGAAGCCTTTCCTGTGCTCCGGCATCCGGTGCCGTTATTCCGTTCGATGCTCCGTCATTATTAATTGCACTTGCCTTAATAACGGCATGAATGCTGTCGCCATCAGCCAAAGCTTTACTCAAAGGCTTCAGAAATACGGCCCCTACGCCTTCTCCCCATACGGTTCCATTAGCATTCTTATCAAAAGTCCTTACTATGTTGTCCTTTGATTCCACAGAGTCAAGCTCCTTAAGCTCGCTTTTGAACTTCATAGGCCGGTAATAGAAACTGCTCAGCCCTCCTGCAATAGCCATTTCACATTCACCGTTTTTCAATGAGTTACAGGCCGTATGTACAGATACCATTCCTGATGAACATGCTGTATCTGTTACAATGCTAGGACCATGAAGATTATAGATATAGGATACCCGGCTGGCAAGAATTCCCGGCCAGGTTCCGGTTACCACCATAGGCTCGGCTGCTGCCAGCTGCTTGTATTTCATGTCTGATACGTGGTCTATTCCTACAAACACTCCCGTATTGGTGCCATATATCTTATTGCCGCCATAACCTGCATCTTCTATAGCTTCATATGCAATCTCCAGAAATTTCCTTTGGTCAGGATCCATAGACTTTGCTTCTCTGGGAGGAATCCCAAAAAAGGATAAATCAAATTTATCTATTTCCTCAAGGTAACCTCTGGTCTCGTACTTCAGGTCCAGGTGTCCGTCCTCTTTTATTGCATTTTCTTCCTCCAGTTGCCTGTAATGAATCCTTAAAAGAAAGTCTTCAATATCCTTGACCCTTACCTGTGGTAATTCATCAATACCAATAACACCGTTTTTAATATTACTCCAATATTCTTCCAGATTTCTTGCTTTCGGAAAGATCCCCGCCATACCTATAATTGCTATTTCATCCTCCTGTCCCCGGTCTTTATCCTTCAGCTCTATAAGCATCTGTTTTGCTTCAGCCTGGGTTAGGCTATGGTTAGCAACTTGCCTGTAAATATAATTCTTTAATAATTCCACTCCTTACCACCGACCTTTAATAATATTTCTCTGCATCATGAATTGATATTTCACCTTTTGCGAGCTTTTCCAGCAATTCATCAAGATCTTCTTCCATAGGCTTTTCCACTGCCGGTGCGCTATTTTCCTTTTTATTTGTCAATTTATCTATGTATGCCGCCATTTTACTTACTGTAGAATATTCAAACGCATCTGAAATGTCTAACATACCTGGATATTCAATTTCCAGCTTTTTCAACAACCGTATTGCAAGTATGGAATCCCCACCTAAGGAATCAAAGTTGTCATAAATATTTACCTCGTCCAATCCTAATACTTCTCCCCATATGCCTGCAATCTTGCGTTCATTTTCGCTGAATTCATCCTCTTCACTGCCGCCCCTCAGCGTTATATCCCGGGTCTGGTTCCAGTCTTCCGGATCAACCTTTCTTTTAATAGTTGAATTATACTCGTTTATCATTAACTGTACATCATCGGCAATACCTATAGGGAACTGGCTGATCGAGGCATCAAACACCTCATAATTCAGCTCTCCCAGTATCACCTGACGTACCTGCCTTTTTAGGATCTCGTTAAATGCCAAAATTGCTATGCTTGTACTGATTGCTTTCAGCAAATTGTCTGACTCATCAACACCGTAGTCTACGGCCATACCCGTTTCCTTCCATGCCGGCCAGTTGATTGCTATAGTTCTTTTTCCCTTTTTGTTCCTGTATGCTGTGAAAGCATTCAGATATGTATTGGCTGCAGTATAATCACCCTGTCCTTGTCCGCCAAAAATCGCTGTAATAGACGAAAACAGTACAAAAAAGTCCAAGCTGTCATTCTCAGTTACCTTATCCAATATCCAGGTTCCATGAACCTTAGGGGCAATTACACGATTGAAGGCTTCCTCATCCCTTCTTATGATAAAACCGTCTCCGGCTGCTCCTGCACAGTGTATTACCCCGTTTATAGCCCCATACCTGCTTCGCAGTTCATCTATCAGTAGCTTCATTTCTTCAAACTGTGATACATCTGCACTGTAGCATATTACTTCGGAGCCGCTTTTTTCTATTTCACGTATTGTTTCCACAGCTCTGCATAGCTTTGTATCTTTATTTATCTCCAACAGTTCATCCCATTTTTCCCTTCCGGGCATCCTGGAACGGTTAATCAGGGCTATATTTACCTTGCTTTGGGCTGCCAGGTACTTGCTCATCTCCAGTCCGAGACCTCCAGCCCCTCCGGTAATCAGATAGACGCCCTGTTCCACAAACTCCATTTTAATGCTGTCTTCCTTTAGAAGGTTATATTTCCCGAACTCATCCTTATATCTTCTCCCTCTGCGGTAAGCCGTCTGGTATGTGGTCTTTTCCTGCTTCAGTTCTGTCACCAATTGGTCAATGGAAGTATCAGCATCAATGTCTATGCATCTGCATTTCAGATTGGAATACTCCTGTCCTACGACCTTTCCGAGACCGAATAATGCAGCACCTTCAGGATTTATTCGATGCTCTGATTTTGTTATTTCATTTGTATACTCCGAGACCAGCACTATGTCAAGCTTCTTGTTATACTTCTTGGAAACAAGTGCTCTCGTCAGATAGTAGAGACTGTATATTCCACTCCTGATCCGTTTATTAAGTTCTTCAATATCGGAAGGTTCATTTTCTTCTGTAATAGTGGAAAGGTGAATCATCCTGGACAAATTCTTTCCGGAAATATCACCCATTAACTTCTGATAATCTTCTTCATTGCTGCCGACCACATAGCTTTCTTCAGTTAGCTTTTCAAACCCACTGCCTGTTTCGACTTCTATAACACTACATCCATCAAGCTTCAACCTGCTAATCAGATTCCTGCTTATCTTATTTCCACCCTTGAATATTAATATTTCTCCGTCTGCAAGGTTTTGACCGTTTCCTTCAGTGGAGTTTTCCTTCCATTCCACTCTATGGAAAATATTCTTGCTTTCTTTAAGCTGCCTGAATTTAAACTCATCTTCTTTAACCCTTTTAATGACATAATCCACGACTTCAACAAAAGCCTTCCCGTCCTTATCCGTAAGGATAATGTCAAAACGCGCAGTTTCAAGATTTTCCTTATCTTTATCCTTCCATTTTATGTAGCTGTACATTTCCTTCGGCGTAGGTCCATATACAAACATCTTTTTATAGGATAGCGGAAGGTATGAACCTTCCCCAACAAGGGTATTTATAGCATTTATACTGCGATCCATCATTGCCGGATGAAGGACATAATCCAATAAATCATCCTCATAGGAATCAGGTAGCCGGAAATAGGCAAGATATTCACCATTTTTGCCGCCAAACAGCTTCTTGTCGATATCTGTCCAACGGGGTCCTATATCTATGATTATTTTCCTGCCGTCACTGTCAACGATTTCCTTCATAGCAGCATTCCGTAAAATTTCTTCAATATCATATAATGGCTGTTCCTTCATGCTTATTGCTTCTGCCTTGCCTTCCACATGCAGGTTCCACTCTCCCGCTATCCGGGATTCGCTTGTAATGACAAAATCACAGTATCCGTCTTTTTCCCTCAGTATTGTTTGTAATTCCTTAGTCTCTCCTTCATCTATAACAAGGGGAGACAGAAACATGATATTCTCCAGCTTGATGTATTTATTTGCCAGATGCTTTGAATATATTTTCCTTATCATCTCCAAATAAGCCGTTCCCGGTAACACGTACCTGCCTGCCACTTTATGCTCCCTTACTACCCAATGAGTTTCTGCACTCAACCTGACATCATAAATTTCCTCTCCCAGTGTTTTGATAGCACACCGGTCTATCAGTGGATGTATGGCTTGCCTGCTGACGGCTGCTTGCGAAACAACGGATGCCTTTTTAGGCTCTACCCAGCAGCGGGAGCGTTTAAATGGATATACCGGCAGGCTTACCTTTTTTCTGTCCTGCCCCTTATAAAACAGCTCCCAGTCTATTTCAGCACCCTGTACATATGTCCGGCAGATTTCATCCACTGAAGCATCGCTGTAATTACCCGTTCTGAAAGCTTCCTCAATAATAATATTTGAACATTTGCTCAGTTCATTATTTATCTTTTCGTTTTTTGATTCAATTATATTTTCACCGTAATAAATTCCTTGAGCTTCTGATTCTTCAAACCTAAACTCAAATAGTTTCTTCCTAAGTTCATCCTTGTCTCTGGCTGCCATTGCCAGCCTATGATTATGATGAGCCCTTCCGGTATTTGCTGTGTAGCAAATATCCTCCAAGGTCTCTTCCCTCTCCATATTTAGATACACTCTATACTTCTCTGTTAACTCCAACAGCACGTCCCTGCTTTTTGCAGATAATGTAAGAACCTGAAGGCTGGATACAGGCTTACCCGAGTACTTGTCCGCTTTTTCCTCATATTCTTCAACAACCACATGACAGTTAGTACCTGATAGCCCGAAAGAACTGACTCCACCGCGAAGAGGTGCTCCGCAGCCTTCCCACTTAACAAGCCTGTCATTTATAAACAGCGGAGAATCTATAAAATTGATTTTCCTGTTGGGCCGCTTAAAATGGATTGATGCAGGTACTTCCTTATTCTTCAGAGCGAGTACAAGCTTTACTAGTCCTGCCATACCCGCAATATGGTCTAAATGCCCAATGTTTGTCTTAACAGAGCCTACCGCACAAAAATTCTTCTTCTTGGTATACTTCCTGAAAGCTCTTTCAATCCCGCTTATTTCAATTGGGTCACCAAGCTTTGTTGCAGTACCGTGTGCTTCAATATAGGATACTGTCTCCGGATCTATCCCTGCATTTTTCCATGCCTCCAATATAACAGCTTCCTGAGCTGCCGAATTTGGAGCCGTCAGCCCGACGCTGTTTCCGTCCTGGTTTACGGCACTGCCCTTAATAATTCCGTAGATATTGTCATTATCAGTAATTGCTTTGCTCAAAGACTTCAGTAATATTGCTGCAACACCTTCCCCCGAACCTGTGCCGTCGGAGCTATCATCAAAGGTCCTTGCCCTGTCGTAGGGAGATCTTATTCCGATTTCATCGTCCATACCTTTTTGTATTGGAAGAAGATTTATTTTCACTCCACCTGCGATAGCCATCTCACACTCACCGTTTTTTATGCCCTGGCATGCCAAATGAACTGCTACAAGAGCCGAGGAACATGCCGTATCGATCACCATGCTTGGTCCTTTCAGATCCAACAGATATGCTATTCTGCTTGCAATTACAGATTTTACGTTTCCCGGGAGGGAGATTTGACCGTACAAATCGGGATCAGCCAAATTCACCAGCATATGATACTCAAACTTGAGATCGCTGCTATGACCTACATAAACACCGGTTTTGGTGCCTCTTATTCTTTTTCCTCCATATCCTGCCTCTTCAATAACATTCCATACCGCTTGCAGGAATAAACGCTGATTGGGATCCATCAACCTTGCTTCATTCGGGGAAAGATTAAAAAAACTGTAATCAAATTTATCGATTTCATCAAGATATCCAGCCTGACAGAATGCTGGAGGGTCTCCAGGCATATAACAATTAGGAAGCAGCGGGCTTGCATCTTTTAACCTCTGAGCCGGAAAATCCCTTATGCAGTCCTTTCTGTTCCTTAGGTTCTCCCACAACCCATCCGTATTTTCCGCCATGGGAAAATTTGTGTACATCCCTATAACAGCTATATCTTTTTTAGAAATCTTATCCAGTTTTGGAAGCCTATCTTCATCCCTTGAACCGCTTTTTATCTCATTAAAATCAAGTAAATTCTTAAGCAATTTCATTTCGCCCCCAATAATATCTTGGATATAATTCTTAATTAGTTGGCATTATAAAATCTGGGAACAGATGGCGCGTTGCGGTCTCGTCAAATACCTGGTTAAATCTTTCTATCTGTTCCTCAACAGGAGTTTTCTTTGTCACAAATACCGACCGGAGCATGTCAAGAGCTGTTTTCATTTGATCAACTGTCGCCTCTGCCCCTGCAGTTTCTATCTGTTCCTGCATTTGTTGAATCCTCTTATAGGGCTCTGAGACACCTTTCGTATACTCATCGTTGTTCCAGTTACGATTACGGGTACAAACTGCAACTGCCATGCATCTTGTAACCAAGGTAGGACCATTCCCTTTGCCATTAGCTGCAGAATCATTTATAGCACCTTCCAGCGCCTCTATATCTTCAGTCTTGTCGTAGCTGTAGCATTTAATTTCCGGTGCGTTCTGCTTCATAAGCTTCTGCAACACATTCTGAGGTCCTAATTCAACAGCAAGGTCAATCCCTATCCTTGATACATACTGCATTGACGCTTCCCATTGCACCGGTGCATTAATCTGCTCTGTAAGATTCCCGACTATTTTATGTATTCCCTCATAGGGCAAAGCTGTTACATTCGAAATAACCGGGAATTTGAATTCACCATATTTGCATTTTGACAATTCATCCTTCATTCTCTCGGAAGCAGCCTTCATAAGTGGGCTGTGGAAGGGAGCACTAACCTTAAGCGGTCTACCTATTCCTCCCATTTCTATAAGTCTTTCGGTGGCTGCTAAAACCGCTTCCTTGTGTCCGGAAATAACCGTCTGTTTCGGTGAGTTGTAATTAGATACAACTACTGCGTTTTCTTCGCATGTAAGCTTTTTACATTCTGCTTCCACTATATTCTTATCAAGTCCCACTATTGCAGCCATAGCACCCGTTCCGAGGGCAGCTGCCTCCTGCATGAACTTTCCTCTCTGTCTGACCAGCCTTAATGCATCTGCGAAATTTATTACTCCACTACAGGTTAATGCGGAATATTCACCAAGACTGTGACCAGCCGCACATACAGGCATTTTGCCTATCTTATCCATATATACCTTAAAAGCGGCTACACTGGCTGTCAAAATTGCCGGCTGAGCATTTTCAGTCTTTGTAAGCTCATCCATATCCCCCTCAAAGCAAAGATTTTTGAGGTCAAATCCTAAAACATCATTCGCTTCATCAAAGACCTGTCTTGCAGATGCATACTCATCATACAAGGCTCTTCCCATTTTTACATACTGTGACCCTTGTCCTGGAAATAAAAATACTAATTTGCTCATTTTGGATATACCACCCTTCATTATTATAAGAATTACATTTTATATAATTGCAATCAGACTTGACATCAAGTCTGATTAGTGGACTAATTTGTCTGACACCAACCCTACCAGCCTGATATACCAGTTTAAAAATTCCTCTGCTTTTTCAGCTCTGATCCTGAAAGTAGGACATTCAAACACTATGTCAACCCCATTCCTGCTTTCTTCTGCTTTTAGAATCAAATCACAATTGTTCAATAAATAGCTGTTAACATCGTCCTTATCATTAAATATAGCTGCTATTGAATTCCCTCCCTTTTTAATCCCGGAACAATTCAACATACTTAGAGGATACTGCATAGCTTTGGCCCCTGCTTTTCTCGCTTCACTTGTTTCATTTATAATTGATGGGATATCTGCAGCTCCTGATAAATTCACATCCAATTGAAATAAATTTTCATTGTCAGCTGCTACCTGAATGGCTATTTTCTCCGTATCGCTTATTTCAGCAAGCAAATAAGCATACACAAAAAGCATGATGTCACTTATTCTAATATTGTTATACACCGTAAACCGTTTCAATCTGTCATATGTACCGCCTTCAAGCCGGTATTTAAATACTATTTCTTCGCTATTCTCATCCTCTATCACAAAATACTCATCAGGAAGATTGACAAATTCTAATTCAACCTGTCTGCGGCTTGTCCCATCCTCGTTCATAAATTGAGCAAGTCTTGCTACTGTTGGATTTGCAAATATATCTGCAATCGTTACTTTGCCCGGAAAAAGTTTATCCAAATTGTTGTACATTAAAACAAGAAGCAGCGAGTTTCCGCCTAGATCAAAGAAGCTGTCATTCACCCCTACAGTATCTCTCCCAAGCACTTCTTCCCAAATTTTCGCAATTTGCTTTTGTGTTTCCGTCTCGGCCTCCACAAATTCAGCAGAAAGAGACGGCCGGGCTTTATCCAGGTTTGGCAGTGCTAGTCTGTCCACTTTTCCATTAAACGTAGTAGGTATTTTTTCAATATGCACATATATTTGCGGTACCATATATTCCGGAAGAAATCTCAGCAGATGTGTACGAATCTTAGAAACAGGGATCTCATCATCAGACACATAATATGCAGCCAAGTATTTTATGCCGTATTCATCATCACCGATACTGCAGACACAAGCTTTTACCCCTGTGCACTCGGATAAGCACTTTTCAATTTCCGAGAGCTCAATTCTGTGACCTCTTACTTTAACCTGATGATCGATCCTGCCCAAAAATTCGACCTCACCGCTTTGGAGCCACCTTGCCAAATCTCCGGTTTTATACATCCTCTTCCCATCATCAAACGGGTTTTCAACAAATTTCTCTCTGGTTAAATCCTCCATGCCGTAATAGCCTCTTGCCACTCCATCTCCCGCTATATTTAATTCCCCTATTATACCTGCAGGTTGTGGATGGCCATATTTATCCAATATGTATATTTTTGTATTGGATATCGGCTTTCCGATATTTATAGTTCTGGAGCCGGTCAAATTCTTGACCGTTGACCACACTGCGGTCTCAGTCGGTCCGTATACATTGAATATTTTAGTGTCCTTTAGCTTTCCAATAGTTTGAAGCAGGTTTTCCGGAAAAGCTTCCCCTCCCACAATCAAATCCTTGACATTTTCCAACGCCCCTAGTTCCTTCCGGGACTTAAGAAGCAGTTGCAGTCTGGAAGGCGTACACTGCAAGATATCAATCCCTTTGCCGGTAATTAAATCGCTCAGCAGGTTCGGATCCAACTGTTGTTTCTCATCTGCAATTACAATTGTCATACCTCTGGTAAGCGGCAGCAAAGTCTCCAATGCAAATATGTCGAAGGATACCGTTGTCAGGTTCAGTATCGTTTTGTCTGCCGAGAAATCTATAATATCAGTCATACCCTTGATAAAATTACAAATGTTCCTGTGCTCAAGCATTACCCCTTTAGGTTTCCCGGTTGATCCTGAGGTATATATTACATAGATTAGATTCTCCGGGCCATTGATACTGTCTGGATTTCTCCCGTCTCCTTCATATATGCTTTCATCCATCAGGTTCAACCTTTCCGCTTTGGAATCGAACTTGTCGTCTGACGAATCAGTCAGCAATATGTTACAGTTGCTGTTCTCCAGCATATACCGTACTCGTTCGTCCGGAAATTCCGGGTCAATCGGAAGATATGCACCCCCAGACTTTAATACTCCTAAAATACCTATAATCATTTCCAGTGATCGCGGCACCATCAGCCCCACGATACTATCTGCACTGACATTCATTTCTCTCAGCTTGCAGGCAAGCAAGTTGGCTTTGATATTTAATTGCTTATAAGTCAGCGTCTTGTCTTCAAAAATCAGAGCCGTCTTATCCGGAGTATTCTCTGCTTGAGCTTCAAAAAGCTGATGTATGGTTTTATCTATCGGGTATTCTGTGCTTGTATCATTCAGCTCCAAAAGGATATGATTTCTTTCCTTTTCAGACAACATGTCAACAGCCGAAAGCCTTATATTTATGTTTTCAACTGCCTGTCTTAAGATATTCAGGTAATGACCTGCCAATCTATGAACCGTTTCCTTTCGGAACAGCTTTGTGCAGTATTCGAAACACAATTCTATCCTTGAAGCCTTTTCTACTGCCGTCAGCGTTAAGTCGAACTTAGAAACAGATCTTTTCAACCTGTAAGGCATTACCTTGGCATTATCCAGCTTCACCTCTTCAAAATCCATATTTTGTAGGATGAACATTACATCAAACAGCGGATTCCTGCTCAAATCTCTTTTTATGTTTAATTTGTCAATAACATTTTCAAACTGGTAGTTCTGGTTTTCGAACGCCTTAATAGAGTTCTCTCTGACATCCCAAAGAAATTCCTTGAAGGTTTTGTCTCCCACAGGATAATTCCTCAATGCCAGAGTATTTATAAACATGCCGATAACATTATCCAGATCCGCATGGTTCCTACCTGCTACCGGAGAGCCGACAATTATATCCTCTTGACCTGTATATTTTGAAAGCAATATATAAAATGCAGACAGAAGTACCATGTAACTGGTAGCCCCATTGCTTTCTGCAATTTTGCCGATCTTAGACTTTAAATCATTTTCCACCTCAACTGTAATGCAATCTCCCTCGAAGCTCTGTTTGGGAGGTCTCTGATAATCGGTAGGTAAATTGAGTATGGGGAGTTCCCCTTGAAATACACCGAGCCAATATCCTTCACTGCTCTTCACGGCATCTTCATTGAAAAGCCGGTTTTGCCATTCTGAAAAATCCTTGTACTGGAGTTTCAACGGGGTGAGTTCCTGTCCGTTATATAAGCTTCTCAGTTCCACTTTTAGTATTTCCTCTGAGATACCGTCAGAAATTATATGATGCATATCCCTAAGAAGAATATATTTTTTGCAGGATAGTTTAACCAGACGGATTCTAAAAAGTGGAGCCTGTCCTAGATCAAAGGGTCTTATAAAGTCTTCCAGAACCTCCTGAACCGTCTTCGAAACATCCCGTTCATCCATATTCAGGCCTTCTGTATCCTTAAAATATTCAATATAAAATTCAATATCCTTATGGATGCGCTGAACCGGTCCTTCTGCCACTAACTCAAAGGAAGTTCTTAACACTTCATGCCTTTCAATTATACTTTGAAAAGCTTTTTCTAGTTTTTCCTTATCTAGCTCACCCTCAACAATCACTACATCAGGCATATTATAGCTTATACCTGAGTTTTCAATCATATTCACAAGAAAAATTCTCTTTTGTGCTGATGAAACAGGATATAACTCCTTTTCCTCGGCACTTGGTATCGAAAGGTAATCGGTTTTACTGCAGCTTTCTATATACTGCGCCATTGTCTTTACCGTATTATTTATAAAAACTTCCTTTATAGGTAAATTAACATTGAACTCCTTATGTATCTTGGATGCCAATTTTGCAGCCTTAAGCGAATGCCCTCCAAGATAGAAGAAGTTGTCATCGATTCCTATTCTTTTTGCGTGCAATACTTGCTGCCACAGTTTAACAAGCTTCTCCTCAATCTCGGTACTGGGGGCTTGATACTCGATACCTGTTTCCAAATCTGCCTCATAAGTGGAAAGCGTCCTCCTGTCGGTTTTACCGTTAGGAAGCAGCGGCATTTTATCCAATCGTACAAAATATGCAGGAATCATATAATCTGGCAGTCTAGCTTCGATATATTTCCTTAGTCTTGGTATATCACAGTCTTCGTCACTTTCAAAAAAAGCGATAAGATATTTATCTCCGCTTTCATCTTCTTTGGCAATAACAACCACTTCTTTTACAAACCCACTTTTCAAAATATGCGTCTCAATCTCCGACAGCTCCAGCCTCATTCCTCTAATCTTTACCTGATTATCCATCCTGCCCAGGCATTCAATATTTCCATCAGGAAGCAGCCTTCCCATGTCTCCAGTCTTATACATCTTACTTCCAGGATATTTACCGTAGGGATTTTCCAAGAACAGCTTATTGTTCAAATCGTTATCATTAACATATCCAGACGACATATAAGGTGTAGAGATAAAAATTTCTCCAACTACACCTTCACTACACGGCTGAATGTCTTCATTAAGGATAAGAATTTCGGTATCATTGATAGGTCTTCCGACAGGAATATTTACTTTGCTTACATCTTCTTCATTGATCAAATAGAATGCTTTCGCAAGCGTAGTCTCTGTAGGTCCATAGATGTTTACCAACTGAACCCGCGAGCCGCACATCATGTAAAATTTCTCCAGATCCCTGCCTTTCAACAGTTCACCTGCAAGCAATATATACCTTAAATTACTGAAGCAATCAGGGTTTTTTATTTCTCTTGCCATATTTTTGAAAAGTGTGGGTACCATATGCATAAGAGAAATTCTGTTTGCATCTATCCACTCGATAAGCCTTGGTGCATCCAGAATAATTTCGTGTTCGCCAGGCATGCAGATTGTTCCTCCTGCGCATAGCGGTACAAATATATCTCTTAAGAACGGATCAAAGGTAGGAGTAATGATTTGGCTGACTCTAAAATTACTATCAACTCTGAATTGTGATATTTCCCAATCAATAAAGTGTTTCAGGCTTTGATGCCTTCCCAGAATACCCTTCGGAGTCCCTGTAGAACCCGACGTAAAATATATATAGCAGTTCTCATTGTAAATATCGATTTGTTCGAGTTCTGTACCATTTTCAACAGTATCAAGGATATTTATGTTTAAATAGGAATAGTTGTCTGCGCAAATGTCTGCTTCATCTACAACAACATTCAACTTTCCTCCTTTGAGCTTTCCGAGTCTGTTCAGCTTGTCCAGATACTGAGCTTCTGTAAGAATCCAGTTGGATTGAATCAGACTCATTATAGTCCCAAGCCTGCTTTCAGGATGGCGTGGATCCAGTGGCACAAATACCCCCCCTGATTTTAAAATACCCAACAAATACAACACCAGCAATGGCTTTCTGTCCAGTAGAACAAACACATTTCCTCTGTTTACATTCTCTTGGATCAGCATTTTGGCAATAAGATTTGACTTTTTTTCTATTTGCAGGTAGGAATAGTTTTCGCCGTTATATTCGATGGCAGTTTTATCCGGCGAACTATATGCAAATTCTCTTATACAGTTGTGTAAACTTGCAGTATTTTTCATTGACATTACTCCTCCGCTTAAATATCTAATTATCTACTATATACATACGAATAATTAAATTGCATCCAGATGAGTAAGAATTGATTTTGAGGTTACATAACTTATTTGACATACTATTTGGTATAACATAATATATTTGGTATAACATAATATTAATGGTATATTATATTATAATTGGTATAACATAATATTAATGGTATATTATATTAATTATTACAGCAAATTCAGCAAATGTCAATACCATATTTCTACAAAATGCTCTTATTATGTACTAATTTTGTCAATTGCTTCCATATATAGCTGTAAAACCGAAGAGACAACGACAGTAGTTGAGTTAATTTGACATTTGCAGCCCTGACAGCTTATTCCGTTCTCATTAGTAATGCGGTAGAATTTACTTTTTACCACACCACAAACTCTCACAGAACTTGCATAGAGCCTGTGAAAAAAATTAGGGCTTGCATGCCAATCAATGGCCTGCAAGCCCACAAAACTATTATCATAGAAAATTATTTACAGAAAAACTTTCACACTCTCCTAAAGAAACAGCTCCTTCATCCCCCTGCCATGAGGTGGATGCATTTTACATCATCACCATCGTGAATCACGGTAGTTTGATAATTTTCATCATCTACGAATTCACCATTTATCTTCACTGTTATTCTGGGATAGGCATATTTTTTCAGTTCCAGCAGTCTTTTCACCGTCATGCCTTCTTCCCATTGGAATTCTTTACCGTTTACATTTATCATATATCATCACCCGTTATATATGTTTTTGTACAACTTCCAAAAGCTCCGGCAAATCCATACCAATTTCCTTAAGTTTATCTGGTGTTGGCACACCATCATTTGTCCAGCCTCTTCTCTTATAAACTGCGTCTGTAAGTTTTTCGTACTGGTCTTCTCTATATTTTCTAAGTATTTTTATCTTCTCTCCCGCAGTCTTTCCTTCAGGGTTTACGCCAACCAATTCCGCAAGTTGAGCATCGTACCGTTCTTGTCTGGACAAATACTCTTCCTCTGTCACAGGACCCATTGATCTGTAAGGAATCTTGTCATTAATTCTCTTGCCATAGCCCATTCTTATATTGAATATTCTTTGAAAATTGTAAACTCTCTCCGATTGAATGATCAGCTCATTCTTATCTATATTCTTTCCTGTTACTCCGTTGAATATATCAACATAGTTCTGTACATGCTCGGGTATCTTTGCAGGTTCATCAGTGTATTTGTTATCGGCCGGTGCAATGTCGTTCCAAGGCAGCTTGCAAAGACCATTCAATCCAAACCACGTCCGAAACATCGGAAAATAGTGCAAGGCTTCTGCTTTATCTTCAAAGGTCGGTATCTGATTATTTATCATATCCATGAATATCAGCCAGGCTTCATCATGCTGAGGCCCCTTGTTTGTGAGACCATAGCCGCCTTGCTGTGCTAAAGATTCCTTGCTCATGTACTCTGAATACTCCAGACCCTTCTGCTCCATGCCTATATCTTGGAGGAAAGCCAGATCTGCTCCATATTTATCTGATAATATCTTTTTCATTCTTTTTATGCCCTGACCTGCAATTTTACTGAAGCCTTCCCCTCTGGACATCTGATGCAACAGCTCCAAAGCTGCATATTTATTTCCAAAGTTGAGCTCCAAGCCACCGGTTTTTTCTTTGTCCAGAATACCATTTTCATAACATTCCATCACAAAAGCTGTTAGAGTTGCATAGGAAATTACATCAATACCGTAGGTATCGCAATAGAAGTTCAGTTCCAATACTCCATCCCTGTCAAATACGCCGATGTTGGAGCCAACACCTGCTGCTGTTTCATATTCAGGTCCATCAACTATTACCTTCTGGCCTTTATATGGACCGGTCTCCGGTATAAAGTCATCTGCCGCCTTTGCGCAGGACATGCTGCAGCCATACCAGCAGCCGTCAGGTGTTCCTTGAGTTACTCTGGCCTGGAATTTATCCGAAGCAATCTTATAGGTATCCTTGTGGCTTCCATATTTATAGTTATGCACCGGAAGTAAATCATATTTGTCAAGAACCTCAATGATATTAGCTGTACCTATCTTCCTCATCCTGTTTTGTTTATCATCCAGCTCACATATTTCTTTGTGAAGCTTAATACCTGTTCTATTTATCTTGCTTTGGTCTGCGGGATGGTTCAGGTTTCCCTTTGTACCTGCAAATCTCACTACCAGAGCTCTTACTTTTTTGTCTCTGAATACAGTACCTATTCCGCCCCTTCCTGCTTGCTTAAGTCTTGTACCTTTCCGCCTTACATCATAGAAACTAAAGTTCAGCATCCCGATTAAAGTGTGTTCTGCTGCACTTCCTGCAGATACAACGGAAATGTTCCTCTTGTCCTCTTCATTTTCTGCATACCTTTCAGTAAGCTTTTCTGAAAGTACATGTCCATCTCTTTCATCTAAGTCGCTTTCCATTATTTGAACCAAGCCCTTATTTCCATCTACATATATTATTACATCCTTATCAGCCTTTCCTTGAAGCTCAATTGCATCAAAACCGGAAAACTTAAGGTAAGGACCAAAATAGCCGCCTACATTGCTGTCCATGGGAAGTCCTGTTGGCGATAGTGTTACTACCAAAGACTTGCCCGAACCCGGATATTGGGTTATTCCACCTACTGGGCCGCTGGATATTACTATTTCATTCTCAGGATCATTCCATTTTGTTTCAGGAGTTATTGCATTCCAAAGATAATATAGTCCAAAACCCTTGCCGCCAATAAATTTATCCTTCATAAACTGAGTTACTTCTTTTTCTTTTATACTGCTGTCACTCAGGTTTATGTATAACGATCTGTCATTATAGCCTTTATCAATTTTCCCCAGAGCATATTTATATTCAGATAATATCATTTATGCTTCTCCTTCCTATTCTTCAGAAATGTATATAGCACCGCTCGGACAATTCTTTGCACATTGGCCGCATGATGTACATTTGAAAGGCTCAATATAGTCATCATGCATGAACATAGCACCCTCTGGGCAAAAGCCTACACACATAAAACATCCTACACAAGCTTTCTTATCAATCCTCACTATGCCATTCTTATCTCTTTTTATTGCTTGTACAGGGCAAATGTCAATGCATATCCCACATTGCGAGCATACAGATATTTCTGGTTTGCCGTCCTTCTCATCGATTCTCAAGCAAGCCTTTTTTGCGGCTTCTTCTCTAAAATATAACTTTGAGCAAGTATTTTCACAAACATGACACTTGATGCACAATTCCGGTTTAGTTCTTAATACTTTCAAGCTTACACCCCCTGTAATTCATAGTAATATTATAGTTGTAATTATATCATTAGCCATTTGTATTTACCACATTAAGTTTATGTAAATAAAAAGCAGCAAAGTTCAGATACCAGGAAATTTACCCAAACCTTCATATTCTTTTTCTATAGTCTGCTCATTAGAAAAGCTCTCCCATTAACATTTTATATCCTAATACTAAAAGAAGGTCTCATTTCGTCAATAACCGGATAAACTCCAGCATCTATCACTTACCTCCTCAGTCTGTTTTTTTAACTTAAATATTATACAAAATATAATATTTAACAAACTCATTTTAACATATATTGGAATACTTTGAAATGGTCAATATCATCTATTCAATAAATAGGTATCAGGTATAGCCCTGTGCTTTACCTTTCATAGTCCAGCAAATAGAATAGCCCTCCCAGTAGCATATCCTAATGTTACCAGAAGGGCTCATTTGTGCCGGTTATTGAAAGACTTCTACGCTTTACACTTAATTAATCCGATAGTAACCATCTCACTTCCATGAAGGTGAATATTGATTACTTGAAAGTATTGGTTTTTATAATTTTCAAACATCTTGTGGAGGTAGCAAAATCCATTACTAAAACTCCAAACCTCCCGCTTGTATTTGTAGTAAAGTAAGTATCAATTTTAGGATTGATATCATCAGATACATATTTAATACCTAGTACCGGATGATGACCACTTGCAAAATTAATGTATAACCAGGTAGAATTATAAGCCTTCGCTTCATCCAAAGTATCTTCAATCAGATCCCATTTTGTACTTCTATAGTAAACTACATATTCATCCTGAATTTTAACGTGAGTTCCACCGGTCGTCAATGTAAATGTAGCATCATCCTGCCAGCCTGTCGCATCAATTCCCTTTGGAAGAGTACTTGCTGCAAACCGTCTAAGCAAAACAATTTTTCCTCTTGCCTGGTCTAATGTAGGTATTGATGATCCTAAATACCACTTGCTTTTATTTGCTGAGATATATGAATCGAAGGTTTGTTCAAAAGTACGTGTATTTCCTGAAGCAGTGTACTCTTCTTTGATGCTCATAACAATACACTCTGTCGGGTTATTATTCAAGAAAGTATAACAGTCATTTATGACATCATCAAAATATATATTTTGAAATATTGCACTATGGTGTATGGGAAACTCATTATAATAATGACGGCATCTTATATCCAAATACCGTACTCCTGCAGTTAATTGCTGAGCAATTGTCAGACTTTGACACTTAGCTGTGCCTGAAATAGGCTCATACAGAGCGCCTGAATCATGTGTGCCGGGGATCGAAAGCTTTGTCAGGCTTTTCGTTCCATCAATGGAACCCATCCAATTTGAATTCGTATAAGCATATGCATTTAAAGAAAACATTGAAAGTATAAATACTAACGTCAACGCAAGAATTGATAGCTTTTTACTCATAATACACATCTCCTTTTGTAAATATTCAGATTTACTGTTTAGTTAACCCATTCAGTCCCTGGATAACCCACCTTTTTTATAAGGCATATGTTGTCCAATTATCAAGCCGGTTTTTTTATCCCTCTACAAACCACCTCCTTGATTATAACCTGGAGTTTAGGTGCCAACCAGCAACCCTATCCAGTTATTTAGACTGCTTGTCCTACTTGTCTATAGTAAGCCGCACCCCATAGCTTTCGTGCATATGTTCTTACCTATCTCAATATGTGTATAATATTGCACTTCATCTGTTTAGTGCCTCGCTTGCGCCAGAAGTGATATACTTTACGAGGCACTAGTAATATAACGTTACGGTATATTATAATGTTATATCATTAATGTTACCATATGAACTCATATATGTCAATAATTGGTTTCAAATTATTGGCATTAAATAGAAAAAATGCCGTATCAGCCGAAACTGTATGACCTTTTTTCACTGTTTTACCGTACAGTGCTCTAGGAGCGCTACCTCAAATCGGTTATATGCCACTAAACTATTTTCGTGTTAACCTTTGTACCTGTTTGGTACTTATTTTTTTAATTAGTCCAGTTCCATGTATAAGTACCGCTGCCGACAGGAACGGTGTAGACCTTGTTGCCGCCGCTGTCCTTTTTTATGGCCTTGAATTCATAATAGCGGCTTTCTCCGAGGTAGGCTGTTCCGATCCATTGACCGTTACTGTAAGACAGCGCAAAAGGATAAATGCCTGTAGTCCATTTCGCCAGCTCCCTCAGCACAGTTCTGATATTTCTGGTTATCATTTGAAATAGCCAGTGCATTTTCCCCCAAATGCTTTATCGCCTTGGTTTTTGCAAGGTTTGAAACGTTTATGACAAGGCTCTTGGGAGCTGAATAGTAAGGTGCAGTATAGGCATTTGAATCATCCATTTCAAGACAAGTAAATGTCAAATCAAGGTTTAATGTCTTGAAATAGTCAAGGATAGTGCTGTAGTTGTAGTAACCGTTTGTAAAGTAATTATCCCCGTCAGTCGGAGGATTGATCTGGCTGACTGGGACATACCGATTAAATAAATTATTTGCTTTTTTCACAACTATCACCTCCTATAACATATTATGGGTGTATATATAGTTTAAACTATAAGAGGCGGTGTCAATTTGTTTTTGGTTTTAGAAAGCAGATACTCTCTTTATGATTTAAGTAGTTTAAATAATATAGCCGCTATTTCTTACACTTCTCAGTACCCGGGACAACTGGTTTACCCTCCTATGAAAATACTGTAGTCTGTCCGTTTCTATCCTCTTTGGTCTTCATGCTGCTATCTGCATTATAGGTATAGGTTTCTGTATTGGCATTTATATAAGTATAGCTTCCCGGGGCGCCAAGCTTTCCTCCCTGGTCTATCCTTCTTACCAGCTTATTAGCCACGTTGTATTCATAGAATGTAGTCTGAAGCTTTGCATCTGTCTGCGACAGCATATTCCCGTTTAAATCATAGGTATGTAGTTTCACCCTTTTTTGGTCTCATCTTAACTCTTCATAAACACTGAAGCAATAATTTAGGATATAAAAAGAAAGGCCACATCAGCCGAAACTGTGTGACCTGTGGTTTATGCAGTATAATACTTTTTCAATTATGATTGTATATAGCTCTATTCTTGTATCGTTTTGTTAATAAACTCTACGCTCTGTACCCGATACATATTTTGATATTTTTACATGAGTTCATCAGTCTTTGCAGCTAACTTGCTTTTAATTTCTTCCATCTTAATCACTATACTACTTGTTTTGGGCAAAAACAGCACTAAGGGTGAGGCAATAATACTTGATGAATGGTGTATTATTGTACTGTTAATCATCATTACCTTACCACTTTCTGTCCGAATTATCTCATTAAGCAAAATCGAAAACGCAGGCATTAGGATTGGTTTGATAATGAATCCACTTGGATACAAGATAATTCGTAATATTGGCCCATTAAAATTAATTCCTTTAATCTTTCCACCGCAAGTCACTTCCTCAAGTGCTTTTCCAGACAATTCAATCACTCTATTCTTTTCCATTATTACTTTTTGACTCGATGAATAAACTATTAATGGTAGTAAATATTGTGCCATTAGATAGAACAAAGAAAACAGTGTTAAAAAATGTGTTATTACTTGTATATTTCGTAAGAAACTGAATCGTATACTCATAGCAAGTATTGTGAAATTAATAGCAACAATCAATATTGCTAGTGAAGAAAGCAATTTTCTTTTCATTTAAACCCTCCTCTTACACTTCAAATAAACAATTAGTACCTATTTTTTGTTATTTAAATAGTTATTCAAATACCACGTTCCAATTTCTTTTATTATGCTTCTTTTGTTAATTACAACCGTCCTATTCATCTCAGCATGTGACTCAAACATAGGTTTAACACTTACGCCGGCAGTAAATGTAGTTCCAGTAATCTTTCCTTTACCTGATGTGGATGCATTAACATCTGCACCAACATCAAGTCCTACTATTGGTCCAGCTGATGCACCCGCCGTCAATCCAGTTCCTTTCTGCGAATCTAAATCTCCTTTAGAGAATGATATGAATGATGATACCCCCGCTCCAAAAGAGCCTCCTCCAAACAATGGATTCCCATTATCATCCAATGTAGGTGAATAAGTTATGACAATTCCTGCATCGCCTCTATCATCAGTCCCTTGACCAATACTTCCACTAATTCTAGCCCCTAATTCTGCATACCCACTTATTCCAACTACAGTTGTATTGTTTTCTTTGTTATTATTGTTTTTGAAAACCGTATTATCAACAACATAATCTACAATAGCTGAACTAAGTTCGTAAATTGCTTTACTATTTTTTGAAGTAGGTTCAGCTTTACCCGTCCCCTCACTACAAGAGCTATTACAATTATATAATTCCTATGCCAATATCTCAATTAAAAATGCTAATAACTACCAAGGATTAAGCCATAGTTCTCAAAATCAGTTCTTTCAGTCAACCTTTTCATATGTTCTGTATTCCGTCTTGGTCTTCATCATGCCGTAGATTATCCTTACAAGCCTTCTTGCCACGCATACAAGCGCCTGTGGCTTATTCTTGCCTTCTCTGACCTTCTGTTCAAAATACTCCCTGAATACCGGGTGTCTCGGCTTTCCACCCTTTGATACCGCCACCATCTGGATTGCAAGGAAGTGGAATATTGCGTTTAGCACCCTGTTACCATTCCGGCAGCGTTCATCCTTACCCTTTCCGGCAGAGCTGAAGGATACTGGAGCCAGACCCATGAACCGGGCAAGCTTATCCGAATCAGGGAAACGGTTGATATCACCGATTTCAGAAATAAGATGTGCTTCAGTTGTAAGGTCTATTCCCGGCATTGTACGTAATTTATACCCCGCCAGCGGAATTATCCTTTCAAGCTCAACATCGATTTCCTTGATTTGCACAAGGTTATTTTTTATGCTCTTAACAAGGCTTTTGACGATGAAATCCCTTTCCTCCTGAAAGTCCTTCCTTGTGTTGCCATCGCTTTCTATAAGGGCAAGAATCTGATACACACGCTCCATTTTTAGACCTTGATTTACAGCCTTTAAAGCCTCATAAACCTTTTCCGGTGTAGTATTCTGAATATGCTCCGGTGAAGGATAGTTTTCCTAAAAGCATAGTGCACTTTTGCCATCAATTTCTGCAAAAAACTTCCTGTAGCTTGGATACGAGTACATAAGCTGATTATGAAGCGTGTTTTTATTCATGACGTTATTCTTCACAAGCAGGTCACGTCTTTTTACAAGTTGACGAATAGTCCAGAATATGTCTTCATGCTTGGCATCGGGAAGTGTATCCACCATATCCCTTAATACTCTGGCAACACAATAGGCATCATACCCATCATCCTTGTGCACAATAGGATTAGAGAGTCTTACGGCACTTGTATAAGCCGGATTTACGTGCTTAACATCAAACTTCCTGCCCACCAGATAGGCTGATAGGTTTCTTCCAAAGCCTCTGGTATCTTCAAGTCCGAATACAAATTCCTTTGCACCGCATATCTTTCTCACATCCTCAACGAATGCAGGAAATTTTGACGGTCTGTTCTCAAAGGTGATTTCCCCCTGTTTATTCATCCAGCAGTCAATAATAACTGCGCAGTGGATGTCTTTATGCATGTCGATTCCAATAAAGCAGGTATTTCTTTTTTGATAAATATGTATCCTCTCCTTCTTTCTTGTCTCCATCTCTCATACCGGCAACCTCAATTTAAGAGCGTTAACCCTTTTGGGGCCTCGCAAGGGGACGGCAACCTATCTAATCCAAATGTGACAGATTACGTGATTTCAAGCTCACGAGGCTGGATTCAAGCACTTTGATGATAAAAAGCTTTTGTCCTTGCTTGAATCGAATTTTAGTTGTGTGTGATGTTAACTCTGATTGCAGTCGATTGCAACTCAAACTTTGAGGAATTATTATTACAAAAAACAAAACAGCAGAGAAAAAAATCATTTAGATTTCTTCTCTGCCATAAATTCGATTCATATTCAAAAATTAGGTTTGGAGCTTTTGAGCGTTCCCCCCTTAAACCCCCTCCTTGCTCCATTTTATCATGGAGCCAAAAATATGGTCAAGGTATGGTTCACCGATTTTTATTTATTTTTCTGATTTTTTCTGGGGGTTCAGAAACTGCATTTTCAGATCCGAGTATTGCAGCTACTGACTTTTTTATTTCTTACCCTTTTGTAGCGACGTGTTCGCCCTGTGTGACGTTTTCTAGTCGAGAGTAAGGTAAAGATAAAAGATACCCTATCGGATTTTTAAATCAAATTTTAGGGTGATTTTAGCAAGGTTATCTCCCGTAATTTTTCACCTGATTTTAAGCTGAACCATACGGTCGAAAATGAAGCAGGTTAAAGAGGGGTGGTCGCAAGCGACCTCCCCTCGGATTACATCAGCCCGCAATGCGGGCTGGGGAGCATATAGGTATCGGGGTCGGATTTTACCTGCTGGCATCGTAATTGGGGTCAGGTTCCGCAGACCCGCTTTTGCCAAAGGGTTTCATAATACCCAAAATTAGAAAAAGGGAATATTTCAAGCCTGACCCCATTCTTGGACAAAAAGAAAGAGCCGACGGAATTTTCTCCGTTGACCCTGTGTTTGTGATGTTCAGTTGTACTTCTGCTGCTACTTTCGCTACTGACGCTACGCTCAGGTTTACGCTGGCTGCAGAATTGAAATTCTGCAGTGATTCTATTTCTTGTCAAACTAGCATCAAGCTTTGCAAACGTACCACTTTATGATTTTTATTCTACAGCCATTCTATTATGTAGTCAGTTTCCCGATGTTTTGCAGTAAGCGCTATTTTTTGTTTATGTATTTTGTCTTAGGGAAACCAATTTATTAAGTAATTTATTTGCTAGATTATGCTCAGAATCTTTTAATAATAACTTATTCACCCAATCCATTGCCTCGTTGTAGTCACCAATCTTATAATAGCAATGAGCTATATCCATCATTATTTCAATATTGTCAGGTTCCAGTGAATTAATAATAAACAGATTTTTCAATGATTCTTCATAGTTTTTCATTGATATTAATACTAAGCTTTTATTATAAATAGCATCTTTACAATCATTATCATATCTATATGCTTGATTAAACTCTTCCAGAGCTTTTTCAAATATCTTTAATCTAAAATATACCATTCCCAAATTCAAATGAGTTTCTGATTGCTCAATATTTATACTTAAAGATTTCTCATAAAGCTCCCTCGCTTTTTCATAATCACCTATACTGTAATAATACACCCCCATATAATAGTAAGTGTCTTCTTCTAATGGGTTAATAATAGCAGCTCTTTCAAACTGTTCCAGTGCTTTTTCTTTTTCATCTTTCTTCAAGTATACTCTTCCCAGATTAAGTATTGGCCTCTCCCATTCAGGGTTATTATCAATAAGCTCTTCAAAGATAGTTATAGCCGAAATATATTCCCCAAGTTCTAGATAGCAGCAACCAATATAGTTTAAACAATTATTTGTTCTATTTATTTTTATTGCTTCTATAAAGAGGCTTAGAGCCTCTTTATAGTTTCCTTTTGAATAACAGTATTCAGCATCATTATAATATTTCTCATACATCGACGTACTTGGACCACCCTTCTTTTAATTCTTTATTGTAACATAGACATAACTGCTTTTATATTTCACTTATTGCAGTCTTTAAGGAATTGGGACTAAATTTCTTGCTGGGAATAATCTTGAGCCTTCGGATATAATCCAATAGAGAACTGTACCCGCTGTTGCCCATCCCGTAGCCTTGCCTATATTACTTGGTTCAATCCAGTAATTTTTGTCTTTTAAATCTTTATACGTCTTATTATCATCATTTCTTCCACCTTCTTTTGCATTATGCAAATCTTGTGAGTTTTGGTCTCTTTCTTTAGTGCCTCGCTTGCCTAGAGTATCATCGGTTTGTTGCTTTTCTCTTTTCTTAGCATCACTACTCCTACCCTTATTCTGCTGGTTCCAATCATATTCATTATCATATTGGTCATCGTAATCATATTCATCAGACCTTAAGATATTGTTACCACTTACCTGGGTTTGTGTATTTCCTACACTAAACGATTTTACACCACTATTACCCGTCCCCTCACTACAAGAGCTATTACAATTATATAATCCCTGTGCCAATATCTCAATTAAAAAATGCTAATAACTACCAAGGATTAAGCCATAGTTCTCAAAATCAGTTCTTTCCATCAGCCTTCTCAAGCGGTCTGTATTCCGTCTTGCTCTTCATCATGCCGTAGATTATCCTTACAAGCCTTCTTGCCACGCACACGAGCGCCTGTGGTTTGTTCTTGCCTTCTCTGACCTTCTGTTCAAAATACTCCCTGAATACCGGGTGTCTCGGCTTTCCACCCTTTGATACAGCCACCATCTGGATTGCAAGGAAGTGGAATATTGCATTTAACACCCTGTTTCCATTCCGGCAGCGTTCAT
>Ga0209467_1000305_pt1 | contig 79548 bp, 61 predicted proteins | sample Higcelwee11metaG_FD_187175 | JGI IMG/M metagenome (GOLD analysis project Ga0209467, IMG submission 187175) | Freshwater pond sediment microbial communities from the University of Edinburgh, under environmental carbon perturbations - High... | ecosystem: Environmental > Aquatic > Freshwater >...
ATCGGGTTCGCTGCGGTGCGGAGCGTCTGACGGAACTGGGGCTGTCGATTAGTACCAGCTTGATTGAACGTCTCAATCTTACGCTTCGTCATGCCTTGGCGCCTCTGGTGAGAAAAAGCCAGTGTTTTTGTAAGGATCGGGCCCAAATGAGACGGCGTGTGACCTTCTTTCAAGCCTTCTATAATTTTGCCAGGCCACATATGAGTTTGCGCTTACCTTTGTCTGAGCAGGAAACCTCCGCCTTGGGATTGATTCACCCCAAGTGGCAACATCGAACCCCTGGAATGGCTGCCGGACTGACGAATCATGTTTGGAGATTTCGAGAGCTTCTGACCGCTAAATTTGAGCCGTTTCATAATCAAAGTAATAGCGGGTGAGCACCACAGCCTCAAGCAGGGAATAAAAATCTTTACCGCAGGAGAACTGGACGACGTGATCCGGCAGGTGTTAGGCTAAACTGTCATTGGCTCTGCTACACGGCCCAAAAGGACTTAAGCGGGAGTTTCAGACAAGACCTGGCCTGTGGTTGCAATGGTTACCTGGTGAACAGGAATGCTTTCACCGGATTTTTCCAGGGCACGCTCAACGATCCATTTCATTTTTGAGCAGCAGGGAACTTCCATGACTATCATGGTGATCTCCCGGATATTATTCCGGATAAAAATATCCGAAAGCTTGTCAATATAAAGCTCAGCATCATCAAATTTGGGACAGCCCAACATGACAACCTTGCCCTTCAGATAATCTGAATGAAACGACGGTGCAGCAACGGGAACGCAATCTGCTGTAATCAGCAGGCTTGCATCTTTTAAAAATGGGGCTGTGGCAGGAATCAGCCGAAGCTGTACCGGCCAGTGTCCCAGGGCTGAGGCGCCGGCGGATCCGGCAGTTGCCATACCCATTCCCGATACCGGGGAGATGGGAAACGTGGTTACCTGCTGTGATGGGCAACCCTTAAATCTGGGGCTATCGGCAGCTGATTTTTGCGCATCAAGCCTCGCGTGTACGGCTTCTTCATCATACGCATCAGCCTGACGCGCAATAAGCTTAAGCGCACCTTTAGGACAATCCCCAAGACAGGCCCCAAGCCCGTCACAATATTTATCGGCAATGACCTTTGCCTTCCCGTCAATGATCTGAATAGCCCTTTCGGCACAGGAGGGGACGCAATTACCGCAGCCATCACACTTTTCGTCGTCTATTTCTATAATTTTACGGATAACTTTCATGGGTCATACCTTTCATTGTTAAAATTCAAATTGGGTTTACATCCTGGCTTTAAGTTACTATAGACAAAAAAAGGAAACCTTGATCTGGATCAAGCCTTTAATTTTTTTTACCGTCATCCGGATGCCCCAAATCAAACCATAACTGAAAAATATTTTTCGGAGGCAAAGCATCGAAAATTATCTGCATATCATTCCCCTTTTTTCAGGGCTGACAGAAGACCAGTGTGCGGCCCTTGCCGATTTGGCCAGCAAATTGAGCGTGAACAAAGGAGAGATTATCTTCCAGGAAGGTGACAGAGGCGAAGGGTTTTATATCGTGGCGGAAGGCCAAATTAAAATATTTAAAATCTCTTTTGAGGGAAAGGAGCAGATCCTGCACATATACGGTCCCGGCCATATATTTGGTGAAGTCCCGGTGTTCCAGGGAAAAAACTTTCCTGCCTCTGCCATGGCATTGGAACCGTCAACCATTCTTTTTCTGCCCAGGCAGGCATTTGTCCAACAGATTGAAAAGTCCCCGGCCCTTGCCATGAACATGCTGGCAGACCTGTCCAGGCGCTTAAGGGAATTTACGATTCAGATTGAAAATTTAAGTCTGAAAGAAGTACCTGCCAGACTGGCCGCTTATATTCTCACCTTATCCCAAGAAGGGACGGAAGATTCACAAACAATCGCATTGGGAAAAGAAAGATCGCCGGCAGCCAACGTGTCGTTGCCTGTTTCCAAGGTTCAACTGGCAAGCCTCATCGGCACAACCCCTGAAACTATTTCCCGTGTATTAAAAAAAATGGACCTGGCCGGCTTTATCAAGGGGGATGGAAAAAATATTTTAATTTTAGATCAAGAGGGTCTGGCAGAGTTATCCCATACCGGTCGCCTTTAGAAAGGGGATGAACTCTCGGTTGGATGGGTTGTGGATACCGATGGAAAGACCACCGAGAAAATTACTTTATCCAGTTGGAAGGATTTTACCAGAACGTTATCAATGGGGAGATGATTTTCATACAGTGTTTCATCCAGCCATTCAATTTTTTTTACAGGGGTTTTTAAACCGGTTCGCCGGTATTTGAGCAAGGCTTCTTTGATGGTCCAGATTTTCAGGATGGTTTCAAGGTCTGCCCCGGCGTATGCGTTTCGCTCTTTTTCGGAAAATCCGGCGTGTAAAAGGGCCGGGATATCCACCGGGATTATGGCCTCCATATCAACGCCGATGGCATTGACGTCTCCGCACAGAGCGGCCAAAGCGTAATCCCCTGAATGCGTAATGGATATGGCATAATCAAAAGATGATGCCAGGACAGGTGCCCCGGATGCGTCATTATGTATCTCAATTGCATCCGGGGACAAGCCTGTCTCCTGCATGACAAGGTTTTTTACCGCCCATCGTCCGGCCAGTCGTTCCACCTGCTTTTTCAGGGCAAACAATTGATTTAGCCCATTGAGTTCAGCCGGAGAAAGCACAGGCTGTGCAAACTGATCCGGACGGAATCGGCAGCCGGGCCTGGTCTGGTAACCAGGCCCGACTGTTTGGGGTAATACCGCATCGAGCATTGCCGGGATGTGGACCAGACAAAAATCAATGCCCTGTTCCCGGAACAGCAGGCTCATGCGTTGCATCTAACCGACCATCAGGCTGTTGCGGCTGTTGCCATATCCAGCATGGGCATAGCGGGACGGTTCTCTTCGGTCAGGTGATCCACCCGGACCATTTGAAAATCCTTAATATCTATGATCACACGGCCCGAAGTATCTGCCAGCTGCATATGATAGGTTTTGGTGTCACTGTCCTGGGCCATCCGCCGGGTCACGCAGAAATACGGCGTCTCCGGTAGAACCGCCCCTGCAAAGGAAACCTTGCCGATGGCATAGGGCAGCATCACGTCTGCACTGGTGAAAAACTCCAGTATGCCGCCGGTTTGGAATACAGCATCCATGATCACCACAGGGGTGGCAAATTCAGGATAGGTCCGACCTTTAAAAAATTCGCGGCCGGGCCGCCATTGAACCACTGTGACCAGGCTATCCTCATCCAGAGCGGCCAACTGATCCACGGAGCGGAACAGCCCGTCCATAAACAGGCGCTCCGGGTGGTAGATCTGTTCCTGCCACTCGGCATCGACCTTAAATTCCGACAGCGCCGGAATAGATATTTTATCCAGGGCGGGCGAATCCGTCCCGATTTTAAATTTGCCCTGGTAATGCAGGGTATCCTGGACAGGGGCTTTGCCTCCCGGCGGGGTGAAGACGGAGTGGATCTCGGTTGTTATTAAGCCGTCGGCATTTTTTTCAGCAAAGATTTCAATATCTTTGGGACGATTCTTTAACAATTTTATGCCATATGGAATTTTAAAATCACTGACCTCAAGGATGCGTCCTTGGGATCCGCTGCATTCCATAGCCGCTTCAGCCATGGTTTCCAAACCGGTTGCCCCTAAAAACAGCGGCACACCTTTTCTGGCATGGTCGAAAAGGAAAAGATCCCTGTCCGCTTCCAGAAGGCGTTTAAATTTCAGCCGGTTCGGGGTGGAATCCTTTTCCACGGTGTCCAGGAATGGACCTATGGCAAGCAGGCCGTCCGGGTCAAATGCGGCTGGATTGTTTTCAGGAGGCGCACCAATCAGAATTTCAGTGCTGATCGGATTTTGCAGCTCTTCCTGGAAAAAGCGGACCCCTTGGTTCACCGGAAGAAAGGCAATGCCTTTTTCCTTGAGCACAGCTTCAATCGTCCCTTGGGCGGCCATCCCGATTTCAGCCCATGCGGTCCAGTCAAACACTTTATAGGTCAGTTCCGGTGTTTTCAGGGCACTTGCCTGTATCATGGCCCCCATCATGTCGTTTCCTGCGGTGTAGTCAGACTGGGCCTCATTACCGAATCTGGCCGTGATGGATGAAAAACCGATGATATACCGGCAGTTTTTATTTTCAATGGCTGCCAGCACATTGGCTATCCCCTTGACCTTGGTGTCAAAAACCAGATTGAAATCATCCATGGATTTTTTTTCAATCATAATACTTCTATCCACACCTGCGGCATGAATAACCCCGTCTATACGATCGTACCGGCTTGTCGCCTTTAGAACGGCCTCGGGGTCGGTGACATCCACGGCATAGTAATCCACCGCCTTTGCGTTGGCACGCAGTTGGGCCAGATTTTCCCGGGCCGTAAGAATCCGCCTCAATCGGGCTGTTCTGTTTTTCAGCTCCACGGGTTTGGCGTTCGGGTGTATGGTTTTAAGTGCGGCCATGATTTGTGTGTCATCCATGGCATCGGTCACAGGAATTTCCAATTCCTCTTCCACCCGGCTGCGTCCTAAAATAACCAGGTGCATGTCCGGACGTATAACCGCCTTGAGCAGTTCATAGGTGATACCCGCAGCACCGCCTGTGACCAGCAGGGTGTCGTTGTCCTTGATGACAGAGGCTCCTTGGCCCTGGGGCTGTGATGCTGCCAAACTGCCGGTCTTTGCACGGATACCGAATCTTAACCCCTTTTCAATGCCCACCTCCAGGCGGGTGCTGATGCTGAAAACTTCGTCCATGAAGACAGAAGCGGCTTGGGTTATATCGGCAATCTCTTTTTTATCGATGAACTCGACCAGTTTCACCCCTGTTCCCGGGTACTCCTTGGATACGGTTTTCAGCAGGCCTGAAATGCCGCTGAAAACAGGAAAAATCCGATCCGGTGCAGGTTCCTTGAAACGGGCCAGGGCGGACTGGACCGATACGGCAGCTATACGGCCACAAGATTGATCCAGCACGCTGCCGAATGCCTTGCACAACAGGAATAAAAATTTGACGGAGGCACTCTCTGCCGCCAAATTTTCACCTGAATCCATGGCAAAATCCAGGGGATAAAGGAAAAAGATCCCGGAAAGACCGTCATGTTCCGCCTTGATTCTGGAGATGAGATCTTCGGCACCTTCAAGCCTGTTTAAATCAACGGTGTAATCATCGTGTTCACCGTTACCCACACAGATTACATGCCCTTTGTTTTCTGTGATAAGATCCGCCACAGCCCGACCAAAGCCTTGTTTGTCCATGGTGATCAAATAGGTCTGCCCGTCAAAATTAAGGTTGCCGGGGAGAGGGCTGGACAGCTTGCGCAATCCAAAGGTATATCGTTGAATTCCCGAGTGATCCGATTGCATGGGGGACCGGCTTGCCTGCCCGGAATGACCGGTTTCAGGTACTTGACGGCCCGTGGCTGCAGACGTCGGTGAGTTCTTTGCATTGTCGTTTTGATCCCCAGCGAGTTGGGACTGTATATATTCACTGATTTTCCTGATGGTGTTCAATTCAGAAAGATTGATATCCTCTGGAACAGACAGGCCGTATGCTTTTGTAATCTTGCCGAAGGTCTCCACCTGCTTGACCGTGTCAATGCCCAGGTCTGCCTCCAGGTCCAGATCCGGCTCCAGCATCTCCTGAGTGTAACCGGTCTGTTCGGCGATCATGGCTGCGATGTCGTCCGTGATATCGGCGCCGCTGCCGGCACCTGAAGCCTGTGTCTTGACCGCTGTAACGGATTCAGGCTGTTCCGGGGCTTGATCCATTTGAAGCCGGCTGCTGATATATTGGGCAATTTTTCGTATGGTGTTCAGTTCCGAAAGACTGATATCCTCGGGTACGGTGAGGCCGAAGGACTTGGTAATTTTACCGAAGGTCTCCACCTGCTTGACCGTATCAATACCCAGATCCGCTTCCAGATCCAGATCCGCTTCCAGCATATCCTGGGTATAACCGGTCTGCTCGGCGATCAGGGCAGTGATGTCATCAATAATGTCCGGACCGCTGCCGGAACCAGGCTTTGGTGTCTGGACAGCTGTACCGGCGTCAGGCTGTGCCGGGGTATCCGCCGTCTGAATACGACTGCCGATGTACTCGGCAATTTTGCGTATGGTATTCAATTCCGAAAGACTGATATCTTCGGGCACGGTCAGGCCGAAGGACTTGGTGATTTTACCGAAGGTCTCTACCTGCTTGACCGTGTCAATGCCCAGATCCGCTTCCAAATCAAGGTCCGGTTCCAGCATATCACGGGTGTAACCGGTCTGCTCGGCAATCAGGGCGGTGATCTCCTTGATGACGTCCGGGCCGCTGCCGGAACCAGGCTTTGGTGTCTGGACAGTTGTACCGACGTCAGGCTGTGCTGGGGTATCCGCCGTCTGAATACGGCTGCCGATGTACTCGGCAATTTTGCGTATGGTATTCAGCTCCGAAAGGCTGATATCTTCGGGCACGGTAAGGCCGAAAGACTTGGTGATTTTACCGAAGGTCTCCACCTGCTTGACCGTGTCAATGCCCAAATCCGCTTCCAGATCCAGATCAGGTTCCAGCATATCACGGGTGTATCCGGTCTGGTTTGCGATCAGGTCGGTGATTTGACCTAAAACATCTGTGGCCGCTGATTTCACCGCAACTTTTGGGGAGTGTGCCACCTGGACAGATACCGGTTGTTCGGGTTCATCGTGGCCCTTTGATGTCCCGACTTCAGGGGCAGCAGGTTTGACCGCCCCACTGCCTTTATCCTCTATCTTTCCCTGGGCCATTGCCCCTGTGCGTTGATCCTTGGGGAAAACGCACAGGGTTTTATTTGTGACGCCCAGCATGGGTTCTGTGCTGCCGGTGATCCGGGTCAGCCACGCATGGTAGGCCGGATTATTCTCCACGCCGGCTTCCTCAAGCCGGTCTACCATTAAAAATGCAAAATGGGATCCGAACCCGGCGCTGAAATGCAGCCCAAAGCGGTAATCGCCATTCCCGGACTGTGTAAAGTTCAAATCTGAAAATTCGGCAGGCACATGGTCCAGGTTGGCCACAGGCGGAAACTTCTTTTTCTGCAGGCCTTTAACCAGTATGGCATCCTCAACGCCCGCGCCCAGGGTGTGGCCTGTATATCCCTTGGTGTTGGTGATTGTGATCTGCTTGTAATCATCTGGGAACGCCGATTTTAACGCCTCCACTTCAGCCGAGGCACTGCCACCCCGGGCCGGTGTAAAGGTCTCGTGGGACATAAATACCAGTTGCCCGGCCATATCCCTGCGGGATATGCCGTTTTGCCTTTCCACCTGGCCCACGAATTTATTGAGTTCACCGGAAAGGTGGCCCACATCAATACGGGAGGGATGGAATGCGCTGTTTCCGATATAGGAGCCCAAGATCCGGGCCTGGCCGTTCAACCCCCTGCGTTTCAGGGTATCTTCCCGTTCCACAACGATCCCCACTGCACCGGAACCTAAAATTGTGCCGTTTCTGTCCTCATCAAAGGGTTTGGCAGCGTCTGAAACCACTTCCTTGCTGGTGGCAGCGCCCATGGCCAGAAATCCTGACCCCACCCACGGCATCTGGGCCTCACTTGTGGCCGCTTCTCCGCCGATGACGATCACTCTGTCGCACCGGGCGCTTCGAATCCAGTCCTGTGCCACGCCAATGGCCTGGGTGGCGGATGCACACGCCCCGCTCAGATGAATATTGGGGCCTTTTGCCCGGATGAGCTGGGCAAAATGTGCACCGCCTAAGGAGACGATATCAAAGAGGATATTACGTTCAAATTTATACTGGCCGTATACTTTGCGTCGCTCACGTATCTTGAAAAACCAGTTCGTGATCACATCCTTCATATCCCTGTTCGACAGATTCTCCATCAGGTGATAATAGATGTTTTCCAGCTCTTCATAGGGTTTGACGTAAAACTTGTTGTAGTAATACGCATTGAGATGGTGCAGCAGGGTTTCAAAACCAGGAAAAATACCTGTCATGATCACGCCGGTTGTATCCTGCATCTCTTGGGGCAATACCAGTCCGTCCGGGATGCGACTGCCGGTGGAGGTTTTTTTATACCCTTGGACCAGGGGGATATTGGCGTCTTTCAGGACTTCAAGTCCTGCGGCCATGGCCAGTTCATCCACAAGGTCAAACTTGCGGCTGATGCCGTATTCCGTAGACAGATCAAAATACCCCAGTTTCCCGGCCAGTTGGATCACATCCTTAGTACTCACAATATCCACAAACCGGGCATTGCCATTGGGTTCCTTGTAAACCCGGGTAATATTCATGTCGACGATTCTATGTTTCTCTTCCTCGGTCAGGGGTTCAATGAAATTATTCCCGGCCAGAATACGGTCAAAGTTTTTATCATTGAATACCTGGTGTCCTTTACCGGGCAGGCCCACGGAAACACCGGCGATACAGACAGAACCGGTATACAGGCCTAAATTTTCAACGGCAGCCAAGGCATTTTTCTGCTGAAACGCTTCATATTCACGCTGAAGCGCTTCCTGAACCAAAGTTTTGTTCTGTTCTAAAAAGGTGTTGAACGATATATCTTTGTTCATTACTTCTTTTGGGGCGTCTGTTTTTTCCAGGCCCTTGGTTTTCAAATCCTTATTATTCAGCTCTTTAGGTTCAAAGTTCATTCGCTCCAGGGGAGCCGATTCGCTTGCCTGGGCAATCTCTTTTGCCTTGGGTGCGATAAACCGCTCTGCGGCCAGGTTGAAACTTTCAAGTTCTCCTTTTTTAGCATCTGCCGTGGGCATGGATTCCGGTTCCTCAATGGAGATGTTTTTCAACAGGTTGCACAACAGCCGGCCCGGTCCGATTTCAATAAACCTTTTGCACCCCTGGGCATGAACGCCTTTTACGGATTCTACAAATTCCACAGGGGAGACGATCTGGCGCGCCAGGTGTGTCCGGATCATCTGTTCATCTGCAGGATAAGGTCTGGCGGTCAGGTTTGAGATGATTTTATGGGCGTTTTTAAGATTAAATTTTACCGATTCAAGCGTCTTGGCCATATTGGCTGCTGCAGATTCCAGCAACGGGGTGTGGAAGGCTGCGGACAGGGCCAGTTTTTTATGGAAAATGTCTTTATCTTTAAGATGGGCGCAAAAAAGGTCTATACCCTTTGTTGTTCCGGCAATGGCGGTCTGTTTTTCACTGTTTTTGTTGACCAGCCAGATATCGTCAACACCGGATTCCGAAATCATCTCCTGGGCAGCTTTTTCCCCGTCAAAAACCACCATGATCCCGCCGGGGTTTTCTTTTGATGCCCGGGCCATGAAATCAGCCCTGGAAATCACAAGGTTCATGGCTGTGCTGAAATCAATCAAGCCTGCGCAGTACAGGGCTGAATATTCCCCTACACTGTGGCCGATATAAAAATCAGGCTCAAAACCTTTAAGGCTTAAGGCATGATAGATGGCCGCCGTGGACAGAAAAATGGCGGGCTGGGTGTTTTCCGTTTGGTTTAACGGAGTACCGCCGGTGTTCATGAGCTCCAGCAGGGATGTTCCACGACGCTCCTGGAAGATGGTTTCTCCCTGATCCATCACGGCTTTTATTTCAGGAACAGCCTGATAAAGGGCGTTCAGCATGCCTGCAGACTGCGCACCCTGGCCCGAAAGCAGGGCTGTGACCGCCAGGGGCCGGACCTTGTCCGGCCAGACCCCGGGGGTGACTGCGGCCTGCGCCACAGAAACGTAAGCCTTTTTGGACTGCAGGAACCGGGGCAGCCGGCCAATGATCACATGGCCGTGGTTGCCGCCGATACCGTTGACATCAGCCCCTAAGAGTGCGCCGTCCGCCAGCGGTGTTATCTCTTTTACCGGGTGCAGCAGACTGTTCTTTTCTATGAGTGTCGAGTGGGGCCTGTAGCCGTGGGTGGGCAGCAACACCCCTTTCTCCGACATCATCAAAAGCCTTGCCATGACTACGGCGGGATTGGCTGCTTTAAAGTACCCGAACTCGGTTTTGATATTACCGTATCCCACGGGATGGTTCAGGCTTTTTTCAATGGCCTGTTTTTCAACCAGATCCAGGAACGGGTTGGACACACCAAATACATCCAGATATGCCAGATGGGGTTTCCTGGTTTTAAATACCCCGGTGTCATTTGAGATCACCTTTTCATATTTGTTTTCAGAAGGGGACAGCAAATGCTCAGGCGCGCTTGCCGCCATATTCAGGCATTTTAATTCACCCAGAATCGGCATATCGTTCTGTTTGGCATACTTATAGGTGGTTACGACCAGGCAGGCCGCTCCCTCGCCCATGACATATCCGTTGGCATCATTGTCAAACAGGCTGGGTTCAGTTTCCGCCAGAATACCCAAGCGTTTGAATGCCAGCAGCACCCCGGGATACAGGTTGGTGTCCACCCCGCCGGTAAGAACGGCATCGAGATTGCCTGCGCGCAGATTTTTAACCGCCATGTTCAAGGCCATGGTGGCGGATGCACACGAGGCATCGACCACAAAATTGGTTCCCTGGGTGTTATAATGTTTGGATATGCGTGCAGACACAATGTTTGACAGCATCCCGGGGATGCTGTCCCCGTTCATGGCCGGATACTTTTTGCCTAAAAGATCTCCCAGGTGGCCTGCAATGGCTGAAAGGGTATTTGTATCCACGTCCGGGATGGAGCAGATCATGCGCTGGAGCAGCGGAATCCGGATGCTGATAATGGATTCAACATTCCGGGTCCCGGAAATTGTACCCAGGATGACGCCAATCCTGTTGCCGGCGGTCAGCTTGTCATTCATGCGGGCTTGTTCAAGGGCCTGGCCTGCGGCATCCAGGCCGAACAACTGGGCCCGGTCGATGTATTTAATGGCTGAAGGCGGAATCTTAAAGGTTTTCGGGTCCAGAATAAAATCGTCAACAATGCCGTTTTTCATCATGGGCAGGTGAAAGCCCGAATTTTCGTCCTCTTCGGCATAGCACGCATTGGCCATGCGATCGGACGGCATGGGCTGGTAAGCCTTTTGCCCGGAAACCATGACATCCCAGAACGCCTCTTTATTTTTGGCCTTTGGCAGAACAACACCCATGCCGGAAAAAACGATTCTGTCATCATTGGGATCATGGTCCAGATCCGTAAATATTCCACGGGACAGTGTTGTCTCTGACGCGTTGAATTCGCTGACCACGGTATGGTAGTTAATCCCCCCGAATCCGTAGGCGCTTACCGCTGCCATGCGCGGGCCACTGACCGGCGCATCCCAGGGTTTGGCATCTCCCAGGACAAACAGGGATGAATCCGTGATGTCGATTTTCGGAGAGATATTCTCAAATGCGCCGTTAGGGGGCAAAATCTGATGGTTTAGAGCCAGCAATGTTTTTATCATTCCGGCCATGCCGGCAGCCCCGAGCAAATGACCGATCTGGGATTTAATGGATGATACGCCAATGGATGCGCCTGCGTCATAGACCTGGCGCAGGGTCTCCATCTCCACGGCATCCCCGACTTTTGTGCCGGTTCCATGGGCTTCAATAAACTGCACCATGCCGGGGGAGAATTCTGACTTTATTTTTTCATGACAGCGTTGAAATGCTAATTTCTGCCCCTCTTTATCCGGAGCTGCAATACCCTTGCCTTTTCCGTCGGAAGATGAGGCAATACCCTTGATAACACCAAGGATGGTGTCTTTTTCCCGGATGGCGTCTTTGAGACGTTTCAGGACCAGTACGCCGGCCCCTTCGCCCAGGATAAATCCGTCAGCGCGTTCATCAAATGGAAATGACCCGTTGGCGGACAGGGTACCCATTTTGCAGAATCCCACAAACGATTCCGGCGTCAGGTTGGTGTTGACACCGCCTGCAATCACCATGTCATGGGCCCCGCTCAAAAGCTCATGAATTCCGCACTCAATGGCCGCAAGGGCTGTGGCACATGCGGCATCCACGACGTAATTGATGCCGGTAATGCCCAGATGATATGCAATGCGGGCCGCTTCCATGTTCAAGGTGACACCGTGTACAGGCTCGTAAATCGAACCCTGGGACATTTTTACGCGTAGCCGGTCAATGATTTTATTTTGCTCCGCTTCGGACAAGGCATTGAATTCAGGCGTGCTGCGCAGGTAATTTTTAACTTCCGGAAAAAAATATTTAAAGTGCAGATCCGATGCCATTTCATTGCCAAGACATGTGGCCACAACAACCGCCGTACGGTTCTGTATTTTTGTTGCAAGCCGATTGTCATCGGCTAAAAGTTTTGCGTTTTCCACTGCCTGGTAAGCGGCATGCAAAAGCATCTGCTGGCTGCGGGACAATTTGGATGCCTTGGCCGGTGTATACCCGAACCGTTCGCTGTCAAATTGAAAATCATTCACCAGGCCGGCAATCTGTGTATAGGACTTGTTTTCGGCCTTTGGATCGGGGTCGTAGTAGAGGGATTCTTCCCATCTATTGTCAGGTACCTTGGAAATACTGTATTTTTTATCAAGGATATTCTGCCAGAAGGCATCTGTGTCATGGGCGTCGGGAAATACACACCCCATTCCCACTACGGCAATCTCATCGTTGATCTGACCGTCGGCAGAGAAAAGGACTTCAAGGGCATCAAGCCTGGCAATCAACGCATCCTTTTTCAGGAACAATTCCTCATGGATCCGGGCAATGGTGGTTTGGGTTTCAAAAAAACCAAGGCCTTCGCCGGTCATGAAATTACCGTTTGACCGTTGTTGTTCTTCGGTGAATGTAATCCACTGGCCGTTATTGTTATGGCCAAAATCAGGCGTTTTGCCTTTGGCGCTGATAAGAAGAGAGCCTAAATTATCCTTTTCAAATGCTCTTTTGCGTAAGGCTAAGGTCATGGTGTCATCTGCCAGGCGGCAATGCTCGTTTTTCATGATCTGGCCGGCAAAAGTCGTGTCGGCGGTGCGACAGGCAAGCCCCACGGTGGAGCCGATGATGGTGGTGCGTTTATGTTCCTGAACCACCTGCTGGTAGACGGATGTTAAGGCGCCTGTTTCAACAATCTCCTTTGTGAACAGATAGGCTGTGCCTATTTGAATGCCGATCTTTACCCCTTCCTTTGCCAAAAGCGCAGTCATGGCGGATATGAAATGGGACCCGACTCCGCTGATAATGCCCCCGGCAAACAGGACGCTTACATCCGGCCGCTGATCCGAAGGCAAATCCAGCAGGGTTTCAATGCTCAGTTCCCACAGCACCATACTGGACAGGCTGCCGATATGACCGCCGGCTTCATTGCCTTCCAGGATAAAACGCCTTGTCCCTTTTTCAAAGGCGTTTTTCAGGACGCCGGGCATGGGGGTGTGAAGGTATGCCCGGGTGCCGCAGGCTTCCAATTCATTGATCTGCGACGGGATGCCGCCGGCAAAAAGCGCAAACGGGGTTTTCTTTTTTTTGATCAGCTCCAGATGATGATCCAGGGTGGGGTTAAAAGCTTTGATCCCGATCATGCCGGCGCCAAATACGGGCAGGTCATCTGATTTTTCCGGCAGAATTTGGTCTGCAATCTCTACGGGAAGGCTGCCCAAAGCAAAAAAGGGCAGACCGCCGTTGTCGTAAACCGCCTTGGCAAATTCTTTGTTGTCGGAAATGTTGGCCATGGGCCCCTGGGTGATGGGAAAGCGGGTGCCATGGGCCTTTGCCAGGGATGTATGTTCCGTTAAGGGATCAAATTGCTCCACAGCATTCAGGGCATCTCCCACAGAAGAGAACAGGGCACGGATCATCTGTTCCAGGCGGCTGCCGCGCTTTGCAAAGTGCCGTGCAAACGAGGCGTCCTGGCCAAGATAGAACAGGGACTGCATGGGGGTGTCATGGTCCTGGCCCAGGGATGCCATGTTTTGTTCAATTTCAGTTTTAATGAAATCCAGGTTCTGTCCCTCTGCTTTTTTAATGCTGATTTTTTTGATCAGCTCCTGGACAATTTTTGTCCCGGGTTTGGCAAATACCCGGTGTTGTGTATTGCCGCTGCCGTCTAAAACGACGGTGTCGGTCTCTTCCATCTTTTTAAGAACCGCTTTAAACGCCTCGGAAACCGGTGCGTCTTCGGCCAGATAGAGCTGGTCATCCAGAACCAGGCCTGCAGCCCCTGCGGCAAAAAATCCCGGTGCCGTGTGGAACCCTACGCCGCCGTGGACAAAATATGGCAAGTCGCTTTTTTGGCCATAATACTGGCTGAGCATGAAGCTTGACGCGGAAGAGGTCCTGCCGCCGGCTTCCCTGCCTTTTAAAATAATCCCATGGGGATTGATGCCTTTTAGGATGGTTTCAAGTCCGGATTCATAAATTTCCATCATCAAAATCTCAGCGCTTACGGCTTGTCTTTTGATGAGTGAATCCGGGTTATGGTAGGCAACAATGACACATTCGGGCAGATCTGCCGGGTGCTGTTCAAAATAATCCCATATCTCTTCATCCTCCGCATAAATACGGATACCGTGGCGCAAATTTTGATTTTTAAGCTGCCCGATCAGGTCAGAAAGCTTTGACGTGCCTATAAATTCAGTATCCAGAACAGGCATGGCACCGGCCAGCCAGATGTTTTTAAAAAAATCGAGGTCATATGTTTTTGGGGGATGATATGCCAGCAGGGGCAGACGGGTGGTCAGTATTCTATTAAGCACAGGGCTTCTCCTTGTTGTTTTTCGGTGTTATCCGGCAAGATGCAAACAAAGATCGTGCCACTCTTTTGTAATATCATGACAACGCACTGAATATATGATAAAAATAAATATTATTGATCTAAAAATAAAATTTCAGCCATAAATCATTGTGCAAAAATTGTATTCATGTCATACAATAATTGAACAACAACTTAACCATCCAATCGAAATATGAAAGAAGTAACCGCTTTTCAGCCCGAAGAACTGGATTTTTTCAAATGCGTTCATTACGCCGGTGCCGCAAACCCCTTCGGCAGAGAGCGGGTTCTGCGGGAAGCGGAAATTGCAGGAGTTTCTCCGAATAGCCCCAAAGAGATCAGGGTGCTTAAAGCGTGTCAGGCCGTGGGGCATCGACTGGCCCAGGTGGAAAAGCGCGGCAGGATCAATCTTCATGCCTTCAAGGGTGAAGAACAGTATTTTTTACGGTCTGCATTGCTCTTTCACTTTTTTCATCTGTTCAGAAAACAGATCGACACGCTGATCACACGTCAGCTTGATAATACTGAAGAGTCCCTGGACGTGCATTTTGCTCCGGAGGCCCTGACCCTTCTGCGCGGTTGGGGATTCGGTATTGAGGAGAGCAGACGCTTCATTGCCCTGGCGTACCAGTTTCGCCGGGCTTATTATTTTATTTTCCGGCATCTGGTGGGGCGCAGCCAATGTATGCAGCAGCTGCGGCGGGATCTGTGGCAGAATGTATTCACCCACGACATCCTTATGTACGACCAGTATCTATGGGATCGCATGGAAAATTTCTCCACCCTGCTGTTTGGTGAAACCGGTACGGGCAAGGGAACCGCAGCCCTGGCCATGGGGCGTTCCGGCTATATCCCCTTTGATGAAAAGGAAAACAAGTTCACCCATAATTTTGTGAATACCTTCACCACGCTCAATATCAGTCAGTTTCCTGAAACCATTATTGAATCTGAGCTGTTCGGCCATGTGCGCGGCGCATTTACAGGGGCCATCAAGGACCACAAAGGGGTTTTCAGCCGTTGCAGCCCCAATGGATCCATTCTTCTGGATGAAATCGGCGAGTTGTCCACCCATGTTCAGATAAAACTGCTCAATGTGCTTCAGGAGCGGGTCTATTCACCCGTGGGAAGCGATGAAAAACACCGTTTTCACGGCAGGATCATTGCCGCCACAAACCGCAGCATCCGGGAGATCCGGGAAAAGAAGATATTCAGGGATGATTTTTACTATCGCCTATGTTCCGACATTATCACGGTGCCGCCCCTGTACAAAAGAATTGCACAAGATCCCGAGGAGCTTTCGGATCTTCTGGCACACACGGTGACCCGTATTGTGGGGCAGCCATCCCCGGAAATCGTCTCGCGTGTGCTTAAATATATTGAAGGAAGCCTTACCCTTTCATATCCATGGCCGGGAAATGTGCGGGAATTGGAACAATGTGTCAGGCGTTTGGTGCTTCGCAATGCCTATGAAACCAATGAGACACCTGCGTCCAAAGCAGATTCGTTAACCCGGCAGATTCAAGAAGGGCGTCTCAGTGCCCAGGACCTGCTCATCCACTATTGCACAAGCTTGTATGAAAAACACGGCACCTATGAGGCAGTTGCCCGCATTGCCGGGCTGGACCGGCGGACGGTGAAGAAGTATATTGATTCCCAGGACCAGGTTTATTAAAATAAACATATAAGGAAAAATCCATGTCAAGTTCATTTGGAAAATTGTTTCGCGTGTCAACCTATGGTGAATCCCACTGTCCCGGGGTCGGCGTGGTTGTGGACGGTTGCCTGCCCGGCATGTCTTTGACTGAGCCCGATATCCAGTGCCAGCTCGACCGCAGACGACCGGGCCAGAGTGCCGTGTCAACGGACAGGCAGGAGTCGGACCGGGTGGCCATCCAGTCCGGCACAGAGCGCGGCCTTACCCTTGGCACGCCCATCAGCCTGTTTGTGCCCAATAAGGACCAGCGCCCAGGAGATTATAAATCCATGGCAGATGTGCCAAGACCCTCCCATGCGGATTTCACATACCAGTCAAAATATGGTATCCGGGCCTCTTCCGGCGGCGGCCGTGCTTCTGCCCGGGAGACAATTGGCCGGGTCTGCGCCGGGGCCATTGCCGAGAAAATGCTAAAAACCGCACTGGGTATCGATATTGTGGCCTGGGTCAGCCAGGTCGGGCAGATCAAGGCGCCGGAAACAGACGGATTAAATCTTACCCGGGCCATGGTGGATGCCAGCATGATCCGCTGTCCGGATACGGATACGGCCAAGGCCATGGAGGCGCTTGTCCTGAAGGCCAAAGAAGAGAAGGATTCCATTGGCGGTGTTGTCTCATGTGTCTGCACCAATGTGCCGGCCGGCCTTGGCGAACCTGTATTTGATAAACTTGAGGCACTTCTGGCTCATGCCATGCTTTCCATTCCCGCCACCAAGGGGTTTGAAATCGGATCGGGTTTTGCGGGGGCGCAAATGCGCGGTTCATTGCACAATGATCCCTTTGTTGTAAAAGATGGGCGGCTTGGCACCACAAGCAATTTCAGCGGCGGCATCCAGGGCGGAATCTCCAATGGAGAACCCATTATGTTCCGGGTGGCGTTTAAACCCCCGGCCACCATCGGGCTTGCCCAGGAAACGGTGGATTTCCAAGGCCGCCGGGCCACACTTGCGGCCAAAGGCAGACATGACCCCTGTGTGGTAGCCAGGGCCGTGCCCATTGTGGAGAGCATGGCCGCTCTTGTACTGGCCGATGTTATGTTGCAGCAGCAGGCCAGATTGGCCGGCATGGCGCTCATGAACCAACCACAGCTATAATCCAATGCCAAATTCTGCGGCATTGAATTTAAACATGGCATGTTTATTGCTTAATGAATCAAATATTGCAAAATTTTTAGACCATCTTTAGACAGAAAGATCCTGAAACGGGCCGTGCCCTTAATCGAAAAGGAGGAACTATGTCAGACCCCAAGGATATGTATCAATGTCAGGTTACCAATTGCGGATTCATTTATGATCCGGACAGGGGTGATCGCAAAGGAAAAATTAAAAAAGGGACAAAATTTGAAGACCTGCCCGAAGAGTGGCGCTGTCCAATCTGCGGAGCCAGCCCAAAAAGCTTTAAATGCCTAGGTTGAAAAATAACCCCCAACCCCTCGTTAATTTTTAGACCCTTAGACAGCCTCTTAGATACAAAACTGTATCAAAGAGGCTGTCTCTTTTCTGTATCATTTCGCATGTGTCATTTAGCACCTCCCCCTCAATACAGAGATAACTATTTATTATTACACAACATCACAACAAGCTTACAAATTGGCACAAGATTTGCTTTTTACATATACAGAGTTTGAGATTAACTGCAAAAAACAGGAGGCTTATATGAGACTCAACGACATAAAAAAGAACTATAACCTGATAAATTCTGTAGACTGGGAAATGACCCCTGAAGAAGCCATTGCCCTGCATCTGGAATGGGGGCCTTTGCGTTCCCAGAGCTACTATAACTCCAGGGATAATAATAATGAAACCGTCTATTTTGTTATCAACACCTGGAAAAAAAACCCCATTCTGACCCTTGTCAGAAGAAAAGGGTTTGATTCCGAAGAACTTGGCACTTTTGATCTGCCCAAGGATGTTGCCTCGGAATTCATGCAGGGTATCGGCAAATACAAAGGCGTTTATGCCGTGGAAGGAAAAGTCAGAGAGTGGCTTAGAAAGGAACTTGACGCCTAATCCGACATCTATGTATAACCACCTGCGTTAAGTTTCCTTTTTCCCGGAACCGGAAGATGAACCCTCCTTACCATCCTCCGGTTCCTTTTTAATCAATTTTCTGCGTTTTTGATAAAATCCTTCACCATCATCTCGCCCAGTTCCATGGAGCGCTTGGTGGCGGCTTCAACGGCATTGATCAGGGTCGTGCGAAGCCCGCCCTGCTCCAGGGTGTGGATGCCGGCAATGGCAGTTCCCCCTGGAGAGGCTACTCTGTCTTTGAGCTGGCCCGGGTGTTCCCCGCTTTCAAGAAGCAGGCGTGCCGCACCCAACACAGTTTGAGTGGATAGAAACAGGGAATCTTTTCTGGACAGCCCCATTTTTACGCCGGCATCAGCCATGGCATCCACAATGGTAAAAATATAGGCCGGGCCTGACCCGCTTAATCCGGTGAACGCATCCATGAGTATGTTTTCCTGTATAAATACGGTTTTTCCCACGGAATCAAAAACCGCCCGGGCCATCTCCACATCCCCTTCCTGGACAAACTGCCCCGCGCAAATCGCTGTGGCGCTCTCTTTGACAAAGGCACAGATATTGGGCATGGACCTGATCAGGCGCAGTTCCTTTTTAAGGCCTGCGGCGATGGCGGCCAAGGGCACGCCCGCAGCAATGGAAATCACAAGCTTGGATTTGTCCAGAGCTGGTGCCGTCTCCTTGAGCACGGAACCCAGAATCTGGGGTTTAGTGGCGTAGATAATTATTTCTGATTTTTCACAGACTTCAATATTGCTGGTCGTGGTCAACACGCCGTATTTTTCGTGAATATGCGTGAGCGTTTCGGGAAAAACATCCGAGCAGATGATATTTTCGGGTTTGGCTGCCTTGGACAACACAAGCCCGCTGACAAGGGCTTCTCCCATGTTGCCGCTTCCAATGAAGCCTATTTTTTTATCCTGAAGCATTCTGTCTCCTTTTGGGCTGAAGTAATATTAAGGAGCCTATACTATGGCCCAGCCTGAATTTGTGTCAAGGCAAATGTCATCCCGGCATGAGACAGCCACTGAGATTTCATTGAATTTTGCAAGAAAACAGCATTACACTTTGCACGAGCTTTGGAGTCTGATATTTTGAAAGCTTAAGTAAAAAAATAAAAAATCATTATTTAAAAAGAAAACAGAGGCTGCATGGGAGAAATTGTTGTTGCTTTACCGGCGTTGATTTTTGGACTAATTCTGCTGGTCTGGAGTGCAGAGCGCTTTATTAACGGGTCTGCGGTCACCGCACGGCATTTCGGCGTACCGCCGCTGCTGATCGGGATGGTGATCGTCGGTTTCGGCACATCAACCCCGGAAATGCTGGTTTCCGCACTTGCCGCCTTGGAGAACAGTCCTGGTATTGCCATAGGGAATGCCTACGGGTCAAACATTGCCAATATCGGACTGATTTTAGGGATTACCGCCCTGATCAATCCGATTATGTTTCACTCCAATATATTAAGAAAAGAACTACCCATCCTTACAATCGTCACGGGTCTTTCCATTCTTCTTTTAACAGACCTTCAAATCTCTTTGATTGATGCGATTATCCTGCTATTACTTTTTCTGGGGCTCGTACTCTGGACCCTCCAGCAAGGTATCCGTCAGAAGGCCGATACCATGGGCATGGAAATGGAGCGGGAGCTGAATTCAGACAAAAAAACTGTGGGCAGGGCTCTCTTATGGCTCGTTACCGGGCTGATTCTTCTGATCATCAGTTCACGGATTCTGGTCTGGGGAGCTGTGCAAATTGCAACGGCTTTAGGTGTCAGCGATATAGTCATCGGCCTTACCGTTGTTGCCCTGGGAACATCTCTTCCGGAACTTGCATCCTCGATCATTTCTGTGAAAAAAAGAGAGTACGATATTGCCCTTGGTAATATTTTAGGGTCCAATCTGTTCAACACATTGGCGGTTGTGGGAATCGCCGGTGTCATTCGTCCGTTTGAAATCCCTGCCGAAGCCCTTTTCCGGGACACAGCGGTGATGACGGGATTAACCATATCCCTTTTCATTATGGGATTTGGCTTCAGGGGAAGGCGGGGGCGAATAAACAGGGTAGAGGGGCTTGTGCTGTTAGCGGTTTACATCGCTTATACGATTTACCTGGTCTGTCCGATACTGAAAAGGTGAGAGTAAACGCGGTTAAATCAGTCAAGCTGATCTTTTTTCTTTTTGCCACAAAGTTGCAGGATCTATCCCCAATATTTTGGCGGCTTCGTTAAATGTGTTGATATGAAAATTGGCGTACAAAAACTGACATCAAAGCTGGAGCAGCTTTATTCGACATATAACCGGAAACAGTATGTTGATCCTGATCCACTGCTTTTTCTTTACAACTATCCGGATGTCCGGGACCGGGAGATTGCAGGGATTATTGCCTCAAGTCTTGCCTATGGCCGGGTGGCCATGATCATGCAGGCCGTGTCGGCTGTGCTTGATAAGATGGGGCCTGACCTCCGCGGGTTTGTAATGCATGCTGATCCGAAAAACCTCGCCGCCATGTTTCAAAACTTTAAATACAGGTTTGCCACAGGAGATCACTTAAGCGCACTGATCATGGGAATCCAGGCTGTTATTGCCGATTACGGATCCCTGGGTGCCTGTTTTACCATGAATCATTCGGAAGGGACAGATCTGTCTGAAGGACTGGCCAGAATCAGAGCACGGGTTTTGCAGGCGGGGGGTGCCGGTCATCTTCTGGCTGATCCCGGAAAAACCTCTGCCTGCAAGCGCAGTCACCTGTTTTTAAGGTGGATGGTACGTAAAGATCAGGTGGATCCGGGGGGCTGGTCCAATGTGCCGGCCGCGGCCCTGACCTGTCCTGTAGATGCGCACATGTTTAAAATCGGACATATGCTTGGATTTACAAAACGCCGCAGTGCCGACGGGGTCTGCGCCGCCCAGATCACCGAAGGCTTCAGACGGGTCAGCCCGGATGACCCGGTGAAATATGATTTTTGCCTGACCCGGTTCGGAATCCGAGACGGACTTGATATGTCTGAATTGAAACGGTTTTTAAAGGACGATGATTATCATGTATAAAGGCTTGGAACTGCCGCCTTTGATCAAAGGAAAACTTTCAGCCCCGATTGACAAGCTACCACGATGTAGTATTTTTTTAGAAGGAAACTAATCCTGTCACAAGGGTGACTTTACAGGATAAAAGGAGAGCATATATGTGGAATTATTCGGAAAAGGTTATGGAACATTTCTTGAAGCCAAGGAATGTGGGAGAGCTTGAAGGTGCCAACGCCATTGGAGAAACAGGCTCTTTAAGCTGCGGTGACGCACTTAAGCTCTATTTAAAGGTAGACGAGAATGAAAGAATCATTGATGCATCTTTTATGACGTTTGGCTGTGCGTCTGCCGTGGCCTCATCCTCGGCCTTAACTGAGATCATCAAGGGCATGACCCTGGACGATGCAGCTAAAATAACCAATGACGACATTGCCGATTACCTGGGCGGACTGCCCAAAGAAAAAATGCACTGCTCGGTCATGGGCCAGGCCGCCTTAAAAAAAGCCATTGCGAATTTCCGCGGGATTCAGATCCTTGAAAAACCGGGAGACATGGTATGCGAATGCTTTGATGTAACAGATCTTGAAATTATTGATGCAGTTAAAAACAATGGCCTTGAGAATACGGAGGATGTGACCAATTATCTTAAAGCAGGCGGCGGTTGCGGCAAATGCCTGGATAGAATTGAAGAAATTGTCCACAAAACCATGGCATCCATGGCAACATCTTCGGCAGCAGATTAACCACAACATTGCAACGATGGGGTAAAAAAGATTGATATGATCTATACGGATAATAATGCCACCACCCGGGTGGCTGATGAGGTGATCGAAGAGATGCTGCCATATTTAGGGCAATTTTATGGCAACCCGTCCTCGATGTATGGCTTCGCAGACATGGTCAATAAAAAAGTCCAACAAGCCAGGACCCAGGTGGCGGACCTGATCAATGCAGATCCCGGTGAGATTATTTTTACAGCCTGCGGCACTGAGAGCGATAATGCAGCCGTTAACGCGGCCATCAGCGCATTCCCGCAGAAAAAACATATCATCACCACGGCAGTTGAACACCCGGCCATCAGAAATCTTTGTTTCCACCTCCAAAAAAACAAGGGATACAAGGTGACCTTTGTGCCGGTGGACAAAAAGGGCCGTCTTGACCTTGACACCCTTTACAAGGCCATGTCTGATGATACCGCCGTTATCTCCGTCATGTGGGCCAACAATGAAACAGGGGTGATCTTTCCCATTGCCGAAATTGCTCAAAAAGCAAAGGAAAAAGGGATCTGGTTTCATACGGATGCGGTTCAGGCCGCGGGAAAGATTCCCATTGACGTTAAGGCTGCGGGAGTAGACATGCTCTCCCTGTCCGGGCATAAAATTCATGCGCCCAAGGGTATCGGCGTACTGTATATCAAAAAGGGAATCAAGTTTTCGCCTTTCCTCATTGGCGGTCATCAGGAAAAGGGCCGCAGGGGCGGCACGGAAAACACGGCATCCATCATTGCCCTGGGCAAGGCCTGTGAACTTGCAAAAGCGCATCTTCCCCTGATGGATACACAGGTTCGAGCAATCCGGGATTACCTTGAGACCCGGCTTTTAGAGGCCATCCCCGCGACCTCCGTGAATGGGGACACGGAAAACCGTCTGCCCAACACCCTGTCGATCGGTTTTGATGCCGTTGAGGGAGAATCCATCCTCATGCTGATGAACCAGGCAGGCATATGCGCATCTTCGGGGTCTGCCTGTACCTCGGGGTCCCTGGATCCCTCCCATGTACTCATGGCCATGCAGGTGCCCTTTAAATCAGCCCACGGCACCATTCGGTTTTCATTGTCCCACTACAATACCAAAGCGGAAATGGATACCATCGTGCAGACCCTGATCCCGGCCATCGACAAACTGAGGCAGATGTCGCCATTCTGGAAAGACGGAAAAGTTGTGTGATTACAAAATTTATAAATTCAGGGTGTTTTTTTTGTCAAGGTTTCTAAGCAGTCAGGTTGACATTTCAGCTGCCTTCATCCTATACACAATAGGAGTTGGTGTTCGGATACGATTGAACCGGTAAAGCAATGCTAAATTCTATTAGGGTATAGACTCGTTTGAGTATGAGACCTGAACAGATCCTTGTTGTTGATGATGAAAAGCGGATTGTTGAAAGCATTAGCAGATGCCTGACCAGCGAAGGCTTTCGCGTCTTTTATGCTTATGACGGCCTGCAGGCGGTCACCTTGTTCAATACACAAAAATTTGACCTGGTGCTGATGGATATATCTATGCCCGATATGGATGGATATGAGGCCATGGCCAGGATGTTTGAACTGGACCCCGAAGTCCTTGTCATTATCATGACCGGATTCGCCTCCGTGGCGTCCGCGGTATCTGCCCTGAAACAGGGTGCTTGGGATTACCTGAAAAAACCCTTTGAATTTGCTGAGTTGATTAAAACCGTCAAAAACGGAATTGTCCAGCGACATCTGATTGCCGAAAAAAAATCCTACGCCGCCCGCCTTAAGGCCTCTGAAAAAAAATACCAGTACATGGTTGACAATTCACCAGATTTGATTTTCACCCTGGATGAGAACTTTTGCTTCTCTTTTGCCAATCAACAGTTTGAAATCATTCTAGGATATTTACCCCTGGAATTGAAAGGCACTGCGTTTGACGCAATCCTCCACGAAGATGACCGTTGCAAACTGTCCCGGCTGTTTCTGGCCGGCGATTGCCCCACCCGGGATCTGTCCCATGGTTGCAGCATTGCGCTGAACCTGCGCTTTAAAAAAGCCCATGCCGAAGAAAACAGATATGATACGTATTCCGCCTTTGCATTCATGGAGATGAAGGCCTCTGTTCTTACCCCGCCGGATATCGGATCTCCCCATGATTTCAATGGTATTTATGCCGTGGCCAGGGATGTCACCGACCGGATACGGCTTGAGACCCAGCTTCGCCAGGCCCAGAAAATGGAAGCCATCGGTACATTTGCCAGCGGCATTGCCCATGACTTCAACAATATTCTTATGAGTATACAGGGGTATGCCTCCCTGGTTAAAATTGGGTTTAACAGTAAATCAGAGGAATATAAACGCCTGTCCAACATTGACGAATATGTTCACAACGGCGCTGAAATGACGCGTCAGCTTCTGGATTTCTCCAGGAAGAACAGCCGGCCGGCAGGCACCCCCATAAATATAAATTATCTGCTTAAGACCTCAGCCAAAATGTTTGGCCGCACGAGAAAAGACATCATCATCCGCCAGGAACTGGAGAAAGGGCTGTGGCCCATAATGGTGGATGAAATTCAGATCAATCAGGTGCTGATGAACCTGTTTGTCAATGCGTGGCATGCCATGCCCAAAGGCGGTCGGATTGTGGTGAAATCCAAAAATGTTGTCATAGATAGCCGGGAGGCCCAAAAAATTGGTCTTGACCAAGCCGGAGAATATATCAAGGTTTGTGTGACAGACACCGGCACAGGCATGGACAAGGAGATTCTTTCCCGCATATTTGATCCCTTTTTTACAACTAAGGCCCGGGGCCGGGGAACCGGATTAGGGCTTGCCACAGCATACCGGATTATCAAAGCCCACAAGGGCGCATTTCAGGTAGAATCCTCCCCCGGCAAGGGCAGTGTATTCATGTTTTTTCTACCCGCCGTAAAGGACCGGACGTACACAGATCACGCCCTGCCTTCGACCGAGAATAAAGGCCGACTTGTTTCGGGCAAGGGCCGGGTACTGTTAGTGGATGATGAAAAAGAGGTGATAGAAGTCTGCAAAGAGATGCTTGAAGCCCTTGGCTACGAGGTACTTGTTGCCGGAGCCGGAACCCAGGCCGTATCCGTCGTTCAAAATGATGTCAAAGGTATTGACCTGATGATTCTGGATGTCGTCATGCCCGGCATGGATGGGGTCCAGACCTATGATGCCGTACGGCATCTGAAGCCGGAGATGCGGGTGTTGGTCTGTTCCGGGCTTGCTCCGAAAGAAGAGATCCGACAAATGATCGACAACGGATGCCGGGATTTTTTATTAAAACCCTTTGACATAGCCAAGCTGTCGGAAAAAATTGAATCCGTATTCAGTGCCTGAAGACAAACCCATAGGATTAAGGAATACAATGATCTATACGATCCACCCCGTTGCCATGGGGACAAAAGTATTTGACAAAAGCATGATGACCTATCAGTACGGTCAGGGTGAATCCTATACAATTCCCATTTTCTGCTGGGTAATCAAGGGCGGGGACAAAAATATCTTGGTAGACACCGGCGAAATGAATCCCATCCAGTCTGAGCAACGGGAAAAGGCCATTAACGGGAAAATATATACCTTTGAGCAGGGGTTGAAGAAACACGGGCTTACACCCGAAGACATTGATATTGTCATCCATACACATTTGCACAATGATCATTGCGAAAACGACTATAAGTGTGAAAACGCCTTATTCTATGTGCATGAGCAAGAACTTGAATCTATCCATAACCCGCACCCCTTAGATTACCGCTACCTGGAAGATTATATAGAGGATGTAGAGGAAAACGGACAAATTCGGATAGTAAAGGAAGACGGCCCCATTGTTGACGGTATCAGTGTTAAACATACGCCGGTACACACCAAAGGGGGATTGACCGTATTCATTGATACACCAAAGGGCAAAGCCGCCATTACGGGCTTTTGCATCATTGAAGAAAACTACAATCCCCCGCCGGAAATCAAAGGCATGGAAATGGACGTCATCCCTCCGGGCACCCATGTGGATGTCTATTCGGCCTATGATATCATGGTACAGGTAAAAAAAGAGGCGGACATTCTTATCCCTTTACATGAACCCCGGTTTGCTTGTGGCGATCCCATTGGTATTTGAATGACTAAAGAGAGAATAAACCATTAAGGAGAAAATCAATGAAAAAATGGCAATGTTCTGTATGCAAATACATTCATACAGGAGACGAACCCCCTGAAAAATGTCCGGTGTGCGGTGTCTCCGCAGATAAGTTTGTGCCGTTTGAAGAGGAATCAGGCGCTGATACACCCAAGGTTGAGCCGGCTCCAGATGAAAACAAAACCGAGCCTCCCCCAAAAGAGCCCCCTGCCCCAAACCATTCCAAAACACAGGGTGCATCACCTTCAGGGAAGTGGGATCGTGCGGTTGTCTACCGGGAAAAAGCGGCTGACCTGATGCTGGAGCACCATGCCCATCCAATGTCGGTTCACCTGCCCAACGGGGTCATCCCAGTGGTCGCAATCCTGATCATTCTTGCCTGGTTTTCCGGTTCGGATATGATGTTAAAGGCCGGCTTTATCAACTTGGTATTCGTGCTTATTGCCCTGCCTCTGGTTGGGTTGACAGGCTTTCTTGAGTGGAAGAAGAAATATAATCAAGCGCAAACCCCCATATTTAAAATAAAAATCCTCTCTGCAGTGGTAACCGCGGCATGCTGCATTATATCAATCATCTGGTATCTGGTGAATCCGGAGGTGTTGGACTCCTCCGGTGCCTGGCTATTTGTCATGATTAACGTGCTGATGCTTGCCGCAGCGGGCGTGGCCGGATACATCGGCGGGAAACTGGTGTTCAAGGATTAAAAAAAGCAAAACACCCGGAGATCGGCAAAACCGTTTGCGCCCCGGGTGTTTTATCAGATCCGTTATTTTCTGTGTCTCGTTTTAAATATTTGTGTCAACGCGCTGGCCGCAGTGTCATATTTAAACTGGAAGCCGGCTGTTTCCAGAGCTGCCGGAAGCGCTTTCTGGCTGCAAAGCAACAAATCCCCAAACTGCCCCGTAAACAGCCTGATAAAAAAAGCCGGTGCCGGCATGATTGCCGGACGGTTCAATGCCCGGCCCAGTTCTTTGGCAAACGCCTTTTGCCGGATAGGGACCGGCCCTGTGAAATTGTAAATTCCCTGGGCATTATGTTCCATTAGAAAGAAGACCGCCCGGGACAGATCATCCAGATGAACCCATGGGAACCACTGATCCCCTGATCCCAAAGGCCCACCCGCGAACATCCTGAAGGCCCGGGACATGACGGTAAGGGCTCCCCCTGAACCAAGAACCACCCCGAATCTCATAATCGCCACCCTTGCCCCCTTTGATGTGGCGCGTTGGGCCTGGGCTTCCCAGTCTCGACACACCCGGGACAGAAATCCGGTTCCGTGCGATTGTGTCTCAGTCAAAGGAGTATCTGCCCGGTCACCGTAAAAGCCTGCCGCAGAGGCATTGAGCAACTGTCCATGAAAGGTGTCGGGCATGGCATCCACCAGATGTTTTGTGGTTTGAATTCTGGAATCATAAATGGCTTTTTTGTACGCCGGTGTCCAGCGCTTAAAAATATTTCTGCCCGCCAGGTTAACGATGACATCCGATTGGGCCACAAGATCCTGCCACTCCCCGGGCAAAGAGGTATCCGCACTGGTCCATAAAAAATCATCATACGCATCAGCCATCGGATGATTTAACGAAGTGCCGATGCCGTTTACCTGCCAACCCGCATCCAGATATTTTTGTGCAAGTGCCTGTCCCACAAAGCCCGAGGCCCCGGTGATTAAAACAGTTTTCATCTGTTCACTTCCTTTCGTTTGTTGTCAACAAATAATTATAACTATTCAAAACACAACCACGCAAAAGTTAGGCCGGAATGATTAGCAATGCAGTCACGGCCCCCCTATTTGATCCCCACTTTCAAAAAAAAGGCTTGCATATTATTTTAAAGAGTTTCTTGCGAAAAGCCATTGTTTATTATACTCATGGGGCATTAATAATTTTTGCAAACCAATCGGCTGACATATATGGATATGGATACTTGTTCACAGAAATGCATCAATCCCGAAGATGTGGAAAAAACGCTGAAAACGATGCCCTCACCCGACACCATCCTGGGGCTGTCGGAAATATTTAAAGCACTGGGAGATGCCTCCCGGATCAAAATTGTCACAGCGCTTCTTGACCGGGAACACTGTGTGTGTGACCTTTCAGTCTTGTGCGGACAAAGCGAATCTGCCGTATCCCACCAACTTCGGGTCCTAAGGACCCTTCGAATCGTTAAAAACCGACGCCAGGGCAAAACGGTATATTATTCCCTGGACGACGACCATGTCCGTTCACTGCTTCAAATGAGCATTGAGCATATCTCCCACTAAAGGGCATTGTCCGACCTGCTATATTGGGCTTGGTCATAACATCGGCCACAGCGAAGGTTGGGTTGAACGAAATGAAACCCAACAACTTATCGGCGTTGGGTTTCGTTCCTCAACCCAACCTACCAAAAATTCGGATGGCCTAAAATATGACCAATGCCGCTATATTACACCCAGGCTCAAGCCATGGCTGTTATGACACCTTGTTATGCTTATTTTCTGAGAGGTCCGGGTTTTAGGGCCAACAAAACTTTTTTACTTGAACATATGAACAATAGTTCATATGTTCAAGTAATAAAAAGAGACTTAATTATATATCTCGGCAAAAAAATAAAAACAGGACAAAACCATGATAACCACAATAAAAAATATTATTCTTGAAGTCTGGCATGTTTACCTGGATGTATCGGTATTTATGCTTTTCGGCTTTTTGGTGGCAGCCCTGCTCTACGTATTTTTCAAAGCAGACAAAATTAAGAAATATTTAGGTAAAGGCAGGGTGAAACCGGTGATGCTCGCAGCCCTGTTCGGCATCCCGATTCCCTTGTGCAGCTGCGGGGTAATCCCCGTGGCCACCGGCTTAAAAAAACAGGGCGCCAATGATGGCGCCGCCATGGCCTTCATGATCGCCACCCCGGAATCCGGTGTGGACTCCATTGCCCTATCCTGGGCCATGCTGGATCCTATAATGACCATCATGCGGCCCATTGCAGGATTCATCACAGCCATATCCACCGGCATTACCCAAAATATATTCAGCAGCCGGGATCAAAAAAAAACAACCATCACACAGGAACCTTTTTTTGCACAGGGTCGCGCACCGGGATCCTCCTGCAGCTGTAGTTCCGGGGCATGCGTTGATGCCGCCGGCAAAACAGTCGATCAAGCTCCCCTTTCAAGGCGCCTGGCAGAAGGATTTAACTTTGCCTTTGGAGACCTTCTCACCGATATTGCCAAACCTTTCACCATTGGGGTGATCATTGCCGGCTTCATTACATTCTTTTTTCCTTCCGGTATCAGCACATGGAGCCAGAATAATTCATTACTCTCCATGCTGGTCATGCTGATTGCCGGCATCCCCATGTATGTGTGCGCCACGTCGTCAACCCCCATTGCCGCAGCGTTGATCCTGAAAGGATTGAACCCGGGCGCCGCCCTGGTATTCCTGCTGGCAGGGCCGGCCACCAATGCCGCCACCATGGGGGTGGTAAAAAACATTTTCGGCACCCGGGCCCTGGTGATCTATCTTGGTATGATATCCATCTGCGCCCTGGCAATGGGTGCCCTGCTCGACCTGATTTACAGACTGCTTGCCATCCAGCCGTCCGTGGTAATGGGAAAAGCCTCTGAAGTAGTGCCCTACGGCCTTGAACTGACCGCAGGCCTGATTCTGGCAGCGCTTCTGGCACGAAGCCTGTTCAAGCGCCAGGACGGTCACGACCACGATCACAGGTGAAATTTACAGCTTGTAGCCGATCACCCTTAGCAAATCTTTGCGTTTTTTAATGTCGTCTTGTGTTTCAACGCCCTTGGAAGAAAAACCGTCCACCACCCCCAGAATGCCTCTGCCCTGGTCGGTCTGGGCCATGATCACCTGGGTGGGGTTGGCTGTGGCGCAATGAATTCGCACCACCTCGGGAACGGCCTGGATGGTGTTCACGATGTTGATGGGGAACATATGTTTCATGAAAATGATAAAAGTATGGCCGGCTGACAGGGCCTGGGCGTTCTTTTTTGCAAGTTCAAGCATCTGTTCGTCCGTGCCGGAATGACGTATCAGACACTCCCCGGAAGCCTCACAAAACGCCACGCCGAATTTGGCGTTGGGCACGGTACAGACAATGGCCTCATGAATATCTTCAACTGTCTTGATAAAATGGGAATGACCCAGAATAAAATTGAGCTCTTCGGGATTTTCTATGGTTACGCTGATAAGTTCCATTATATCTCGCCTCCTTGGGATTGGGTATTTTGTTTTACCACGAAGGACGCGAAGTTCACGAAGATTTTAGAGTACTATACTTCGTGTTCTTCGTGAACTTCGTGGTATTATGAAATCATCTTAACTATGTAACACTGACTTTATTCCAGTGACAAGGCACCCCATGACAGATCAAAGGCCTGGTCATTCTGCTCTAAATTGGTGATCATAAGGGACGGCATGATCCATGCCTGGCCGTCACCGCTCTGGGCGACCCGGATGACCGGAAAAGCAGTCTGTCGGGCAATGGTTTTGACCGTAAGAAACCGGGTGCTGTTTTCCCCTGCCGGAAATCGGGTAAAGGCCAGATGGTTGACGTTGTTGTGCTCGGCCGATTTCTTGTAATTTTCAAACTCTTCCATATTGTAAATTCGCCCGGGAAGCACCTCCATCTGGTTAGTGGTCCTGGTATCCGTGTCCATTGAAATATAATATTTATGGTCATTCACACAAATTTCATACCCGTCATAAAGGGTGTATACATTACCTAACAGGGTGATTAATTTTTCAAAATGGGATATTTTCTTGGCATAGCGCTCGCCTTCGGGATTTTTACCCACATGCCGGTACTCAGCCATAAACAGGCAGTGTTCGGGCAAAAGAAGCAGTTCATCCTTGTTAAACTCCTTGAGAATATGCTTTTTAATGGCCTTTCTGACCTTTTCCGATTTGGTGGGCCGGCCTGAAATCAGAAAATAGATGCCGGACAAATTTCTGTCCTTGCGCCATTCATTGAGCAAGCCCGCCTGTTTGCCGCATAACATTTCCAGAAACCGTGAAAAATCTCTTCCAAGGAACCGGTCATTGTCCCACCAGGGACCGGTTTCCTCCGGAGAGCGGTTATTGGCAAAGGTCTCCGCAAAATATTCTCCGGCCTTTCTTTCGGAAAAGGATTCCTTGCGGTTAAGGGCAGTGGTGATGCCAAGGGCCGGGTCCTGGTAGGTATTGGCCAGAAGAACGCTGACATCGGTAGTTAGCCCGCCAATGTCAATATGGCACACCACAAACTGAAGATTTTCGGCATTGGGGTCACGCTGGGCTGCCTGAGAAAAGATAAAGTCCACTTCCTTTAAATCCGGCAACCGGTCTTTCTGGGCGGACAGGTCCCAGAAAGGTAACAACTTGATTAGATTTAGAAAATACAACTCGCACGCCCCGCTCTCATCCGCAGAAATATTGACAAAAGTTTTTCGCAAATGTCTAAGATCACTTGGAAAAAGCCATTTCCATTTCCGGTCCGAGGAGAGGGTCATGCACACGGAATAAATATTTTCCTTGTATCCGTTTCTTAAATTTTCAATGAACAGGTCCGGTACCGTAACCCGGATTTCCGTGATCACCGGAATGGCAGGGCCGTTCCAGGGCCGATCCTTGTTCGGCTCAGTGATGTACTTAAAACTGTGTTCAAGAATTTTTTTGATATAAAGCTTGAACTGGGGCACATCTCCCCTATAAGCAGCAAATTTGGAGGCAAATTCATATTTGGCGCTTTTAACAATCTGGCTTGAGCTGACATGCTCTTCACCCATACTGGGTACAAAAGCAAAGTCACGTTCATCACCCGAAGGCGGATTGATAAAAGCCGAAGGGAATCCGCCCTGGGCATCAGAGTCTCCGTGGACCACATACTGCCATGAGTCGGTAATCTTATCCCGGCCAAAACTGCAGGGCCAACACAAAACACTGGTCCGGTAGGAGCCGAAATCAATGAAAAGAATATATTCCTCGTGATTTTGGATGTCCCTTGGGGTGCGACCGGCAATGGTTTCATAGTAAAGTTTACCGTCATCCTCCAGCTCCATCTGGAACTGGTCCACTTCCTTTTTTTTTCCTTTGAACAGGTTAAACCACATGCTGGTCATCCTCTTTAATACGTTTTTCAACAAGGGTAAACTCACCACGCACCAGCATGTTGGGAACGTAAAATTCCGCCATGTTCATGATGATGTGAGGCAAATCCTTTTCCGCTGCACTTAGAAAACCTTTGTTTTCCGAGTCCAGGCGCTGGAGCATGTTTTTCCACAAAACATCGGCAATGGCCTGGCTTTTGCGGGTGTCGGCCAGAAACTGGTCCAGGTACTGGGTGAAGATGGCGGTCCAGAACGTTCTGTGGTCCTGAATCAGCCCGTCTTCGTTATATTTGATCTCCCGGTCGAAAAAATGCCGCAGGCTTTGGTAGGTATCGTTGAGAATCGCTTTGCGCATGCGCTCTTTGACATCGGCCACCTCATCATAGCTTTCAATTTCATAGAGCAGGTCAACAGCCTCGGTATGCACCTTTTCAGCCTTCCTGATCCAGGGCATCAGAAACATATTTTCAAGGGCGTTTCTGATATTGGAGGTGGTGCAGATATCGCCGAGCATCTGCCTTGACCAGGCAACACCGCCGTCCTTTTTGATCTCGTCTTTGATTTCACGCAAGCTTTTGTACCGGGACAAATTCCGAATCCAGGTATCCACGTGGGGGCCGGGGGATATAAAGCTCACCGGGTATTCGCGGTTGCAGGGGTTGACCAGCTGTACCACGGTTTCAAAGGCTTTATAGCTTTTGAAATCGCTTTCGAGATCCTGCTCCACATTGGTGTTGCCGCAATAGCTTGCCACGGCACTGTCCCCCTGCAGGGAGAGAATTAACGGCAATTTCTGGTACGTGTGGGTGGTTTCCAGTACCGTGCGGTATCTTTTGAGAATGGCATCCAGGGGGTGACCCGGGGGGATGGCGATTTTGTGCTGAAAACAGGCCACAAGAATACCGGGATAACGTTCCAGGCAGTCCAGCATATTGGCCTGGAACTTTTCATGGCGATCCTTCTGGAATTCAATGGCATCGGCCCCCTCTTTAATACCCGGATATTCAACGGCCGGCAAGGTCATGGGGGTCTGGTCTTCGGGCACGGCCACCCGGATGAGATAATCATCCGGTTCTGCCCCGGAGGAGAGATCATACAACCGATTGAACTGCTCTTGGGTCAACCGGTCCCGGATCACATTGCCCGTAGAAATGCTGATCTGGCTGACCACCACCTCGTCGGTCCAGGAGACGGGTTCCACAAGGCAAGGAACCGCCGTGTTCTCCGAGGTGTTGCGCTGCTTGACCGCAAACAGTTTGCGAAGCGCGTCATTGTCAAACAAATCCAGAAGATAGCTCGTCTTAAAGGATTTGTCCGTGCCCGTGATGTGGATATATACGGGCATATCCGTGTCGGGCGCCGTTTTCAGGCATAGTTGGCAGCGGTCAATGACCTTGCCTACCCGCTCTGCCTGCCGGGCCGGCAGGGCGGCAAGCTGCTGGACAATCTCCATAATGGCGTTCTGAATTTTCAAAAGCCGGTCTGTGTTGTTAAACATATGGTTAAATAAAACTCCTTGATACTGATTTCATAAAAAAACATTACTTATGGGATTTTTACAATCTGGTAATTTCCGTCCTTGGCCTTTACGATTTTAAGCTCCACGTCGTTGGCCTCAATGGTCATGTCCGTAATGTCATGACGGAAACATAAAACAATGCTATCCCTGGATACCATAAAAGTAAAAGGGTTGAACAGGTTTACACTGGCCTTCTCAAAGGTGGTGGAGGTGCCGTCGTTAAACGTTGCATTAAAACTGTCCAAGGGCTCAAACAAGCGAATGATATTGGTGGTGCCGGGTGTGATGGTCACGGACTGAACTGAGAAACTGTCGTCTTTGGAGAGCTGAATCAATGTTGTATTAAACTGAATGGGATCCCGCTTTAGGGAAACATTTGCTTCCTGTTCAAAGGATGACCTGGTAATCAGATTGGACAGCACCAGGCTTGTGATGGGATCATTGGTCTGGATGCCGTATTTCCCCTTTGCATCTCCCATGAGCAATTCCCGGTGAACGCTGATCTTAATCCGGTCCTGGGGCACCCTGGAAAGGTCTAGGGCATTGATCCGCTCTTTAATGATACCAAGCTGATTGGTCTGGCCGGTCTCCGTACTGAAATAGGTCAGGGCACTGTCCGACAGTTTCAGCTCCCCTGCCTGCCTGTCATCTAAGGCATACCAGGCCATGTCCGAAGGCAGCCCCTTATCCGCCAGCACCAGATGTCCAATGCGTTTGGGGACCAGGGTGGCACTGTCCTGATGGAAGAAAGCTGCAAAATCGAGGTCTCCGGAACTGTTGTTCCGGGTGAGCAGGTACCAGGATTTACCGTTAAGTTTTGTATCAATGCGAAGGGGGGTAAAGGTGTAGACATTTTCCAAAAAGCCCTTCATCTTGTAACTGATGCGATCACTGGCCATGAGTTCTGCAAAGGCATTTTCATCCCGGATTTTTTTAAAATCCTGGTAGCTGATCATGTTCTGTTTCATATAATTGGAAATTTCAGTATCCTTAATATTTAAATCCCCGACTTTGAAATAGAAAATATTTGAGGCATACCCGGACTGCATGGTTGAATAAATCCGTGCCAGGCGTATGAATTCAGTGCCTGCCAGAATCTCCCTGCTGGAGCGGATCAATTCTTCAACCTGACTGTTATAGTTGAAGTATACAAACAGGATCAGCCTGTTGCCCCGATCCATGCCCTGCTCACCTTCCAGGCGGTAATCGCGCAGGGCCATGGTATGAAGCATGGACGAAACATATTCGGTTTTTAAAAGCTTTTTAGCCACATCCTTCTGTTCCGGCGTTCCACCCTGGAGCCAGGCATGCAAATCGGGAAAGACGGATTGGTAAAAGCGCATTTCCGGGCCCGAATCCTGGCCAATGCTGCGGAGAATGGGAATATTTTTTACCAGGTGACCATATTTGAATCCGGCCAGAACGGTCAGGGAGATAAGCAGCCCAGCGGTAATCCAGGGGAACAAGCGTCGTTTCATTGTGCTGATGCCCTTTTGCTGCTGGAGCGTCGAAAGCAGGGCTGTTACATGCTCCTTACCCAGATAGGTGTCATTATGCACCACGTTGCCCCCGTAGGCCACAAGGGTTTTCTTTTTATCCGAGGAGCGGAAAAAGGCCCAGGCATAACCAATATTGTCGCCTCTGGCAACACGAACCGTCAGATAGTCAACCAGGGCTTTACGTTCGGACCCGGTGAGTTTATTAAAGGATACGGGCTCCATGTCCGGATCAAGCTCGATCATCCCATTCACCGGAATAATCCGGATTTCCATCTGGGGACCAACGCTCTGATAGCGTCGGACATCCTGGAAAAAAGTGCACTCCGAAGGGATCTGTGCCTTGTAGATTAATGGACTGTCGCTAACCTTTTTAAGCGTCAGTTCAAATTCATTTAAACGTCCCATATAGGGTAATTCTCCTTAAGCAGTAGCCTTATTCTTGTTGCCGTATTTTTATCATTATCATTCTGATAAAGCAAAAAGATATATCACATAAGTAACTGAAAAAACAGCGTTGAGAAAAGGAAAAAAGGATTTTACCCAAAGAAGCTCTTCTACATGCCTATTGTTGATACCGGCATATTCATTGTCAAAACCGTTGATTTTTCAATCCCAAAGGCGCATAACCTTTTCGGGGCGTCGGTTCACCCCGGTGAATTTTAATGAATTTCCATTACTAACCCCCTTGGCCATCCGGCTCCCATAAACAATGGTATTAGAATCATCAATCGGATAATTTTTCGCTCGAAAAATCGGCCAGGAGGTAAAAAGAGGTCCTTAGCGGGGAATAAAAAGCCTGATAAAAGATAAAGGACGCTCCTGTCAACGGACTGAAGCTACCGGCAAGTTTTAATTGTGCAATTGGCGTATTTTAAATAGAATAAAAAAAAGATGTTATTATGTTTCATCGGGGAACAAAACATGACAAAAAGCGCGTATCAATCTACGATTCTCATTGTGGATGATGTTCCGGACAACATCACCGTCCTGACCAACATCCTGTCCGACTACAACTTAAAAGCGGCAAACAACGGGGCCAAAGCACTGGAAATTGCATCGCGTTTCAGACCGGACATCATTCTGCTGGACATCATGATGCCTGACATGGACGGCTATGATGTCTGCAAGCGCCTAAAGCGCGATCTTCATACGAAAAATATCCCTGTCATATTTGTCACCGCAATGGATGAAGTCACGGATGAGGCCCGGGGATTTGAACTGGGCGCAGTTGATTATATAACAAAACCGGTCAGTCCACCGGTTGTCCGGGCAAGGGTGAAAACGCATCTAAACCTGTATGACCAAAACAAGGCACTGGAACATCTGGTTCAGGAACGAACAAAAGCGCTGAACCAAAGCAGGCTTGAAATTATTCGCCGATTAGGCCTTGCGGCAGAATACAAAGATAACGAAACGGGCATGCATGTCATTCGCATGAGTTATTACTGCAAAATCATGGCAACGGCAGTCGGTATGAGTGCCGAAGAAGTTGAGTTGATATTCAATGCCTCACCCATGCACGATATCGGCAAAATCGGCATTCCGGACAATATCCTCAGCAAGCCGGGAAAATTGGATGCCCAAGAGAGAGCCATCATGGAGCAGCATACGGAAATCGGCGCCAGAATCATAGGAGAACATGATCATCCCCTTTTGAATATGGCAAGGACAGTGGCGTTGACCCATCACGAAAAATGGAACGGCACGGGCTATCCCGGGGGCATTAAGGGGGAGAGTATTCCTCTTGTGGGTCGTATCGTTGCTGTCGCGGATGTTTTTGACGCCCTTGTCAGCAAACGGCCCTATAAAAAAGCCTGGCCCTTTGAAAAGGCTGTGGCTGTTATCAAAGAAGAGTCGGGTAAACATTTTGACCCTGGGATAGTGGACGTGTTTATGGCGCATCTGAAAGAAATCGTTGAGCTTGCTAAATTCAAGGCAGATCCGGATTAAGGGTTTGGAAAAAAATAGACAACAAGATAAAGCACACCTTCGGGGTTAACAGCGTCAAGAAAAAGATGAGAACAAATTAAAATCGAGGAGAATCTTGAAGCTACGTAATTTTTCCATACTGTCTATTCTTGTGGTGATATCTTTTTTCATTTTATTTCACCTGCTTGCCTCGGAATTCATCGCCAAAAAAGGATTCCAAAAGTTTGAAGATGAACATGCGCGATTTCTGGTGAATGCTGCCAGAGGCGCACTGGGCATCAAACTCGTTGATCTGGACAAACTGTTAATGGACTGGGCCAACTGGGATGATTCCTATGCTTTTGTGCAAACCCCAACCCCGGAATATGTCCAATCCAACCTTCTCATTGATACGTTCCTTGACCAGTCTCTGGTGTGTGTGGTGTTCCAGAACAAACAAGGAGATCTCATTTACCTGCAAGGCGTTAATCACGACGGACAGTTTGACAAAGCACTTGCCGATAACATTTTCCGGCAAATCTCGATGAAGAGCCCTTCTTTATCTGAAAGCCTGGACAAACAGAAAGGGATGCTCACGCTTGAAACCGGTGAACTGGTAATGATCGCAAAGAGACCGGTCCTGACCAGCAAAGTTGCAGGCCCAGCCATGGGAACCATCATGTTTGTCCGTATTGTATCACAGGCAATGCAAAATGAGATTTCCTCATTGCTGGGTTCAGACATGACCCTGGTACCGTTGGGTGAAAAAAAGGATATATGGGTCAAAGCCATACAATCCCAAGATAAGGTATTTATTTCCCATGAAGGCGAAAACAGTTCCGAAGGGTTTGGGGTCATCTTGGATATCAAAGGGACGCCTTCGGTTCTGATAAACGTCGTCACAAACCCAATTTTTTTCCAACAGGGTCAAAATATAGCAAATTTCTTTTTCTCAATTTTTACCTTTGCAATTTTGCTGTTCAGTCTTTTGGGCTATTTTATCCTCCATAAAAAAGTTCTGAACCGACTGGAATCGCTCATGTATCAAATTGCCCAACGCGATGATTTATCTAAGGACGCAGCTCCCATCTTGATCAAAGGAAAGGATGAAATTCATGACCTAAGTGTCAGTATCAACCGCATGCTTGAACGCATTGACCAATCAAAACAAGCCATTATCAACAAATCCAAAGAGATGGGCAAAAACGAAAGATACCTCAGGCAATTGTTCAACGCCATAGAGGCGGGGGTGATGTTAATTGACCCGGAAACCAGGATGATTGTTGATATAAATAAACATGCCCAAAAGCTTACAGGGTATTCAAAAGATGAGCTTGTCGGCCATGTGTGTCACAGGCTGACATGTCCATCCGAAGTCAACCACTGTCCTCTCCTGGATTTAAATCAATCCAGGGATATGTCGAAACGAAAGCTTTTGCTTAAAGACGGTTCAATTATCCCAATCATGAAGTCCGCTCTTTTTATTGACAAAGGGAACCAATTGCTTCTGCTGGAAACCTTTGTAGACATCTCCGAGGCTGAGCATGCCCGACAGGAACTTGAAAAGACTAAAAAAAATCTGGAGAATACCGTTGAGGAGCGCACAGCCTACCTGCGCGGCATTATTGACACGGCGTTTAACGGTATCATTGTTATCAATGGCCAGGGGTACATCAATGAGTTCAGCCCGGCAGCCCAAAAGATATTCGGCTACAGTAAAGAGGAAATTATAGGCAAAAGCATTAACATGTTGATGCCCGAATCTTACAGCAGTGAACACAACTCGTACCTTCGCAACTACCTTGAAACCGGCATCGCCAAAATCATCGGCAAGCAGACCGTGGTGCCTGCACGGAGAAAGGATGGATCTCAATTTTCCATGGAAGTTGCCCTCAATACGGACATTGTCAATGGGGAACCGATATTTGTTGCCGTCATGAGTGATGTAACCGAACGGATCAAAGTGGAGGAAGCTGTCGCCAAAGAACAGGAACGGCTCAAAGACATACTTGCCACAAGTCCTGTTGGTGTGGCTATCTCCGTTGATGGTGTTGTAAAATTCAGCAATCCCAGCATGCTTCAAATGGGGTTTAAAACCGGAGAAAAGACGATAAATGCCTATGTTGATCCCCAAAGCAGGCAACGTTTTCTTGACCGGCTTAACAGGGACGGAAAGGTCTTAAATTTTGAAACGCAGCTTCGAAACAAAGATGGGCAACCAATTGATATCATGACATTTGCATACCACTATGATTACGAAGGCAGCCAGGCAATCCTGGGCTGGGCTATTGATATCACCCACCGCAAGGCCATGGAAAACGAGCTCCGGGAAAGCCGGGCCAAATTCCGGAGGCTGGTGGAAGAACTCGGTGGACGGTTTGTCGTCTTCAGTCATAAACCGGACGGGGAAATATTGTTTATGAGTGAAGGGGTAAGCTCCGTGTTCGGTTTAAACAGAGAAGATGTCCAAGGACAACCATGGCAGGATGCCTTCAACTGGGTTCCCGGAGAGCGGAAAAAAGAAGAAGCCTTCAGGACTTTCCTGCAAAACGAATTTAATTCCCACGAGGTCGAGCTTTCTTTCATACATGCGGATGGCAGCAAACGAATTGTACTCATTTCCGAACATGCCGTCCTGGATGACGACGGCCGGATAGTCACCATTGACGGCATTATGGAAGAGATCACCGTCCGTAAAGAAACGGAAAGGATACTGGCACAGGCCAAAGATGCAGCCGAAGAAGCCACCCGGACAAAATCCGATTTTCTGGCCAATATGTCCCATGAAATCCGTACCCCCATGAATGCGATTATCGGCCTGTCATATCTGGCCCTGCAAGGAGATCTTAACGAAAAGCAGCGCAGCTACATCGACAAGGTACACCACTCGGCAGACTACCTTTTGGGCATTCTCAATGATATTCTGGATTTTTCCAAAATTGAGGCCGGCAAGCTGAATATGGAGTATACCAACTTTTTCCTTGAGGATATTTTTGACCACATTGCCGACGTGGTGGGTTTAAAAGCCCAGGAAGCAGGACTTCAATTGATGTTTGATCTGCCCTCCACCCTGCCCACGGCACTTGTGGGAGACCCGCTTCGGTTGGGACAGGTGTTGCTCAACCTTGGAAACAATGCAGTCAAATTTACCCCAAAAGGGGAAGTTGTTATCTCCGTACGCGTTTCAAAAGAAAGCGAGACGGCGGTAACCTTCCAGTTTGCCATACGCGATACCGGCATCGGTATGACAAAGAAACAGCAGGAAAAACTCTTCAAGCATTTCAGCCAGGCCGATACCTCCATTACCCGAAAATACGGCGGTGCCGGACTGGGTCTGGCCATCTCGAAAAACCTGACAGAAATGATGGGCGGCAGGATATGGCTGGAAAGCACGCCTGATGCGGGCAGCACATTTTTCTTTACAGCCTGTTTTGAAAAACAGCCTAACGTCGATCAGTTGGCCTGCCCTATAAGAAAGGCTGCACCACTGCATATCCTGGTGGCAGATGCCAACGTCACGGCACGATCTATCTTTTTCGAGATGCTGACAGGTTTTGGTTTCACAGCCGATTTGGCAGACTCCCCCGAAGCAGCTTACCAATTATTAGAACAGCAAAATCACACCTGGCCCTACGATCTGGTAATCCTGGACTACTCCTTTTCCAATGCCAGCGGCATCGACATTGCACGTACCATGCAGGCCAATGCACCCTCTATACATGCGCCCATGGTCATCCTGGTGTCGGCTTACAGCAACATGAATCTCATGCATGCGGCCAAGAGCGTAGAGATTATCAAAGACGTTCTAAGCAAGCCGATCATGCCATCCATCCTGTTTGACACCATCATGCGTGTAAAAGAAGGAAAATTTCGCAGGGAAAGCAGATCAATGCGCCGGCAAAACAAAATAATTCAGACGTCAGCCAGACTGAAAACCGCCAGGGTGTTGATCGTGGAAGACAATGATATCAATCAGGATGTAGCGGCAGACTTGCTGGCCAATCATGGAATTGATTACAGGATTGCCGAAAATGGACAAGCCGCTTTGGAGATGCTTGAAAAAGATCATTTTGACGGGGTACTCATGGACTGCCAGATGCCGGTGATGGACGGCTACACCGCCACCAGGAAAATCCGCGAAGACAAACGATTCAAAGACCTTCCCATCATTGCCATGACCGCCGACGTCATGGCCGGAGACAGGGAAAAATCAATGACTGCCGGAATGAATGATCACATCGGCAAGCCCATCCGGGTCCAGGAACTTTTCAAGGCTATGGATAAATGGATTAAACCGTCAAGTTCAATGCAGCCGGCCCCTTCCCAGAAAACTGAAAACAAATTAGGTAACATCCCGGGAATAAACATCACGGCAGGCATGGAGACCGTTCAAGGCAACCAAGAACTCTATCTTAAGCTATTACGCAAATTTTATAATCGTTACCATGACTTTGAAAAAGAGTTTGATGCGGCCAGGCAGGAAAAAGATGAAAAAGCGCCCATGAGATGCGCGCACACCCTTAAAGGGGTAGCCGCCAATATCGGCGCCCATGGCATCAGGGAAAAGGCAGGCATACTTGAATCAGCCTGCCGGAATCATCAGCCGGAGCAAGAGATTAATCAATTACTTCAAGACATCGTACAAGCGCTTTCCCGGATCATGGTGGCTTTGACTCCTTTGGCAGCCCCCTCCCCCGATTTAGCGGCAGATGCCACGCCATCCCCTGATTCCGCCATCCCGGAAAAGACCGTTCATATGATTAAAAAGCTGTGTTTGATGATTGATGAATCAGACATCGCGGCATTACGGGCAGTCGCTGAGTTGCAGGAAATGCCCGGGATCGAACAATATGCAAAAACAATGAATGCAGTTACCCTAGCACTGGAGGATTACGATTTTGATCTTGCAAAAAAACATATAGATGCACTTCATCTGTCGATGGCATCTTTATACTTTTCATAAATTTTGAGCAAAAATAGGGGACAGACCACTTTTTTTATCAGTTTTTTGATTTCGGTCTGCCAGATTTACCCGGAAAAGCACGCCTGCCTATCATTCTGCTGATTTCATCCTGAAATCGTTTGGCCCCCAATGCAAAATTTCCATTCGTGGCTTTTCTGATTTGAGCTATTTCATCAGGTTCCAAGCCATACGCGAATAATTCCCTATAAATTGATTGCTTTTGGTCATTTGTCTCACCAAGACTCTGATAAAGAATATGTGGTGTAATTAAATCCGACATTTGTCCCTGCCCATTATGACGATAACTCGACCATCTAAATTCACCCGGATGATTTACAATACCCGCACGGACCGGGTTCAGTTCTATGTACCGCTGACATGTCAACAAATATTTCTCCTCTTGAACCAGGCAGGATCGATACCTTCCTTCCCATAGGGTACCCGTTCTTCTATAGGTTCGGTTGATATATTGAACATACCGTTGACCCAGTCGTTTTAACAAATCTCCGGCACTGCTGCTGCTTTTAGGGGTCAGCAACAGATGGACATGATTTGTCATCAAAACGTAAGCGTGGATTAGACAACCCGAGGTTAACGCATACTCCTTAAGCCATTCAAGATAAGACAAGTAGTCATCATCGGCAAAGAAACAGGCCTGCTTGTTATTCCCCCTTTGAATAATGTGAAGAGAGATGTTGGAAACTACTATTCTCGGACGTCTTGGCATAATGCCAATTTACACTGGTTTGAAAGAAGATACAATTAAAAAATAGTGGTCTGTCCCCTATTTTTTCTATTTTTCCTAAAACCCCGTGCATCAGGATGGATATAATTTTGTAATCCGGCCCAAAATCAGATATAATTACAGATTAGTTCATGCCTGGACGGAAACCCGTGAAGCCTGTACCGTACGAAACTGATAAAAAGGAGCCTTATGTTTAAATTCTTTTGCAGACGCATTGTTCTATTTATAGGCTTGATTTTATTCTTCGCAACACCCTGTGCCGGAAATGACCCGGTACTTAGGCTTGCCACAGATCCCTGGCCCCCCTATTCCATAGGACGGGAAGGCGAGGCGCTGGAAAGCGGATATGCGTTTGATATCGGCACAGAGGTGAGTAAACGCATCCATTGCAAATTCAAGGCAGATCTTCTGCCATGGAAGCGGGTGCTGGCCTGCATGGAAAAAGGAACCTACGATATCACCTTTCCCATTCAAAACAAGCCTGAAAGAAAGTCGTTCATGGTTTTTACGAATGTGATTGTTGAGGACCGGGTTTTTATATGGCACCTGAAAGCGCGCAAAGACCAGCTACCCGGGTGGCAAACCATTGATGATCTCAAACCTTACACACTAGGTATTGTTTCAGGATATACCTACCAGGACAAAATGGACCAGGCCATTGAAAACGGCTTCATAAAAACGGAAAAAGTCAACCTGGCAGAATACAACTTTAAAAAACTTTTAGGGAAACGATTCGATGCATTTTTGGAAAGCGAATCCGTTGTGATGAGCTTCTTTCAAAAGTATCCGGAATACAGTAAGCAGATCACCCACGCCCCCCAAATTGTATCCAAGGATCTTTTCAGAATCGGAATCTCAAAAAATTCACCGTTTGCAGACCTCCTTCCGGAGATCAACAGGGTGATTGAGGAGATGAAAGGGGATGGAACCATTGACAGGATTATGAATAGATAAATCCATGATACCCATGTTCACTGCTTTTCTGCGATCAAACCCGCCCTAATCGTGCGTATCAGATTTGCCAGCATCAGTAAAATCAGAGCCCAGAAGACTACCCAAGCGGCTGTGTCAAATTGCGGCCCACCTGCAACGGCGGCATACACATAGGGCAACAGGGTATTAACCAGCACCATGATTCCCCAGAAAAGGACCTTGGGCCATGCCATGACCCGGCCGGTCAGGGAATTGACCAGACGGGCACAGCCTACAATAAACCCGGGCACGGTGATCATGTCAAAAAACAGAAATACCAGGGGATCAATCCCCCGGCTTTCCAGAAGGCCTTTGAACAGGAGATACTTTACAATATCGTAGCACCACAGAAAGCATATCCCCCCCAATTCATGGCGCCTTCTAATTTTCATTTTCAATTAAATATTATCTTTTACCACATGAAAGGAAATTTTCGATGCCGTAACAGTGCTTCGGCCCGAATGAAGAAAGGAGACTACCCAGACACCCTGGAAAAACAGAATCATACCCGGATCCCACAGGGCTTTAAATCCTTTATCCAGGGAAACGGCTACCTCGGGATCAGGGAAAAAGGCCAGCACCCCGATGGTATAAGCAATGGCTGCAAGCGCCATAATCTGGTACACGGAAAATTTGCGTTCACCCCTGAAGTCCGCCCTGAAAAACTCAGAGACCACGCGCCAGACCTGGGTCACCACCAGGGTTTCCACAAGGGCGGTTCCGGCAAAACCCCGGAGAAACAGCAAGGTACCGACAAGGCCGGATATCGCATAAATCACGGCGGTAATAATCTGGATGGGAATCATCTTTTCACCGGCCAGACCCGATGCATAGGCCACTTTTTTGGTCTCCCCCGTGAAGACCACATTAAAATGTTCAAACAGTTTGCGGGCGTGGCCGGTACACTGGCTCAACGGCTTGCCGTAACAGCAGCCAAAACTCAGGCAGGCAAGACGCCCCAAAGACTCCCCAAACGTATACCCAATGCTTAAACAGGCCATCATCACAGCAACGGGCAGATGAAAGGTCAAGGCTGTGCCCAACGTGGCATTCACCAGCATGATGATCCAGGGTGCGGTCACCACACCGGCAAATACGGCCCCGCCAATGGTCAGGGTGGCTTTTTTCTTTTCAACAATCCGGGCAACAATTTTAGAGGCCGGAATGGTGACCGCCAGCAGCAGAACAGTCACCAGCACCAGGACAAAAATGGGCATCCCGGCCGATGCGGCCAGAATCACGGCCATGATTACACCAAAGGTATACGCATTGGCAGACAAAAGCCCGTACCAGGTCAGATTCATCCCCCGCCACTGGCCCTGGTCGAGCTTTTCCAGAGGAAAGGCCGCCACCATCTGCCATTTCTCTTTAGGCAAAGTTTTAAATCCCCAACTCAGTACAACACCAATCAGCAGACCCAGCCCAACAACAAAAAAAATAGGTGCCATTACAAATCTCCCAAAGTTGCAGTTTCACCACAAGGGCAGGCATGACCGATAACTGAACGCACGGTCACTTCGGTTTCCACAAGGGGCCTGCCAAACCCTTCACTGAAACGGCTGCTCACGTCGGTGCGAAACTGGTTTTCCAGTAAGTCTTCGGAAAAACGGATGCGCTGTTTTTGAAATATAACAATGGTTGTGGAAGAGCCCGGACGGTAAAGGCTTTTGGGACAACCCTTTTCCATAAAAAGTCCGGGCACCACAGCCCGGGGATGTTCATATCCCTTTTGACTGTAGCACTGGACAATTTTTCCAATCATCATGGCCACCACTTCCACCATGCACACAAGCCCGCATCCGGTGCCTCCGGGCACATCCGTATCAATGATGGTGACCACCCGCCGGTTTTTAGAGTATGGCGTCACTTCCCGGACTACAGCACCGGGGTTGCAGGAATGAAAATGCCCGTCTATCTCATAAATATCCAAGACCGTTCCTGCCACAGGCGTATGGTTATAGTGATATTTATCCGGGGTGAGCCGGGTCACGGCGAAACTGCCCTGGTCAAAGGCGTCAAGCCATCGGGGCTTATCCCGGCCGATAAGCTCACAAAAATCAAAAAACTTACCTTTAATGAAAAGGGCTGAGTTTTTTGAAAATGCCCCCACCAGAAGACGAGAATCAGCTGGAGAGACCACCGCATCGGCGTCTTCCGGCATGGGACGAAGCTGCTCGTACCGAATTTTGCGTTCAAAAACTTTTCGAAGGGTATCCAGTTTTGCAGGATCTCCTTCCACCTCTCTTAAATCAATGCCGTGGGCAGCCAAAAATTTCCCGGCATCCATCGGGGAGTTCAAAAAAGGCAAATCATAGGAAACAGCCCCGATCAGGCTGGACATCCGGGCCGAAATTATCAGACGAAACAAAAAGGAGGCTTTTTCGCGTATCGGCGAATAAATGACACTGATAACGGGATCTGCTTTAAGGATTTCGGTTCTGACCTGCCGGGTTTTGCGGTCGATATATTGATGTTTCATAATGGAGCCATTATGCCCGCAATTTGTTTTAACCGTGTTACCTTACGACTAAAAGAATATGTGTAAAGTATGAGAACACCTTTAGATGTGTACAGACACCTAATCTTGCGAGGACCCGTAGTCTAATACTCGATGATCCAGTTTTTGAGATTAGACAATGTCACCATATTGGAAAATGTAAAGGCTGGTCAAGTCGATGGTATAATACCAACTATTCCAGCTGATATCTCACCCATCGGTTGGCCAGCATCCGGATCTGGATGTCAGCGAATTTTACCTGTGTCCGGTCTGCGGTTACATTGAACTGGGCGCCGCACCGGAAAAATGTCCGATCTGCTCGGCCAAACAGTCCAAGTTTATCCTGATTGACTAATCAAATACTTGCCGGACCCGGGCATGATGAACTGCACCGGGTCCGGCCTATTATGTGGCCAGCGCCAGTGGCCGATCTATTATAATAAGCCCTGCCGACCAAAGAACGGCAGGGGCGTGCCTTTATGCTTAGAGCTTAAATCTGCCGACCATCTTGTTAAGATTTTCCGCAAGTTTAGATAATTCCAGAACATTTTCATTTATCTGCCTGGTGCCGGCCGTGATTTCGTCTGCAGACTGGCTGACCTGGTGGACATCCTGGGCAACTTCGGCTACCACGGTGGACGTCTGATTAACTTTTTCATTGACCTCCTGAACACCGGTGGCTGCCTGGCTGACATTATTGGAAATCTCCTGGGTTGTGGCAGACTGCTCTTCAATGGCAGAGGCTACGGATGTAACAATTGAATTGATATCGTTAATGATTTCAAGGATTTCCTTTATTGCGTCCACAGATTCAGTGGCTGTTGTCTGAACCTCGCCGATCTTCAACCCGATTTCGTCAGTCGCACGGGCAGTCTGCTTTGCAAGTTCCTTAATTTCACCGGCCACAACGGCAAACCCCTTACCGGCCTCTCCGGCTCTTGCAGCCTCTATGGTTGCATTCAATGCCAGAAGATTGGTCTGTGCGGAAATATCGGCGATGGTTTCCGTCACCTTGCTGATTTCCATTGCTGCCCGGCCTAATGCATCCACTTTTCCGGAAATATGTTCCGCTTTTTCAACGGCCTGGGTCGTTGTCTGGCTTCCCTTGGCGGTATTGGTTGTAATCTCATTGATGGTTGCAGACATCTCTTCTGCGGCGGCGACAATCATCTGCAGGTTCGCACTGGTCTGCTCTGTGGCAGCGGCAACACTGTTCATAGCCGTTTCCATCTCTTCTACGGCCGAAGAAACATTATTGGCTTTCTGGGAAGACTGTTCCGCACCGGATGTCATATGCTGGGACACTGCCGACAGTTCCGTGGAAGACGATGTCAACATATGAACCCCTTGTGAAATGTCCGCAAACATATTTTTCAAATTGTCCGTCATTTGCTTCATACTGGCATACACACCACAGAGCTGGTTTCCGGTGTTTTTGAATTCATATGTAAGATCACCGGACGCAATCTGGTCGGCCACTTGAGCGATTTCAGACGGATCATTTCCCAGAAGCGCCATAATGCTTTTAACAAACCACAGGACAGCCACAATTGTCAGGACAAGAAATACGCAACCCGCGGCAAGAACTATATTGCGAATCGAAACCACAGATGCTAAAAATTCAGATTCATTCTGAGTGAACACAATGCCCCAACCTGTCACAGGTACAGGAGCAAATCCACAAATCTTATCAACCCCTTTAAAAACATATTTCTCAAAACCTGTTTCCTGGGCCAGCAATCTTCTGGCAAGGCTATCCATCCCTTTAAGGGTCTCTATATTTATTTGGGAAATATAATCTTTTACAGGATGATAGATAAAAAGTCCGTCGTTACCCACCATAAACGGGTAACCTGTCTCGCCGATTTTAGTCCGGGCAATTCTGTCGGTTAAAGTCGCCAATTTTACAGACGATCCTAAAATACCGGCAAACGCCCCGGAACTGTCCTGTAAAGGAACGGCTATGACAAAAACAGAATCCCCGCTAACCTTTGAAATAAGCGGTTCACTTATGGTGATCTTACCGGATTTGGCAGTCTGAAAATAGTTGCGATCAGCTACACTTATTTTTTTCTGTATAGATTCTCCGCCATGGCCGTCAGCTAAAACAAGGAAGAGGCCCGATGAATTCGTAACAAAAATACAATCGTAATTTTGATGGATTTTTTGATATACATCTGAAAGATATGTTTTAACAGCAGAGGTTTCAGACAAACTACTTTCAATATTTTTAGTTTCGGCGTTATTAAGCATTTTTTGGATCAAAGGCTCAGACGCCAGTATTCGATTTTTTTCAATTTCCTGTTCCATGTAAAGGTTTGCCATGGTTGCAAGATTTTGTGCGGTGAGCGTTGCCTGTCCCTGTGCAATATTAACCAGTGCAGAGGCGGATTTGTTTATTGAAAATAATCCCACGACAACCAGAGGAAGCATTGCTGCCACCACGCCACCAATGATTAATTTTGATCTTAATGTTATTCTCATTAACTATCTCCGTCATAAAATTAAAAAATTAAATTGATTTTCTGTTTTCTATCCGAATCATAACCGATTTTTAAAAATAGTTACAAATTTTGCAATAAACTTCCCCTCCCTAACTTGCCCGTAATGCCTCAATGATATTCATGCGCGACGCCCTCAGTGCCGGTAGCAGGCCGCCCGCAAACCCCATGATCAGTGAAAAGGCAATAGATTTGTAAACGATTTCAAAGGTCAGATGAAAGGAAAAAGCCAGTTCGGAAAAGGTTTGAAAATTGGTGGTGGAAATGCTGGCAAGCTGCAGCACAGAAGCCATAAGCAACCCTGTAATGCCACCGATCAAACCCAGGAAAAGCGATTCTGCCAAAAAGGCGACAAGAATGCTCGTTTTCTGAAATCCCAGGGCACGCAGCGTGCCGATTTCCGCTACCCGATTAGCGACTGCCGTATACATGGTGATCATGGCACCGATCACCGCACCAATGGAGAAAATAAGGGTCAGTGCCAGCCCCAGGATTCGAAGAAACGTGGCCAGTGCCTGGGATTGATCCCGGTAATAGGTGGTTTCACGTTTGCATTCCACGGTCAGCCGGGGATCTTTTTCCAGACGCGTTATGACGTCTGAAAATTGCTGAGGGTTTCGCAGTTTAAAAAGGAGACTGGAATAGACGGTCCTTCGGAAAGCCTGCATGAACTGATCCACATCTCCCCAGATCTCGGAACTGAATCCGGTCTTTCCGGCATCAAAAACACCGACAACCGTCCAGGTTCGCATGCCAAAGGAGAGGGTTTCACCCATCCCCACGCCTTGAAATCGTTTGACAATATTTTCACCACCGATAATTTCAAGGGAACCGGGCCGGGGCAACCGTCCTGCAATCAATTTAATCTGGGGCCGAAGCTTGAGTGAATTTTTATCAATGCCGCGAATGACAACGTTTGACGGTTTGTTGCTACCCCGCTTGGACAAACTGATGAGCACCACCAATTCCCTGGCGGACAACCGTTGACCATCGGCTCCGAATGCGATTTCCGGCTGGGTTTCCACAATGGAAGCCTGAAGGCGGTCGATGCTGCTCTGCACCTCGGAAGTGGAGGACTTTCTGATAACGATAAGGTTATCTTCGGATCCGGTGTCCACCAAGGTTTTTTTCAAGCCTTCGGACAACATCAGCAAAGAGGCAAAAACAAAGACCACCAACGCCATGCCCCCTGCGGTAAACACCGTGGTCAGACGCCGCGTCAGAAGGTTTCTTACACTATATAAAAAAGGAATTTTCAAAATAGCCCCCCCTTTTGTTCAGGCTTCACTCCACCCGTCTCAATCCATCGGCAATACTGATTTTACAGGCATGCCGGGCCGGTAAGATTGTTGCCAGGGTACCTACCGTCAGCGCCACCCCCAAATCCATATAGATCGTCGTGATATCAACGTTGAAGACGGGAAAAACCGTCCCCACGGCATTGCTGAAAACCCTGCTGACAGGATAGGTTAAAGCCATCCCCAACAGGCCTCCGCTCAGGGTAATGACAAGGGACTCTCCCCAGATCAACCCCCAAATATAGAACGCACCAAACCCCAACGTTTTGTAGATGGCATATTCACCAATCCGTTCACGCGTGGTCATGGCCATGGTATTGGCCACAACCGCTAAAATAATCACAATGATCACCCCGGATACGATCTGAATCACCCAGATCAGGGCATCACTCATGGCCACAAAACTCATCTGAAACGCTTTTTCCGTTTCAGTCAGGGTTTCGGCCAGAGAATTTTTAAAATTTTTATCAATAGCAGTGCAGACCTCTGCCGCCCGGTCAGGATCAGTCAGTTGGATGATGTAATATCCGACCTGATTGGCACGTCCCGAAGTCGATTTTTTAAGGGACTCGTTGAGATAATCCCAATGAAAAAAAAACATGGATTGATCGACCGTCTGGTCCCGCCCCCGGTAGATTCCCTGTAATAACAGTTCCCAGTTACCGGGAAAAATCGTACCTTTAAGGGTGATGGTATCCCCGATTTTCCAGCCAAAGCGTTCAGCCAGTCTGCCCCCGGCGATACAAGCCTTGCGGTTGGTTAAAAAAGCACTGAGTTGATCAGCCGGCAGGATAAATTCAGGGTAGAGGGCCAGATAGGTTTGGGGTTCCACGGCAAAGTTGGCAAAAAAGTTTTTTTCCTCAATGTAAATACCCCCAAACCAATTGCCGTAAGAAACCCCTTTAACCCCATCGGTTAAGCGAATTTTATCACGATAGGCCAGGGGCAATGGAAATATCAGTGAAATGGCGTTCCGGGTCACCAGGCGGTCGGCGGAGGATGCGGCCACACCGGCGTACCAGGCACTGATGACAGTGCGCAGCAATCCAAAGGCAAGAATGGCGATACACATGGCAATGATTGTCAGGATGGATCTCAGCTTGTGCCTAAAGGCATTCCGGACCAAAATCTTCAGTATATTCATGTGCCAGAACACCTTTATCGAGATATTGCACACCGTGTGCCCGTTTGGCGGCACGCGGGTCGTGGGTTACCATAATAATGGTTTTGTCCAGATCGGAACGAAGACGATCCAGGAGAAGCAGCACATCGTCGGCTGATTTGCGATCCAGGTCACCGGTGGGTTCATCAGCCACCACCAGGGTCGGATCGGTCACAATGGCCCGGGCGATGGCCACCCGCTGCTGCTGACCGCCAGAGAGCTGACCGGGATAGTGATCCCCGCGATCAGACAAATTAACCAGATTTATGGCAGCCTGTACATGCCGGCGCCGTTCCTTCTTGGAAAGGTTGGTCAAAAGCAGGGGCAGCTCAACATTTTCAAAGGCGGTCAGCACCGGAATAAGATTGTAGAATTGAAAGATGAATCCCACATTAAGCGCCCGCCAGTCAGCCAGTTCACGTTCCGAAAGCGTTGTAATATCGACACCGGCGACCCGGATAATACCGCTGTCGGCCTTATCCAGACCTGCAATGAGATTGAGCAGGGTGCTTTTTCCCGAACCCGACGGCCCCATCAATGCGATAAACTCCCCTACCCCGATGGTCAGGTTGATGTTTTCCAATACCGGCAACACCTGGCTGCCACGTCGGTAAGACTTGTACACCTCAATGATTTCAACCAAATCAGTCACTGATCACGACCTTCATGCCCTGCTTAAGGCGGTGGAGGGGGTTTAAGGCAATAACATCCTCTGACGCCAAACCGGACTTGACTTCAGTCATATCACCCAATTGTCGACCCAAACGGACGGTTTTTTGAATGATTTTGGCGTCCTGCACCAGAAAAACAATGTTTTCCCCGTTTGCTTCCATTAAAGCCGCCGTTGGAACCGCCATGACCGGCTCTTTTTCGGCAACCGTCAGGGGCTGCGATAAAAAGGCCGCTTTGGCGCTCATTTCCGGCAGCATCTGCCGGTCCTTTTCCAGAAACGCGATCTTGACCATCACAGACGCTTTGCTGCGATCCGCCGTGGGTACAATCATATGGACCCTGCCGGCAAACCGTGCCTCGGGCAGTGCATCCAAACGGATTTCACAGGGTTGTTTAACATACACTTGACGGATATTGGATTCCGACACATCCACCTCGACCATCAGCGAATCCATGTCCGCAATATTCACAACCGCAGATTTAGAATCGGCAGCAGCACCCAACGGTGTTACAATATCACCGATGTCGGCATTCTTGGTCAATACAAGGGCGTCAAAAGGCGCTCGAATGATGGCATATTCCAGATTCACGGCCGCCTCCCGAAGTGCGGCACGGCTTGCTTTAAGGGCCGCCTCCTCCGCCGAAAGAGCCGCACGGGCCGTGCGGTAGCGTGCCTCGCCGACATCATATTCCGCCATGGAAATGTATTGTTTCGGCAGAAGCTGTTTATTGCGCTGGTGGGAGCGGGTCGCATCTGTCAGCTCGGCTTTGACCTGTTCGATTTTAAAACGCACAAACTCAAGATCAGCCAAAGCCCGGTTACGGGCAGCCTCAAGGTCATCACTTTCGAGCCGGGCAATCTCCTGACCGGCTTTGACGGGACTTCCTTCTTCAACAGAGAGCGAAACCAGGCGGGCGGTTATTTTGGACGCCACCGCCGCTTTACGCTGGGCCACCACATAACCGCTGGCATTGAGCAGGGTATAGGCTTCAGAAGGATAAAGCCCGACAACCCGGGCAACATCCACTTTCACGGCCAATGTTAAAACGCCCTGGTAATACAGCACACCCACAATGATGAGGAACGCCGGCAGCAGAAGTAAGTAAACAAAGTGCTTTTTCTTTCCCCGGCGAGAAATGCGTGATTTATCGATGTTGAGAACGGAAAGATCGTCGTTTGCCACAAAAGCTCCCCTTGTGAAATATACTGTTGATATCTAAAAATTGTTGAATTTCGATTCTAAAATCTAAAATTTCGTATCAAGATTTAAGTGGGAAGTAAAGGAATTTGGCTTATCGGGGATTCGTGTGTCCCTGAACGGAAACCCGTGTTCGGACGAAAAGTTGCCCAGATGCAAGGCGCAAGAAAAATTGCACCCGAAGCAACCTTATGATTGTGAGGATTGGAACTTTTCTTGCAACGCCGCAGATAGGTTGATCAGATGGGTGACTTTTCGTCCAAACACTATCTATCTTGCCAGGCCTTCATCTCCCGGCTTACCACAAGAATCATCAGGTAAATAAACTTCTTAAGCGTTTCAGGCGCACAGGTCTCATCCATAAAATCCTGGCGCATGGATTTTAAAAAGTTGAGTATATCCCGGCTGCCTAAAATCTGCCCAAGGGCCTGCCCATATGAGGTATCCCGGTATCTTGCCCACAGGTCTATCTGCTCAAAAGCCTTGCCGAGCAGCTCAAACCCCTGGCTGATATGGGCCTCCCTCAGGGTCTTCCCGTAATATGCCTCTGCGTGTCTATTAAACACTCTGCCCGGCATGGACATGGGTTTATGTTTACCCGAACCTTCAAGAATACCCTGGGTGATCCGGCCCCATGCGGCATGGGTCTGCGGCATATTCACCCGATTTTCCAGATCATCAAGGACGGATGAACAGTTCAAAGCCGACACAAGATCGGCGCCATCAGTTTGAATCAGGGAAATCAGGGCCCGCTGGTATTCCGCTACCAGAACCCGGGTGTAACCCGGATACCTGTGGCTGTGCCTGGTTTTAGCGGTATTTTTCAAAATTTTAGCCAAAAACCGATTCCGGGTCCGGGTTTTAACAAAAAAAGTGGGGATACCAATGGCCGTACAAAAAAATATCTGGCGACGCTCGCTTTCAACGGTCGGGGAATCTGGTATCATGGTATGATCCACCTGCCGGGAATAGAGATACTTCTGGGCCAGGGCCGTGATCAGCACCTGCAGGTCCGCAGCCTTTCCCATATCCCTGACAACATCTTCAAACACGCTGAAGTAGCGGTGTTCAAACCCGGAATACCCCATCTGGTGATATTTCCTCAAACGGACCAGCTGGTACAGGGCCATGCGCCCGTCAAACACACCCATTTCGGTGAGGTCCTTTTTAAGATCAGCCTCGCTTTCCAATCTGCCGTTCAAGGCCGGACTCTGGAAGGTGCTCATCACCGAGGTAAAATAGTCAATGAGTCGGCCATCCGGCACAAAATCCCCTTTGAGCCTGAATATATTTGCAATCATGTGATCCAGCCATATCGGGCCAAAGGGGGTCATGGATTTGCCCATGACCTTGAGATGGGCCTTCTTCTTCCACCGCCGCCAGATCATGCGCAAATGGGTATGGATCAGTTCGTGGGGCATAAAGCCTAAAACCCGTTCCGGGTGAAACTCCTGGAACTCAAACCTGTGGGGGGCGGCCGAATAGGTGGTGGCAAACAGGGGCAGAAAATGCTCCCAGATTTTTATTGTCAGATCGCCTGTATATTTTTCCTCCAGGGCCGTAAACCCTGAGCCCGGATCAGACATGCACCGGGAGAGTTTGGTGCTGCCAAGACTGATATGGGTGCCGTTATTGGCCAGACTGATATTGGAGGTGTTGGGCAGCACCACAAGGTTGGAGTTGATAATGCCGGCCTCCTTGAGCTGGGCCACGGCATTGATCTGGCTGCGGGACAACACCTTGTGGCAGACACTCATGTACTCTTTTTTTTCCTCTCCCCGATCCCATCCGGACAGACACGGGCTCATGAACAATTCGCGGTAAAACGCATCTGAAACAACATCGTTAAGACGTTTCTGGTCCCCGGGAGGGGTGGCGGAGAAGAAAACCTTTACCTTCTGGCCGTTTTCATTGAGCTCAAATTTATGCCCGGCGTAGGCCACCAGGGCCTGGGTCAAAAGGAAACGAAGCAGGGTTTCTGCAGCCAGCTTTTCTCCCAAACTGGCTGTACCATCTGATTTAACAGGATAAAAAGAAAAAAGCTCAGGTGAACTGTTATCATTGGAAAAATGGGCGAGCATTTTTTCGCCCCAGGTTTTTACCGGTTCCGGCACCCCATTGTCACCGCCAACCGCATCAGCCAGGGCCAGCTTGAGCAGATAGGAGACAGGCACCCGGACCTGGTTTTCCCCGTTTTTTTCAAATACGAAACAGGCGGCATCCCTGCGGTATTCTGATGCGGGGATGGATTTATCTGCCTTCAGATCCTTGTTAAACACCTCATTGGCAAACCGGTTTAGCACCCGGCGGGGAAACCATACCCAGGAATTTTCCCAATCTTGTCCATCTTTATCCTTGAGCAGACGTTCCAGGGCCATGACCCGCCGCTGGGGCGTTTCGCCGGTCCTGGCCTGTTCCACAAGATTCCGGTAATAATTGGAAGTTTCAATAACCCGGGCCAGGTCGATATTTTCCCGCTTCCCCGCAACCACCGCCTGAAATTCATTTTCAGCACCGGCCGTGGCATCCCCGTCCATAAAAGGCAGGGTCTGAACAAAACTGTCAGGGGTCTGGTCGTTCAGGCCCACAGCTGCGCTGATCCGGTCCAGACACCGGAGCATATCATACGGCGTGGGCACCTTATTTTCGTTACGTTTCATGGCTGCAATCATGTTGGGGAGTAATCCTGTTCGAAATATTTATGAATATTTAACTCATAAAGAAAATAGTATTTTATTATTACGCTGATGTTACAAGGATGCTAAGATTTTATGAAACAATTTCCGGAAACGCCGCAGATGGGTGACTTTTTGTTCAAAAATTATATATTTATCTTTTTTCTTAATACTTTAACCCTGCTGCGCCTGTTTTTCGAATCAAGGCGCTGCTCTTTCGATCCCCGGGTCGGCCGGGTGGCTTTTCTTTTTTTCACAGGCCGGAGAGCCCGTCTGATCAATTCGGCAAGCCGTTCCAATCCATCTTCACGGTTTTTTGTAGCGCTCCTGAAAGTCATGGCTTTGATCACGACAATCCCCTGCGGGGTAATACGTTTGTCGTTGAGAGACAAAAGCTTTGCCTTAATCTCTTCGGTAAGATCCGAGGCATGGATGTCAAAACGGATATGAACCCCTGAAGAGACTTTGTTCACATTCTGCCCCCCTGGTCCCCGGGACCGGATGGGATAAAATTCAATACTGGTATCCGGGATGGATATGTGATCGGATATTTTCAAATTCACCTTCCTTTCTAAGAGCCTGTTTAAAAATTAGGGGATCGAAGCGAAATCTCATGAAAATGAGAACCAATTTTCACAAATTTTATGTTAATAGCCGGACTATTGGCATAAAATTTGGGGGAATTGGGGCCATTTTCATGAGATTGCAGCCGATTCATCAATTTTTAAACAGGCTCTAAAGCCCCCCAACCCACTTTATCCCTAGAAACAGGGTAACCAGCAGCGCGAAGCCACCTGCAATATTTAACACAGGACCGTTTCTGTACTGTTTTGCCCAGTTCCTATCGTTGAGCAGCCATAAAAATATCCCCACAAAAAAGGGGGTGCCCAGAAACGACAGTGCCAGCATGATCAATAAAAGGTTAACCGGCCTGCCGGAAAGAAAGGCACCGGGAAGGGCAATGAGGCACCCGGCCAGAATTGTCAGCCGGTACCTGGGACTTTTAGGCCGCATTTCCCAGTTCATTTTATCCCCCAGCACATAGGCCGCAGCAATAAAGGTGGGCATAATCGTTGAAAACACGGCACTCCAGATACCCAGACAAAAGAAGGCGTGGGCGTAGGACCCTAAAAGGGGCGTGATGGCATCAGCCATTTCAAAAAGGGTATTCACATGGATACCTGCCGGATGAAGTACACAGGCGCCGGTCAGATAGATGGCCGTGCAGTAAAGCCCGAATGCCCCAAGAAGAGAAACGGCCGTATCAAAACGGGCTTTTCCCAGATCTGACACCCCCCACCCTTTTTCATGCACGGTATAGGTCTGCATGGATAAAATGGTCACATGGATGGAACCGCCCATGATAGCGGTCATCATCAAAATCTCAGCTTTCCCGAAATGGGAAAAATCCGGCAAAAGCCCGTGAATGGCCATACCCAGGTCCGGCTTTGCAATAAAAAGGGTGCCGATAAAACAAACCACAAGCAAAGAGACAATAATCTTGCACAACATTTCAACAATCCTGTATCCCCCATGGGCCACCAGAATATAAAAAGCCACGGTAAACACGACACCCCACCAGGGCATAACAAGGCCGGATACATATTCGGTCACGGCAACCAGAACTTTTAAAAGCACCACATTGCAAAGCCAGATTACGGCAAGGGCGTCCAGGGTCACAAACCAGGCAGGCAGAGTCCCCCATTTGTCCTGCACAATGGAAACAATCCCCCGCCCCCCGATCAGCGCGGTCTTGGCGGCCATGTACTGGCAGACAAAGGCCAGCACCACGCTGAGTACCACCACCCACAAAAAATCATAGCCATAGGTCCCGCCGGCCTTGGCAACACTTAAGGTGGTTCCAGGTCCTGCGGCCACGGCGCTGATGATCCAGGCAGGCCCCAGCGCAGATATCATGCGCTTAATAGACAGACCTTTCCCGGATGAAATTTGTTGCTCTTTCTTTAAATCTGCCATAATGGCCTCCCGTATATCAAAAGCAGTGAACTTCAGCTCTCAGATATTGATGAATATCCGCTTCACGAAGTGCGTACAAACGGTCTATAAAATGGGGCAGGAAAAAGCCCGGGCCGACCACCCGGGCTGCGGCCAGTTCCCCGGCAATGCCCGTAACGGCAACACCTGCAACCGCAGCGTCAAAACCGTTTTCAGCCACGGCATAAAAAGCGGCACAGATGGCGGAAAGCATGCAGCCGGTACCGGTTACCGCGCCCATAAGTTCAGATCCGTTGGCAATCTTGACCATTTTACCCTGCCCCAGCACCATGTCTGTTTTCCCGCTGACCACGAGGGCAGATGCGGAGGCAAGAAGCGCGCTTGCACCATTTGGCAAGGCATCGGCATTTCGGTCAGGCCGGCCATGCCCGGTCAGAATGGCCCTGGCCTGTTCCGGAGAGATCCCGCTGTCGACCCCCTTGGTGGATAAATGGCCTGCAGCAAGGGCGCAGATTTCCGAAGGGTTGCCCCGGATGATTTTTGCCGGGGCAAAGGCACAAAGTTCGCGGGCAATATCAGTGCGGAATTGCCCAGCACCGGCGCCTACAGGGTCCAGTACAACGGGTTTTTCCATCTCCCCGGCAAGGGACATCAAGGATTTCATGACTGAAATCCGCTCCAAAACCGGGGTGCCGATGTTAATGCAAAGGGCGTCCGATACACCGGACATATACGCTGCATCATCATCTGCCCAGGACATCATGGGTGATGCACCAAGGGCCAAAAGCGCATTGGCGGTCTGATTCATTACCACAAAGTTGGTCACCACATGGACCAAGGGTCTTGTATCGCGCAACGCGGCAAAAAGCCTGTAAATCTTTTCGGCCAGTTCATGGGGGTGCATATGTTCACTCTTTCCTTTATGTCCCGGGCATTTTCCCCGGGAAATCAGCGTTTAAGCCGTTTCAAGTTGAAAAAACAACCTGAAACGGTATAAAATCAGTGTACTTATCTACCATATTTTGGAGACTGTTAGACAGGAAAAAACATGAGTGGTTCTGATAAAATCAGCGACATCGGGTTGTTAGCGCATTTTCAGTTGGAGACCAATCCCTTTTCTCCTACTCTGGACCATTCCAGTTTCTTCGAAATCTTTCACATGGATCCGGCCCAACCGTTCACTTTTGATCAGACCATGGTATATATCCAGTTTCTGCTGAATCAAGCCGGACCGGATCATCAAATTGTGATCGAAGAAAAGGCCCATGAGGCTCTCTACAGATTATCGGATGGTCGAGTCGAACAAATTAACACCCTCATGGACCAGGCCCTGCGCAAGGCATTTACGGATCGTACCCAAGCAATCAGGCAACGCCATGTCGAAGATGCAATTTTTAAAGAATCCCTATCGGCAGATATGGATAGTGACCGCCATAACATGGAGAATGGCGTCAAAACCTCAAGACCCGGGAATGCAGTGCCCATAATCGCCGTTGCCATCCTTCTGCTGGGCTTGGCCGGCGCGGTTTGGCTGTTTCGGGACAACAAACAGAGCCCAATGATAGAAAAAAAAACAGTTCCCACAAAATCCGTCACCCAGGAAACGCTGAAACAGACACCGAAACCTTCAAAGCCAAGCGCCGTTCCTGCCCCTGAAAAAAAAGCACCCAAGCGCGCGCTCCTGTCAGATGATCGGGTGAGGAATTTCCTGGCCGCATATAACCTTCAAGCCTATGAACGGCTATTTTCCGACGCGCTCTATGACGAAAATTTCGAGGAAGTAACCCGGCAAATCTACAATGAAACGGGGCTGATGCTGATTCATTTCACCACACTGCCCCCCACTTTTAAAAAAAAATACCACATCCTGGACAAGCTCTTGATCAATCCCGTACACATACGCTATTTTCTGTTTTGGAAGCCTGCCCCGGTGATACCGGCCTGGGAATATGGCGTCAGGGGAAAACCAATCCAACAGGTACAAGCCATGTTAAAAAAGATCGGTATATACCGAGGTGAAATTGACGGAGTTGTTGGTGTAGAATTAGTCCGGGCCATTGTTCGGTTCCAGGGTCAAAATTTCCTTGAAAAAACGGGGAGTCCGGACCCCACCACCCTTTTTTTCCTCACCGCCCTGTCCCAATGATTGCGTACATAGTGCCTGAACGAAAATCTGGAAATTTTGTCAAGTACAAGGCGGGCGCAAATTTTAACCGGAGGAATACATAGCGTATTTTGAGGATTAAAATTTGCGACCAGCGAAGTAAGCGGCAAAAATTACGATTTTCGGGCAGGCACGACATAGAGGGCGGGCAAGACCGTGTGCCTTGCCCTTTTTTCATGAAACAGACGACGGGAAAATCAGTTGACCATACGGTCGTGGCCTTCCCATTCCTTCTCGCGCAGCTTGAACTTCTGCAGCTTACCTGTGGCGGTTTTAGGCAAGGGACCAAATTCAATGGACTTGGGTGCTTTAAAGCGGGCCATTTTTTCCTTGCAGTACGCAATAATCTGTGCCGGATCCGGATTGGTTCCGGCCCGGGGTACAATAAAAGCCTTGGGCACTTCTCCCCATTTTTCGTCGGGCACTGAGATTACAGCCACTTCCAGCACATCCGGATGGGTGTACAGCACATTTTCGATTTCAACGGTGGAAATATTTTCACCGCCTGAGATGATGATGTCCTTTTTGCGGTCCATGATCTGTACATAATTATCCGGGTGCATAACCGCCAGGTCCCCGGAATGGAACCACCCGCCCCTGAAAGCCTCGGTGCTGGCTTCCGCATCCTTATAATACCCGAGCATGACGTTATTTCCCCGCATGACGATTTCACCCATGGTGGTGCCGTCCCTTGGCACCGGTTCCATGGTCTCGGCGTCCACCACATCCATATGCTCGGCCACAATATAGGGTACGCCCTGACGGGCCTTGATGCCGGCCCTGGCCATGGGTGAAAGATCATCCCATTTGTCCTGCCACTGGCAGACGGAATGCGGACCAAACACTTCGGTCAGACCATAGGTCTGGGTGATGTTGGCCCCAATATTTTCCATATTCTGGATCACCATGGGTGCAGGCGGTGCACCGGCGGTCATAATCTCCAGGCTGTTGGAAAGCCGGACATTATTTTCCTTGGCAAAAGCAGACATGCCGATGAGAATGGTGGGCGCAGCACACAGATGGGTGACCCCCACCTCGGCGACAATCCGGTAGATCTCAACGGGATCCACCTTTCTCAGGCAGACATGGGTGGCCCCCATGGCTGTGATGCCCCAGGTAAAACACCATCCGTTACAATGGAACATGGGCAGGGTCCATAGATATTTGCTGTCCGGATTGATTTTAAACTCCAGCAACTCGCCCAAAGCGTTGAGATAAGCGCCCCGGTGGTGGTACATCACGCCCTTGGGGCGCCCCGTGGTCCCGGAGGTATAATTCAAGGCAAGCACTTCGCGTTCATCTTCAATGACAAGAGCAACCGGATCAGTTGGGCTATCGGCCAGAAAACGTTCATATTCCGGTCCGTCCAGGGGCATGGAATCGTCAATGTCACAGATATTGATAAAGGCCTTCACTGCGGTTAATTCCGGGACGACCGATGACAACATGTTACCGAATTCATTGTCCGCCACCACCACTTTGGCGTCGGAATGATTGATGATATAGGACATTTCATTGGCAGAAAGCCGGATATTGATGGAAACCAGGGCGGCGCCGAGCAAAGGCACCGAATAATGGGCTTCCAGCATGGGTGGCGTATTGGGACAGATGAAGGCGACCTTGTCACCCCGGCCAACGCCAAGGGCCTTGAGGCCATTGGCCAAACGAAACACCCGCTCCTGGAACCCTGTCCAGGTAAAGGATTTATCCCCATAAATGACTGCGGTTTTATCCGGATAGACTTTTACGCTTCTATCAAGAAAATTGGTGGGGCTTAAAATTTCGTAATTAACGCTTCTTTCCAACATGACAGGGTTCTCCTTGTTAATAATTTGATAAATGCCTTCCGTGTCTCATTAACAACGAATCTTTTAATCGTTCAATCGGTAACGCTCTCATATTTTTATGGCCGGCAATCTGAATCAGGATAGGTTTAAAACCTACAAACGCCTCTCCTTACGTCTTACAATGAAGCGGACAACGGCCGCCGACAGTGGATCTAACACTATTTTTTCATTTCATAAACCCAGTGCACGGCAGCTTTGACAAGTTCCGTGTAATGTTTGAGATGAAGCTTTTCTTTAATATTTTCCCGGTGGGTGCCCACGGTTTTCATGCTCAGATTCAGTCTCGCCGCAATTTCCTTTGAGTCCAGGCCTTCACCCATGAGCCGGAACACCTCAATTTCCCGGTTGGTCAGGATCTCCATACTGAACCCCATGGCAGAAGGTTTTCTGGAAATTATCCGGTTAATCAATTTTTCCTTGATTTTATCACTGGCATAGATGTGCCCGGACAGGACCTGGCGCACCGCCTCCACCACCTGGGCAATGGCCCGCTGTTTCATCACATATCCCCTGGCACCGGCCATCAAAGCCCGTTCTGCATACATTGAATCATCATACATGGACAAAACCAGGATGGGCAGATCCGGGCATTTGCAGCGCAATTCCGCCACCAGGTCAATGCCGTTGCTTTCGGCCAGGGAAATATCAACAATCATAAGATCCGGCATATCCTGTTCAATAATATGCCGGGCCTTTTCCGCCGTATTTGGACATGCCACCACCGTCAGATCCGGTTCCCGGCTGATCAATTCGCTCATGCCCAGACAGAAAATGGGGTGGTCATCCACAATAACAATTTGGGATTTTTGACGGGTCTGAATCATGCCGGGGCATTCTCCGTTTTATTCATTTTCATCCAACAAAGAAATTGGGCAAAAATGCTATTTCTGAACAGGCAGCATACTGACATGGATCTGTGTTCCTTTTGGTCCGGTATCAATATGGAACTGCGCATCAATAATTTTAGCCCGGTAGGCCATAATCTGCAAGCCAATACCCCGGCCCGAGGGCTCAGGGTCAATACCGGTACCATTGTCCGTCACCTTCAAATGGATCTGCCCATCGGCCCCATCCCGGCTCAAATCAATATTTATCCGGTCGCAATTTGCATGTTTAACCGCGTTGTTCACGGCTTCCCTTGCAATATGGTAAAGATGAATGGCACAGGACTCTTCCAGGATATCCACCCCCTCGTCCATGCGGCACTCAAACCGGATACCTGAATAATAGGCAAACTGATCGGCAATCTCTTCCAGGGCTGACTGAAATCCATGGCTGACCAGATGGACCGGACAAAGCCCCCTGGCAAGCTGCCGGGTCTTTTCCACGGCATCCTCCATGAGTTCGCCCATTTTCCCGGCAAGGTCTGCGGCGGGGTCCTGCCGGGATTTAAGATCTTTCCGGATCACGGCCGTCAACCCTGCAATGCCGATCAGATGGGGGCAAAGATCGTCGTGAAGCGCCTGGCCGATGTTCATCCGTTCCCGCTCTCCGGCCTGCATCACCTGTTTTTCAAGAATTTTAGACCGGGTGATATCCCTCTCTAACGCCTGCTGGGTGGCTTCAAGCTGATCCATGAAGCGGTTAAAATACCGGGCAAGCTGCCCCACCTCGTCCCCGGAGCGGCTCTCCATTCTGGCAGAGTAATCCCCTGCCGTGGCCGCGCTGAACCGCGTCATGAGCTGGCGAAGCGGTGTGGTAATGGTCCGGCTGATGCCAAAGGTCACGGCCAGCATAATGCTGAAAAACAGCAGTGAAATCCCTATAAATACATTGCGGATGGTTTTCAATGGCTGGTAAAGCTCATCCAGGTAGGATGACGACGCCACAATCCACTGGTATTCGGGAATATAATTGAACATCACCAATTTTTTGCGGGCACGGGTCTCCCCGGGGTTTTTCCAATAGTAAACAGACCGGCCCTTTTTGCGTTGCATCATGTCTTTAAGATATTGATCGGGCAGTTCAGGCGTCTGAAAAATATTAACATCCTGCAGGACCGGATGGATGATAGCCCGGCCCTCCCTGTCAAAGACAAAGGCATAACCGCTTTGCCCAAATTTTAAAGAGAGGATGCTCTGCCTGAAATCCTGGATATTAACAAGTCTGATGAATTCAGACCGGTAGGCCGAGACGGCAATGATCCAGCCCCAGGGTTCAAAATGGGCCATATAAAGGGCTTTGGCTCGAAGATTTTCTTCATCTGGATTTTTCCATTCATACTCCAGGTATCCCTGCTTTTTTTCCATCATCTGCCGGACAAAGGCGTGTTCAGCCACGTTGGTGCCGATGAGTTCGGCTCTCGGGTGCACGGCCACCCCCCCGTTGCTGTCCAGGCAATAAAGATAGCCCGAGGCGCCTATGGTCTGACTTAAAATCACTTCAGCCGCCCTTTTGCGGGCATCTTCCCGGGAAAGGGCGCCGGCCGAAACTTTCCGGTACAGCGCGGTCAGTATATCCAGATTTTTTTCCGCCACAGCCCGCAGATGATTTTTAATGGCGACATTCATAGAGGTATTGACCAGGTTGTAAATCATGGCGGTGGTATTGGTCAGCTCACTTTCAATACGGTCCTCAATATTGTGGCGCACATAGACATAGATGAACAGGTTGCACAAAAGCATGGAGAGAAAAAAGATCAGGGCAAAACTGAGGAGAAACTTATACCGGATCTGAAGTGAGCTTAAAAAAAGCCGGATACCCCGGAAGTTACCCTGTTTCATTTCTTTTGTTACACGCCTTGTTTTACGTCGCGTCACGCCATTGTCCCTTCAATCTATCTGAAAAAATATAAACCCTTTATTGCCGGCCACATAGAGGACAGCCGCATCAATATTTTTTTCATCAGTGTTCTTTCCTTGTTTGCCTGGCTCATATTTTACCGTTAGGACAGGCAAGTATGGATTGTCAACGATAATGTTGATATAACAGCCATGGGCTTAGCAACCAAGCCCACCCATCGACAAAATATCAAAAAAGACGGAACATACCATGAAATTCAAAAAAGTGATTGCCCGGTTCGACGCAGACAATATTGAACTTGCCGAAGAAGTGATCTGCCATATTTTTTTTTCATTCAACCTCAAAGGCGTAATTTGCGATGTGCCCATCCCCGAACCGGATGAGGGTTTCGGAACCCGGACCCTGAGAACACCTGAGTACAACAGTATTATCGGCTATCTGCCGGACACGGATGATTCTGATATTATGATTGCCAAAATCACGGAACGTCTGGCAGGATTATCGGATATGGATCTCCAGGTGGATGTTTTATCGGAAAGTGTCGATGAAAAAGACTGGGCCCATGCCTGGAAGGCGTATTTCAACGTTACCCGGATTACGGGCAAAATTGTGGTGAAACCCGAATGGAAGGACTATACCCCGGCGCCCGGTGAAGTCATCATCAACATTGACCCGGGCATGGCATTCGGCACAGGTACCCACCCCACCACATCCATGTGCCTGGCCCTTTTAGAAGAACATGTACAGCCGGGTAAAACCCTGCTGGATGTGGGATGCGGTTCGGGCATACTGATGATCGGCGCCGCAAAGCTTGGGGCCGGCGCCATGACGGGCATTGATGTCGATCCTGTGGCCGTGGACATCACCCAGCAGAATTTGGAAAAAAATGGGATTGCACTTGATGGCGTCACCCTTGGGGCTGTAACTTTGGATAAAACACCTGAAATCGGGTATGACCTTATATGTGCCAACATCATAGCCCAGGTTATCGTATCCATCATGCCGGATATAGCGACGCGCCTGGCCCCGGACGGAACCGCCATCCTTTCGGGCATCATTGAGGAGAGAGTACCGGATATATATGCAGCCCTGGATGCGCAAAACCTTCGATGCGTCAAAAAAATCAGCCAAGAGGAGTGGGTCGCGCTGGTAGTTTGTCATAAAAAATAATCCGGCTATACAGGAAGCCGGATTATGATGTCTGTGAGCAATCTGAAATTATCTGGAATTTCTAAATCACTTAAACCGTGGCAATGCCCAACCTTTTCGGACACTCAGTGAGCGGATTGTAAAGATAACACCAGCGGCTATTAGCGCAGTAAAAGATTCAGGCATATTCAGGAACACAAAAAGCACAAAGAAAACACCACCGGCCAAACAAGCTGTAGCATATATTTCCCTATGAAAAATCAGAGGAATTTCATTACAAAGCACATCACGGATAATTCCGCCCATAACGGCTGTCAAAATACCCATCATAACGGCAAGTGGCGGATGAATACCCGCATGTAATCCCTTTTGAATACCGATAATAGTAAACACACTGATGCCAATCGTATCAAACAAGAAAAGTGCTTTGGGAAACCGTAATATTGTATTGGTAAATAAAAACGTAAGCGCAACAGCGGCAACAATAAGATAGAAATAAACAGGGTCCTGCAGCCATGAAACAGGCGTGTTACCAATCATCATATCACGGGTAGTTCCGCCACCAATAGCAGTTACAAACCCGAGAAACAACGCGCCAAATAAATCAAGCTTTTTTTCAGCCGCAGCCAGGGCTCCGGAAATTGAAAAAGCAAATGTGCCTGAGTAATCAAACAATATGATTAATACGTCCGTCATATTTAGACAACCACAACATCATCGCAACTGTAATGCCCGCTGTCGATGAATCAAAAACCATTAATAACTTAATATTTTTGTATTTTCACCAAGAAGCTTATCCTTATCCAATGCCTCCCGCACCTTTTTGCCGAGCTGTTCCCTGGAAAATGGTTTCTGAATAAAGTTCACGCCTTCAGCCAAGAGGCCGTGCTGGGCGATGAGATTGGCGGTGTAACCGGACATGAACAATCGCTTGAGGTCCGGATAAAGCGCCAACAGATTTCCGGCCAGGTCGCGGCCGTTCATCTCGGGCATCACGACGTCAGTCATGAGCAGATGAATTTGGCCGGCATATTCACGAGCAAGAGCGATGGCTCCCCCCGGGGTGCCTGCCGCAAGGACCTTGTAGCCCATCCGTTCAAGCATCATCCGGGTCATCCGCAGGATGGAAGGTTCATCTTCCACCAACAAAATGGTTTCAGCTCCGTCCGGGTTTATTGTGTCTGAGGTTTTTTTCTCAAGAATTTCGGTCTCAGCCAGATACCGGGGCAGGTATATCCGGAAAATTGTCCCTTGGTCCGGCTCACTGTAGGCGTTGATAAAACCGTCATTCTGTTTAACGATTCCATACACTGTGGCCAAGCCGAGCCCGGTGCCCTTACCCACGTCTTTGGTTGTATAAAAAGGCTCGAACACATTTTGTAAAGGCTCTTGATTTATACCGCAGCCGTTGTCACTGACTGTCAACTGTACAAAGTCGCCAGGTACAAAGCCGGAATGATCTGCACAATATGCTTCATCAAATGTCGTCTTGCCCGTCTCAATTATCAGTTTGCCAACATCGGCAATGGCATCCCGGGCGTTGACGCTCAGGTTCGCCAGGATCTGAGCAAGTTGGGAAGGGTCGATTCTGACTGGCCAGATCTCTTCATTCGGCAGCCATATCAGATCAATGTTCTCACCGATCAGGCGACGGAGCATTTTGAGGATGCTTTCTATGGTGCTATTAAGGTTGATCACTTTTGGTGCAATGGTCTGCTTGCGAGCAAACGCGAGCAACTGCCGAGTTACATCAGCTGATCGCTGGGCAGCCGTCCTGATTTCCTCCAGATCAGCATACAGCGTCTGGTTCGGATCAATGTCTTCCAGTGCCATTTCTGTTTTGCCAAGGATCACACTGAGCATATTATTAAAATCATGAGCCACACCACCCGCCAACCGACCCACAGCTTCCATCTTCCGGGCCTGGAGGAGTTGAGACTCCATTTTTTTCAGATCCGTGATATCCGCGGCGATCTGTATCCGGACCAGGCGGCCGTCAGTCCATTCAATGGCCCGATCGTAATTGATATAATACTTTCCGGTGACAGGGTTCTTGCCTTCCCAGATATGGACCCCAGCAGGATTTCCATCTTTGTCGATCAGCTGATCATTTGTACAGCATTCGCAGGGTTCTGAGTTGTTTCTGAAAGCACTGTAGCAAATATCACCGGTTTTATCCCCGCCGAAATCGTTTGTCATCCTTTTGTTCATGAACAGGATTTCACAGGTGTCCATGTCTGCGACATAAACGGTTGAATCAATACTGTCTAGAATGGTCAGAAGTTTTTCATGGGCATGGTTCAACTCGTTTTCAGACTGTTTTCGATCGGTTATGTCCAGGGCAGTGAAAGTAACCCCTTTTGACTGGTCCTGAAGGTCAACAGGGGTAGAACTGAGAAGGACATCTATGATGGTGCCGTCTTTTTTCTGCCAGCGGGTTTCCACAGTGCCTGTAGCATGGTCAGCTATCTGGGCATATTTTTCCCGACCCACAAATTCAAAGTCTTTATCACTGGGATACAGCATCCGAGCGCTTTGGCCAATCATCTCTGATTCATCATATCCGGTCATTTTGCACAGTCGGTCGTTGACTTTGCTCAGTATCCTGTTGACAACCGACCCGATACCGATGGGTGCACTCCTGAAGATACTGCTGATCTGTTTTTCATTTTCCTGCAATATTTCTCTGAAATGTTTGTACTCTAACTCAATGTTTTCCAGTTCCTGAATCCGTTTTTCCAATTCTTCATATGTGGGTTTTTCCGACATGATTAGGACCTAGTGTGACTGCTGTAGAAAATTTAGATGATTTGCATTATTCATAAAATATCAAAGATTGAAATGGTATCCTTGAGAGAAGGTGTTTCCATCAGAGACATATCATAAGATGCCACCAGAGCCGTTTTTTTGGATTTTTTTTACGTTACACAAAGAAATACAAAAAAGCAATAATTCTAAGAAAATTATGTGGTAAGATGGGGGCATTACTGACAGCGTGAGACCCGGAGATAAAATGCTGATCATAGAATTCGAGAAATCATTTGACTTTTTTCTTTCCAGAAAAGGGAGCCATGATCGGGCACTCTGTCCCTTGGATCGGAAGGCCGGCGTTAAGGATATCGTGGAATCATATGGTGTGCCGCACACGGAAATCGGCAGCCTGGTGTTTAACCGCCGACCCGTTGATTTTTCTTTTGTCTGCCTGACTGGCGGCATACTGTCGGTCGGTGCAGTTCAACCGCCTTTTGATGTCTGCTCACCCTCTTTTTTAAGGCCGCATCCGGCATGCGCCGTTCGGTTCATTGCAGATGTGAATGTCATGCGTTTGGGGCGCCTGATGATTCTGGCCGGTTTTGATGTCTGCTGTTCCTCTTCTTATGAGGATGCACAAATTGCCGACATCGCTGAACAGGAAAGCCGTATTGTGCTGACCCGGGATACCCGGCTGCTCATGAGAAAAAAAATCACATTTGCCCGACGGATACGCGCTCAAGAGCCTTATGCACAGCTGATGGAAACCCTCTCTTTTTTCGGGCTTAAGGGTGCGTTGTCTTTTTTCACGCGCTGCACCCGGTGCAACACCCTGCTGCAGCCTGTGACCAAGGCAGCCGTGCTGCCGCTTCTTGAACCCAGGACCCGGCGGTATTACAATGAATTTCTTCAATGCCCCCGGTGCAGCCAGGTGTATTGGCCGGGTTCTCATCGGGATCATCTTCTGGAAAAAATGAGGGCTGTCGGCCTGGTAACGGATAAAGTTGAAAACAATGGTATAAAAAGTGATTGGAAATGACCTGTGATGACATCAGCAGATTTGCCGATTGATGAGAATGGGCGAATTTACCACCTTCAGATCAAACCGGGGCAAATGGCTCCCAATATCTTATTGGTGGGGGATCCGGCACGTGCCGAGTTCATTGGTTCAACACTCCTGCGTGATATAGAGGTTGAGCGCGAGAACCGGGGAATCGTGACTGTAACCGGAACCTCAGAAATCACAGGAGGACGGGCAACGATCATTTCGCCGGTGAGAACCACCGTAACGACTGCTGGCATGGGAACGCCTTCCCTGGAGATCGTTGTGAATGAGCTGGTTGCGCTGAACGAAATTAATTTCGAGACACGAACGCGCAAGCCCGCTTTTCCACGGCTTCATATCCTAAGAGTAGGCACTTCTGGTGGGCTCCAGGCATCAACAAAGATCGGGACCCCAATCATCACCTCTTATGCAATTGGTATGGACAATACAGGTTTGTTCTATGAGGCACCCTATCCGGACCAGATATGCGAGCGACTCGAACAGGACCTCGGCCATATTGTCAGAAACGCTATGAGCATAGGATCTCGATTTCACGGAAAAATCCACCCATATGTCTCCCGGGCTGAGCCGATCATTGTCGATGCACTATTGGAGGCTTCGGCGAGTCTCGGCGTACCGGCCAAGCTCGGGTTGACCGTCTCAACCAGTGGATTTTACGCCCCCCAGGGTCGTGACATCGGTCGAGTGAAGCCTGCTATTCCAGAAATAGAGAGCGCCTTTGCCGAATACGATCCGATGCTGGGTGGGCAACGTATAGAAAACATGGAGATGGAAACCAGCTTCCTGATTCACTTTCTTGGCGCGCTCGGGTACTGGGCCGGCTCAATCTGCACAACTATCAATAATCGGCGGACGAATACATTTGACCACCATTACCAAGAGGCGGTCAAGAATTCGACCAGGGTGGCACTTTTGGCATTGGCTGTCATCAGCAGTCGTAATCCTGATGTTCGGATCAGTTGATTGCTGGGCCAGAACAGCTTGATTCCCTGATACAAATATGATTTAATCCCCAAGCTGTAAAACTTGCTGCTCCAAAAAGGGACATAAAAAAAATCATTTAACGGACAAGAGGATATTTTGGCCGCGCTGAACATTGAAACCGTAAGCCAGACAACGTCAATGCTTTTTTCCGGACGGCTGGATGTCCCGGGCGTGGCCCGGTTATGGGACACCGCCGTTAAAACGGTTAAAAAAGCAGGCCAGGGGAAAATCCGGATAGACCTTGAATCCGTTGAGTACATGGACATGGCCGGCGCCACCTTTATCTCCCATTTAAGCCGCCTGGCAGGCAGCACGCCGTCAGAACAATCCAGCTTCGTGACCGGGGTCAAAAAGGAGTTTGCCCCCCTTCTGGAACTGGCCGGGAAATCAAAAAACGAGGCGATGTACCCGCCGCCAAAGAGTTCGTACATTGAAAAAACCGGTGAAGATCTGGTTGCTTCCCTTGAAGACGCTAAAGTATTCATCACCATGGTTGGAGAGATCACGGCAGCCCTGTTTTCCTGCATAAAAAATCCCGGCAGCATCCGCTGGGCCGACACATGGATGGTGGCGGAACGTTCCGGAGTGAACGCGCTGCCCATTGTGGCGCTGATCTCATTCATCGTGGGCCTGGTCATGGCCTTCCAGGCCGCTATTCCCATGAGGATGTTCGGCATGGAAATATATGTGGCCAACCTCATCGGCATAGCCATGGTCAGGGAACTGGGACCGCTGATGACCGCCATTGTGCTGGCCGGCCGGTCCGCATCCGCCTTTGCTGCGGAAATCGGCACCATGAAAATCAACGAAGAAATTGACGCACTTACGGTCATGGGCATGGAGCCGGTCAGGTTTCTGATTGTGCCGCGGGTCATTGCCGCCACCCTGATCACGCCGCTTTTAACCGTATTTTCCAATTTTGTGGGCATCATCGGCGGCATGGTTGTCATTCTTTCATTTGGTTATCCGCCAATTAGCTACTATAATCAAGTGGTGGGATTTGTCTCCTGGGGAGACCTTGCCGGCGGCCTTGTCAAATGTTTTGTATTCGGGCTTCTCATTGCCGCCACCGGCTGCATCCGGGGGTATCAGACATTGAGGGGACCTTCTGCCGTGGGCGATGCCACCACAAGAGCCGTGGTATCCTCCATCATTTTAATTGCCGTATTTGACGGTGTTTTTTCCATAATTTACTTTTATCTGGGCATATGAGCGAAACGATTATCAATGTCCGGCACCTTTTTGCCGGGTACAACAACAACGCCATTATGGAAGATCTCAACTTTGATGTCCAAAGTGGTGAAGTGTTTGTTATCCTCGGCGGTTCCGGCTGCGGCAAAAGCACGGTGCTCAAGCACATGATCGGCCTGGTACCGCCGCTGTCCGGACAGGTCCTCATCCATGGCGAAGATATGGTGGCGGCCCGGGGAAAAGCGCGCAACCGTCTGCTTGCCGGCATTGGGGTTGCGTTCCAGAACGGTGCGCTGTTCGGCTCCAGGACTGTCATAGAAAACGTCATGCTGCCCCTGATAGAGTTCACGGATCTTCCCCGGGAAGCCATTGAAGCCATTGCCCGGGTCAAACTGGATCTGGTTGACATGGGGCATGCCCTTTATCTTCTGCCCGACGAGTTGAGCGGCGGCATGAAAAAAAGGGCAGCCATTGCCAGGGCCATGGCCCTTGATCCGGCCATCCTCTTTCTGGATGAACCCTCTGCCGGGCTGGATCCCTTAACATCGGCCGAACTGGACCGTCTGATCCTTAAACTGGCAGAATCCCTTAAAATCACATTTGTCATTGTCACCCATGAGCTTGAAAGCATCCTGACCATTTCCGACCGGGTGATTATGCTGGGCAAACAGGAAAAAGGCATCATTGCTCAGGGCGATCCCAAAAAGCTCAAAGCGGATCCGTCAAACCCATATGTATATAATTTTTTTAACCGGAACCCATAACAACCCTTTGGAATCTGACCCATGACCCAGAAAACAAATTATTTCAAACTCGGCCTTTTCGTCATCCTGGCCTTTGCACTGACTGCGGCCATGCTGATTGCCTTGGGTGCCGGCCAGTTTTTAAAGACGGAAACCCTTGCCGAAACTTATTTTAACGAATCCGTCCAGGGCCTGAATATCGGCTCGGAAGTTAAATACAAAGGGGTTAAAATCGGCGCTGTAAAAGCCATTACCACCCCCACAAAGGTTTACAACATTGCCTCAAATTACGTGTTGGTCACCTTCTCCCTCTCCGAAGACTGTTACGTGGGGCAGACCGGAAAAACCCCCAAAGAACGTATGAAAAAAGCGGTTGATGATGGGCTTTCCGTATTTTTATCATTTAACGGCTTGACAGGATCTGCATATCTGGAGACCGATTACAAAAAAAACGGGCCGGATGACCTTCAAATCGCCTGGACCCCGGAAAATCTTTATGTGCCGTCCCAGCCCAGCAACATCAAACAGGTATCGGACGCAATCAGTCAGGCAATGGAAACCTTGGGCTCCATAGATTTTCAAGAGATGAAAAAGGATCTTGCAGCCCTTCTCAAGAGCCTGAATATCACAAACGTATCTGCCCAGGCTGAAAGCCTGCTCAAGGAACTTCGCCAGACCAACAAGGACCTGGGCAAAAACCTGACATCCGGCCGGCTTAAACAGATTCTGGCCGATGCCGGCTCATCTGTGGCCGATTTAAAGCAAATTGTTCATGCGGCAAAAGGTCCCATTACACAAACCCTGGCAGATATCAATACGGCATCAGGCAGTTTCAAACACATCGCCACCGGCCTGGAACAAGGTTACCAAGGGAAATTGACCGAAATGGCCGATAGAATGGATACGGTTATGGCCAGCCTTGAAAAAACATCCCGGTTACTGGAAAATACGATCTGGACGAATGCCGACATCATCGAGAAAACCATCGGCAACCTGGAGGATACCACGGACAACCTCAACCAGTTCACCCGGGAGCTGCGTGAGTACCCGGGCAGCATTCTCATGAAAGCCCCGCCGAAGACATCAACATCAGGAAAGGAGAAATAACCCGTTATGAACTGCCTTCGCCCCTTAACGCGTTTGCCCCTTTTCATGATGATCACCTGCATCTTGACTTCAGCCCTCTTTTTTGCCGGATGCGGGATTAAAAATGATTACACGAAAAAGCAGATGTACCGACTTAGTGCAGAGGTCAACGACCCTGCTGATCCAAGCAACCGGTCAGCTGGAGTCCCGTTGGTTGTCAGGCGCCTGGACATTTCACCGGAGTTCGGCGGCGCGGGATTTGTTTACCGGGTGGATCAGAACCGGTTTACCCAGGATTATTACAACAACTACATGACACCTCCGGCCCGCATGATCAGTGATGTGATGTTTGAAGCCCTGGTCAACTCCCCTCAGTTTGCCGCTGTCCCAAAAAACCGGATCCCGGACGATATCTTCCAGTTATGGGGTAAAATCACAGCGCTTTATTGTGACCGGCGCAATGCATCCGCGGTATCGGCTGTGGTGAGCATGGCGCTGAACCTTGACCGGCTTCACAAAGACGGTTTCACACCGGTCCTGGCAAAAACCTATTCCGCACAAATCCCCCTGGGCTCAGACACCACTCCCCAAGCATATCTCCAGGCCCTTAATCGTGGATTAGCCGAAATAGTCAAAAATATTCTGTCGGATTTTCAAAGCTTACCGACCGGTGATAACCAATAACAGCCATGGGCTGATCTGGCCTATCAACAGCCAGGTTCAACCCACAACAAAAGATAAAAGATATGAGTATTGAGTAGTGAGAAAAACAACTTGCTTTCATTCTCACTACTCAATACTCAATACTCACTACTCAATACTTTCATATAAAAATTTTTTAGGATGAGTAATATGAAATTTCGACCCTGCATTGATCTTCGAAACGGCAAAGTCGTCCAGATTGTGGGAAGCACCCTGTCCGACCAAACCCAGGAGAGTCTTGTCACCAATTTTGAAAGCGCCTTAACCCCGGCACAGTTTGCACGGATGTACCGGGCAGATCAACTTTTCGGTGGCCATGTCATTGCCCTTGGCCCAGGAAATACCAATGCCGCCCTCGATGCGCTGCAGGCTTTCCCCGGTGGTCTCCAGATGGGCGGCGGGATTAACCCTGAAAATGCACACACCTTTCTGGATGCCGGCGCATCCCATGTCATCGTCACCTCCTATGTGTTCTCCAAAGGCCGCATGGACATGGACAAGCTCAACGCCCTGGTGAATGCCGTGGGCAAAAACCGTCTGGTTCTGGATCTAAGCTGCCGGAAAAGGGACGGACAATTCTGGATTGTGACAGACCGCTGGCAAAAATTCACCGAAATGGCCGTAACCCCGGCAACTCTGGAAAATCTATCCATATTCTGCGACGAATTTTTAGTCCACGGTGTGGATGTGGAAGGCAAAATGCAGGGTATCCAGGAGGAACTGGTGATACTGCTGGGGGAACACAGCCCCATCCCTGCCACCTATGCCGGGGGCGCAGGCCGGTTTTCAGACCTGGAGCGGGTAAAAGCGCTTGGCAAGGGACGTGTGGACCTGACCATCGGTTCCGCCCTGGACATCTTTGGGGGCACCATCCCTTACCAAGAGGTGGTGGCGTGGCACAAGGCTCAAATCTGACCCGTTTATTTCTAAATTTATTCTCGCACAAAGCCTCAAAGGCACAAAGGGTCACAAAGTCGAATAACAATCTTTGTGTTTTAGTGTCTTTGTGCGAACTTTACAACTGAAACGCGTCATGCTTAGAATTGCTGCTGATTATATGGCATCATCAATATCAGAAGTAGTCAATGCCACGTCAATAAAAGACTTAGGCAACATAAATAGACACATTGTAGGACCTCTACTTCCTTAAAATTTTTGAAGATGGGCGATTTACGGGGGCGGAGCCGCCGTGAACTCTGAACATCTACGGTTTGACTGTAGCATGTTTCTTGTTTGAATTAAGTAAGCTGTCCCCAGATTTACGGAAATTTCCATAGCATGTCTCGGCCTAAAACCCGATAAAATCGGTGGGATAACCTACAAGCCGATTATATTAATACCAGCTGAACCGCCCTGGTACGTGATCCGTATGCCGGGTGGTGTGGGAGGGCTCCTCAGTGATGGGGAGTCCTATCCCGATTGGGCGAGATAAGGTGGTTGTGAAAGCCTATAATCAACTTGTAGTGCAACGTCATACAGCACCTCATAGACTGCCTCCTCAAACCCTCGAAAGTAAGAAATTTCATTGATAAAACTTTTTTCACCATGAGCAATGCTGTTGCGTCGACTCACCAAGGTTCGAAGCTTGGCTTCGTTTTTTTCTGCAATACTCGTATCTAAGTCAGCGGTCTTGAGTAAGGCTATCAATACATCTGGCCAAAGATTGGATTTGGTGTCGACATCCGGAAAATTTGGGTTGCTTGAGAGATGATCAATCTGGAACTTTTCAATTTTGTTCAACATTGCATCATATGGTAGATTTCTAAGAGATCTCAGAGCGTCCCTTAGGGCAAATGCTTTTGTGCTTGATGGTAAATGTTCGCACTTCCCTGCTGTTTTTGAGGCCTCATCATAAAAGACCGTTAAAGAGTTTTTGATAAATCCCTCGTAATGCGCATAAAGCATAGCCCATCCAGCCCTAAGCAGGGCGGCCCTTTGAGAGTTCGTTAAACCAGGCCCAGAGATGAGGACTCTCATCGCGGCAATTTCCCTCTCACGCCAATCTAGATCCTGTGTGATTATATCGATGGGCTTCATCCGTCACACAAGTGTTTGGAAACAATTGATATTCTTTGTCCAAGCTTCTCGATAGTATTTGCTCCTGGACCAGTGGCGGCCCTGAACTCTTTACTATTAAATGCATTCTGCAGGCGATCCCTAATAATGGCTGGTGAGGGTGGCCGGAGATCATCAAGGCGAGCTGAGAATGTAGCAACAACCGCTTCATAGTAAGCAGGTGCAAGGCGACCAGTGGGTTCACCTTCTGGATTGAATCTTGTAAAAGCAGAATCACTAAGTTTTTCTTCAATCACATTAAAAACATCTTCAAAGTGATTCTTCCTCTCTAACAGATCAAATTGAATCCTTTTAAACAACGTGTCTTCCATCAAAGAGTCGAGCCACTCCTCGATGTTGCCCTTAAATTTATCTCTATACTGGGTTACTGCAAAGAATCGCAGGACCAACTCTTCATCTGCCCTTTTTTCTTTAAATGTATCCGGCAATTTAGAAATTGATTTTACAAATGGATCAAACTTAGCCATTTCTTGTATTGCATCGTAAAAAACATCCCCACCTTCGACCATTCTAGAAGAGCAGTTTCTTATTTCCTGCGCTGACAGAAGCGCACCACCGGTATTTAAACGCTTGAACATTTCGTATTTTACAAATGAGTCTCCTGATTTATTAATTATCGTTGCACGGATTGGAGTTCTTTTAATCTTTAGACGAACAGTTGTAGATAGGTCATCAACACTAAGACCATTGAGATAATCAAGTATGTCACACCCAGAAAGGGTAAGTTGTGGCTCATTTATTGCCGAGTGATCTAGAAACTGCAGAACTGTACTTGTTCTCTGCAAACCATCAATTAGTTCCAATACACCATGCTCGCCTTCAATAAGAAAAATTGGTGGAATTGGTAAGCCAAGTATAATTGATTCGATTAATCTTGATCTTTGTTCATTAGTCCATCGGAATAATCGCTGATATTCAGGTCGAATGACAATTTCTTTATCGTTGTGAAGGTTTAGCAATTCTCCAAAAGAGAAATCAACTGCCGTAGTCCGAATTTCACGATCAACATTTTCTGTATTGCTCATGTATATCCTCTTCTATTCATTTCTGTAGGTTACATTAACGCTTTGATTTGGACGCCCAACAGCAGGCCTAAACGGCACGAAACCACGCGCTACGGGCTTCCGAGCAATGCCTACGAACTTCACCGCGTGGTTTCGTGTCCGCTTCAGGCCTTCGTTAGCAACCTTAAGCACGTAAATCCGGGTAAATCCGGGGACACCTTACTCATTGTTATTTCGACCAGTTTTTTTTGCGCCTCGGCCGCCTGTCTAAAATAGCTTCCAAATGTTTTACAAAAGTCGTTTGAACGGTCAGTCGGTCCGTTCATGTTTTCTGAATAATTCAATTTCAGATTTATGAATATCAGAAAATAAAAAATCTCTCCAGGGGATATTGACAATCTCAAGCAGGGGGGATTGTTTTGACAAGAATCTCATCCTTTTTATCCATATGTGTGCCCCGGCACTGCTCCATTTGCAAGCCTCAGAACATTTTGCAAGACCGGCACGGACCGGATTGTACTCAATATAATGGGTACACGCCAATAACCACCTCTCTTCCATGGTAAGGAATGAGCACGAAATAAGATGCCCAGTTAGAATTTTCAAACGTACAGCCTACAATGGTCGCCTGTTTTGAAATGGGCAAGTTATTTAAAATTCGTTCCTAAATGACACCCCCCACCTGTCATAAATGCCCGCACCAACCGTCCCTGAAATTGATCATTCTCGTATATTGTCTGTGTGTTTCCTCGATGACCTGAATTAATCCATCCTTGGTTTCAGGAACTGCAATCAGGTGAATATGATTGGTCATCAGGCAATAGGCCCATATATCAACCTTATAGTTCAAACACCATTCCTCCATCAAAGCCAGATAGGCTTTAAAGTCCTGATCTTTGAAAAATGTCTGCTGCCTTCTATTCCCCCTTTGTGTAATGTGATGGGGAAAACCCGGCGCCACTGCCCTTGCCCTTCGTGCCATGAAGGGATTTAAACAAACATTCTAATTCCTGTTAACAAATAAGTAAGATGTCCCCATATTTACCGGGAACTGATTCTTAAAATCAGCCGAACCGCCCTGGTACGCGATCCGTATGCCGGGTGGTGTGGGAGGGCTCCTCAGTGATGGGGAGTCCTATCCCGATTGGAGCTTTTTTTTCATTCAGGGCAAAAAAGCTCGATTGGTTTGAAAATGCCTGTCGCGGTCATTTTACGACGATTTTCAAATGCACCCAACGCAGCTACAGGATCAACTATTTCTAATGATTCGAAATTTATTTTTTTGAATGATTCTCTATTCGCCTTGAAACTATACAAGTAATCATCATTCGTTTTGCCTGTTGTCGCATCAAGTCGTTGAGAATATCCTGAAATCACAACATGTTTTGATGCAGGCAATGAGGCAAAAACAGTACCAAGCAATCGGAATGCAATACCGTGAATATGGGTGGCGTACTCTATCTGTAACTGCTTTTTACTTTTAGGCTTAATATTCAATTTTTTTGCGGAAGCAGCTAAACTTGCAACTTTTTGCGGGAGGTCCTCTATTTCCGGTAAATCTACATCGAGCCAAACTGCATTGCCATTATCCATAATTTGATAAGACACTATTGTTTCCCGTGGCCATGACGATGAATTCAAGGCATCTTCAAGTGTTTTATCCATGAGACTTTGGTCTGTTTTTAATAAATTGGGAAACTCATTTTTCCTTTTTAACTCATTTAAGTCAAATTCTTCTTTTCGAGCCTTCCATTTGTTATTTTCCTCTTCATGGTGTGCAAGTAATTTCCTGTAATTATTTTCATTATTGATTTTTTCAACTTCCCACTCATGAACTTTTATCTGATATCCTTCATTAAGTTTTCTTTGATTTTCTTCAAATTCATTTCTTTTGTTCTTAAAAAGTCGGCTAATGAGACCAAGTGGTTTGAGAGGAGTGAGTACTGGTTTAGGGTTGTTTATAGGAGCTATTGGTATTTTAGGAGGATTTTGATCAACGACAATTATTTTTTCCCCTCAACGACAATTAAAATTCCCGTTCCCCATTCTTTATAACCTGTTTATTTTGTATTTGTTTTCCATTATTCCCTTGCTATTTTTTGTAACATTGATAATAT
>Ga0209467_1000308_pt1 | contig 79081 bp, 85 predicted proteins | sample Higcelwee11metaG_FD_187175 | JGI IMG/M metagenome (GOLD analysis project Ga0209467, IMG submission 187175) | Freshwater pond sediment microbial communities from the University of Edinburgh, under environmental carbon perturbations - High... | ecosystem: Environmental > Aquatic > Freshwater >...
AATATTTTTACAACGTATGTGAAGTTCAATAACGAGAGTGAGATTCCGGGGGAAGAAGCAGCTCCGAATCAAAAGCGCCGGGGGGAAACCGATCCCCCCCTGTGTTCCCCCCCAAATCTGTCACGAAAGAAATAATTCAAATCGCTCTTTAGAGACCTTGCAGATAGGGCAGACCGCCGGCGGCTCGTCGCGCGCGGCAAGATAGCCGCAAACCCGGCAGCGCCAGACTGGATGCGAAAGCTTTTCATGCACCTTGTTTTGTGCCGGTGATTTTGCCTTTTCGCGCTCGCGCCTGTCAGGAAGCGGTTTCACTTTTTTTGTTCCGTCCGCCACCTCCTGCGAGACGTAGAGGGCGCAGAAACAGGCCCCGTACTGCGCAAGGTCGGGATCCCGGTAGTCGCAGGGGCAGATCATATCCTTATCCTCACCGCGAACGCCCGAGGCGAGTCGGCAGGGACAGGCGATGTAGCCGTAGCGTTTCATGTTTACCGCGAGTCCCCGAATAAGCGGCAGCGTAAAACTCATGTCGGGGTTCAGAATGTAGCCGCCGCTCTCGGCATCCCTCTTTATCTTCTCGTAAAGCGCAGTAACCTCGGCCTCTGTAACCTCAATGGTATCATTCATTTTGCGATCTCCCGGTCGATATCATCTTCATTGAAACCTACAACAGTTTTCTCGTTGTCAAAAACGATTGTGGGATACGACAGGTCGGGATTCCATTTTTTCAGCCACTCTCTGACCTCCTGTTTTGTCAGATCATCCAGCTGGTCTACGTATACAAAATAAAATTCTATTCCCTTGCTCATAAGATACTCTTTTGTTTTGCGGCACCAGATGCAGGTTGACAGGCCGAAAAAAAATATTTCGCCCGCGCTTTCCCCTTCGTGTTTTGAAAAGATCTTTTTATCCATGTAAGCTCCTGTTGGCCCTGCTCTTGTCAGGCTTAGTCGGTTCAGATAAGAACTTCCCCATACGGTGCCCAAGCGCGAGTGATTTGGCAATAAAAAAATTAGAACCGCGATGATTCAGGTGATTCAAAAACAGGTTGCATTTTTTCAGGCGCGTCAGCTTAATCGCACGAATTATAAAAATGAGCAGGGTTAACCGATGAGTTTGCAGAAGTACACAGTATCTTTCGAAGTCTTTCCTCCCAAGACAGAAGCCGGCAGTGCTTCGCTTTTTTCGGAGCTTGCAAAGCTCTCGACTCTCTCACCGGATTTCATTTCGGTCACCTACGGCGCGGGCGGTTCAACGCGCGACAAGACTCTCGAGATCGCGCAGAAAATAAAGAACGGGGGAACCGACGTGCTTGTTCACTTCACCTGTGTCGGCTCATCGCGCGGCGAGATTGCCGAATATCTCACAAAAGTCCGCGATGCGGGGTTTACACAGCTGCTGGCCCTGCGCGGCGACCCTCCACGCGATGTGAAAGATTTCGTGCCGCATCCGGACGGCTTTGCCTATGCGAACGAACTTGTCGCTTTTATCAAGGCGCGGGGGGATTTTTCCATCTCGGTTGCAGGGTATCCTGAAGGGCATCCCGCCGCACCTTCTATTGACTTCGATATCGATATGCTCAAAAAGAAGGTCGACGCCGGTGCTGAGCGGGTCATCACCCAGTTGTTTTTCGATAACAATGACTTCGAGCACTTTCTCGACAAGTGCAGAAAAAAGGGGATCACCGTTCCCGTTGTTCCGGGAATAATGCCGATTAAAAACAGCGCCCAGCTCGAGAGGGTCGTTTCGCTGAGCAATGCGAAGATTCCCGGCGAGCTGCGGGGGCATCTGGCGGCCGCCGCCCCCGACGCCTTCTGCGAGGCATCACTTGAATTTGCAGCTCGTCAGATAGAGGGCCTTCGCAAAATGGGAATAGAGGCCTTTCATCTGTACCCGCTTAACCGTGCAGAGGGCATCAAAGAGGTTTTACAGGGCGGGGGGATACGTTGAGCGAAAGTGTTATTCCTGAAAACGGGCTGAGTTCAAGATGAGACATCGAACTGCCCGCACAGACAACAGAGATAATTCATGCCGCGGCAAAGCGGGCACCATTATACAATTTACACTGCTGCTTGCCGGGTGTATCTTCGCTCTGCTGTGTATCACCTCGGTCGGCCTTGCCGGCGGAACTCAGGATCCGCTGCAGCCCTTCGCGAACCACCTCTCGTTCAGCGGCTACAAATGCGCCGCCCAGGGATCCGTGCTGCAGGCATCGCACCGCTCAAAGCCAGCCTTCACACTTTCGCCGTACGGAAGCGGCGTCATCATCAAAGCATGGTTTCAGAAAAAACAGAACACCCCCGAGGTTCGCCAGAGCCTTCTCATAATCGCGAACACCATGAATGACAAGGCAACCCTCGCCCGCTTTTACGTCGACGGCGAGGGCGATCTTATCATGGAGGCATGGTACCCTCTTCCCTACGTGAAAGAGAATTTTGCCGCGTTCCTCGACGCGTGGGAGACCGATTTCGTGGTAACTATGAAAGAGTATTATCCAGAACTTGCGAAGTACATCAACTAGCCGGGCGCATCCCCCGCGTTCATCAACTTATGGTCACCGCAGAAGATCACCATTTTAATTTTAATTCTTATAGGTATGCAGATAAGTGCCGCTGACTGCGGCACTTATCTGCGCGCAGCCTCATCAGGCAGTAAGCTGTTAACTGTTCGCGGGTATTCTCAGAGATGGGGGGGGGAAGCCTGATGCGGTGCCGCCGCAGCGCCCCGGCACTCTGCCGAAGCCGCCGCTGCGGAGAATCCTCATGCGGGAGACTGAACGGGCGAACTTCCCTCGCTGCGATAATTGTCACGCACATACTGTTCGATAAACGCGGTGGGATTTTCAACCGCCGCCCTGGTAATCGTAAAGCTGTCAAGCTTGAGAAGTTTGAGCGCATACGAATAATCGTGAAAGAGATCCTCGCATATTCTGCTGAAACTGCTGCGCTGCTCGGCAGCCCGCTGCTGAATCAGCGCGACCGCATCATCCTCAAAAGTTAAATATACATTGTGCCGCACGAAAAAGTCGCTCTGAAAACCCTTGATCGAATCAGAGACCAAAAGCTCTTTGAGCTTCTTCTCGGGATTATCGACCAGATCCTTGTCGACATGCAGCATCTTGACATTGTGCAATGACGGCAGTGTCTTTTCGTATTTTATGAGCAGGTTCTCGAACACACTCAGAAGTCCGCGCGCGCCGGTCTTTTCGAGAGCCGCGCGGCCGGCAAGTTCGTAGAGCGCATCGTCGGTGAAATCGATATCAATTCCGTATGACTTGAAATCCATCTTTTTGCCCAGAACGACCGAGCTGAAACGATTCTTCAAAATTTTATACAGCACATCCCTGTCAACGTCGTTGAGCACGACTGTCACGGGAAGCCGTCCCACGAACTCGGACTCGAATCCGTATTCGATAAGATCCTCGGTACGGGTCTTCTTGAGTATGGCCGGATCGTTGCGGTTGTCCTTCTCGCGGTCGGTATTGAAACCGATTGCCTGATAGTTCAGTCGTCTTCTGATTATGTCGGAAAGTCCGCCGAACGCGCCCGAAACAATAAAGAGAATATTGCGGGTACTGATCTTCTTGCGCTTGACGTGACCGGTGCGCTGGGCCTCCATTGCCGCCTCAACCTGCGAGGCGAGATCGTGCGGAGTTTTCAGGTCGACCTCCGCATCCTCCATCAGCTTGAGAAGGTTGCGCTGAACGCCCGAACGCGAGACATCAAGGCCCCGCGAAGAGCCGGCTGAGGCGATCTTGTCGATCTCATCGAGGTAGATGATGCCGTATTCGGCGCGCGCGATATCTCCGTCGGACTCATGCACAAGTTCACGGACCAGATCCTCTACATCACCGCCGACATAGCCGGTCTCGCTGAATTTGGTCGCGTCCGCCTTCACAAACGGCACACCGATCCTGTTGGCGATCAGCTTCACTATGTAGGTTTTTCCGACTCCCGTCGGACCGACCAGAAGCATATTGCTTTTGATGCTGCCTACCACACGCTGCTCTTCTGAAAGGCTCTTTTCGAGCTTCATGCGGTTAAAGTGTGTACAAACTTTAGTAGCTATGACCTCTATCGCATCTTCCTGCCCTATTACATACTTGTTGAGATAACTTTCCAGCTCTTCAGGCTTAAGATCAAAATGAATATCGCCTGAAACGGGGCGTACCCCCTCTTTCGCGCCGACCTTTTCGGGGTTCGCGAAGAGATCATTTTCCATCTTCTTGAAAAAATCGTCAAAATTCTTCTGCTGATCAAATGTTGCCATACATTGCTCCGATATGCATATGCGCTCTGTGTGACGCACAGTCATTTACTCTTTGGGCTTTTCGCCCTGAAAATGTTTCACTTCACGGCTCTGATTCTGAAACTGCCGCTATTTAGCCGAAAAGAGAAACTTCAGCCCGCTTGAAATATACCCAGAAATCGATGATTTGACGAGGGGTATCTTTCGGGGGCGCAAAACGGTCATTTTGGGCTACTATTTTGGCAGGTGCCGCATTGTCAAGAGAGAAGCACTGCGCCATAAAAATCAGTCGAAGGTGCTGAACCGTGCATCAATACCCTTTCACTGCCATATTTTATCAAAAGCAAAGCTCCTGATTGGCCGTAGTTTTTGAGGTCTGGTATCACTGAACAGGGGGATGGCTTCCCCCCCCCCCGCACACAACATTACCGGTGATATTCGATCTGCAGGTGCGGATTTTGAGGACAGATCATAACTAAAAATATGGGAGTATCAGAAAAACAACCTTTTCAACCCGGACCTCGTAATTCCTATGAAGACGTGGGAAAATTTTGGTTGAAGGTGATTTTACGAGGCCCTTTTGTGTCGTTTTTTATAATTGATTTGTTCAATATTCTTCCCGAAAAAGTCGCCGGCGAACTCAAGGAGAAGGGCCGCAGCGAGCCCGGCATCATTCATATCTCTGACGAAGTCAAAAAAATGATCACCGGCTTCAGATTCTCTGAACGAGGAGAGGTCGAGGTGAAGGGGCGTATGCGGACCTGGTATGTCGCGGAGCCGGTGAAGAACTCCTGAAATACTGCTCTGCCGGCCGTAACATCAGCGGTCGTCCTGTTTCAACGGACAGGCTGATATCAGAACAGAGCCGTTGCCGGCATAATCATTTTTTTGAGAGAATCACGGCGAATTTCATGTAACTGTAGACACACTCGACAGCCGAGAATCCCGAGTTTTTAAGCGCTGTCATTGTCTCTTCAACAGTATTCTCTTTATCCAGCTCGCGCCTCTTAAGCCACAACTCCCGGTCTGATTGCGAGATACCGCTGGTTTGAATATATTCAAACCATAACCCGTTGTAATACCTGTTCATCATTTCAGATGAAGGATTGAACTGATCCAGATTCAGGAAAAACCCGTCGGGGTTGAGTGAATTATAAATATTAGAGTACAGTGATCTCTTTTGCTCCTCATCAAGGTGATGAATTGATAACGCGGACGCGATCAGATCAAACCGCTGCGACGGAAGCATCACAGAGTAATCACCGATTGTATAGCTCACATTATTCAAATCCGCAAAGCGCTTGCGTGCTATGTCAATCATCGCATCCGAGACGTCCATCAAAGTGTATTCAGCGGCAGGAAAACTGCTGCGAAGGTATTTTGTCAGCAGTCCTGTACCCGCGCCCAAATCAAGCACAGTACTGAAATCGCCTCTTATCTTCGCTAAAAGAGTTATACCGGTTGAGTAAAAATCATCAAAACAAGGTATGAAATATTTGCGCAGCTTGTCATATTCAGCCGCAGCCTGATTGAAACGTTCAGATATCTTATCGATTTCCATTACGTTACTCCGTCCGTCTGTTTTTAGTTCCCCTGAATACCCGCTCAGTGAGAAAAAGGTTATTGGTTCCCGCCCCGAAGGCAGGGGGGATTACCTGCACTGCGCTTTTCAAGCAGATCAATCTATTAAAGATATAGCTTCTCCCGGACAAAGTCCCCCCGCGACACCTTCGTTTTAAAGCGGCTTTACCGGAACGCAGATCTCGCTGATTTCGATCTCAACGCCCTTGTACCTTTCGAAAATCGGCCGCTCATCAATCTGATAGCCGCTTTCGGGAAGCCACTCTGTAAAAATATTCTCCCACGCCCGCGCGATATCTTCTGCGGTATGTTTGACACTGAAAAGTGCATACCTGCCGCCGGGAAGTCTGTTTTCGTTCACACTTCCCGCAAGTCTCTGCTCTTCGGGGATAATGATGCACGCGTCATAACGGCACTTCTCTGCCGGCGTCAGATCCGGATCGTCATGAGCAATTCCCAATATCTCCGACGAGGGGGTAAAGAGTTCGTGTGCAGCCGCCCATTTTTTCAGCCGCTCCATTACCGGGACGTTGCCCGAACCGTAAGGGCCGATCTGGCGCATGTACGCCACCCTGCAGGGCGGCAGCATTTCAATTTTCACTTCCATTTTTTTTCTCCTATTGGTTTGTGTAACTTCAGAGTTACTGTAACCTGTCGGGGAAAAACTATCTTTGCCGATCCTGCTGTTTTCTGTTCCATTATTGCTTTGTGGTGTTCCGCGCTTGCGCTTATCGTGTGGACGGCTGTCGCGGTATTCGGACGGCGTCTGCCCGCAGTGCTGCCTGAATGCCTTTGAGAATGATGAGGGAGTTGAAAATCCGCAGGATAACGCTATATCGATTATGCGCCTCTCATCTGAAGCACACAGCATCGCACAGGCCTTTTCGATTCTTATTCTCTGAATATAATCGTAGAGTGTTTCACCAGCGATAGATTTGAATATCCGATGAAAATGAAAGGGTGAAAATGCGGATAACTGCGCGAGTCTTTCTAGCGTCAGCTCCTGATCGAAATGCAGACCGATATAATCCTGCACCCGATAGATACGCTGTTCGTAGAGGCGGCGTTTCCTGCTTTTCATCATCTAATACCGCTCAGCAGAATAAAGCAAATTTTAATACTCATCACTATTCAGCGGCAGCTCCGATAAATATTCCGGTAACGCGGTCTTTATCGACCGAGAAAATCATACCACCGTAAATTGACCCGGCAACAAGCGAATCGGCTGTCGATGTTTTTTCGTCGATTTCATTTTTATAAGCGACAAGAACATCCTGTTTCGGGCTTCCGATGCCGATATTATTTTTTGTTTTATAGCTGCAGGGTGCGCTTATATCGATCATATTTATCTTCTGTACATCATCGAGGCGCACCATATCCAGCGTGATCCCGGCGGAAATATAATTCCAGGACTGATGATACATTCCGTCAGCACCCCACTCCTCCTCAACGCCGCGTTGCTGCGGTTCACCGAGCTTCGCCGTGACTGATGAAGCCGCTGCTCCGATCTTCAGAAAATCCAGAGATTCGTTTTGCATTATTTCATAACCTATCCGGTCATAATCCCTTACCGCCTTTGCTGCCGAGCCGGAAGCCGTTATCACGCCGGTTTTAAAACTTCTCAGAAAAGGCGGCAGTATAAAAATTGATCCGAGCAGTATTCCTGAAGCGGCAATGCAGATTATTAGAACAGACTTTTTTAATTTCATGCAATTTCCTTGTAATCGGGTATTGTACGTAATTCAGGGGGAAGCGCTCCCGGCGTATCGCAATACTCGAATGAACTTTGTTACCGCTTACTGATTACTGCTTACTGCTTCTCTGATGAAGTTTCTTAGATAATCGACATTATGATGCGATTATTTTTTTTATCACATCTTCGACCATTACTATGTTCTGTTCATTCGAGGATGTCCGATGATTATAAAACCCGTGCTCTCCCTTTATCACTTTCGCTCTGACATTCCGCTTCATATTTAATTGATCGACGATCGGCTGTACATCAAACGACTTTTCCTCACAAAAAAGCAGATGCACAGCGACAACTGGATCGACGGTCAGATAATTCCTTATCCGCGAGCCGTAAATACCGATGACAGCGCGAACCCTCGGATCAGTCGCGAAAAGCCAGGCAACTGTTGCGCCCACACTGAATCCAACCAGATAGATCTCGGAATTCCTGATCTCTCCGATAATCGCTTCGAGTCTCTCACAGCCCTTCTTAATTCCAACCTCAGAATAGAACTTCTTATACGATTCCGCCTCATCGTTGCCGCGATAGCCGTCTTCGTATAATGACGGAAGAATAACGGTATAACTCTGCTCTTCGAGAAGTCTTTTTAAGCGAAGCAGACTCTCAGTAATTCCATAAACCTCATGTAGAAGTATAATCGTTTTGTTCATATCAGCCGGATATCTGATTGATTTACGGCAATAATGGATCCCGCATGCGGAATCTATTCACAATTATTCTGTGATTGCATCAAGCCATTCTTCCGCGCATTATGAATACATGAAGAATACCGTCAACAGAATTATTGTATTTTAAATAGTATAATAATTCATATAAACGGATTATAAAAGCGGTCACCGTCCTTAAAGGTGATCCACAGGCAGAGCGCGGTAAGCAGAACAGATACGGTGATGACCGCAATATCGGCGAATGTGAACGGCTTGTACGAATACCAGGTACGGCGTCTGTTCTTGCCGAACCCGCGCAGAATCATTGCGGTAGAAACCACGTCGATGCGCTCAAGTGAGTTGAAAAGAAGCGGCATCAGAATTGCCGCGGCCCCCTTTAGTCGCTTCACCCATGAGGCTCGCGACGAAAGCTCGATTCCTCGAGCCTGCTGCGCGCGCGAGATGTCGAGGTAAACACGCTGCACATCGGGAATGTAGCGCAGGGTCAGTGAAACCGCGTAGGCGATCGAATAGCTGACGCCGATGCGGTTAAGCGAGGAGGCGAATTCACCGGGATGTGTCGTCACGATCAGCAGAAGCGCGGGGGGAACGATTACGCAGTATTTCAACAGGACATTTGCGAGATAGAAAAGCTGTTCGGCCGTCACCGTGAAACGGCCGTACCCCGCGAAGAGAAGGTGGCGTGTCCTGTAAACTTCGACCCCCTGCTCGGGTGCGAATATATAAATTGCGATAAGATTGAATCCCATGAAGAGCAGCAGCAGCGCGAATATAAACGAAACCTCACGCCACCTTACACGGGAGACTCCAAAGAGCACCAGTGCGAGAAGCGCCATCGCAGCCATGATCCGCGTATCGTAGGTTGTCATCGCCACGGCTGACCAGAGCAGAAAAAATATAAATTTTGTCGCACCGCAAAGGCGGTGAATTACAGAAGACCCCTCTGTGTATGAAAGCATGAAGCGGCTCATCGGCTGCGCACCCTCCGGTCATAATCGATAAAGTGCTGCACAAACTGCTGCGGCTGCGGAAGGCCCGCGCGCAACGCAAGATCATACAGCGAGGTACGCTTGAGCGATGCGGCGGATATGAGTGCGTCGTCGGTCAAAACGCGTGCAGGACTCTCATCCGCGAGAATTTTGCCGTCCGAGACAACTATCGCGCGCGTGGTATATTCGAGCATCAGATGCATGTCATGCGTGATCAGCAGCAGCGTCAGCCCCTCGTCGCGATTCAGGCGGTGAAGAAATTCCATAATCTCGTTATAGTGTCTGAAATCCTGCCCTGCGGTGGGCTCATCCAGAATCATCAGCGAGGGTCTCATCACCATAATTGATGCGATGGTGAGCCGCTTCTTTTGTCCATAGCTGAGTGCGTTCACCGGCCATTTTCTGAAGGGATACAGTCCGCACACATCGAGAGCCTGATTGACCCTCTCAGTCAGTTCGCCTTCTGAAATCCCCCGCGAACGAAGCGCGAGCGCAACTTCATCAAAAATCATAGAAAGAGAGATCATCTGATTGGGATTCTGCATTACATAGCCGATATGATCCGCGCGCTGCATGATTGAATCATTCCGGATATCCCGGTTTTTCAAAATAAGGGAACCGGAATTCTCCCTCTCAAAACCGCAGATGAGTTTCGCAAGGGTCGATTTTCCCGCGCCGTTGCGCCCGACAAGCGAGACACACTCGCCGCTGTGAAGCGCGAACGAGACATCATCCACCACCTTTCCCGCACGCGCGCTGCCGGGATAGACAAAAGATAAATTCCGCACCTCGAGGAGCACCTCATGTTGCCGCAGCGAAGGGCCCTGCTGATTGGCGATATCCCACGCGGCAAGCTTCGACGCCGCACTTGAGCTGTCATTGCGGCGGCCAAGCTCTATCGTGTCGATGTGCGAAGGATGCATATCTTCGGTGACAGCCGCGCCGGCATATTTCAATGCGGTTATGTAGAGCGGCTCGCGGATACCTGCACTATGCAAATATGACGAAGAGAGCATCCTGTCAGGGGACATGTCCGCGACGATCCGCCCCTCGTCCATCAGAATTATACGGTCGACACCTTTGACCAGCACATCCTCAAGCCGATGCTCGATAATTATCACCGTCTTATCTGTCGAAGTACGAATCGCATCGATAAGTGTAATAGCGTGCACCCCGGTTGCGGGATCAAGATTTGCGAGCGGTTCGTCGAAGAGAAGCACATCGACATCTTCGACGAGAACCCCGGCCATCGAGACGCGCTGTTTCTGCCCGCCGGAGAGATCCCTGGGTTCGCAGGCAAGATGCTTTTCGATTTCGACAAGAGAGGCTACAGCGGCAACACGCGGGCGCATCAGCGCAGGCTCGACGCACGAATTTTCAAGCGAAAAGGCGATGTCCTCGGCTGCGGTGAGTCCGACAAACTGAACATCTGGGTCCTGAAGCACCGTACCGATATTCTGTGACAACTCGAAAACGCCCAGACGCAGAGCATCCGCGCCCTGCACCAGATATTCTCCCTCGCATTTACCTGTAAAAAGATGGGGGATAAGCCCGTTAAGGCAGTGCGCCAGTGTCGATTTTCCCGAACCGGAGGGGCCGACGATCAGAATTTTCTCGCCGGCACGTATTTCAAGATCAATGTCATACAACGTAGGAAGGGACTGCGATCTGTATTGAAAGGAGAATTTTTTCAGTGAGAGTATTAGATTTTCTTTTGTGCTCATTGAATCGGAAAACTCAAACCTTTATAGGCAGTCAGAAAAACCGATCTCTTCAACCCGCACTTCTCAAAACAAAATGAAAAACGGAGTAAAATCTTTTCTGGTGGTGGTTTTTGGAACCGCCCTATGATTTATTCGCAAAAGATCACGCAGCAGTGATCAGATTGAAATTCGGGAGGATACAATTTCCCCCCGAATCATGAAGCACCAAATTGTCTATTTGTCGGCTGAAAGTGATCCCGCCTTTGTGCGGCTCTTTGAATAGCCCGCGGCAAGAACTGTCCCCAGTATAAGAATGACCGCCGAGTTTATGAGCGCCGCAGCGACTCCCTGAAGAAAAACCTTGCTGGCCGGCTCCTGAAAAAAGAGGATGTCGAGCACCGGAGCAATAGCGACCCACGCGATTACATTCGCTGCGATCTGTGTTATATTGAAATAGACGATCTCTTTCACACCGAAGGCGCCCTCTTCAATTTTGAATTTTTTCCACATTACTCCTATGATAAGGCCGAAAACCGCGTCAGCTATTACCCAGCTCCACCATACTCCGCCCCAGGTGAGGTCGGTCAGGGTGTGTCCGATCAGACCGATGCAGAAGCCGGCAACAGGCCCGAAAATCGCCGCGAAAAAGGCGAGTACTGCACACGCCAGATTGAGATTAAGATTGGGTATCCCGGAAGGGATTGCGACGAAGCGGAATAATACGAAAAAGATTGCTGAACCGATTCCGATTGCAACTACAGTACGGATGTTGACTAATTTCTTGTCCATCTAAGATCCTCCCCTGATTAGAGCGGTCGCAGTCGTGCCTGCACGAAAAGATCAGATACGCTGTGCATCTCTTGTATGCGGCTAAGATGATCTTTTCCATACTCTTTTGACAAGAAATATTTGAGCGCACACCCAAAAACAGACTTGTTATCTACCCGTCAGAGCATGAATTGCACTTACTCATCGTCATCGTCATCGTCATCGTCATCATCATCTTCCTCATCGTCATCCGCAGTAAAATCATAATATTGCGTAAGATAAAGATGTGTATCTTCAGATGAAGCCGATATATAATTATCTTCTACCATTTCATCTCCATCATATATTTCTATTGCGATACGTGTGGTTTGTGCACAGCCTGCCGCAGCGTTCAGATCGTAACCATCCACCTTCATGTAGACGGATTCAGGATTATCGAGGTCTTTTTCATACACGTAGTAATTGCCGTATTTGTATATTTTACCATCTTCTTCGCCCTCATCGTTTTCAGAATCGTACTCCTCGATAAGGTAATCCTCTTCACCGTCAATTGTGTACTCACCGTAAAATGCGTTGCCCGCCGAAATAATTCTAATCTGATATCTTGACTCGGCCAGATTTTCGCAGGAGAGAAGTGATAATTGCAATAGTACAATCAGTAATCTTTTTTTGCTCTTCATCTCTATTTGATCGCCAAATCGGACGTTTGGTTCCTAATAATTTAAAACCACTCCTGAAACTTACCAATTGACAAAAGTCCGCCCTGAATCGAGGATGTCGGACATAAATTGGTACTATTGAGAAACGTAAAACAATCTTTTCAATACGGACTTCGGGATATTTCAGATAAACGCGGTTAAATTCTGAAGGAAGGCAATTTCTCGAGGCCCTCTATATAAATATTCAAAGCGGATGAACCTATGAGAAAAAAAAAGAAAAACGCTGCACTTTTGACAATGGCCGAGAAATTCCGCAACAGCGCAATTCCCGAGTGTCCTTATTTCGGCCGCTGCGGCGGATGTCTCTTTCAGGATATAGCGTATGAACAGCAGCTACTTTTGAAGCAGGAGCTTATGCAGAGTGTCTTTGACGGCATTCTCACCGTCGATCCTGTCACACCCTCCCCCCTGCCTTACGGCTACCGCAACCGCATGGACTACGTCACTTCGTTCGGCAAAAAGGGGCTGCGCGAACAGGGGTCATTCAAATTTGTTGTTGATATTGAGGACTGCCCGCTTCTGCAGCCCAGGTCACGTGAACTCTGGAAGAGCATGCGTCTTGCGACCGCTCCCCTTGAAGATTACAATTATATTTCACATAACGGGTTTCTTCGCTACATTGTTCTCCGTCAGGCCTATTTCACCGGAGAGACCATGGCGAGTTTCGTGATAACAGGCGAATCGCTGCCTGATGATTTTTCGCTTTCTTCCCCCTTGCCCTGCACTTCGTTCAATCTTCTGCAAAACAGTTCGATAACCGATTCGAGCTACGCTCCGGTCATAAAGAATATCGGCTCGCAGGCGATCACAGAAAAATTTGATGACTCTTTTTTCACGATACAGCCGAACTCGTTCTTTCAGTCAAATTCACCGGTCGCGCTCGAGGTCTACCGTATAATACGCGAACACGTGCGCGGAGACACGCTCGACCTGTACTGCGGTGTCGGTTCCATCGGTATCTACTGTGCGAATAAATGTGATTCGGTTACGGGCGTCGAGATCAATCCCGAAGCTTGCGAATCCGCGCGCGATAACGCCGCGATGAATAAACTTGATAATGTTTCCATCATTTGCGCGGATGCCGCCGATCTTGACCCTGCGGCAAAAAAATTTGAGACAGTCATCCTTGACCCGCCGCGATCGGGACTTCACCCGAAGTTATATAAAATACTGGAATCGCTCTCACCCGCCCGGATAATCTATATGTCGTGCAACCCCGCTACGTTCAAAACCGATCTTGAGGCGCTCACAAATTATTCATTGGACTATTTTAAAGTCTTTGACATGTTTCCCCAGACTCCACATTGTGAGTCACTTGCTATACTTGACCGGAAAAAATGATATGCCCGAGATTGATCTTAAAATTCACAAACGTGATTTCAACACTCTCCTTGAGGCCATAAAAGAGAACGGCCAGCAGACCGATCTTGACCTGATAGAAAAAGCGTACAAAATTGCGGAAAAGGCGCACGAAGGCCAGTTCCGGCTCTCAGGCGAGCCTTTCATTGTACATCCCCTCGAAGTGGGCATAATTCTCGCTAACCTTCGCATGGATACCGCATCCATTACCGCCGCTCTTCTTCATGATGTCGTCGAGGACACTGACACATCCATCGAAGCGATCAGAAAGGATTTCGGTGATGAAATTGCCCATCTGGTAAACGGCGTCACCAAGATATCATCTCTTAAGAACCGGACGAAATCCCATGAAGAGGCGGAAAGCCTTCGTAAACTTCTGCTTGCTACAATTGATGACGCCCGCGTCATTATCATAAAACTCGCGGATAAGACGCACAATATGCGCACACTCATGTTTCAGCCGCCCCATAAGCAGAAGAAAATCGCACAGGAAGTCTTTGACATTTATGCGCCTATTGCCGGACGGCTGGGCATGTCGCGTGTGCGTTCCGAGCTTGAAGATCTGGCGTTCCATACGCTCATGCCCGATGAATTCAAAAAAATGAAAGAGTCGATGGCGAGCAAGCAGGAGCTTCTTGATGTTTATCTTGAGAAAATCCGTGCGGACCTCGCGGAACACCTGAAAGAGGCGAACATTGCGGCAACCATTAAAGGGCGGATAAAACATTACTATTCCATTTACAACAAAATGATCGCGCATGACAAGACCTTTGACAACATCTTTGACATCAGAGCAATCCGCATCATTACCGATGAAGTCCGCAACTGCTATGCAATTCTCGGAATCATCCACTCCCAATGGCCGCCGGTGCCCTCACGCTTCAAGGATTATATCGCCGTCCCGAAATCCAATATGTACCAGTCTTTGCACACCACCGTTACCGGCCCCGGGGATCACTTTCTCGAAATTCAGATCCGCACAAATGAAATGGACATCACCGCCGAAATGGGTATTGCCGCGCACTGGGCGTACAAAGAGCGTCACAACGCAAAGAACGCCAAGCAGCTCAACGATCTTTCGCTGCTGAAAAATCTTCGCGACTGGCGCACCGAACTCAACGACACGCGCGAATTCATGCGCTCACTCAAAATGGATCTCTACCTGGACGAGGTCTTCGTTTTTACCCCCAAAGGCAAAATCCTCCGTCTCGGAAAAGGCTCAACCCCGATTGATTTTGCCTACGCAATTCACTCCGAAGTGGGCAACCACTGCTCGGGAGCGCGTATCAATAACAAAATGGTTCCTCTCAAGACCATTCTTAACAACGGCGATATAGTAGAAATTATCACAAATCTCAACAAGCATCCCTCTGATTCGTGGCTGAAATTTGTCCGCTCCGCGAATGCGCGCAACAAAATCCGCAACTGGCTTAAGCGGCAGAAAAGTGAAGAGAGCCGCGTTGAGACGCTGCCGGCAGATAAGGCGGACGATAATACCCGCACCGAGCAATTCGCGATTCAGCAGACCGATCTGCATAAGTACCAGCGCTCCCGCGATAAGAACGAAATCATCGTCGACGGCAACAACAATGTCCCGATCCGGCTGGCGCAGTGCTGTCAGCCGATTCCCGGCGACCCCGTTGTCGGCTTCATATCTAAAGGAAAAAAAATTTCGGTTCACAAAAGGGGCTGCCCCGCCCTGTCGAAACTTAATATTGAGCCCGATCGCTTCATCTCCGTCGTGTGGTCCGACACTCAGCACATGTACCCGGTCAAGATTCTTATTCAGGCCATTAACAGAAAAAATCTGCTCGCCGAGGTAACCAACGAGATCGCAAACCTGAAGATCAGCATCAACAAATTCGAGGCGAGCGAGAACAAGGGGGGATACGCGCTGATCAAAATCGTTATTGAAGTCAAGAGCCTTGACCACCTTAATTTCGTCATCGAAAAACTGAAAAAAATCCGTGATGTTGTTGAGGTCGAAAAAGTGAATGAAAAAGTGATAAAGCGCTCATGAAACTGATACTCGGCTCATCCTCACCCCGCCGCAGCCAGATTCTGCGCACAATCTATCACAACGATTTTGCTATCGCGCACCCGGACATTGATGAATCGCCCCTTCCTGCCGAAAAGCCCGAGGATCACTGCCTGCGCCTTGCTGCCGCCAAGGCCGAAAATTGCAAATCTATGCTCACTGAAGAGGCAATTGTTATCTGTGCGGACACTATTGTCACTCTTAACGACTCAATTTACGGCAAGCCCCGCAATCGGACAGAGGCTGTGCAATTTCTCACTGAGCTCGAAGGAAGGTCTCACTTCGTACTTACCGGTTTTGCCCTGTGTACGCTGCCCCCTTCCCCCCGCCTCATGACCGGGCTTTGCCGCACTGAAGTCACTTTTAAGCCGCTCACCCGAATAATGATTGATCAGTACCTTGATTCTATCGGCTATCTTGACAAAGCAGGAGCATATGCAATCCAGGAAAACGGAGCCCGCATAATCAATAAAATCGACGGTTCTCTGTCAAATGTCGTCGGTTTTCCCGTCTCGCTGTTTTTTTCTCTTTTACTTGAAGCTGATCTGATCGAATATCTTTATAGATGAGTTCTGGGTATTTTATTAAAAGATTGACGGACGTCCCATTTTTAAATAGAATGACGTATTGGGTTCTCATGCAGCGAATTCTGCTGCATGCGTGAATCAGGATACTCTGATTTCTTTGAAGGTGAGGAAGCCATGGCATCAGTGCTTATTGTTGATGATTCTAAATTTATGCGAAATATCATCCGTGAATCTCTCGAAGGCGGCAGTCACAAAGTGATAGCTGAAGCCGATAACGGAATTGATGCAATATCACTTTTCAAAGAAAAAGAACCGGATGTTGTTACTATGGATATCACCATTCATGGACTGGACGGCATTCAGGCAATGGAAGAGATTTTCACTATTAATCCGTCGGCTAAGGTCATTGTCGTCTCCGCTCTTTCCGAACAGACACTCAAGAATTCAGGCAGAACAATGAAGGCGAGTGCATATCTGAGCAAACCATTCAAAAAAGAGACTCTGCTGCAGACAATTGATAAGGTTTTATCTCTCACTCAAAAATAAGGTGCAGCAGCTGCACAAAAAAAGAAATCATTCATAGAAAAAAATCGTATCATCCAGCGTCATTGTTACTAGGCCCTAAACCAAAACGAGACTCCTATGAATTATATAAAATTGTATGAGCGGGAAAGTGAACCTGATGCGGCCTATCTCATCGGCAGCGGACAGGTTGTTGCGTTTATCAATAATCATGATAAATATGTTCTAAGCGGCAATAATTACATTGCCGGTGCAACAGAGCTGATGTTAACCCATGTGTACTCCATTCCCGTAAAACGACTCGAAACCCTTGTCGTTCCTGAAGGCACTGCGGTAAAAAAAATCCCTATTGATTCTTTTCTCGCCTCAAGATCATCCTTTCAATTTCTGATGAATATCGCCCTGGTTATCTGCAGACAGCTTCTTCTTACCAACGGAATAGCAGCCAAAAACCAACTTCTTCTAAATGAAAACACCGATTCGATGCGCGATACCGCGATGAATTTCTATTACATTCTGCAGATCCTTTTTGACGAGTATAACAAACGAAAGCTGCCCTGGTTGAAAACATTTCTTAAGCCCTACGAAACCAGTCTTCTCTTCAAACGGGGGGAAATTTTTGCCAAGGCAGTCGATCCGGTAAGAATAGTTCCCAGCGACGCATTCGTCGAACAGCTGACCAGCATTCCTCGTGGATCTTTTCTTTGCAAGCAGGGCGACAACGGCAGGGATATGTTCATTCTTGAAAGCGGCACAATTGATGTAATTGTCAATGACAAGCGAGTCGCATCTTTCGGAGATAAAGGGACGGTAATAGGAGAAATTGCACTTTTCCTCGGAGAAAAAAGGTCCGCTTCACTAAAGACAGCTGCTCCGTCAGTTGTTTATAAAATCAATAAGGATCAACTGAAAGCCAGTTCACAAAAAGACACTTCCCTTCTGCAGACGATCCTGTTTTCGCTGGCAAAAAAACATCTGGCCAATATTGGACGAATCATAGATACAAATGAAAGAATACTTTTTCACGAACTGGATACTGAGGATAAAGGAGCTGTTGCCGAAGCTCAGCAATTACAGTCTTCGATTTCCGAATTGAAAAAACTCAAACATGAGGTATCTGAACTGATATACAAGAATAAAGCCGATTTTATCAGGGAAGCAGTTAATTCGTATCTCAACTGAATTCGCAACCGCCGATTTTCAGAACTATCAGATATCAAGCCCATAAAAAAAAGAAAATCGGGTTTTTTAAAAAAACCCGATTCGACTGAACAGAAATGATACAGAACAGTTAAACATTATCTGTCGCGCATATATTCCGTATATCAGTTTCCGCCGCCAAGAGATTTGAGCCAGGTATTCTCAGCTTTGAGATGATTTTCCAGATAGGTATAAAGGTGCAGGTAATTGTTCTCGCTTTTTTGAGACTCTTCTGCAATTTTTACTTTGATATCATTCAGCTTGTCCTTGATAAGCTCTTTTCTCTCCTCAAGGAACTGCTCTTTTTGGTCATCTGAGAGAGAATTGTAGAACATCAAAACGATATCAATATCAAAATGAATCAGTGTCTGCTCAAAATACTGTTTCAAAATTTTCTTATAGTATTTTTTTCCATTGGGCAGTATCTGATAGATATATCGCTCTGGGTTTCCGCCCTCTTTTTCAGTACCGGCCTTTTTTACCCAGCCATTATCGACCGCTTTCTTGATCGCATAGTAGATCGATCCGAATTTGATGTCGACATAGTCCTCAAGTCTTTCGACTATTTTTTTCTTGATCTCATAACCATAAAGGTTTTCTTCAAGAAGCAAGCCGAGAATTGTGATTTCAATCTTCACGTCTTTTCTCCTTATATAATTTTCAGCACTGTTCCCACGCCACAGGTAAACCGGCATACTTTAAGCCCGTTTCAACCGAGGATGTAACAGTCTAATTTATATTCAAATTACAAACTATTCAAGAAAAATCAACATAAAAATTTTTAATCATTGAATATTTACTGCTTCATATCAAATAAACAAGCACCCTGTACTGCAATTGGCCCGGATGAGCTACCTATCAACGGAAACGGCACGCAAAATTTTCTTGATTGTTGTTTCCACAGGGTCGCCTTTTGAAAACAAACGGGTATAATACTGCACAACGACCTTCTCTTCAAAACCAAGCGCACAAAGCGCAGCAATTACGTCAGCCCTTCCGGAATCAGCAACGGCCGGCTCATTCACCATGAAACGCGAAAATTTTTTCTCACGAGATTTCATTTCGAATATGATCTTTTCAGCCTTTTTCTGACCGATTCCGGGAATCCTTACGAACATTGAAGTGTCTTCATTTCTGATTGCCGAAACAAGCTCATCCGGAGTAAAATGCGAGAGTAAAAGCAAAGCGCTATGCGCCCCCAGTCCCGAAACTGACAATAATACCTCAAACAACTCACGTCCGGCCTGGTCCTTGAACCCGTATAAATGGATCCGATCTTCTCGAACCAGCATGTAGGTGAATAATACAACTTCAGAATTAGGCTCTAGAGTCCCCAGCAGAGAAACGGGGACGAAGACATTGTATCCGACGCCATGGACATCAACGGTAACTGATGGCGGCCGAACAAAAGCAACCGCGCCTTTTATCATTCCGATCATGGGAAATGTATCTAATTTAGAGGATCTGTAATCAAGTATTTTTTTTTATTTAACAGAAAAAAATTTTGATTTAATACTTTATCCCTAACATAATTGGATGTTCTGTTAATTTATTTTTAACTATAAACGGGAGGTGACTTGCGGTTTGCTTTTAATTATGAGGCAAAATCGTAATAATCGAAAAAACACCCTTCCTGCAGATATACAAACAAATAGTTTTGTTTCGTTATACCACAAACATTTGCCATGAGTAATTGTATATTACCGGGCAAATCATAAATGATGAAAAGCGCATTCCCTCAGTTATAAAGGGGTTTACCATTATGGCACAAAACCAGGGACGTTTTCTACAATAAAGTCCATTATCCAGAATGTATTTCTTGCTCCTAGAGAACATCAAACTGGCATTAGACCCGACAAAGCCGGAAACGTTCCATCTGTTTGGGTAAAAACTGAACTGCAATTATTGCAACACTCAATTCCGGAAAATTGTAAGGAATTTGTACATGACGTAATTCTCAAACATTTTCTGTAACACCCCGATTGAATTATGCATTTATTCGTAAAAAAGTTACAGGATAGTCGTTTAATATTTGCACAAAATCGGGCAAATATGTTGTTTCTTTCCAGAATTGCATGAATATTTCAATATGATGTATCAGAAAATCACGTTAAACTGAAATGTTGCACTTTTTACCGCAAATTTTATGGGGTCCGAATGTAAAACCCTGTTTTTGGTGATTCCTGATTGTACGCTCATTAAATTATTGATATAAACGCAAGAATTTTGACAAAACAAGCGAGTACAACAAAAATGACAAGAATATTTTCGTTATCCTTTTTTTTGGTCGTATTTCTTCATGCAAACGAGGTTTCTTCGATATTAGTTCATAAATCTACAATCACAGGTGATCCTGCTGTTGAAAGCGGTGATCTTTATCTGCAAGGAAAAGCGGGGCTGAAAATTCCTGACGTGTTCTCGTACATCGCAGACAACAAGTCCGGGTTCAAATTCATTCAGAGAGACACGGCTTCAGGGAAAGAGGGATTCTTTCCCGTTGATTCTGTAACGATTCAGCAGGGTACAACGCCGATTAATGATGAGCAAATGCGGGACGAGTTTTACCAGAGCCGGGTGCGACTTGCAAATACTCCTGAAGACTGGATGTACGGGGTATGTTCTGCGGGAACATTTTTCTTTTCGGCAAGAGGTCTTTTCAGGCTTGTCCACAAGTACAAACCGCTTAAAATCAACAGAAACGCATTGCGGTGACAAAAAGCAGGCAATCACAATTATTCTTTGGGGCTTCGTGACTAATTTGCATTTCCCAAAGTAATAAACGGAAAATGCAAATTACTATCGATAATAAAGTCCTTAGTGGATCATTGAAATATATTATCTTGGATTACCATGTTTTATCATGCAACAATCACAAAGTGCCCTTAGAGTCCTATTCTCCAAGACATGAGAAATCAACAAAGTCTTTGAACAGCCCGGCTATTTCGTGCAACATCCCGAGACGGTTGTTGCGAAGCTTTATATCTTCAGACATGACCATTATATTGTCAAAATAGCGGTCGATCAGAGATTTCCCGTTAAGCAGCAGGACAAAAATTGCGCTGTAATCCTCTCCCGAGGAAAGTCGCAGTATTTCGTCACGTTTGCCGATAAAATATGATGCCAGTGCCCGCTCATTATCCTCAACAAGCAGTGTTTCCGAATAAGAGTATTTATGGTCTTTATTTTTTTTCTCAAATGAACTCAGAATATTATTTATCCGTTTGAATCCGGCGAGCATTGCGCCGAATGAGGGATCTTTTCTGAACTCATGCAGACTGAGCGCCCTGTTGTGTAATTCGAAGAAATCGAAGGAACCGGTCGCGAGAACTGAACGGATTTCATCCGTCTCTATTCCATCCTCGCCGAATCTCGTCTCTGCGCGAGTGGACAAAAAGGAGGCAATTTCATTCACAAATCCCCCCGCATTCTTATAATTTGAAGAGAGTGAAGCGAGAAGCTGTTTAAAATCTATTCTCATCTTGTAGTTTATTACGGTATCAACAAGAGAGTAGCCCTGCCGCCGAAGTGCATAGGGGTCCTGTGAACCTTTGGGGATATTGCCGACAGACCATGCGCCCATCAGATTATCAATCTTCTCGGACATGGACAGAACAGCCGAAACCACAGATGAGAAGATGTTGTCACCCTGAAAGCGGGGTCGGTAATGCTCTTCAATCGCCGCGGCAATTTCAGGATCTTCGCCGTCCCGAAGCGCATATATTTTACCGATATAGCCCTGAAGCGATGTGAATTCAAAAACGAGCGCTGTATTCAGATCAGCCTTACTGAGAAGTACGGCCCGCTCAATTTTCTTTCTCGTTGAAGAGTCGACTGAAAGCATTGAACAAATTTGAGCGGCAACTTTATCCACCCGCATAACTTTATCATATATTGTTCCAAGCTCTTTATGAAAAAGAACCGTTTTCAACTGATCGATCCTGTCTGCAAGATGACGTTTCTTGTCTTCTTCAAAGAAGAAACCCGCATCGGTAAATCGGGCAGTAATGACCCGCTCATTACCTTTCCTTACAAATTCACTCTCCGGATTATTTGCTATAACACAGAAGAGATTGGATAACGCTCCGTCTTTTCTCAATGCGAAGTACTTCTGATGTTCACGCATTTCTGCAATTAATACGACATCCGGAATTTCGAGAAAGCGCTCCTGAAAAGTACAAACGACAACATGAACGTCTTCGACAAGATAGCTTACCGTCTCGAGAAGGGCTTCATCATTAACCAGTTCGCATCCATGATGCGAAGCCGCTTGTTGTAACTTATGCCTGATCATTTCCTTGCGTTTTACCTGATCTAAAGTTACCTTGTGGGCCTCCAATTGTGATTCATAAGAGGAAATGCGTTCTATCGGAATGATGCTATTCGACTGCACATAATGTCCTCTCGTACAGTTCGAGGCGGTAATTCCATCAACTTCAAAATTGAGCGGCTTGTCGTTCAATATCGCCAGCAGGTAACGAATCGGGCGGGGATATTGAATGTTATGGGTGCTCCACTTCATTTTTTTCGGAAACTGGAGCTCTGATATTATCTCAGTAAGAAGCGATGGCAGAACCTCAGCCGCGCATTTCGGATCAACCTTCTTCTCAGCAAAAACGTAAATACCCTTGCCGGTGTCAACCTGCGAAAGATCACTCAGTTTGACACCGTTGCCCCGGAGAAACCCCTCGAGTGCTTTCGTCGGAGATCCATCAGCATTATACGCCTTATCGATTGCCGGTCCCCGCATCTGAAGAGTCTCAGCGCGCTGCGCATCGGCAATGTTTTCACAAGCCAGAACAATACGACGAGGCGTAGCAAAAACATGAACTTCCCCGTGATCAAAAGCCAGTGCAGCACATTTTTTTTCAAAAAGATCGCTCATATTTTTAATTGCAGAGGCAAAGTAACCAGCCGGAATCTCTTCTGAGCCGATTTCAAAAAGGAAATTCACATTTTTCCACATTACGATTCTCCGATTGCGATAACTGTTTTTCTCTATTCCGGGTTTTAACAGAAATAGCTGGATCTCAAACACAATACAACTGTCATCCCTCTTTGACATATAGCTGTACAAGCTGAAAATTGTCAGCTATTTTCATTTTTTTACATATTTTTCGGCATCTTTATCCGCCGCTGCGTATTAATTAGGGAAAGCATAGTTAAAGGTGGATTTTTGTGAAAAACATCGAAACAAGTATCTGTATCACAAAACTCAGACAGGAAAAAATAATCTCTGCCGCAAAAACGCTCGGGGTTACAGTTACAGATGTTTTGGGGACACTGATGCGAAAAACCAGGCTTGTACTGAATAAAGATTCAGCAATCCTCTGGCGTGCAGTTCAATACCAGAAGAGGTCACCCGTAGAAAAGTATTATATCTGGCATGTTTCGCTTGAGCCTAAGTGCTACGAATTTGGCGTCAGTGAGCGAATTGTGTTCAAAGTTTCAGTCAGTTCTATTTACGCTACGGCAATTGATCTTTTTCTAGACGAAATAATCAAAAATGGACTAAATTCTACGGTATCTGAATTTGACCTTACTGCTAACTATTTCAATGCAACTTACGATATTGCATATTCGTATGGTTTCATCGAAGAATTTTGGATAATTAAGTGGGATAAACGCATAAAAAAACCAGAAAAAATCACTCTGGAATAACAAGCGAAGAGAAAACCGACTCAGCTGCACTCTTCAGGGCTCCAAACTCCTTCTCGCTCCCGGAAGCAATAACAGTATACACGAGGTGCTTTCTAAAAATCATAAAGAAAGTCGTTGAAATCCTCTTACCGCCTAGATCCTGACAATACTCAAGAATGGCACAATCGTGACTTCCCTTTCTTAATAGCGAATTCTGTGTGATTTCAGATTCTTCGGTTGTAAGGTTTATTGCAAGCAAAAGCGAGGATACGTATTCTTGAGGAGGGAGCACATTGTCCATTTGATCTTCAACATAAATGCCGGCATAATCGATCGGCGAATCAGGAGATACCCCTTGTTTTAGTATGAGGAAATCAAGGTTTGCGGTATGCTCATATACAGTAAAACCTTCTGGAGCCGTGAAATTATAACCATACCTGAAACTTCTGTAAACTGAATGGCTGCACCCAGAAAGAAAAGTCAGAAGAAACAGGGGGATGAGAACACGGAAGAATCCCATTTATTTAAGAAACTTCCGTGGATTTATCGCCCTGCCATTTTGAATTATTTCAAAATGAAGATGCGGCCCTGTCGAAAAACCGGTATTTCCACTCTTGGCGACTGTCTGCCCTTGTTTCACATACTGTCCGGTTTTCACAGTAATCGAAGAGAGATGCCCATACAATGTTTTCTTTCCATCAGGATGCGCGATAATCACTGCATTACCGTACCCGCCCATTCTACCTGCAAAGGTGACCTTGCCGTACATAGCAGCTTTAATCCATTGGTAAGAAACTCCGATATCTATACCGGTATGAAGCTGGCGAATCCCGGTAATCGGATGCCTGCGCCAACCGAAACCGGAAGTTATTCTCTTTGTCGCCGTCGGCCAGATGAAACCCTGCACAATATTCTGTGGTTTTGCATCAGGAATAAAAATATCGGCACCGACCGGAAGAAAATCAGGATTAAGCAATTGATTAGCCGCAACAATCTTGTCGACTGGAATCTTGTAATTGGCTGCAATATCAGCCAGTTTTTGTCCATCCTTTATAGTATGAACTATCCCGTCTTTGTTAGGAACCTTCAGTGTCTGTCCAACACGCAGAACATCATAGGAGGTAAGGGAACTTGATCCCAGAATTGTATCCATCGATACACCGAATTTGGAAGCGATAGCCGAAAGTGTGTCCCCGTCTTTGACGGTATAAGTCTCTATCAACATGGGGGCTTTTTCGTCTGGATCAGTATAATCGGTATTATCTGAAAGGAGGATCTCGTTCTTCAACTCGTCATCTTCGTCGGGCACCGACGATTCAACTTTATTCTTTCCGAAGGGAATTGCAATTACAAGCGCGACAGTCAAACAAATGAACGCAACGGCATATCCAAGCTTTTTAAAAAAATCGCCAAAATGCAATTTAAAGCGTTTTACATGTATATTGCTCTTGCCTCGATAGAGAATCATTATCTCATCGTGAACACGGGTAATGCAGATCCGCTTTAAGTTTAGTTTGTTCATCATTTCCCTGCTCAAAAATATAGGAGGGAAATATCAAAATACCCCAACCTATACTAAAACACCGCTGCACCCCAAAGAACTTTAAGGAAAGCCCTTGCCTGCCAACACGAAGTATCCATCCCCTGTGCAAAGTCTTAACATCGGTACACAAAGGCGTAAAGATGACAAAAATTACTTTTTGTATCATCCTTTATCTGATTCTTATAGTTACTATTTCGGTTCTGTCAAGCGAAATTGATTAGACTTTTTTTCTCATATCAGAAGGGCTTGTCGAGTACGCATCCTCAATAACCTTCTTAATGTCTTTCTTATATTGGCCGGTAATATTGATGCTTCCCGTAACTACAACACCCTTCTGCACTGAAACATTGGGCGCCTCAATATCCCCCAGCACTTTTGCGGTCTCCATCAAACGGACTTCATTAAAGGCTTTTATGTTGCCAATCACTACGCCGGCGATAACTACCGATTTGGCCTCGATATTTGTCTTAACCTTGCCGGATTCACCGACAACAAGCTCCTCATCGGTTTTAATTTCGCCCTCGAATTTTCCATCAATCTTCAGCGATCCGTTGATATAAAACTTCCCTTCGAAGACCGAACCCTCGCCGATGGTGCTATTCAAAACATCACTTCTGCCCGCCATATCTACCTCTGTACTGTTCTTAACCGATCACAATCGGCTCATCTTTGACGGCCCCCAGCGGACCGATAGTCACAAGCGTCGCTCGCTTATCATTAAAAAGATCAAAAGCTGTCTCCATGAATTCATCTTTTGTTACTGAAAACAAATTTTCAACAACTTTATCAAAATTATAGCACTCACCGTACGCCAACTGGTCACGGGCAAGCTGAGCCATTCTCACTTCATTGCTTTCCATCGACAGAGCAAGTGACCCTTTCATAAAGGTTTTTGCGTCATCAAGCTCTTGATCTTCTATGCCGTTTTTTAAAAGAATCGCCACCTCTTTCAAAAGAAGGTCAAGCGCACGACCGTAGCGATCGGGCGAGGTGCCGCAGTAAAGCCCGAAAATTCCACGATCGGCATAAGAACTGTGAAAACTGTAGACAGAATAGCAGAGCGCCTGTTCTTCACGTATTGACTGAAAAAGGCGCGATGACATACTTCCGCCGAGAATTGTGCTCAATAGATAGAGAGCCCACCGATTCTTGTGACTCTTTGCGTATCCATCCACGCCGAGACAGAGATGAACCTGCTCAAGATCGCGTTCAACATGTGTACGATAAATTCGCTGCGGAACATTTGCCTGAACAACCGGGGGGGAGACGGATCTCCCCGCTTTCGAAAAAAAACGCGTAATATGATCACGCATATTCTCAACATCAAAACTGCCGGTCACCACAATCAGTGTTGAATCATTACAATAATGTGCTTCAAAGAAAGTTAACAATGAATCCCGGCTGATCGCAGTGATACTTTCGCGTGTTCCGAGAATCTGATGCGCCAGGGGATGTCCCTCAAGCATTGATTCTGTAAAAATGTCGTGAATATGCTCGTCGGCAGTATCTTCATACATGTTAATCTCTTCAATTATGACCTGCTTCTCTTTTTCAAGTTCAGCATCGTCAAAGAGAGAATTATAATACATGTCAGAGAGTATTGACAGTCCGAGTTCGGCGTGGTCGGCGACGAGGTTAACATAGTAGCAGGTATACTCCTTGTTCGTCGCCGCGTTATGTGATCCCCCCACGCGATCAATGACACGCGCCATTTCTTTGGCGCTCATCGTTTGTGTACCCTTGAAAAGCATATGTTCGATACAATGCGCATAACCGTACTGGGAAAGGGACTCGTGCCGCGAGCCGGCCTTAACCCACACCCCCGCAGATACCGAAACTGTCTGCGGTATCTGCTCAAGGATGACGGTAATACCGTTTGAGAGGCGGTATCTCAACATCAGTTATGCTCGCCTCCGCCGTACTGCGGCGCGTCGAGAAGATCCTTCATCGCAAGATCGATACGCCCGTTCTTGTCCACTCCGATAACACGTACCGTAACTTTGTCCCCGACTTTCAGAACATCGCTGACTTTACGGATACGCTCTTTTGCGATTTTCGAGATGTGTATAAGACCCTCTTTTCCGGGAAGCACTTCAACAAATGCGCCGAAATCCGTCACGCGCTTCACGGTACCGTCATAAACGGTATTACGCTCAACTTCGGCAACACTACGAAGCACCAGCTCCTTAGTGCGCTCAACAAGCTCATAGTTACTGGCATAGATCATTACTTCGCCCTCGTCATTGACGTTGATCTCTGCACCGGTCTGTTCAATAATACCTTTGATATTCTTTCCGCCCGGGCCGATGAGCTCACCTACTTTATCGGGTCGGATATTTACGATTGTCATGCGCGGAGCCTTTTTGGAAATCTCAGCGGATGGAGACGGCACAACCTCGTTCATCTTTCCTAGAATATGAAGGCGTCCATGACGAGCCTGTTCAAGGGCAACCTTCATTATTTCAGCGGTGATACCCTCTATTTTGATATCCAGCTGAAAGGCCGTTATGCCGTTTGAAGTTCCGGCAACCTTGAAATCCATATCACCGAGATGATCTTCGATGCCCTGGATATCAGAGAGAATCGCGTATCGCTCGCCCTCAAGAACAAGACCCATCGCAATACCCGCAACCGGGGCCTTGATCTTCACACCCGCATTGTAAAGCGACAGAGACCCGACGCAGACGGATGCCATCGATGATGAGCCGTTAGACTCTAGAATCTCAGAAACAAGCCGCATGGAATACGGAAATTCCTTAAATGAAGGAACCGTCCATGCCAGAGCGCGTTCCGCCAGCATTCCGTGGCCGATTTCACGGCGCCCGGTACCGCCGACACGCCCGCACTCACCGACAGAGAAGGGGGGAAAGTTGTAGTGCAGATAAAAATGAGTGCTCAAATCGCCGTTAATCGTTTCGCTTCTCTGCGAATCTTTTTCACTGCCGAGGGTGAGGATACCCAGAGCCTGAGTCTGCCCGCGCGTAAACAGAGCAGAACCGTGCGCGCCCGGAAGAAGGCCCTGCGAAACCGATATCGGCCGGATCTCATCGAGCTTTCGTCCATCAGAACGCTGCCCGTTAAGAATACGCTCACGCACCGACTCTTTATCGAGGGTGTGGATCATCTCTTTGATCTCACCAATACCGTCCGGGAACTGCTCACCGAGTTCGCCTTTCGCCCGGTCAACGATCGCTTCGTACGCATCCTCGCGCGCCTTCTTTTCAAGAACATCCTTTAGAGCGGCAACCTGACCGGTATATTTTTCGCGGACAACGCGTTCGATCTCATGATTGCATTCGCGCGGCTTATACTGCATAAGCGGTTTGCCGCACGCATCCTTCATTTCCTGCTGGATCTTGCAGAGCTCTTTGATTTTTTCGTGGGCGAACAAAACGGCATTAAGCATCTCTTCTTCGGTGATGTTGTGCGAAGAACCCTCGATCATGGTAACGGCTCGCTCAGTACCGGCAACGACCAGATCGATATCGCTCAATTTCATCTCTTCAACTGTGGGATTAAGAATCATTTTACCGTCGACGCGGCCTACTCGCACGCCGCCGACCGGCCCCTTGAAAGGAATTCCTGACACGGACAGAGCAGCTGAAGCCGCATTAATAGCCAGAACATCGGCCTTTTCATTCTCGTCGGCAGAAAGAACATATATGATAATCTGCACTTCGTTCAGAAAATCTTTAGGGAACAGCGGACGAAGAGGGCGGTCCGTTATACGACAGACAAGGATCTCGTGATCACTGGGGCGCCCCTCCCGCTTAATGTATCCTCCGGGAATCATACCGGCTGCATAATATTTTTCTTTGTATTCTATTGAAAGAGGAAAGAAATCCTGTCCCTCGTTCATAGTCTTCGCCGCAACCGCAGTCGCGAGCACGATCGTATTACCATACTGAACGGTAACCGCACCGTTGGCCTGTTTTGCAAGGTCTCCGGTCTGAAACTTTATCGATTTTCCCTCGACAAGCCTCTCAATTTCGTAACCCATGTTATACTCCTTTTAGTACGGATCGGGTATTTTGTTATCCGGATATTTCTGCCGGATATTTACATCACTGAAACATTCCGCAGACGCACCCTTGCAATTATTTACGGGATCTTCTACGCTCACCGGAGTTCTGTAATGAAAGAGATTCTCTAATTACTTCCCGTCAAAAAAAAGTACCGGCTCAGTTAACCTCGCCGGTATTTAGGAATTCGCCGCGATACGTTACTTTCTGATTCCAAGTTTTTCGATTAGCTCTCTGTACTTGGTCAGGTCTTTTTTCTTCAGGTAATCAAGAAGTCTTCTTCTTGATCCGACCATTTTCAAAAGTCCGCGACGAGAATGGAAGTCCTTCTTGTGCACTTTAAAATGATCAGTGAGGTGGTTGATACGCTCTGTCAACAGTGCAATCTGCACCTCGGGAGAACCGGTATCACCATCGTGACGTTTGTAAGTTTCGATTAATTCTGTTTTAGTCTTCATTTATAGACTCCTTTTCATTATTTACACTTGATGTGAATAATCTGATCTCGTATTCTGACAAAATACCGCAGAATATCTGACCGCCCAGTGACCAAAGTCAACCACCGCAATTGCGCAAACGCTGCCTTTGTGGACTAACGCACACATTTCACTGTCACGCATTGTTGTCGATACAATCTCTTCTCGTGAAAATTGAGCTCCATGTGCGATCTTCTGAACTGCAAACTCACTGACCTCGACACTTGTAAGATTCACAAGAGCTTCTTCTATTGTGCGAACGCATCGCCTTCCGGTTTCGCCGGAAAGCTGTGAAACCGGAAGAGCATCCCCGAGAGAGAATGATCCGGAAGCAGTTCGCACAAGCGATTTCAAAATCGCTGCAGTGCCGAGCCGAGCGCCGATGTCACGAGCCAGGGACCTGATATAGGTCCCCTTAGAGCAGACGACATCAACTTCGAAGAGATTGCGCTCTGTGTCAACCGACAAAAGGCGCAGTGAATAGATGGTGATCGGCCGGATTTTCAGCTCAACCTCTTCACCCGCACGGACCCTGTCAGAGGCCCGCTTTCCCTTTATTTTTAAAGCAGAATAAACCGGTGGCAACTGGTCCTGCTTTCCTTCAAATAATTGTAAAAGATTCTCAAGACGATCAAATGCCCCTTCGGGTACCGGAACCTCAGTGATCTCAGTCTCCGGGTCATGACTCGGAGAGTCGAGCCCCAGTGCAATCACCGCCCTGTATGACTTATCGGATTCAAGCAGAAACTGCGAAATACGTGAAGCCTTTCCGGTGGTTACCACAAGAAGCCCCGATGCAAAACGGTCAAGCGTCCCGCAATGTCCCGCCTTTTTTACACCAAGTGCACGCTGTACCTTCTTCATAGTCTCAAAGGATGTCTCACCGGCGGGCTTTTCTATCAACACAACACTATCATCAAACAAACGGATCAGTATTTCCTTACGCCAAATTTACTATTCAGTTTCTTCATCTGAAGACATTTCCGCATTCTCATCACTGCCATCGGATTCATCATCACTCGTTTCCTCAACGGGGGATCTTTTGGGCTGCACACTGTCGATGAGAGAAACCAGCGCAACCTCTTTTTCGATCGAATCGTCAATCACAAAGACGATTTCAGGCACATGACGCAGCCCGAGACCATCGCCAACTTTTTTTCTGATATACCCGCGGGCGGATGCGAGTCCGAATGAAGCATCCTTCTTCTGCTTCTCCGATCCCAGCACAGAGATCTTTATCTCTGCGCGGGTGGAGTCCTTCGAAAGCTTAACTTCATATACAGTAGCAAAACCGATACGGGGATCTTTTATATCTTTTAACAGCGTATCCCCGACTATCCGCTTTATCTGTTCTTCAATCTTGTTTTTTCTGAAACCGGGCATATCAATCCAGCTTCTTCGCAACTTCAACGAGCTTGTAGCACTCGATCAAATCGCCCTCTTTGAGGTCATTGTATCCTTCAATACCGATACCGCACTCCTGGCCCATCTCGACTTCCTTCGCGTCATCCTTGAAGCGTTTGAGAGACTTGAGCACCCCGTCAAACACTATCACCCCGTCACGCAGCAGACGGATCTTGCCGGTGCGCACGATCTTGCCTGAAACAGCCACGCAGCCCGCAATGGTTCCGACCTTTGATATCTTGAAAATCTGGCGGACTTCGGCATTTCCGAGAACCTCTTCATGCACATCGGGAGCCAGCATTCCCTCCATCGCAGCCTTAATATCATTCGTTACTTCGAAGATGATATTGTAGGTTTTGATCGAGACTTTTTCCTGATCGGCCAGATCGGAAATCTTCGGTGTAGGCCGTACATGATAACCGATCACCAGCGCGTTCGATGCCGATGCCAGCATGATATCCGACTCGTTTATCCCCCCGGCTGCCGCATGAATCACTTTTACGCGCACTTCTGCAGTCGAAAGTTTTTCGAGAGCATCCTTAAGAGCCTGAACCGATCCGTCAACATCCGCCTTGATGATGATGCATACATCCTGAACGGCACCGACTTTGATAAGCTCATTAAGATCTTCGAGAGTGACTTTTTTGACCTTCTTGGCCGACTCGATACGGCGAAGCTCCTGGCGCTTCTGAGAAATCTGTTTCGCATACTTATCAGAGGCAACCTGCTGAAAGGGATCTCCGGCGGAAGGAATACCCTCGATACCGAGAACCTCAACGGGCATGGATGGAGTTGCCGTGGTGACTGGTTTACCGGTATCGTCAAACATGGCCCTGACGCGCCCGGAATAGATACCGACGATAAACGAATCCCCGATCGAAAGAGACCCCTTCTGTACGAGCAACGTCGCGACAACACCGCGGCCCGGATCAAGCTTCGCCTCAAGAACGGTACCCACAGCTTTCATCGCAGGATTCGCTTTAAGCTCCAAGATTTCAGCCTGCATGAAGATGAGATCCAGAAGTCCGTCTATATTGATTTGGCTTTTCGCGCTGATCTCGGCAAAAAGGGTCTGACCACCCCACTCTTCAGGAACAAGATCATAACCTGCCAAGGCCTGTTTCACCTTCATGATATTGGCTTCAGGAAGGTCGATTTTGTTTATTGCGACGATTATGGGAACTTTTGCCTCTTTCGCGTGGTTGATAGCTTCAATTGTCTGCGGCATGACGCCGTCGTTCGCGGCAACGACGAGCACTACGATATCGGTAACGCTCGCACCGCGCGCACGCATGGTTGTAAACGCGGCATGACCCGGAGTATCAAGGAAGGTCACCAGCTGATCCTTAACTTTGACCGTATACGCACCGATGTGCTGGGTAATTCCGCCATGCTCGCCTTCGGCTACATGTGTCTTGCGGATCGCGTCGAGCAGTTTTGTCTTACCATGGTCAACATGTCCCATTACCGTTACGATGGGAGGACGGGTCACCCTGTCGGATTCATTATCAAGATTCTCTTCTTTTATGACTGTTTCATCGTAAAGACTGACGACTTTTACGCTTGTACCGTACTCTGAACAGAGGATTTCAGCAGTCTCCGCATCAAGAACCTGATTAATTGTCGCCATTACTCCGAGTTTCAGAAGTTTTACGATGACTTCACTGGCCTTGACATTGAGCTTCTTTGAAAGCTCTCCGACAGCGATATTCTCAGTAATTTCAATATGATCGGGAGTAACCGCCTCGCGGGGTTTCTGTTCCTGAAACGGGCGTTTTTTTCTATTGTTGTACTGTGTTTTGCTGACAACGCCATCTTTATCGATTCGCTCGACCTTCTTGGTCTTCCAATTCTCTTTCTCTTTATCCTTCTCTTTGTTGCGCTTACTCTTGCCCGCAACATGTTTGTCATCGGTAAAAGAAGGCGGCTCCTCAGCAGTGACTCGGGGCTTGTTCTGGCCGAAAAGCGAACGTCCCCCCTGTTGGGCAAACGGACGGTTTCCCCCCTGCCCCTGCGGTGGGCGCTGTCCATATGGGCGGTTCCCCCCCTGCCCCTGAGGACGCGGCGTGTACGGACGATCTCCCTGGCCCTGCGGACGCGGTGTGTATGGTCGGTCTCCCTGCGGACGCGGAGTATACGGACGATCTCCCTGGCCTTGCGGACGCGGAGTATACGGACGATCCCCTTGTCCCTGCGGACGCGGGGTGTAGGGACGGTCTCCCTGTGGACGCGGTGTATACGGACGATCGCCCTGGCCCTGCGGACGCGGCGTGTATGGTCGGTCTCCCTGCGGACGCGGAGTATACGGACGATCCCCCTGACCCTGCGGACGCGGAGCCCTGTTTCCATCACGGTAGTCGCGATTGTCGGTGCGCGCAACTCTCGGAGCTGGCTCGCCGCTCTCTCTGGCCGGCCGTGGCTCATGCTGACGAGATGCGGGAGCGTTCTCAGCCTGGACAGGCTGCGCAGTCGATGGGGCGGCCTGCGGAGGTTGTGCGGGCTCTGCGACTTCAGCAGGCGGAGCAGGAGTAGCACCGGTATGTTTTTCAATTTCAGATTTTATATGCTCGGCAACATTTGAGGTAACTTTTCTTTTCAGCTTGATCTTGTGACTGCCGGCAGCCTTGCTGCTCTGTTCTTCTGCTTTACGCTTATTGTCTCTTTGAATAGACTCGATTCTTTTTTGAACCAGAAAAGCATCATTATCTGAGATGGCTGATGATTCATCACTATACTTTATCTCAAGTTCTTTGCAAATGCTGAACAGATCGTCGACAGCTACCCTGTTTTTTTGTGCAATATCATTAATTTTCATGAAAATCCTTACTATTTCGTCTGCGGCCTACTTTTTTGGCCGCTCACTTACGCACTCTTACTCTTCATCATCAAGGTCAATGCTTTCTTCAAGTATTTCAAATATTTTTCTGGCCGTCTTTTCTCCTATTCCATCGAGCTGCATTACATCGTCAATCGTACTCTCAACAAGATCCTCGACAGAGAGGATTCCACCCTTTTCAAGAAGCTCAATAATTCTCGGCTCGAGAGGAAGCTCTGTGAGAGGTGTCTCCTCTGAATCAGAGAAGAGCTGATTTACAACAAGCTGTGAGTCGTCTGAGGCAAGCATCTCTTTGTACTGTTCTTCAGTCTTAATGCGAATTTCACACTCGCATAGACGGGAAGCAAGACGCACATTATGCCACGATTTACCAACTGCGAGGTTGAACTGATCCTGATCGACAACGGCAATTACGCCGCCATCCCGGATCTCTACCACCTCACGTATCTTTGCGGGCGTCAACGCATTTTCAACGAGCATTTTCCTTTCAGGCGAATACTGAATGATGTCTACTTTTTCGCCCTCCACTTCACGGACAATTGACTGTATGCGGCTTCCCTTCATACCGACACAGGCGCCGACCGCATCAATATCACGGTCGGTGCTCGTTACCGCGATCTTTGTCCTAAGCCCCGGCTCACGTACAATCTTTTTAATAAGAACTATACCATCGTATATCTCAGGGATCTCCATCTCAAAAAGACGCTCGACGAATTCAGGACGGGTACGGGTAAGAATGATATTCGGACCCTTGTTCTTGTTCTCGACCTTCCACACAAGAGCCTTTATTCGATCACCCGTCTTATAATGCTCAAGGGGGGACTGCTCGCGGCGGGGGAGTATTCCCTCGACGCCGCCATGACCAATATCGACAAATATCGTGTCATTGGAGCGGCGCTGCATGTAACCGTTAATCAGTTCACCCTCTTTTGTCTTGAACTCATTGAAAATAATATTTTTTTCAGCTTCTTTGACCTTCTGTATAATAACCTGTTTTGCCGTCTGGGTCGCTATCCTTCCGAAAAGCTTCAGGGGATCCTGATGAATTTCTATCATGTCACCGACAGCGATGTCCGATTTGAATTTGACCGCTTCATCAAAGGAGACCTCTTCACCGAGGTCACGTGGTTTTTTTACAACCAGTTTCAGCGAGGCGATCTGAATGGTATTCTGATCACGATTGAAGACCACCCGCATGTTGTCAGTTGATAAAAACTGTTTCTTGTAAGCCGACATCATCGCGGTCTCTACAATTGCCTCCAATTCATCGCGGGTTATTCCCTTTTCAGTTGCGATTTGGTGGAGTGCCTCAAAAAAATTCACGTTCATAAAAAAGATCCCCTGTGTTAATAATCAAGGTTTGCTGATTTGACAGATTCAAAAGTGACGGTCTTCTTTTTGCCCTCTTCGGACACCACGAATGTTACTGTATCAACAGACTCAAGCGTGCCTTTAACAGCGCCGCCATCAAGAAGAACTATCTTAACCGGAGCCCCGGTAAATCTGACGTAATCGGCATAATTTCTGATTTTTCTTTTCAGCCCGGGCGAAGAGACTTCGAGGATATAGCTTTCAATTTGAAGCGTACTGTCAATCAGCGAAGCGAGCTCTCTGGTGTATCGAGAACAGTCATCATGGGAGACTAGCGAGCCATTGTCGATTCTTACGTCAATTTTGTGCGAATTCTTACGAAACTGCACAACAATCTCGTAAATCTCAAAACCGCAATTTTTTGCGGCCGTTTGCGCACAAGCTATTACTTCTTCTTTTCTGAATTGCACCCTTTTTGCCTGCCGTTTGACTGCCGAAGCACCTTTCAGCGCTGCGCTCGGATCCCCAATAAGCTCCGGTGGAATTGCATCCCTCATGTAGCGCAACATTGCGGGATTCCAGAAATACTGGATGATTTATTGAGTCACCATATAATAATTGAGGGATGACTTTCGCCACCCCTCTTCGAATTGCCGCCAAACACGAACATCTATTACATATCGCGAATATTTGGCAAGACTTTTTTGTAACCGTGGTTTATTTACTCCCTGTCGGCGGGATGCCGGATACCCGCAGCGGTTATTCACATGGGCTTACGAAATACCGTATCCAATAACACCGCCGTATCCCTGGATGTTATTGCCTTTCGAACAGAAGCCAATCTCTTAAAATCAGGGATTGAGCAAAAAATATCAATTTTATCGTGGGAAAAATTCAAGCGGGATGATCCGCCGGGGATATACTCATTTTCAGCTCAAGTCATGAATACACCGCATTGAGAACGGCTTCCCCCTTCATTTTAACAAGCCGAACCGAGGGGCATCCGGGAAACACACCGGTTTTTGATTTCAGGCTTGTGTATGGGGGCATTCACCCCCCCGAAAGTTATTAACCAACCATATGGAGGAAAGCCTTGAAAACAATCAGCAAAAGAAGTCTATGTGCAGTCGTTGCCTCGTTACTGATGATCACATCTGCCCTTTTTATCACCGGATGTTCCGAGTCTGATGATGACGGAGGAAGCACACCGGCCGCTGAAGATCTCCCTTCGGATATGACCGGAGCATGGAGAATGCAGTACGCGTACAATGAAATCGAAACTGTTGCGACACTGACGCTGAACAGTGACGGAAGCTTCGATTATTCGGATCCGTCGATCACCACCTACGGCACATGGGAAATGAGCGGAGACGATTTCTCTATGCAATTTTACCTTTCTACCGGAGACGGTTCTATTTTCAGCGGAAGCGTAAACGAGGAGTGCACCTCAATTACCGGCGGCTATGTCTATTTCGACAGAACGATCGGGTCATGGTCTGCCGAAAGATGAATAATCCGCAAGAGATACGGCTATCAGCGCGGGATCGTATTGCAGATCAGCCGTATCCCCTTGCGAGAATGTATAATAGAGCTCTCCCGCACCGCCGGTCACAAAACACGGCAGAGAGCCGTAAGATTTCCGGTATGCGCTGACAAAACCGGAAATTGAAAAGACCAAGCTGTTCGATACTCCGGCGCGCATACATGAGGCTGTGTCGACGCCGGGCGGCGCAATCATTTCAAGCGAAAGGGGGGGAAGCTGCGCGGTGTTTGCCGCAAGTGAGCGCATACAGAGCTCCGCTCCGGGAAAAATAACACCTCCGCGAAAAGTGCGCTCCGTTACCAGATCGACCTTGACGGCGGTCCCCGCATCCACCAGGATGAAGTCGTTTACATCATAAGCGCCGATCACCCCCGCAGCAGCGGCAATACGGTCGTGCCCCGGCCGGACATAAGTGTAGGATATTCTAGGATCGTTCGCAGGGTCATATTTCGTGCAGCGTATTCCGGCCCCTTTGCAAAACTTTTCGATAAGATCATTTTTTGCAGGGACAACCGAAACGTACAGAATCTCTTCTGTACAAAGTGCGGCTTCACCAAGACTTTGCCGGATGACGGCCTCATTGGTTTGAGTCGGGCAGGTGAAGAGAAGATCAGCTTCACCGCGCCCCTGCCCAATGCGGGGTTTAACGCGCCAGACTTTTACAGCAGTGTTCCCGACATCAATACATATGAGCGGTGTCAAAAACCACCTCCGGTAAAGATTTCACCTCGTTTTCATTGGGTTTTTGAGAACAGCGAGTGAAAAAATTGGTTAAGCGACTTCCCATATCATTCGGCCTTAATTCATCCGGCAATTGGATAGAGACAGCACTGCACCAGCAAAATTAATAAACAATTATGTGCAGTTAATCTATGATAAACATACAATGATTCTGACAAGGTCACAAAAAACTGATCCTGAACCGCTCTCGTGAACGGGAATATTTATTTCAGGACACAATTTGTGACAAACTGTCTGATATTATGAAGAGCAGATTCTTATGTCAGCAATAATGTAATGGTCTGCCATGAGTGCATCAGATTGTCAGATTCTGATGAAGAATCCCCCCTGCCAGGCTACATACATGATCTTTTCGTCACTGTTCATCACATAAGAAAACTGAGGGCCGAGCACAAGACCGAAATGATTGATCTCCCAGTTGAGCAAAAGTCCCGTTGAAAAAACCGGATCGTAAGCGGTATCCTGTGCGGAACCAGACTTGTAGAGCATACTTGAGAAGCTCTTGTCCTTGTCCGCGATGTAGGACTGCACACAAACCCCTCCCGTCAGAGGAATATCTATCATCACCTGAGAACCGAGTCTGATGCGGTAAAAGAAACCGGCCGAATAACTCTGCATACTCGCATAGGATGTGCCATCGCAGTCTGATCCGGCAAAGTCTCCCCGGGCAAGAAGCCCCAGATCGCGGATAAAGGGAACCTTGCGTGCGCCCTCATTTGTCGCGACCTCCCATCCCGCGGTCACGGTAAGGACGGGACTCTGCGTAAGCGCGCCCATGCTTTTGGGGGAAAGAAACTGGGCGAATCCGTAGAGACATTTTAATTCGAAGGGACTGGCGCGATAGATCTGCGTATAGTCCATCCTGCTGGACTGCGAGTATCCACCGTTCTTATAGCTGACCGCGTTAAATGTGTGCGAACGGAAAATATCGAAGGGATGCAGATAGCGTTTCCCCCTCTCTTTCGTCGGCTGCGTACCGTCGAGAGTATAGTAGATCTCGGCGCCGGGTTCGGCACTGATCGTTACGGTGGTAAAATGTTTATAGTATCGCTGCGCGGGGGTGAACTGCGGCCCGAAGATCGTACCGGAATAATAATCTCTAATGACCGCAAGCTCCCGCTCGCTGAGCGTATTTATCAGATTGGATAGCGAAACACCGAGTGCGCCGTTTGCTCCGACCGGAGAGATCGATCCCGTATCGGCTATAAAAACATTTGTTACCGTGCTAATCGAATTACCGCTTACACGGTAGGAGCCGCTGATGATGACATCGTAATTACCGCTTTGTGAAGTATATGCCATCTCCCGTTCAAGAATAGTGCGCTGTACCGAAGCCGTGCGGTAAGCCGGTTTCACGGAATCACTCTTCTCGACAACATACTGGCCCGCCCCCTGAAGTGAAAGAACAAGGCTTTCAGCAAGTATCGTCGCGTAGTGGGCGTTCGCAACTGGACCCTGCTCATTGTTAAAAGTATAAACGAGTATCCGTGCACTTCCCTTTTGCGCTGAATAAAGTGGAAATGAAAACACAACAGTTAAAATAAAAATAATTAATGATAGCCGTTTCATCTGAGTACGCCTCAATGTTTTCCTGATTCTGCTTCGGATCCGCCGTCTCACAAAGCTGGTGAGGGGGGGATACCTCTGGCGCACATCGCACTTTCGCGACGTTGTCTATATTATCGACCCGGCATCAGATTTTATTGAGAGCTGTCTGTAAAACTATCGGATATCTTCTTCGGCTCTGACTTCACGGATCTCAACGACAGAGACATTCGTGAACCACAGCGGCGGCGAGAGCAGCCCTTCACGGGCATATTTCTGCGGGTTGGATAAAAGCTGCGAAAGAGGAGCCTTTAAGGCCTCGGGAACAGCCTCCGGCTCGATATCATAAAAATAAAGGGGAAGAATCGAAGAGCCGTAGGGAGAGTTCTTATCCTCCTTAATTCTTACTCCCAGAAAAAAAGTAAAACCGGTATTCTTCTGACGTTTAAAAAAATCAAGGTCGCTTTGCTCGGTAACATCGCACCAGACGGTAAGATTATCGTACCCCAGAAGCACGCGCGCGACAGGCAGTTTCACCCTGGAAAATAACTTCTGCGCCGAATATCTCTTCTGTGTGAGATCCGCGATATTCGTTTCGAGCGGTGCCGTGTCAACTACCGTCTCGCCCTGTTCACGGGCAATCGCCGCAAAATTTGCGGGCAGCGCGCCCTCTTTTTCGATTGTCCGCATCTTCAGCGCCTTGACACCGCCACGCCACTCCTGAACGGCGGCCGAAACATAGATCCTGCCCCGCTCATAAAAGAGGTGATACTCTTTCTGATTGTGATCGATGAAACGCTGGTGATACGACGCATAGTAGAGGGCCCCTTTAGTGCTCTCGGCAAGAGGCGCGTATCCCCCGCCCGCGGCGGGAACGCGCGAGCCTGCGACAACAGTAAGCTCCATTTTTCGGGAGAGAAGCTCTCTCGCCTCACGAACCAGCTTTCCGGAAGCAAGCGGCGTATTAGTATAGATCCACAGCGTACGATTCTGCGACTGGAGCTGCAGGTCGCGGGCTATAAAGCGAAGCGCCTGCGCAAGGCCCTCCTCGGTGCCCCTGCCGTAGGGTTTTATCTTCGCGAGTGCGGAGTTAAGTTTGGCGATCCCCCCGCACCATTCGTGAGAAACATACTGCTGTTTATCTGAAAAACCAACCAGGCAGATGCGGCTGCCCGGCATCGCATTGTAGAGGTGTTCGCCTGTCGCAAGTATCGCAGCTTTAATTGAAGGAAGTTCTTCCGCATTATAGTAAGAGCTGTCGATAAGAATGACAAAATCAGCGGTCGCAGCCGCCGCATGCTTCTTCTGGGGGATGTGATAATTATACAGCTCGTCAAGATCACGCTCCGCAAGCTCATAAAGGCTCTTTGCGCTGACCCGTGAACGCGAGACGACGCTCCCCTTCTGCGGCGAAAAAAGCAGGGAAGCCGCAGTGTATCCGTTTTCACCCTTATATATTGTACCGGTCAGAATGTAATCCATGTAACGGCTTTTTCCGATAGTGATCAGATCATCCGCATTTATTGTCGCCGAGGGGTCGATGCGGTAGGAGCGCATATCACGCGCGATCTGCACAGAGCTGTAGAGTTTGTCGCCGTACTTGACGCGTGCGACCAATCCCACAATCTTCGCGTAGTCTTCGCCCGCATCCGCTTCATTTTTTCCGGAAAATTCGGCCCGGTAGGGAACAACGGCGATTTCGTAGCAGAAAAGAGCGGTGGAGAAACCAATGAAAAGAACTGCCATAAGGATTCGGTATTTGCGCATGGAGGGCATATCTTACTCGAGGCCCGGCGCGTAGGGCTGAATCGAGCATCCGTCATCAAGAACCCGCTGCGAATTGAAAACCGACGGTGAAGTCGCGGAGGCGACATAGCAGGCTGCGCCGATCTTTACTCCGTCGGGGATTATCGCATTCTTGCCGATGAGAGTGATGGAATTATAAATCGCGCGGGAATAGTCGTTGTTTTTGAGATTCAGTATCTCGTCGTCACCGATGCGGGCACGGGAGCCGATGTTAAAGAGGACGTCGCTCTGATTGTAATCGGTATATTCATCAATCACACTGCGGGTGATCTTCGCGCCGCGTCCAACCGCCACGTAGGGAAGAAGAATCGAATTTCTCACGACCGCATCCTCCGCCACAACCACTCCCGGAAAAATTATAGAATCCCGGACAATTCCGTTGAGAATACAGCCTTCGGAGATGTACGAGCCGCTCACATTACCATGACGCCCGATCTGCGTGGTCTTTTCGCATTCAAAGGCGTTTTTCATAAGAGGATCACTGTAAATCATATTGAAGATTGAGCGGTCATTGATGACATACATATTATACTCGTAATAATCCAGGACGCTTCGGATGGGCCAGTAGACCGCATCAAATTCGCCGTCCTGTACCCCCATATTGATGAGACGGTTAATCAGCATCTGAAAGATATTGGGGGATCTGCGGTCCTCAACCATCGCTGTATGCGCCGCATCGAGTAGAAACTCGCGGTTTGTAAAAAATACAGTATGCTCCATCGAGGAGCTTCCGTTCATAACAATACGAAACAGCAGCGAAGGAACTCCCGAGGAGAGATATTCGCGATACAATTTCTCAAAATTGATGAAGCAGGGATTGTCCCCGCTGTAAAGTATAAAGTGTTCGGAAGTTGTTGCGGCAATCGCATCATGAAAGTCGGTTACCGTAAGATTATCTGAGGTGATAACAGAAGCGGCTATTTTGTTTTCTTTCACCAGCGGGTGGTTGGCCACATAATAGGGGAGATCGTCAACAGTCTTGCTGAATATAATAGCGGACCCCGCCTCGACATAGGCCGCGTTGCGAAGAGTAAAGTCGATAATTCTGTGACGCCCCGCAAATGGAACCATGTACTTGGAGCGCAATCCGGTCAACGAGAGGAGGTAGTCGTCATGCGACTGGGGATAGGAAACAAGCGTCGTATTGGTCATTTAGATCTCTGATTGGAACCCTAAAAATCAAGAATAAGGGATCTCCTAAAACCGGATTAGAATGTTCCCTTTGGGGATCGAAAACACTGTTTTTAGTGCCCGCCCGTAAATCACTAACAGATATCAGCGCAATAAACCCTATGCCCGGGCGAAACTGCGCCTTGAGCTATATCAACAAACAGAACGCGCAACAGCCGATCAATTATCACTGCCGGGGAAATTATCCCGGAAAAAACGGATTTTTCGCTTCTCCTGAATCTTTCTCGCTTCAGCGTGGTCAATTTTGCCGCTCTCAAGAGCCATGTCAAGCACCTTGACCGACTCCATTTTATCGTCCCTGGGATTTCGCGCGGTGTCGGACTTGATCGAATCAATATTCTTGTCGATCTGATCCTGGGTCAGCATTCTAAATGGAAGCTCGTCGTCATCATCGGCGCTTACAGCCGGAGCCGCTTTTGCAGCGACACTTTTTTGTGCCGCGGGAGATACCGCCGCTGAGCTATCTGAAGACTCTTTTTTGACTCCTGAGACTTTGGAGCGTTTGGTTTTCTGGAGCAGCGGTTTGACAGCTGCGCTTTCCTCCTTGTCGGGATACTCTTTTGCAAGATCAGCCGGGGGATTTGCAATTTTTAGTTCAAAAAGTTTTACGCGTTCACCGAGCAGCAGATTGATCTGGTGCTCAATTGAGAGATACAACGGGGTCGAGAATGACTTGTTGCTGGCAATGGTCTTTTCGATCTTGCGAAGCTCTTTTATGTCGTTATCGATTGTTTCTATTCTCTTTAGCACATGCACTACTTTCATTGTATCAATCCCCTGTTCACGTCTTGTACTGCGCAATTGGCCACATCACACCGCTGCAGCCGGCACCGCTGAGAGCAAATCCTCCCAAAATCTTCTCTAATTAATGAAGGATTAGCCCTTTTTTTTACAAGTAAAAATTTCTTTTGCGGGAATCTCAAAATTTCCCCATTTGTTATTGGCTGCGCGGCCGTTATTCCGGACCACGGATAATTCCATGCAGGATGCATGAATGGTGCTTTGCGCCGGCTGCCGATCCGGTCACAATACGACCGGTCATGCGGAAATCGTGGTAAAATCAGAGCAGAAGAAGCAGAGCACGGGGGCGGGCAGGGGGAAGTTTTCATGTCCGAATGTTCATCCTGCAGAAATTAAGAAAAAAATCAACAATTCTCTTTTATGAAACGTATTATCATAGAAACCGCTATCTCTTCAGGAGGATAAAATGAAAACACTCGGCACAAGCATTTATATAGCTCGTTCGCGCTGGTGTCGGCTGCAAAATCGCGCAAAACTCCTGAATATACCATTAACAGAGCTTCTCTCGATTCTGCTGCAAAAATCACGACAACTCTTTGGTAAAAAGGCAACCGTATTCCAGAAGGTTCAATATCAGCATGATTGTGATGAAAGCATTGCTTCGATAATGCACGTAGACTTTTATGAGGCAGATTATGAGTTTGCGACGAGCAGGAGATACCTGTTTAAGATTTCCGTGAGTTTTTTGATCAGCTTGGCCATAGATTTTTTTATTGATCACATTACAACAGAAGATTTATTAAATGATAAACACTCAAGTAACCTTCGATACGCTTATACAACTAACTATATTTTTCAGAATTTCTCAATCCCCCATTTTGAGACCTTTTCTGCCGAACTCTGGATAATCCCGTGGCCAAAGGAGCCTTAGCACCTGCAAAACTCAGTACAGCACAAGTTATTTCACTTGATTTTCTGATATATCATGCTATTATAACAGTCGGGTGATTACCTCCGGCGCATTGATTTGTCAGCCTGGCAGCGATTCTATAATCCCCCCGTACCGGCTTGGAGAGAACACATGAAATCAATGATTCATCGGGCTTTACTGCTTGCTTTGATTTTGTTGGCCGCTGCCGCTTGTCAGCAGAGGAAAAGCTATAATACAACAAATCTTGAACAGATAAATATTGATAATTCAAATAATTATTCGCTTATCTTCAAAGAGCAGATCGAAAAAGAGAGACAGGAAACGGCTTTTGACGAAGAAAATGAATTTTTTGATTGAATTCCCAGCCTCCCCCTGTGCATTGTCAATTTCTGCTCATCAGCACTAACCTGCCGGATGGCAGTCTCGTTGCCAGGTTCTTCCTTGCGTGTCGCCTACCGGATCGTTTTGCCGGCCACCGTTTGTCATGGTATATTGAATGAAAAAGACAATTTTTTTATACACTTTAATTTTTGCTGCTATTCTCTCTCTTCTCACATACTTTTCCTGTTCAAATTCGGGAAGCAAGTCCCGTGTGACCGGTTATGACGAAGATTCCCCGATAAAAAATGATAGCGACATTAAGAGCGCCTGGAATATTCAAAAAGCTTTCAGGAAAATATATGATCTTTATCATACTCGTGTTGTCTTCATCAGCACAGAGGATCGCGTCACACTGCCCGAACATCCGTTTTACGAACTTTTCGGAATCCCGAGAATTCAGAAACAAACGGGACTCGGGTCGGGTTTTATTATCTCCGGCGATGGGTTCATTTGCACTAATTTTCATGTTATTGCGCCAAGCGGTACTATTGTCGAAAAAGTAACAGTCCTGATGGAGAACGACAAATACGAAGCTGAAATTCGGGGTTTTGACGCCAAAAAGGATATTGCCATACTTAAAATTAAGCCGAAAGAAAATCTTAACGCCGTTTTTTTCGGTGATTCAGACCAGGTCGAAGTCGGGGACTGGGCAATCGCGATAGGCAACCCTTTCGGACTGGCCAAGAGCTTCACGGTCGGTGTCGTCAGCGCCACTGCCCGCAAAAATATCGATCTGGACGACAACAGCTCATTCATTCAGACTGATGCCGCGATAAATCCCGGTAATTCAGGCGGCCCGTTGATAAACATCCGAGGCGAGGTAATCGGCGTTAATCGAATGATCTTTTCAAAATCGGGCGGCTACATGGGGATCGGCTTTGCAATCCCTATAAACTCTATAAAAGAGCTCATGGAGGATCTTAAACAGATCAAATATGTCCATAAGGGGTACATTGGGGTTTCGCTTCACCCCGTTGAGGCTGAATATGCCGGCCGGCTCGGGTGGCCAAATGATTACGGCGTTATTGTCGACAATATTGTAGCCGGAGGGCCGGCAGATGCGGCTGGATTACAGCGATACGACATTATTTACGCCATTAACGGAATGAAGGTTACTGATATCAATGATATGATAGCACTTATCGAAAAAGCCGGTCCCAACAGAAAGATTTTGCTGAACATCTTCAGGGGGGGAAAGAAGTACCGGGTTGAAGTTGAGACGACAAAAAAACCGGCCGAGTAGACTGAATTTCACCTTCTCAATTGATGGATCGTAATAGAATCAAGACACCCTGATTAATTCTGCATCATTATGTGAGAAATAATTGAATTTTACACCCTCATAATTATGATTGGTTCGGAATATTTGTGTAAAAAATGTTAATATACGTCTTGCAGTGAAGAGGTCTTATGCAAAAGGGTCTACAATACTTTTTAATCGCACTCGGCGCGCTGACTTGTGTGTATCTTTTCGTTCGCTATTTGTTTCCGTTCCTGATCAAGTTGGTTGGTGCACTCCTGCACGTCGCAATTATTATTGTTATTTGCGCCGTTGCCCTGTTGGCGATTGTTTACGTCGGAAGCTGGCTTATCTCAAAATTCAATAAGTAGAACGCTCTTCTACCGGTCGTGTCATGTGCAGGACGACCGGTGAAGTCTGGGCCGGTTCACACTCGCACTGAGGGAACCCTGAAGCAGGTTGCTGTTGTTCCCTTATGGTCACCTCTATAAGTCTGCATTTCCCAGATAATAAACTGGAATGCCGATTTCGCCGGTGTTCGTGACCGTTTATTGGTGCGAATATTCATATGTTATGATCTATAATCCGGCCGAAGTAAGGATTGCAGTTAAAATTCGATTCAAAAACAGAGATTGCTCGTTATGGAAAACAAAAAGTATTTTACCCCCTTTGGAATTGCAGTGTCGGCTTTCCTTTTAGTAACCGCACTGGTATCAGGGCTCATTTTCGGATTTATAACATCCGAACTAAAAAATTTCACCGGAATCAATAATCTTAAACAGTTTCAGCTCTCTGTTCCGACTCGACTGTATGACATACACGGCGATCTAATCGCTGAGATTTTCCGGGAAAGACGTGAATTGATCGGCTATGATGAATTGCCGGATACCCTGGTACATGCGTTTGTAGCGACAGAGGACCAGGCTTTTTATGATCACTTCGGTATTAACTTTATCGCTATTGCGCGGGCAATGGTCAAAAACATCCAGGCGGGAGCCATAGTTCAGGGCGGATCCACGATAACCCAGCAGCTGGCCAAACGCCTCTTTACGGACAGCGAGAGAACCTTCTCCCGTAAGGTTCTCGAAGCCATTTTTGCCCTTCAGATCGAGAAACGTTTCTCAAAAGAAGAGATTCTCGAGATGTATTTCAACCAGATATACCTTGGACACGGCTGCTACGGTATCGCCTCCGCATCCCGCCTCTTTTTTGAAAAAGATCCTAAGGACATATCCGCAATTGAATCGTCAATACTGGCCGCACTTCCCTCTGCTCCGGGACGTTATTCACCGCTTATGAATCAGCACAATGCCTACGATAAGAACCGTGACACACTGAACCGTATGGTTTCTATGGGGTATCTTACAAAAGAAAAGGCGAACACTCTTTATCACGATTTCTGGCCGAAGTTCATTGAGTCGCTCATGACGGAATATCCGACAAAAACCGCCTACACGAAAGTTACCGATAATGCTCCCTACTATACAGACTACGTGCGCCAGATCCTTGTCAGCCGCTTTGGAAAGGATGTGGTATACGGCGAAGGACTTGACGTCTATACCGCCCTTGACCTAAGACGGCAGCGTTCCGCGCAGCGCGCCTTGCAAAACGGCGTTAAAGACCAGACCCGGCTTTCTGATATGCTCAACGCCTCATCACGGGGCGGGGTTGACCGCAGTCTCTTCGGCACATATAGTCTTTTGCGTACGCTTTTCAGTCTTCCCGGTGTTGTTATCACCGATGATATTGAGTCAAGAACCCGAAAGGCCCTCGTTGACGGGGTTCTCGATTCTACAGATCTGATCACTCTGCTTACAGATTCGCGGGTCAATCAGGAGACGATTGAGACCTTCCGGTCAAGCGCGGCGCTTACCGTTGAATCAAACCTGAAAGTTGAAGGCGCGCTTATTTCCATTGAGCCGAAGACCGGTTATATCAGCGCAATGGTCGGCGGATCAGGCTTCGGGGTTGATAATCAGTACAACCGTGCCGTTTCCGCCCGCCGTCAGCCGGGATCAGCCTTTAAGCCCTTCGTCTATGGCGCCGCTATCGAGAAGCGGGTAATTACTCCCGGAACAGTAATTGTCGACGCGCCGCTTTTAAACATCGACTCTTCAGGCGGAACATGGGCTCCCGGGAATTACGGCGGAACCTACGCCGGTGCCGTGACTGTTAGACATGCGCTCGCTCAATCCATCAACATAATCGCTGTGCGCATATACGATATGGTCGGCGCTGATGCTATTACCGACTATGCTTCACGCATGCTGAAGGTTCCCTATTCGCGAATCAGTGCCAATCCGACAATGGCCCTCGGTACCTCAGAATTTACTCCTTTTGAAATGGCTCAGGCTTATGCAGTGTATTCCAATATGGGACGCGACGTTGTTCCCGTATCGATCCGTTTTGTGCTGGACACCGACGGCAATGAGATTGCGAATTTCGAACGCGAGGCGGCTGATATCCTCGCAATTAAAGAGAAAAACGGGACAATTCAGATCATCTCTCCGCAGGTCGCGTTTGTGATGGTTTCAATGATGCGCGGAGTTGTCGATAACGGAACAGCGACCAAGGCCGTGCGCGGCGGCGGCTTCACCTACCCTGCGGCAGGAAAGACCGGCACAACCTCAAACTGGACCGACGCATGGTTTTGCGGCTATACTCCCGAGATTTCGACTGTGGTGTGGGTCGGCTATGACAAGCCCTTCCTTTCGCTCGGAAAGGGTATGGCCGGCGGAGAAATTGCCGGACCGATATGGGCTAAATACATGACCGATATTCATACCGATTTTAAGGGTATTGATTTCCCCCCGGCGCCGGAGGGGGTTGTTCTTGTCGGCGATGCGTATTATCTTGAAGGTACCAGTTCGGGTACGGGCAGCTCTGGCGGCGGCGGCGGAAGAACACATTCGATCATACAGACCTATATTAATGATTCAGGAATTAACTAGGGGAAGTTCAGCAATTATCTTTTAGCTTCCTATCACAGCATTTGCCGCGGCGGAAAGGATTTTCCGCCGAGTGATTTTAATAGCCCGGTTATAACGGGTGTATTTGATCGAATATCTCAAAGATTCCTGTGGCCGTTGATTGATCAGGGTAAGCAACTAATCACGGCAGGTCAGGCAGGGGCGGATCACTTTACGAATATCCCCCCTTAAAAAACCGGAGAAGCAATATGTATAAAGCAGGCGACAAGATAGTCTATCCGATGCACGGCGTCGGAAGAATAGCGGACATAGAAGAAAAAGAAATTCTCGGCCAAAAGACCCGTTACTATATGATCGATATTATCGACAGCGGGATGAAGGTGATGATTCCTGTCGAGAAGGCTGATGAAATCGGCATACGCAAGATCGTCTCAAAAAACGAGATTACCAAAGTGGTCGACCACATCATTCACGGCGAAACCGAACATGAGGACGACTGGAAGATCCGGTATCAGAATAATATCGAAAAGGTGAAGAGCGGTTCGATTTATCTGGTCTCTGAAGTTGCGCGTGATCTGTTCAAGCGCGGCAAGGATAAAGAACTCTCGATTATGGAACGTAAACTCTATGAAAGCGCCTACAAACTGATCATACATGAGGTCGCAATGTCGAAGGATATTGACATTGAAGAGGCCGAAAATCTTATCTCTGAGGCTCTCTCCGAAGCGTGAGGGCCTGTTTTTTATTTTTTCCCCCTTCCCCCTTTTTTTATTATTGCTAAATCCCTGTTATACTATAATCTTTCCTGAAGATGGGGTGTTTTGCGCCTCGTTTTCCTTTTTGCCTGTCATAAAGAGAGGTATGAGGTTGTCGGTTCTTTGAAAACTGAACGCAATATCCGGTACAAGGCTCTTTTGAACCGGTTATGCGTTCCATTAAGTGAAATGGACTTGATCCGGCATCACAATGGTAACGGTTCAGGTCGCATTTGCCTTGGGAACTCCGGCAAAGTTCCCGTTATTGTACCTTTTTGAATAACAGAGGTTATGTTATGATTGTAATTTTACGATTTATATTTTCCATTTTTTGCGCAATTATTCCTTTTTTTCACTTTTATCAGTACTCTGTGGTTGCGTCAATAATTGCGGCTGTAGTCGGCCTTGTGCTCTCAATCGGTTTTCTTATACTCTTTGAGTATGTTTCACACACATTTTCTATACGTGTGCTTCTTGCGGCGCTATTCGGCCTTTTTTCCGGTTACGTGCTCTCTTTCCTGATTATTATCGGTCTCGATTTCATGGTTCCAACCGGATTCGAGTGGTATCTGCTTGTCCGCGCGGCGGTCTATCATCTCGTTACTTTCTTTACGGTTTTTGTCTTCGCGATTAATCATGAGTCCATCGCCTTTTTCGATAAGATAGTGCCGCCGGACACGGATAACTGTGAGGGGATGGTTTCTTACAAGATCCTTGATACCAGTGTTATTATCGACGGCCGCATCGCGGACATCTGCGATACAGGCTTTATAGAAGGAATTCTCGTTATTCCGACTTTTGTTTTGAACGAACTGCAGATGATTGCCGACTCGGCGGATTCGATCAAACGAAATAGAGGGCGCAGAGGACTCGATATCCTCAACAAAATGCAGAAGGATCACTCGATCAAGGTCAAGATTTCGGACATGGATTTCGCCGACATAAACGAGGTTGATGCGAAGCTCGTCAAACTTGCGAAGGTGATGAAGGCTCGTGTGGTAACAAACGACTTTAACCTTAACAAAGTTGCCGAATTTCACGGCGTGTCGGTGCTGAACATAAACCAGCTTTCCAATGCGCTTAAACCGGTTGTTCTGCCCGGCGAAGAGATGCGCGTATCGCTGATTAAAGAGGGGAAAGATCCGAATCAGGCGATCGGCTACCTTGACGACGGAACTATGATCGTCGTCGAAAATGGCCGCAAACGCCTTCATGACGAAGTCGACGTGACGGTCACCTCCGTACTGCAGACTACGGCAGGCCGCATGATCTTTGCGCGGCTCAAGGCTGATGATTAGCGTCTGTTCAATCTTTGCTTCCCCCCGCACAATGGAGAAAAGCTTTTCGTCCTTGTTGCACGATTCGTTTCTCAAAACTATTGAGGGCAATGTGCAGCGGTTTTATCCTTCTGTGATGAATATTTCACCCTGCACCGGCTGTAACGGGTGCAGGGAAAGCGGCGGGTGCGTGATTGACGACGGCATGCAGCTCGTGTATCCCCCCCTGAAAAATGCGGAATTGATCACCATATCGTACCCGATCTATTTTACCGGCCTTCCCTCGCCGCTGAAATCGCTTGTTGACCGCTGCCACGCACTTTGGAAAAGGAACGCATCGTTACCGGCAGCGTTTCGTACGCGGCGCGCGATCCTGTTCGCCTGCGGCGGAAGCGCTTACCCCGGCATGTTCCGCCCCTCACTGACGGTACTCAAGCACTTTCTCGGCACACTTTCGGTGAACATAGATTTTGAACAATCTCTGTTCTACTGCAATACCGACTCTGACCCGAAAAAAATCACTGTTTTTCCCGATTTGACCGATACTATAGACGGACACTACTAATTACGGAAGTGCCGTTGCCAGTTCGGGAGAATCAATTTTTTACCGCAGCTGCCGGCTCTTTCATTGTGATGCGGGTTCAATTATGAAACTTTTCCTCTATATGTTTTTTTCAGCACTATTAAGTTCGGCGATTTTTGTCACTGCGGGTTATCTCACCACGACGACCTGCCGCTATCATTCGTACAACTCACTCAGAACTGCTGTCGACGAGCGGGCGCAGTTCGAGAAGGGAGAGCTTACCCGTTCACTGGAAGCTATCTATAATATTGCCATTCTCTCGGTACCGGAGACGATGCAGCACAACCTGCAGTCCTACTTCGACGCCAGCAGTTCCCGTTTTGAAAAAATTTTTATAGTCACCCGCGATGGATCCCTGCTCAGCCATTCGGATATAACAGAGAAGATACGTCTTCGCAATAATATCAACAGCAACAACATCTATTACAATCGGGACCTTTTGCTTCACACTCTTATCAGCCCGACCGATGCAATGCGCATCACCGATTACAGGATTGTTGATGCGGCACTTCCTTTCGATGAAGTCCAATTAGCATCTATCGAAACAAATATCTATAAGGCAATTCGCGCGGACGCCTTTCTCGCACAGCGAAAGGTTGTTCTGCAAAACGGTGTGGAAGCAGCGATCAATATCATTGCGAGTAAACGATCCCTACACGGTCTGATAGTACAGGGCTTTCAGGATCTCGAGCGGCAGCTCATGTACGTCTATCTCATTTTTTCGCTCTCGGGGATTCTGACCTGGGTTCTCTTGACGATGTTCCTGAGCCGTATTGGCCGTCCGGCGGTACCGGCCCCCCTCACGACCAGAGCCTATCTCCCTCAGGAACTAATCTACGAGAACAGAGAGGTGCGACAGCTGCCGCATCCCGAGGAAAGTGCGCAGCTGAAAATTTCAACACCCAAGATTGAAAGCGCAGGTGACTCCGACTCTACTAAAGATAATTTTCCCGCCAAAAAGGCGGAGCCGGCTGAAGAAGAACAGCCGAAGATCAGTCGTGCGAAAAATCAGTCCGAGCCGCCGAAGCCCACAATACCTGCATCTATGGACACCCCGGCAACTGATATCACCGACGACCTGATGGACGGGGGGGAAAACGACCCCTTCATTTACGAAGAGAGTGAGCCTGCCGTGACCCACTCTGTTAAAAGCCGCGGCGGGTCTATTGAAATTATCGAACACAATCCCTCTCACGCGCGGATCGTGATTCAGGACGCGATTCCGATCAGAAAGAGCAGTTGGGGTAAGTGATGCCTTCGACAACGATAAATACGACGACCGAAGATCAGGCTGCGGTGTTTCATATTCAGGGTATCCTTGACCATGAATCCGCAGTTTCACTTGAAACTTCTATTGAGAATACCCTGTCGTCAGGCAAAAAACGCATAATCCTGAATTGTGAAAAACTGTCATTTATTTCCTCAAAGGGAATCGGCGCACTTCTCTACATGAGCAAGATTGCGCGCCAGAAGGGCGGAGCGCTTATCCTGTGCTCGCTCAATGAGGAGAGTGCGGCTCTTTTTTCGCTGCTGAAACTCGGCCGCTACATACAGACTGCACCCGATTTTAACCAGGCTCTGCGGACACAATTCATCCCAAACCGCGGCGAATCGGGACAAAACATGACTATCGAGGAGGCTGATGACGAAGAGATTCTGGTTAGAAGCGGACAAAGTACAGAAAGGATAAAGATCTTTGAGACACCGATCATCGCTGAATGCGCCGAGTGCGCAACACTGGTGCGAATTCAAAAAGAGGGAGACTACATCTGTCCTGCGTGCCGCACCGAATTTCAGGTCAAGGCCAACGGCACAGTGGTCTTTTAGCTTTGTCCGGCCGAGGCAGTAAGACAGAACCACTCCATCTTAATTTTTTTTGTATTACTATTGTATTCTGGTGTTGCACGCCGGGCAGCGTACATGTTCACCTTTATGATAAGTTCTTTCAAGGGGTGCAGTGCAGGCGGGGCATTTGTCTATATACAGCTCCCGTGAACTGCTCTGATCTGTTACGAACTCGCCGCTTGTTTTATCAAAAAAGCCGCTGACCTTATTCTTCGCCAAGGCCTTCAACAGAAGCCGTCGAACCACACTATCACGCATTCCAATTTTTTCCGCCAGTGATTCGACGGTAATACGACCATTCGCCAGAAGAGCCGTAACAATAAGTTCAATTTTCTCTTCTTCGCGGGAGCGGGAAAACCCGGCAAATAGGAAAGCGGCCCCGGGAATGATCGCTCCCAGCGACAGAAATGACAATCCAATGCCGGCTGAGAGCTCCTGAGCGTTGGTGTAGGTAAGACACATCGCAATACCAAGAAACAGAACCATAATTCCGGGAACAGAGAAAATATAGCCGGCTACTCTGAATGCTACCCCTTGTTTTGATGAGCGCATCAATTTCCTCCGGGAAGTATGTTATGCAATCCTCTGCCTAACGACTCTACAAAAATAACACACTATTTATCAACAGATTTTTCCCGGGAATGCCCCCCCGGAATAATTGAATATACGCCTGATTTGTAATTGCATTTTAACGTCGATTTACATCTTTGTCGACTCAATGAAACTATCTCCTCTGCACGTGATTATCCTCAGTTTTGTGATTCTCATTTTTTTAGGGAGTCTCCTTATTTTTTTTGGAGGAACTCCCATCAGTGCGCTCGATGCTGTTTTCACGGCTACTTCCGCGGTTTGTGTGACGGGCCTTTCTGTTGTCGATACCGCAAAACTTACGCCGTACCAGCAGAGTGTTATACTTGTTCTCATACAGCTCGGCGGTCTGGGCTTCATGACTTTTTCAATCGGTTTCTTTTCACTCCTTACAGAGAAAATCACCACCCGATGGCAATTTGCATTCAAGGGAATATTCGGCGAAACTTCACGCATCCCGATCAGGCAGGTAGTAAAAAAAGCGCTGCTATTCACTGTTATAATCGAAGCTGTCTCCGCAATGCTGCTATTCTTCTGCTTCCTGGGGCATCATACACCGGGAAGAGCCCTCTACTACGCGCTATATCACGCGATCTCGGCCTTCTGCAACGCGGGGTTTTCGACCTACTCGGACTCATTCATCGGATACGCGACTGATCCCGCAGTTCTTCTGATCATTTCGTTAACAATCATTCTCGGTGGAATCGGTTTTATAGTACTGTCTGAATTCACATCAAGGGAGTTCGCCCAAAATCGCTACCGGCTCTCCCGGCTCTCCCTGCACACGAAGTGCGTATTGTCAGCGACGTTGGTACTGCTCATCGGCGGCACTTTTTTGATTGCGTGGGGGCTTTGGGATAACACACTCGGACATCTTTCATGGCCCGACAGGATAATAAACGCATTCTTCATGTCAGTCAACTGCCGAACCGCCGGCTTCACCTCAATAGCATCGGAGAAAATCGGTGAGGGAACCCTCTTCATCATGTCAGTACTGATGTTCATCGGCGGTTCGCCCGGTTCTATCGCGGGGGGGATAAAAACAACAACCGCATGGGCTCTCGTCGCTCTCATCTGGAGTACAATGAAAAAAATGCGGCAAACGGTGATCTTTAAACGCGCACTCAACAAAGAGGTAATTGAACGATCTGCAGTATTAACCATTCTATCAATTTTGGTTGTAATTATTTTTACAATTATTATGCACCGGTACGGAACAAAAAATTATGAGTCTTTCACCCGCAACTTCTTTGAAACTGTCTCCGCATTCGGGACGGTCGGGCTGTCATGCGGCATAAGTGCAGTTCTCACCGAAAGCGGAAAAATCGCACTCTCGCTGATGATGCTTATCGGCCGCCTCGGTCCGTTGACGCTTTTGACGGCGTTGACAATAGGAGAACGCGAAAAGCGTCTGCTGTACCCTGATGATTTTATCATGATCGGCTAGTTATAACAGGAGATCTCCAAATGAAAAAACGTGTTGCAGTCATCGGTCTGGGGTACTTCGGCGCTCACACTGCATCGCGCCTCTACGGGGCAGGCCACGATGTTCTCGGTATCGATGCGAATATCAGTATTGTGGAGCGTCATAAAGACTCCATCGGATATACCGTCTGCGCAAATGCGCAGAATAAAGAGGATCTCGAATCACTCTCTATACGTGAGTATGATGCGGTCGTCGTAGGTGTCGGACAGGATATCACCGCAAGTATACTTGTGGCTCTGCACCTGAAAGAGCTGGGCGTAGAAAATATAATCGTTCGTGCGATATCCGACGATCACGCCAAAGTGCTCGAAAAACTCGGGATCAGGAATATTGTCTACCCCGAGAAGGAAATGGCCGAACGTATCGCCAGCATGATCGGAATGCGAAACGCCCTGGATTATCTTCCTCTTACAGATGATTACGGTATCGTCGAGGTCAAGCCTCCGCGATCTTTCCTCGGATCGACTCTTGCCGAATTGAAGATTACGAGCCGGTTCGCCTGCCAGGTTCTGGGCATCAAATACGGCTCGCTGACAGAAACAAAAGACGACGACAAAATAAAGATGGCGCCTTCAGCAGCGGATATTGTTCCGGAGGGGGCGACACTAATAGTGCTGGGAAAGACGGGGGATATAGATCGGCTGCAGAGAGAATCTTAGAGGAAATTAAATCTCGATTTCCGCCCCTTCGATGGCGAGCTCAACCTGCATATCTATTTTCTTCTTCGCAAGATTCATCAGGATGTAGCTGCGCGCATTTGCGAGCTCAGCGTCAAGCTTTGCGTCGTCGTAATCGGGATCATGGTGATAGAGCAGAAGTTTTTTTACACCGAATTTTGCCGCGATATCGATTGCTATTGATGCGGAGGAGTGTCCCCAGTCGATTTTGTTTATCGATTCGTTAAAGGTGTACTGCGCATCAAAGACAACCACATCGGCATTTTCAAAGAATTTCCGGTACGAGTCGATAAAATCAAATTCATCAATATTGAACTCGCAATCGGCGGTAAAGCAGAACACTCTGCCGTTCTCTTCGAACCGGTAACCATATGATCCGCCGGGATGGCGCATCCGCTTGTTCGTAACCTTGAGACCGTTTAAAAAGAAAGTTCCCTCCTTGGTAATCTCAACGAATTCCTTTTCAGCGGACATATAATCAAGCTCGATTGGAAAATGCGTGGCCTTATGCTGATACACCAGCCGCTCACGCAGGTCAGGATATGGAGAATAGAAAGTAAATTTATTTCCTTCAACGTACATAGGAACAAAAAAGGGAATTCCCTGTATATGATCCCAGTGAGTATGCGTTATAAAGACGCTTGCACGACCTTTCCCCTTGCCGAATTCCGTTTTCATGAGCTGATTGCCCAGATTTTTCAGCCCGGTACCGCAATCGATGATAATGGTGTCGCCGTTTTCCGGAGCGATCTGCAGACAAGTCGAATTGCCGCCATACGTTCCCTTCAAAGTCAGGGGAAGCCCGTCGATGAAACGACGGATACTCTCGTCGTCGTTGATGTCAGCCGGAGTAGCGCTTTTGAGAACATCAAATATCTTGCCTTCAATTGTCTTATTGGTCAATGGTGTTGGCAGAGACCCCCTAACACCCCAAAATTTCACTCTCATATAGTAACCCGACAACTCAAATTATCGAAGCAGGACTCAACGGAAATGCCGGAATACAGCAGACAAAAGATCTCAAACACTCGGCAAAGAAAACATCTTCCGGAAATCAGCCATTGCCCCAACAGCTCCGGAAACAGTCTAATCTAACGATTACTGGTCTAATAAGCATACTTAGTATAAAAACTCAACCATTTTGTGATTATTGAACAGTTCAAAGGACGAAAAAGTGCTCCAAAGCGACTTCGCGGCTGCTTGAATATCAAAGTTAATATCCGGTAAGCCTTTTTGCATTAATTTCGCCCGCAAGGTCATTTTATTAAGTTCTTTCTTGACACAACAGCCCTTGATAATTTCCTTAATCAAAATATTTCGGGTAACCCCGATACTCATCTTTTCTGAAATAGACCGGCATGAAGTGATCGAGATTATTTCTCTGACATATGCACAACGATCATTTCTAAACAGCTGCACAGAAAAAAAATGACATCTGCGGGTGTGCCCTTCGCGGAGTACACGTATGAAGATTGCGTCGCGTATGCAGAAGATTAAGCCGTCTCCTACCCTCGCTATTACCGCCATGGCGAACGCCCTTAAAGCAGAAGGGAAAGACATCATCGGTTTTGGAACAGGCGAACCCGACTTTGACACCCCGGAAAACATTAAGTTAGCGGCCTGCCGTGCCATTGATTCGGGAATAACAAAGTACACGCCCGTCGGAGGTTTTCCCGCATTAAAAAAAGCGGTCATCGATAAGTTTAAACGTGACAATAATCTCACTTATTCTCCCGCCGAAGTCACAGTAAGCGCGGGGGGGAAGCACACCTTCTATAACGTTATCCACGTTCTGATTGACGAGGGCGATGAGGTTATCATCCCCGCGCCGTACTGGGTATCCTATCCTGATATCGTTTTACTCGCGGGCGGCGTTCCCGTCATAATCTCAACTGAAGACACAAGCGGCTTCAAGATCACACCGGCACAACTCGAAGCCAGCATCACCCCGAAGACCCGTGCAGTGATCATAAATTCGCCCTCAAATCCCACCGGAGCGGTGTACAGCGAGTCTGAATTGCGTGCACTTGGCGAGGTTTTGAAAAAACACCCGGACGTCATCATCCTTACAGATGATATATACGAGGCCATCATCTATGATGGAAAGAAATTCACCAATATAGCGACACTCTTTCCCGAAATGAAGGAGCAGATTGTTGTGCTGAACGGTGTCTCTAAAACATACTCGATGACCGGATGGCGTATCGGCTACATGGCCGCAAGTAAACAGATCATTCAGGCGGCCGAGATTCTGCAGAGCCAGTCCATTTCAAACCCGACATCGATTGCGCAGATGGCGGCTATTGAGGCCTTGACCGGCGTCCAGGATTTTCTGCAGACGATGGTTAGAATTTTTGACCGTCGCCGCAAACAGATTACCGCCGGCCTCAACGAGGTACCCGGATTTTCAATGCAGTCTCCCGATGGTGCGTTTTACGCTTTTCCGAATATTATGAAAGTGCGTGATCTGCCGGGATACAAATCAATAGTCAGCGATTCGGGCTCGCTGTCGACTGATGTGACTGCTTATCTTCTGAAAGAGGCCGAAGTTGCGGTGGTCCCCGGTATTGCTTTCGGCGGGGATAACTATATCAGGCTTTCATTCGCCACCTCTGATGAGAATATTCAGAAAGGCATCGAACGTATTGTCCGTGCGCTAAAAAAACTGGCTTGAAATTCTGCCGCGCAGCAGCAGTCTGTCTTAGTTACGGGCAAATGCACATCGGTCATTTGCCCGTAAATTTGGGGGAATCTGCAGAAACAGATACAGGATCTCCTATCGTTTCATCAAATGATTATCGATAGCCAAAAGGAGTAACCCATGGCTGAAACACGTGAGCTTATCGAAGACGAAAACAGAATCGGTACCGTCGTAGCCGAAGACATACATTTCAAGGGAAGACTGGTCTTCAAAGATTCGCTTAAAATCAAGGGCCGCTTCGAGGGGCAGATAGACTCGACCGGGCACCTGATCATCGGCCAGGAAGCCCGCATCAGCGCAAGCATCAACGCCGAGACCATTTCAGTGGATGGAACGGTGAACGGACGTCTTAAAGCAGGCAAGTATATCGAATTGCACAAACGCAGCAACACTTCGGGTGACATTATCGCACCGCAGCTGGTTATTGAGAAGGGAGCCCTTTTCAACGGCACCTGCGTTATGGCTCATGACGAAAAGAAAAAGAATCACACTGCTGAAGAGATTGAAGAGTGATCCCGGATCACTTGCGGCTGATTACGAAATAATCGGACCTTTTACCCAATGAAAGAATGAAAAACGAAGTTATATTTTCACCAGAGTGTACCGAATACATCTCAATACACTCGCAAGTTTGCAAATATTCAGACAGCAGAAAGCCCGGTTGATTCCGGGCTTTTTTTTCCCCCGTTCGAAAAACTCAGAAGAGGGACTTTAATTTCTCGAGGATCTTGACAGGATCGGCGGGAACGAGGCGTGTACCGGCAAGAACATCCATAAATCCCGATTCATTCGAAAAACGCGGAACGATATGCAGATGCAGATGGGAAATGCTGGCACCGCTCGCGTTACCGATATTATATCCCATGTTATAACCGTCGGGAGAAAAGGCGGATTCGATGCAGGCAACCGCTTTTTTTACAAGCTCGTGCTGGGCAAGAACCTCTTCGCCGGTAAGATCTGTCAGCTTCTCGATATGACGCAGCGGAAAGACAAGTATATGTCCCGGATTATAAGGATATAGATTAACCGAAGCGGCGACAAGCTCGTTGCGTCCGATCTCCAGACCGTTGACATCGCTCTCGCCGGCAGCCATCGCGCACATTATGCATCCGGTTTTATCTTTGTTCTTAATGTAGCTGTACTTCTCGGGATTAAAGAGATAACGCATACAAATTAAACCAAAACGGCAATGAAGTAAAGAACCGCCCGCAGAAGAGCGTTCGCGAATATACCCGCCACGAGATCATCAGCCAGGATTCCGATGCCGCCGCCGATTTTCTCTACCTTTTTGATCGGCCACGGCTTCAGTATGTCAAACAATCTGAAAAACACAAATGCGAGAAGCGCACTGGTATATGAAAAAGGAATGAAACCGACAGTCACCATATACCCGAGAATCTCGTCAAGAACCACCCTGCCGGGATCCTCCTCTTTGAAATGTCTGGCTCCCTCCCCGCAGAGATATGCCGCCGGAGCCAGCAGCACCAGAAGAAGGATCAGGTTGATCCACATCACCCGTTCGCCGAAAATTTTGTAGAGCACTATATAAATTATAAGAGCTACAAGCGTTCCGGCTGTGCCGGGAGCGACCGGTGAGTATCCTGAATAAAAACCGGTAAAAATGGCTCGATAGATCTGCCTGATCATTGTTTTTTTCCATAGGGGGGAAAGAGTACACTTCCGTTCGAGACAAGATATCTGACGCCGGATAGTGCGGTAAATATTGTTACAGCCAGCATAAGCCAGTAGGGCAACGCCAGCAGAATACCCTCTTTTGTCCCGATGCGGGTAAGCGAGCACGCAAGGAGGAATTTATTTGCGAATCCCCCCGTAACGCTGATTGTCTGCGCAGCACCGCCGGAGAGTACCACCTCTGACGGAAGAGTACCCCCGCGGAAAAGTGTCGGCGGCTGGATGATAAAAACAATACTGACTATAATTATTGTCACCATCTGAAACGCGGTCTTGGTCTTGGCCATAAACGTCGTGCGTATCGAACTTCCCTTTCGCATGGCCGCTGATCTGATCAGTGTGACCAGCACGTCGCGGGCAACCACAATCACCACCATCCACACGGGAATAAGTGAATCAATATAGAGAAAACCGCACATTGCGCCGATCACGAGCAGCTTGTCTGCGAGCGGGTCGAGAAACTTTCCGAACTCGGACTCCTGTTTAAGCAATCGTGCGGCAAGACCGTCGAGATAATCGGTAAATGAGGCGAAGGCGAAGACGAGAAGTGCGATTATCCGCAGAAGCTGGCTGTCAGAAAAAAGCAGCAGCAGATAGACCGGAACGAGAAAGACACGGGAGAGGGTAATCAAATTTGCGATCATAACTCACCAATTAAATCGAACTCGGCCGTATCACTTATCGTGGCCATGACTATTTTATGCAGCAGTTCACCCTGACCGGTCAAGAAGAAAATGCCGTCGATATCGGGCGCGTCATACTCGCTGCGGCCTATCCACTGGTCATCTGAACTTTTCTCTTCAACAATAACCCGAACCCTTTCGCCGATTCTCGCACCCAGCATGCCGCGCGTGATATCCTCCTGCAGCTGAGAGATCTCATTGTAACGGACAACCTTTGTCTTGGGCGCAGTATCACCGAGCGAAAACGCGGGCGTCCCCTCTTCGCGCGAGTACATGAAGAAGCCCGCCCTGTCAAGGCGCGCATCTGACACAAATTTGCATAATACTGCAAAAGCGCGCGCGTCTTCTCCCGGAAACCCGACCATGAAGGTTGAGCGAAGCGAGATGCGGGGCACGGTTGCGCGTATCTCGGCGATCAGATCCAGGTAGCGCTCAGCCGACCCGCTTCGGTTCATGGATTTCAGAATCGAGTGATCGGCATGCTGAAATGGAATATCAAGATAAGGGGCTACACATTCAAGATCGGCCATCGCCTTGAGCAGCGGCGATACTATGCGGTCGGGATGCATATACATGACACGAACCATCTGCGGCTTGAGCTCAGCTATACGATAGAGCAGACCGGCAAGTGCAGTCCCCCCGTATTCGTAGGATGCGCTGTCCTGGGCAATCAATATTAATTCTGACGCTCCGCGGCCGATTGCCGCTGCGGCGTCTGAGAGAATGTCGTCGGGTGAAAAAGAACGGCGGGGCCCTCTGATCAGGGGGATCGCACAAAACGAACAGTTGTTGGAGCACCCTTCCGCGATCTTGATATACTCATACGGCAGCTGTATAAGAGGTGTCCGAACGGCGCGGGGGGATGGTTTGATTTCAATATCAAAATTTCTGACAATTGTAGCGAGCAGATTCTCATCGACAAGTCCGTACAACAGGTCGATTTCGGGCATCTCGCTTTTCATCTGATCGAAATAGCGCTGTGAAAGGCAGCCGCACACTACAAGCCGCCTGCGAAAAGCGGGGGAACTCTGCTCGGATGTATCTTTCTCGATATCGAAGATCTCCTGGAGCGACTCGCGCTTGGCATCTTCAATGAAGCCGCAGGTATTGATAATGACGATGTCCGCACCTGCTTCGTTTTCTGCAACGACAAAACCGGCGCCGCGAAGGGCGCCGTTAATGAGTTCAGAATCGGTCTGATTTTTAAAGCATCCGAGTGATATTATGTGGAAAGAGAGATCCTGCGCGCGAAACGGCATGTTTTACCCCGAAAGAAAAATCTGTAAAATGTCGCCCGGTCTATTACAGAAATTTTCAAGGTTTCAATAAATACCAGGCAATACCGGCACACAGCAACTGAATTTCTGATGTGACGAATATGAGCGGTCCGTATTACCAGTCCTTAACAACTATATGATATACATTCGGATCAACTGGATCCTTTGTCCAGGTAATGATCTTATTGGCAACCTGGCCGTTCAAACCGAAGACGTAATCTTTTCCGTTTATTTTAGCTTTCATACCGCCGGCATTACCGACTTTGAGCTGAATATACTCATTGGCTTCCCAGCGCTCGCTGGTTCCTGCCTGAATAATTCCCCGGGCTTTCTGCTGTCCGTCAAGGTACAGCTCAAGATATGTCTTGCTCTGAAACATAGCCTCGAAGACAATTTTAAGGTTTCCCTTGTCGGTAGCCTCGACCATGCTTGAATCTTTTGTCTCGGTTACAGTCTCGCCTTCACTTCCCTCTTCGGCTGCGGCAGCCTCAACCTCACCGCCCAGCGTTACCATGATCTTGGCGCGGTTTTCGGTCAGCCCGCGAAGCGTGATATAGACTTCACGCTCAACGCCGGGAAACATCGCACGGATCGAACGGTCCATTTCAAGGGTAAGATCGGTCTTCTCGGGAAAGAGCTTAACCAGAGCGGTGTTACCGGCGATATCCTCAAGGGTAAAGATGCACTCTTTTGTGTCGACGAGAAACTGCACTGCCTCTTTTTTATATGCGAGGACAAATCCCTTATTTTTTGTAAGCTTCAGATTTCGTATGCGTTCAAAATCATCTTTTTTTTCGGACTCGGCATAATCGGTCTTTATCCGGTCAATAGCATCATCTTTTTCGGCATTGATCATAGAACCCAGATAGGTTCGCACAAGAAAGAAGCCCGCGGCCAGAAGCGCTATGAACGCGACTGCGATCACACCGGTTCGTATAATCCCTATAGCGGAACCCATTTTGATGCTGAACGCGGATTTTGTCGGGCGGGTCAGCTCTTCCAAAGGAGTGTCGGACTCTCCGATCTTATAACCGCGGTAAGCCTTGATAATCTCTTCAGGCTCGATACGCAAATATTCGGCGTAGCTTCTGATAAAACCGATTATGTAGGTCTCTCCGGGAAAACGGTCAAAATCTTCATTTTCGAGTGCTTCAATATATGATGAAGATATATTGGTATCTTCTGCGATCTGTTTAATCGTCAGATTTTTGGATTCACGTATCTGACGAAGTCTTGCGCCTATTGTTTCCAAATTTTACTCCTCAGAGATCATCGGGTTTTTTATTACCTTCGCATTTGAAGGAATTTCCATCTTAAACAGTCCTTTCGAAAAATCACCGGTTGTTGAAATATTTGAAAATGCGATAGCGACACTTTTGCCTGCGGCAGTCTCGCCCTCGGCGCGCATGATCATGTAGTTCTCTTTGGCGATCCACAACTTGATCGTCTTATAACCGCTGCGGCTCTCTTTCTGGGTAAGGCTTAACGTATAATATTCCTTTCCGTCCTCGGCGCGCTCAGGCTGATTTTTTGAGGCGAACTTATAGTGGTACTTCGCGAAGAGGCGGCGCAACCCCACATAAGTTCCGGGAGCGAAAACGGTTCCGCTGTCATCTTTGAGGTCCTGCTCGGCGACCACATTCATCGAAGGAATGTGAATCCACATTGTCTTGCCGTCTGAGACTATTCTCTGATTTTGCGGTTCGGTGAAATTGATGATCAGATAATTGGGGCGGAGAGATTTCAGAGCACCCTTCTGCACCGTTGTCGTTGTGCCTTTTTTGGAGGTGATTGTGAAATCGGCACTGTACGATTTGATCTTGGAGAACTCTTCTTTGGTGCGCCTGACCACGTCGCTGACAGTCTCAAATTCAAAACGATAACTCTCCTGAGAGAAGAGCGGCGCAGTACACAGCACGAGTAAGAGAAAAGGAAAAATTGATTTTTTGATCATTAGTAAACCCGAATTCCATTGCTTTATTTTATTAATCCGCGCATTGAACAACCGGACACGCCGGCACCGAACTAAAAGCCGATCAGTGATTTGCGAACATTCGGAGCCGACTGTACAAAGAAGAGTAACGAGACATAAGAGATCTTCTGTGAATTACCATTACATGTTCTGCATTGTCAGCTGCGTGTTCACGTGTTCGGCCGTCCTCATCTGCCGCCGAGAAACAACCATTTTGTATCATCTGACATAATTTCGCCCTAGATAAAAAAATCAATAAAAAAAGTCAAATTTTTCAGGTAACGGTTAAAAGCGCTGGACAAATACCCCGACGAAACCTACCTTCGTTAAAGTTACTTCAAACCAGAGGATCCGAAATGAGAATCAGCACAACCCAGCAGCAGACACCTTCTTTAACCGAACTCGAAGAGCTTTGCATCGAGGAAGAGATTGCGGCAATGGTTGGCGACAGTATGCTTCTTGAGTCGGATATTCTTTACTTTTCTGTCGGCACTTCAAAGATAAAAGAGTATCTCATCAAACGCGATCCTTCCTTCTCTGTTTAAAGGTTTTAACTTCGCAATATTATTCAGCAGATCGATTTTCGTTCAGACGCCCAATTCACGTTGAATGATTGTTCTTGAGGCGTTGGTCCGCCCAGGGTGTTCGTTTCCGCGTTATTGATCTCACATCATCAATTGGCTTCTCATCCCCGATCGGCAGTATTTCGTACCGCAGGGAATCATTTCAATAAAGTCACTGCGATCATCAGCTGCGCGGAAGGTGTTTGAAATCTATTTTTAACACTGAATTTTTTACAACACACATTGCATAACGGCCGTCTTTGACGGCTCCGGGATTTACCAGCTGTATTCCCCCTTCGTTAACCGAACACGGCAGATGAGTATGCCCGAAGAATACCGCCCCAGTGTTTCGCGCAACAGCCGCCGATACCAACTTCGACGTCGTCTCCTTTGCATCGTGAAGGTCTCCGTGCATGATGAGCACATCAATGGAACCGATCGTGATTCTCTCAGAAGTTTTACCGGGATATCCCGCCGCCCTGTCGCAGTTGCCGAGAACCGAAACAACCTCAACTGTACCGGGAATATCCGCAAAGGCAAGATCGTTCACCCCGTCACCGCAGAAGATGATGGAATCAAAGCGCTCGGCATCGATGATTCTCTGAAGCGTGCGGCGCGAACCGTGTATATCGGAGATCAGCAAAATCATCAGCAGAGACTACGGCAACCCTGCCTCAGCGCAAGCCTAAAAAATGCTTGCTAGGCACACCCCCCGGCTGTTTCGTGTTGCAGTAAAACACAATGTTTTTCCGGATGAACTACAAAGAAGGCCCGGGAAGACTGCCCCGCGAAATTGTCTTCCCGGTTTGACCGGTGTTTTTCGCGATTTACGAAGTTGCCCCGCTTCACGCGGTACTGTCGATGTCATTCCATTTACGCTAATTCACAGAGGTTCAAATATAATGAAACAGACAAATATCAGAAATTTCTCGATAATCGCCCACATCGATCACGGCAAATCAACGCTTGCCGACCGTTTGATAGAAAAGTGCACCGTCATCGATCTTCGGAACAAAGTCGATCAGATGCTCGACACGATGGATCTTGAAAAAGAACGCGGCATCACGATCAAGGCAAACGCGATCACCCTGCACTACAAAGCGAAGGACGGCAACGAGTATATCTTCAACCTGATCGACACTCCCGGGCACGTCGATTTTTCATATGAGGTCTCGCGCTCGCTGGCCGCCTGCGAAGGCGTGCTGCTGGTCGTCGACGCGAGTCAGGGCGTCGAGGCGCAGACGATAGCCAATCTCTATCTCGCGATGGAAAATAACCTGGAGATTCTTCCGGTAATAAACAAAATTGACATGCCCGCCGCGGACGTCGAACGCACGAAGCAGTCAATACAGAAAATACTCGGACTTGATCCTGAAGGAGCGGTGCCTGTTTCAGCAAAACAGGGGACAAACATCGATCTGCTTCTCGAGAAGATTGTTGAAGTGATCCCCCCGCCGTCGGGTGACAAGAGTGAGCCTCTTAAGGCGCTTATTTTTGACTCATATTTTGACCCCTATGTGGGCACCGTCGCGAAGATCCGTGTCTACGAAGGCAGCGTAAAAAAAGATGATGTCATCATGATGATGTCGTCACAGAAGCAGTTTACCGTCGCCGAGGTTGGTGTGTTCGGGCTCAAACTCGAGAAGCGTCCTTCTCTCTCTGCGGGCGAGGTCGGCTACATCACCGCAAATATCAAGGCCGTCGCCGACACAAAGATCGGCGACACGATCACGAGCGCCGCCAAACCGACACAGAAGCCCCTCGCAGGCTACAAAGAGCCGAAGTCGATGGTCTTCGCGGGAATCTACCCGATGTTCAGTGACGACTATGAAAATCTGCGTGACGCGCTCGGGAAGCTGCACCTCAATGACGCCTCGATTATCTACGAGCCCGACAACTCGTACGCCCTGGGCTTTGGCTTCCGCTGCGGATTTCTGGGACTGCTGCACATGGATATCGTGCAGGAGCGGCTCGAGCGCGAGTTCGATCTGGCGATCATCACCACCGCGCCGAGCGTCGAGTATCATGTGACGACCATTCAGGGGGAAAATCTCATCATTGACAACCCGGTTAAATTTCCTGACGTAGGGATGATCGACTACATCGAAGAACCCTACGTGCGCACCGGCATCATCACCCCGAAGGATTTTATCGGCAACATCATGAATCTGATCATCGAATGCCGCGGAATTCACAAAGACATGACCTACATCGACGAAAACCGCGTCGAGATCATGAGCGAGATTCCCCTCTCGGAGATTGTATTCAATTTTTACGACAAGCTCAAATCCATCTCGAAAGGCTACGCTTCGTTTGACTACGAGCTTTGCGATTACCGCAAATCGAAGATGGTGAAGACCGATATTCTCGTCAACAGCGAGCCCGTCGACGCGCTTTCGTTTATCGTTCACGAAGACAAGGCCGCTTTCCGCGGAAAAGAGATTATCGACAAGCTGAAGGATATTATTCCGAGGCATCAGTTCAAGATTCCGCTGCAGGCGGCGATCGGCGCGCGGATTATCGGGCGCGAAAATATCGCGGCGCTGCGCAAGAATGTGACGGCAAAATGTTACGGCGGTGACATTACGCGCAAACGCAAACTTCTCGAAAAGCAGAAGGCTGGAAAGAAAAGAATGAAGATGATCGGCTCGGTTGAGATTCCCCAGGAGGCCTTTCTGAGTATTCTGAAGATTGATTAGGGACATTTGAACCCGTATTGCACACACGGTCGAATCTTCTATCAGGACCGAAAAGTGATGAGAATACTTTAATGTCGACGGGATTACAACCGTGACGTTGTTGTGTTTCCTGAACCTTTATCGTGTTCGCCAAAGATCGGATCGTGCCTGCCGGCTTTTTTGCAGATCTGTTCCACTTCACTTTGCGACACAGCTGCTTTTAACGCAAGGGCTATGATCACTATGCCTGCGATGTCAATCGCGAGCCGCGCCAGTGCGAATGTCCAAGCACTTACGCCCCGTCTATTGCCATCAAATAGAGAACGGCAAAGGCCTTTGAAGCCGGGTTGATGCCAATCGCGAGAACCGTCGCTTTTTTCAATTACTATGAGTATTCATAAAAAAAAGTAATTCATAGAATAATAGTTGACCAAGTCAACCATTATTCCTAGCCAAGTCTTATGAGAGAGCTCAGGAAAAAAGTGACGATATCCGATCCAAGCCGGTCTGTTATTGAGATAGCCTGGTTTTTCGGTTCAAACAGCCAGAACGGAAAATGTTGTGAAAACATTACCATGCCTGAGTTCATCGCCCTTGAAAAAATCTGCAGCACCGCTGATTGTCCGATTCAGGAGATAGGCAAGCGTCTGGGCTTTACCAAAAGCGGTTCTACCAGAATTGTCAACCGGCTAGAAAAAAAAGGGTATGTGCAAAAGATCATCTCTTCAGAAGATGCCAGAATCTGCTGTGTGGTCATTACAAAAAAGGGCGAAGCGGTAATAAAAAAATCAGATGCGGCATACCGTGAAAAACTCGAAACGATTTTAGCAAAGGTGCCTGATAATCTTCGGGAGCATACAGTGAAAATTCTTCATCAGCTTGCCATCGCGATTAACAGATAATTTTTTACCATATAGTTGACTATGTCAACCAATGACACGAGGTTAAATCAATGAATACCCTGATAACTACCGTAAAATATTTCGCAATAATCACTGTCGAGCTGACCGTTCTGTTTCTTGGTATCAGCACCGTTGTTGCGCTTATTCTGCAATATATCCCCCAGGCAAAAATTAAAAAGTGGTTAACCCGGCGGGGGTTTGTAGGCAATATACTTGGCGCATTATTGGGCGCGTTGACTCCTTTTTGTGCCTGCTCGACCATTCCAATGACACTTGGCTTACTGAATGCCGGTGCTCCCTTCGGGGCGGTTATCTCTTTTGTGATTGCCTCACCTCTTTTGAATCCCATCATAATCACCATGATTTTTGCCCTTATGGGCTTCAAAGCCAGTTTGATCTATTTTGGTGTCACTTTTTTGGGATCGGTATTGTTAGGGTATTTCCTTGAAATTTGCGGGTTCGTCAAATATGTTAAAAAGGTAAGAATTAAAGGCGGTAGCTCTGCGAATGTAGCAGAAGAAAACCCCACTAATAACGCAGCTTTCCTGAGTAAAGTAGCGAGCGCATTCAAATCAGCGTGGGGTGATTATACTGCGGTATTATTATATCTTCTTATTGGCGTGGCAATCGGTTCCGTAATTTACGGATATATCCCTCAAAGCTTCATTGTCAAACTAGCCGGACCTGATAATATTTTCGCAATACCTGTTGCGGCAACAATAGGTGTCCCCCTGTATATCAGGGCTGAAAGTGCGATTCCCATTGGTTTAGCGTTACTGCAAAAGGGGATGAGCATCGGTGCGGTTATCGCCCTCATAATCGGCGGTGCCGGAATGGCAATACCTGAAATGACCATGCTTGCGAGCATTTTTAAAAAGCAGCTGGTTGCCGTTTTGGTAGTGGCGGTCTGGCTTACGGCGGTTATTGGCGGGTACCTGTTTAATTTTCTACTGTAAAGACGTGTCATGCTATTGCGGTTAACGAATCGATTAGAACTACAAATCACGATTTATGCCATTAAACAGGCTTATCTACTTGTGAGATTGTATTTAACAATTCGTTAACCGCTATAAATAAAAAGATAAGGAGAGCTTATAATGCAAAACAAAACTGGAAATGAATCCCCCAAAAAGGGGCTTTTAGATTTTCTATTGGGTGGTAAAAAAAAATCTTCATGCTGCGGTGCGGTCGAACTTGAAGAGATTCCGGATGAAAATGCAGAAAGCAACACCACTGCAAAAAATGAAAAGAAGACTTCGTGCTGCGGGTAATCGAAACCTTTTATCAGAGTGCAACCAGAGGGGTCTCACAAAATCAACCCTCTGGTTGTTCTTAAGGGGGCAAAGAGAACTAAAGACTTTTATCGGTTGTCTTTACGACTCTCTCCCGCCGTTACTAAAATTCGATCAATCTCTTTTTTGCCGATCGCCGCTTTAAGTGCCATGGCAATAATTACAATACCAACAATATCAATCGCGAGCCGCGCCAGAGCGAAGCGATAGCCGAGGGCCTTCATTTCGAAAAGAAGCATCGGAATCTTCGTGGTCGACCATGCGCCGATAAAAATCAGAATATTCATAAAACTCGCTCCCTTCTTCATCAGAACCGAAGCAACGGGAAACGCGCCGTAAAGGGGACCTGCCGCTGCCGACCCCAGACTGAAGGCGATAAGAACACCCTTCAATCCTGAGCCTTCACCCATATATTTCATCATCTGCTCACGCGGTACCCACACATCAAGAAGCCCGAGAAGAAGAAAGATCGGCGGCACCACCAGAAGCATTGTCGTTACCTGACTCAAAAGTGAAGCACCGACCAGAGGCGCACGATCGGGATAGACAAGAACAAAGGCGATAAGAGCAGCAAGTGCCGCGAGCGTTATGCCGTAACGTTTCAGAATTTTTATTTTTTTCATAACTGCACCACCCACGCGACGAAAAACGCCGCAATAAACGAAAAGACAAGAGCAAAGACATTTCGTAAAATCGCCGCCCGTCTGCCGAAGACCGATATCTCCATCGGTAAGGTGACAATGCCGACCATCATTAGTGAAGAGACAAAGGTAGTAATCTGCAGCCCCCCCGCACCGTTTCGCATCAGTTCACCCGCAAGGGGAAACGCGACAAAACCGGGAATTAGGGTAACAGAGCCCAGAGCCGAGGCGACAATGACGCCGACCCAGCCGGTCTTTGCGCCAAGAAGTTTTGTTATAAACTGAGAATCGAAAATGGAAAGAATAACAGCGATAAACAGAAGTACGGTGATAAACTGCGGCATGATGCCTTCGAGCGCTTTAAGTCCTTTTTTGAGCGCAAGGATTGTTTTATTCCGGTCTTTCAGTAACGAAAAACCGAAAAGAACCAGCACGGCGAAATACAAAATGAGTGTATCCATACAAACTCCAGCGCAGCGTCAGATGAGAAGAAAAAAAATACAAGTTTACAAGGTTGGCTAAACCATTGCGGCACAGACGTTATGCCGCAATGGCAGTATTTGTTATTGTTGTTACAATTTAAGGTCGACCACAAAGCGCGCGAATGATCCCGCAAGGGACATCCTTTATGCAGTATTCAGGAGTCCCCCCTTAAAACTTAATGTATTTATACGCGATATACACACCGGTCAAAATGATGATCACGCCGATCACCTTTTTGATCTTATCCGTGCCGCCCGATCTCTGATCCCATTTGAGCAGCTTTTTCACAAGTCCGCTCGAGGTACCGAAGATCACGAAAACCAGCGAATGACCCAGCGCGTAGGCACCGACGATCGCCACCGAATAGAGAAATGCCTTTGAAGCCGAGTTGAAGGCGATTGCGAGAATCGGCGCCATAAAGGCAAAGGTGCAGGGTCCAAGTGCGAAACCAAAGAGAAGACCCAGCAGAAGTGCGGATACGTATCCCCCCGTCTTAATCAATTTTTGATGATCAAATTGTAAAAAGTCAGGAATCGGCAAAACCCCGAGAAAATTCAAACCCACCGCGAAAAAAACAATCACGACAACAATCATTCCCGCCGTACCGATATCGCCCATGATCTTACCGGCAAGCCCCGTCACAAGACCAATCGTGCTGATCGATATGAGAATACCCAAGCTGTAGACAAGCGAAATAAGAAAGGCCTTTCGCGTGTCAATTTTCGGCTGACCGTTTACGAAGGCGACAATCAGGGGTACTGAACCCAAATGACAGGGACTGATCACCACACTCAGAATTCCCCACAAAAACGAGGCAGCGATTGCGACTGCAGCGCTCTGGTACAGAAGGTCTGTGAGCGAAATAAAAACCGATTCGATCATTCTTATTTGACCCCGCCCTGTTTCAAGACCTGATCAAGCTGTTCAAATGGAAAGAAACCCTCATGTCTGAAAAACTCTTTGCCGTCGGCATCAAGAAAAATCTGTGTGGGAATTGCGCGTATGCCGTATTTTCTTCCCTCGGGCTGTCCCTCGTCTGTCCACACATCATGAAAGACGACCTTTACTTTATCACCGTAAGTCTTTTCAACCTCTTCCATAACAGGCTTCATCATCTTGCAGGGCACGCAATCGACTGATCCCAGTTCGATGAAGGTGACAATCGGCCGCTTCGAAGTATCAGGGGCTTTAGTCTCGGTACTTTCTTCTTTGGCCGTTTCGGCAGGTGCCGGCGCTTCGGCTTCAGCACTTGCATCTGCAGTCGTAGTTTGTGTCTCCGTATTTTTTGCCTCGGCTTCCCCGCCCCTGCAGGAGAGAAAAGAAAGCGTCATTATCATTATAAAAACAATCAGACCGCTTTTGCCGATTGGTGACTTAAATAACAATTCTTTTGTCCTTACTGTTGTTGTTTTATTTTGTATCATGCGACAACTCCCGGTGTTTTTTCTGTTACTTCAAGGCTTATCTTCGAAATAAGATCAGGTGTTATTTCGGTTTTCCCTTTTTCCACACCCATATCGGTCATTACGATATGCGTATACGAAAGACCGTTCGCGTCAAAAATCTTTTTGCCGCACGCGACAGAGCATCCGTCCAGAACGATATTCTGCGCGCTTTTCGCCGTTTCGATGAATCCCGATAACCCTGCGCCGACTGCGGCAAGACAGGTCATGCTGCCGAATCCGTCTTTCATAAGTTTGCGCGCCACACTGTCAGAGAGATATCCGGTATTGGCGGCTCCTGAACAGGCGTAAAATAGTGTCGGGCAATTGCCCCCGCAGCTGCATGAGCATGACATAATGAATCTCCTTGTTTATTATACTTATTGCAAAACTGGAAAAGTTGCCTCTTGCCCCGCCCAACGGGCGGGGCAAGAGGCGTTTATTCATTAGCTTTGCAACAAGTCTATTATGGTCAACTCTGATAATCAGCATTTTCATTTAACAACAAATGGAAAATGCTGATTTTACCGCTATTTGTGACCAAAAGGGAACATCATAAGTTAATTTATAGAGGTTCCCTTATTTTAAATTGAAGCAGTCAAAAAGTACTTACACCAGCATCTTCTTTATTTCTTCGGCTGTCAAAACCTTGCCGACCGATTTCACCTGCTCGTCAATAACAAGAGCCGGTGTCATCATGACGCCGTAGTTCATGATATCATCCATATCGGTCACCTTTTCAATCGATGCGTTTACACCGCTTTCCGCGACCGCTTTTTGCGCCATGGCCTCAAGCTGTTTGCATTTCGAACAGCCGGAGCCGAGAATTTTAATTACCATTTTGTACCTCTTATAAAAGTTTTTACCCTCACCCACATGTCTCCCGGTGAAGGTGTTTGCGGGAATACAGGGAGAGGGAAGTTATTAAAAAATTGAGTGGTTACATAAAATAATTACCTGACTTTTTCAGTTGTCGATACCGCTTTCAATCAGAACACTTTTATCAAACCATCCCTTCGTCCTGTTTGAAAAATGAACCAGCGTCAGCATGACCGGCACCTCTACCAGGACCCCGACAACCGTCGCAAGCGTCGCACCCGACGCAAGGCCGAAAAGCGAAATCGCCACCGCGACTGCCAGCTCAAAAAAATTGCTCGCACCGATCATTGCTGCAGGGCTTGCGATCTCATGGGGCAGTTTCCAGATTTTTGCCCACGCATAAGCAAGAGCGAAAATAAAGAAGGTCTGAATAACGAGCGGTATCGCAATGAGCGCGATCACCAGCGGCTGCTCAAGAATGACCGAGCCCTGAAACGAAAAGATGATCACCAGCGTCAGAAGAAGACCGCTTATCGTGATGCCGTTAAACGAGGGCAGAAACTTCGTTTTGAAAAATTCCTCACCCTTGTGTTTGATGACAAGATTACGAGAGAGAAAGCCGAGAAAAAGGGGGATCACTACAAAAAGCACCACCGAGATTATCAGCGTATCGTAGGGTACCGAAATTCCGCCGACACCGAGTAAAAACGCGACAATCGGGGTAAAGGCGACAAGCAGGACCAGATCGTTAATCGCAACCTGCACCAGCGTGTAGGCCGCATGTCCTTTTGTAAGATGGCTCCACACGAAAACCATCGCCGTACAGGGCGCCGCGCCCAGAAGAACCGCTCCCGCAAGATAGCTTTGCGCGTTTTCCGGCGTGATTATACCGGCAAAAATTTTGCGAAAGAAGAGCCACGCAAAAAAATACATTGTAAAGGGCTTGATAAGCCAGTTGGTAACGAGCGTTAGGGCAAGGCCCTTCGGTTCTTTCAGCGAACCGACAATGCTCGCGAAATCGATCTTGAGCATCATCGGGTAGATCATAAGCCAGATAAGAATCGCGACCGGTATCGAGACGTGCGCATATTCAAGTTTGCTTAAAAACGCGGGAAAGGCGGGGATGAACTGACCGATCGCCACTCCGGCGAGAATGCAAAGAAGCACCCAGACGGTAAGATATCGTTCAAAGAACGACATATCGCTTTTTTTCATTTATACTAACCTCATTTGATCAAAGTATTCTTTCATCATTTTTTTAACTACAGCGGTTTTTGATTGAATCAATATACTCCGTACACTTCGACGTCGCTCAGTGTACGGATTGTTCCGTTGATTGAGCTTGTCGAAATCAACGGAACAGCATTAATACAGCCGTAAACCGCTACTATTCAACGGTTTTCTCTGAAATAAACTCTTCAATCTTCGCCTTTATCTGGTCGCGAACCTTTCGGGCAAAAGCGAGTTTCTCTTCATCAGAACCTTGCGCCGATGAGGGATCCTGAAATCCCCAATGCATGCGTTTGACCGGACCCGGAAAAAGGGGGCATTTTTCGGCAGCTTCAGGGTCGCAGACGGTAACCACATAGCTGTAAAGGCTTCCCTTTTTGTAAAAATCGAAGACCGACTTGGTTTCGTTTTTAGAGATATCGTATCCGGCCTCACCCATAACTTTGACTACATTCGGATTCAGCTTACCCGGCTCTATACCCGCGCTCTCAGCAAAAAACTTCCCGCCGCCCAGCTCATTCAAAAATTTCTCGGCCATCTGGCTTCGCGCAGAGTTGTGTATACATACAAACAGCACCTTGATTTTGTCTTCATTTTGCATAGTCGTATCCCTTTTCATAAAATAAATAATGAGACATTATACGGCTAACTGCTATAGGGAGTCACAAAAACCAATAATTCTATCTCGCACTTCTCAAAAATCCAATCGATGATGTGGTAAAATCATTTCTGGCGGTGATTTTTGGAACCGCCCAATACACATCAAAGCCCTGCATTTCTGCAGGGCTGTTAAGCTTACGCGAATGCACCAAATACCATTCCGGTAAAGGTTGCCATGACTACCACAAGCGAAACATAGGCGATCGTCTTTTTTGGTCCGATCATACCGTTTATCGCGAGCATCGACGGAAGTGAAAGTGCCGGTCCCGCAAGTAAAAGTGCAAGAGCGGGTCCCTGCCCCATCCCGTTACCGATAAGCCCCTGCAGGATCGGCACCTCGGTCAATGTCGCAAAGTACATAAAGGCGCCGACGATAGATGCAAAGAAGTTGGCACTTAGTGAATTTCCGCCAACCAGCATTGCGATCCATTCTGACGGTATAATCCCCTCGTGTCCCGGACGACCCAGCAAAAATCCTGCGACAAGCACACCGCCGAAAAGTAGCGGCATGATCTGCAGTGAAAAGTCGTAACTTGCCCCAACCCAGCTTTTAAGTTCGTCTCTTTTAAACCAGCGAATAAGGGTGAAGATCAAAAGAACTCCAAAAGCCGCAGTTATGAAATATTTATAAGTGTAAATGATATTCCACCAGGAAACAGAAGCGGCGCTGCTCCAGTTGACGAAAATAAGAATTCCGATCATCGCCGCGATATTGAGCGAAGTCTGCCAGAGTCTGCGGCCGCCCTTTTCTTCGGGGGGAAGTACTAACGAGAGCTCTTTGTTTCGTGCGAGCTCTTCTTTTAAAAATATCAGATGCATAAGAAGACCGATAACTATTGAAAAGACAATCGCACCGACAGCTCGCGCAATACCTATTTTAACACCGAGCACGCGAGCCGTCATAATTATCGCCAGCACATTGATCGCGGGACCCGAGTAAAGAAAGGCGATTGCCGGACCAAGACCCGCGCCGCGTTTGTAGATGCTGCCGAAAAGCGGCAGTACCGTGCACGAACAGACCGCAAGAATCGCGCCCGAAACCGAAGCCACGCCGTACGCCAAGACCTTGTTCGCCTTCGCGCCCAGATATTTGAGCACCGCGCCCTGAGAGATAAAATTGCCGATTGCCCCCGCTATGAAAAAAGCCGGAACAAGACAGAGCAGTACGTGCAATCGCGCATACTCCTGCATCATGTACATCGATTCCATCAGGGCGTTTTGCACGGCAAGATGATCGAAAGGAATAAAATAAAAGGCGATAAAGGCTGCGGCGATTATGATGAATTTCTTTGCTGTATCCATTAGCGATTACTCCCTGTTATTACGACACGATTACTACCGGTGACGCTGTTTATTTGCGGATAAGCGACCGCCGCGCCGCAGCTGCACACAATACGCCCCTGATTAGTTATTCTCTCATGGCTTGATCTTGGCGAAGACGCCCCTCAGTTTTTCATCGAAAGCATTCTTGATGACTGCCTCGAATTCGCCGAGAGGTTTAACCGGGACAAGGTCGGTCACTTCGTCTGCGTTCATTCCCGAGAGAAAAAGCGTTTCAGTCGAACCTCTCATCATTTCTGCTATCACCTCTTTGGCCTCTCTATCATCCATGCCGAATTCCAGCGCCAGCTCTTTCAGTTTCTGCAGCTGAAACCAGAAATAGGTCGGCCCCATCGCGCTGATTACCGCGTACGCCTCAATCTTGGAATCTGCCACCTCGTAGTTTTTTCCGAGTAATGATAACAGCTCAAGCAGGCAGCTGCGATTTTCTTCACTTATACCGGAGCCGAATGCTACCGCGTTAAGGCCCTTTCCGGTAATACCGTTCGCGCTCGGGTTGATACGCGCGAGCTCACGGTGTCCGCCAAGCGCCTCTGAGATTTTTTCGATGGTGAATTTCGGGGCCATCGATACCACGAGCGTATCTTTCTTGATGAGCCCTTTCAGTTTTGAAACTGTTTCCATAACCATCGGCGGATGTACAGCGATGAAGATTACATCGCAAAGAGCTGCTTTTGCAATTTCTGTTTCAGTAGTAATGCCGGAAAGTGAAGCGGTGATCTTTGACAGGTTGTCACTGTTCGGTTCCATGACAACGATTTCACCTGTTTCAACTTTTGCCTTTTCAAATGCAGCGAGAAAAATACGGGTGACTCTTCCTCCGCCGATAAAGCTGATTCTCTTTTTCATAGTTACCTCACAAAAGAATTAATAATGCACATAAATGCATATATTTGAGCAAATAAAAACCTACTTCGCGCATCCTTCAACGCATACACCATTGACGCGTGATGCGAGCCGTTTTGAGAGACGGGCGAAATCACCTTTGAACGCCTCGTTGCAGGCGCATTTGATCTGCCGTATACTCATAAAAAGCGGCTCGGTTATTGCGGTAAGCACCGGCGTGTAGAACATCATGCGCCCCTCCCGACGTTCTGAAAGCACCCCCGCAGCCACAAGGACGCCGAGGCTTTTAGAAACCGTATACTGCGGTTTCTCGAGTATGTCGATAATCTCACAGGCGCACAGATCACTCTGTGCCTTGAGAACAATCCGCATGATCCGCAGCCGGGTCTCTTCGCCGACAGCCTTGAACATTTCCACTTCCTGTATCATGTATGTATGTATGCGCTATACTGCATATATTGTCAACAATTTTTTCCTTTTCTCTGTGAATTATCACCAAACCGCACACGGCGAGATGCGATAAACCAATTACCGGCGCACGGTGTCGTTTGGCACTGCGAATACAATTATCTGCGAGATCCTTTTTTTATTGCACAATCAACAGCCGGCAGTATTGATGGAAAGCATCGTAATTAACAATTTAATAGGTAAAATAAATGAAAAAATTGCGAATAATAACGCTCCTCTTCATTTCCTGGTTTTTACTTCATATCAGTCTGACTGTTTTTGACGGGCTGAATGATGATATCAAAAGAGCCGATGTGGGTATTGTATTGGGAAATAAAGTTGAATTAAACGGAGAACCTTCCCCCCGTCTGAAAAGCCGATTGGATAAGGCGGTCGAACTGTATAATAGAGATTTCTTTGACCGTGTTATTGTAAGCGGAGGGCGAGGTAAAGAGGGTTTTGATGAAGCGGAAGTCATGAGAGATTATCTGGCCGCAAACAACATTCCATTGAATGCGATCATGATGGATAATAATGGCAGCAACTCTTATCTGACCGCTGTCAATTCAAAAAAGATTATGAATGCGGAGGGTTTTGCATCCGCGCTGATCATTACACAATATTATCATATTTCACGGACGAATCTTGCCTTTTACAAGCTAGGCGTTACGAGTGTATATTCAGCTCATGCGGATATCTTCGAATTCAGAGACGCATATTCTCTGATGAGAGAGTTTTTCGGATTTTATAAATATCTGCTTCGGGGATCTCTCCGAAACTGATCCCACACTCTCCGCCGGCCTTTATCTCGCAGGATGAAATCAATCTAAATGCCCGCGATCGCGACTGCATCGTTTCCCCCCGCTTGACTTATCATCTTTGCATAACTATCTTCAGCTGCATGAAAAGCATGAGTCAGATCGCGCAGGATTGCGGATGCACCCTTATTGACGAGTTCCCCGGCACCGGCAGAGATATCGATATCGGTGCGGTCATCGAAAATCTTGACCGCATGTACCGACGTTACGGCAACAGCGTCGTGCTCTACGGCGGACAGCTCGCGACCCCATGGTTTTACGGTTTCAAAAAAATGCGCTCGACTACCAACGATGTTGATCTTGCGGTCTCAGCGGCGATGCTTGAGCGCGTCATCAGAGAGTACCATCCGAACTACATCCCCCGGCTGGAAATTTTTCTGGCTTCACTCGACGGCACCCCCTTCATATTTACCGCTGAGCATATTCATGACTGGGAAATTGCCGGAGACTTTTTCGATACCGCCAAAGTGCACTCGTTCGGTTCGCTGCAGACGGTATGCTGCTCTCGCGAATATCTGATCGCTCTCAAACTGCGAAGGGGAACATGCAGCGACCATTCGCTCTTCGGCAAGGACGCGATCGATATCCTCAATATTATCACCGCCCCGTTCGTACGGCACGATCTTACTCCCGTTGATCTGAAATTAAGCGCAGAGCTTTTTTTGCGTCATACGGGTGCGGGCGGAAAAGAAATTGTCTGGGTGCTTTCAAGATATACGGAACACCTTCCGCAGGAGTACCGGCAGCTGTGCGCGAAGGAGCTCTCGTTTCTTCAGAATCTGATCGCGGGGGAAACAACATGAAGATACTCGCCTCACACTTCGTCACGGATGAAAACGACGATCTTTCGCACATTGCCGGACTGCCGATTCAACTCGCGTTTTACAAACGCTCGACATTCAAAGATTTCGATCACCCGCGATTTCTCGAACGGCTGCGCGAACAGAAAATTGAAGTCTGCTCGGTGCATGCCCCCTCAGCCGACATCTACCACTCGCACGGTGACGAATTCATCACCACTCTGCGGACTATA
>Ga0209467_1000309_pt1 | contig 78999 bp, 69 predicted proteins | sample Higcelwee11metaG_FD_187175 | JGI IMG/M metagenome (GOLD analysis project Ga0209467, IMG submission 187175) | Freshwater pond sediment microbial communities from the University of Edinburgh, under environmental carbon perturbations - High... | ecosystem: Environmental > Aquatic > Freshwater >...
ATACGGTAAAAAATAACATCATTGCCAATGTTGTCTCCAGAAAAGCAGTATACCTTAGCGGTACTTATGAAGGGAAAAAACATGACAAAAAGATAGCGGATGAGGAAAATCCGATTTTTCCAAAAGGCAGCATACTTTTCAAAGACACAGGCTTTCAGGGATATGAACCTGAAAACACAACCTGTTATCAGCCGGCAAAGAAGCCCCGAGGCAAAAACATGTCTTTGGAAGACAGATTTTTTAACAAGATGATTTCTGGAGTCCGCATTATTGTAGAACACGTCATTTCAGGTATAAAACGTATGCGCATCGTTAAAGATGTGTTCCGGAACACTAAAAACGGTTTCAGTGATCTTGTTATGGAAATCGCCTGCGGTCTGCATAATTTAAGAGAAACATTCAGGGCTCCTGATCGTACCCCAAAAGCCAGACAACCAGTATGGAACTGACCCCTTATTTCCGAAAATGTCTAATTATTAATGGAGATTTCCGAAGTGTAGAAGAGTGTGGACTTCCCCTGTCACTCCTGACCTTTTTTAATTTCCAAAGCGAATGACCTTGCAAGCGTTTTACACAAATTTTACACAGCTGTCTTGCAATCTTTTTCCGGGTCAACTATATGGGCTCCATGAGTTTAAAACGTGCAGATATTGCCGTGGTCGGCATGTCCGGTATTTTCCCCGGTGCCCGTGATATTCGGCAGTTCATTGCCAATGTCATGGCAAAAGAATCAAGTGTAATCCAGGTTCCCCCAGACCGGTGGGGTGTGTCCGCTGACATCATGGTGGACAACCGCGCCGGCACGCCGTTGCCGGATAAGGCCCGCAGCAGGTTTGCAGGGCTGATTTCCCAATCGGTGTTTAATTCTTCCGATTTTGACTTTTGCGGGGCGGATATGGCTGGACATGGTCTGGATAATGATTTTTTCCAGGCCCTGGACCCGGTGCACCATTTAGCCCTTGCCGCCGGCATTGATCTTATGGCCAATGCACGCCTTTCCAAAGCAGATCGGGCGCGCACAGGGGTTGTGCTGGCTGCCATTGCCCTGCCCACACCGGGCGCATCGCGGCTGACCCGCGATCTTTTTTTGGCGCCAAATCCTGCAATGCCCTCCCGGGAACAAGCCTGGGGCGCGGGCATGCTGTCGGCACCTGCGTCAATTCTGGCCAGGCTGTTGGGCTTGGCCGGCGGCAGTTTTACCCTGGATGCGGCCTGCGCGTCTTCTTTGTTTTCCATAAAGCTTGCCTGCGAACAACTGCTCTCCAGAAGGGTAGACGCCATGGTGGCCGGCGGGGTATCCCGGCCCCAGTCCCTCTACACCCAGGTGGGATTTACCCAGCTCCAGGCCCTGTCGCCCACGGGCCGGTGCGCCCCCTTTGACCGGGATGCCGATGGTCTGGTGGTGGGGGAGGGTGCAGGCTTGGTCCTGCTTAAACGCCTGGACGATGCCCTGGCCTGCCAGGACACCATCCACGCCGTGATTAAAGGATGGGGGGTGAGCAACGATATTGAAGGCAACCTGGTGGCTCCGGCCAGTGAAGGTCAGGTCCGGGCCATGACCGGTGCCTTTGACATGGCCGGTTGGTCTTTTGATGATATCCAGTACATGGAGTGCCACGGTTCCGGAACCCCCAAGGGGGATCAGGTGGAAGTCCACAGTATCATGCAGATGCGTCAAAAATATCAGTGCATGGATACCGCCTTATCCATTGGTTCGGTAAAGTCCAATATCGGCCATCTGCTGACCGGTGCCGGGGCTGCCGGATTCATCAAAACGGTCATGGCCATGAACCAGGAGGTGCTGCCGCCATCCAACAATTTCAATGCGCTGCCCGATGACTCCCCTTTTAAGAATAGCGGTGTCAGGGTCCAGGATCACCCTTCTGCCTGGATACCTGCCGGCGACGGCCGGCCTTTGCGGGCCGCAGTATCCGCCTTTGGGTTTGGCGGCATCAATGCCCAGATTCTTGTGGAATCTTTTAAGGCTCAATCACGTCCTCATGCGGTGGGTGTTACACCTGCCCCGGCCCAAAAAAGCGTTCCCTGTGCCATTGTGGGTATGGGGCTCATATCAGGTGGTGCGGAGTGCCTTGGGGATTTTTCCAAGCTTATTTTGGGCGAAAAATCCACTGTAGGCAGATCTGGAGAAAGCCGATGGCGCAGGTTTGATCATCTGCCTCCTGAAGTCCGCGGGGGGGTAACGTTGTTCATGGATGATCTGAGTATTGATCTCAAAGATTTTAATATCCCCCCCAACCAGATGAGCCAGATTTTGCCCCAGCATCTGATGATGCTCAAAGCAGCCCTGGCAGCCCTGGCAGATGCCGGTATCTCTGCCAAACCGGATGCGTCACAACCACCCCGGGTAAGCATGGGCTGTGCCGTGGGCATTGAATTTGATTTCGGGGCTACGGACTACCATTTAAGGTGGCAAATTCAGGGGCAAAAAAACGGTGTATCCAGTGACCTGCTGGACACCATCGGGCCGTCACTCAATTTTGGTTCAACACTGGGTGCTCTTGGGGGCATTGTGGCCTCCCGCCTGGCCCGGGCATTTAAACTGGGCGGCCCCTGTTTTACCCTGTCTGCGGATGCAGCTTCGGGAGTAACGGCCATTGATATTGCCGTTAAATCCCTGTCCTCAGGGGAGACTGACACCTTTTTATGTGCAGCCGTGGATCTTGCCGCTGACATCAGAAGCTTTACCCGGGATCTGGTTTTGAGCGGCACGGACCCCATGGCCCTGCCTTCGGAAGGGGCTGTGGCCATGGTGCTCAAACCCCTGGATGCGGCGCAAAGGGACAATGACCGGATTTATGCGGTGATCAATGGTGTGGCAGGTGCCGGCGGCGCCGCACTTGCCGGGGAAACCGGTGAGCAGGCCCATGTCTCACGGTCAACAATTGTCCAAAATTCTTTACAAAAGACTCTGGATCATGCCGGTATGGATTTAAAGGATATCGGGCTTGGTGCAGTGACGCACAGTGCGTCTCACTTTCTGGGGGCAGGGGAGGTCTGCCCACTTGACAATGCTTTGCCCATTTTCTGTCCGTCTGCTTTGTCCGGGCATACCGGGGCTGCCGCAGGCCTTTTTACCGTTACGGCTGCAGCATTGTGTCTTTACACCCGAAAATTTCCCGCGCCTTTGCATAAGTTACCCGGCGTTCCCAAGACAGCTGTGGCAGGATGCCTGACCCGGGATGGTATTGCAGGGCATGTTATCTTGTCAGGCTGCCATCATTCAGGGCCAGGTGCCGACACCTGTCAGGCTGAGCAGACCCGGGAGAAAAATGGGCATACATCCACCTGCATAAGGATTCCTGTGACCCGCCCGCTTTTTCCCAGGGCCTTGATTGCCAACGAGGCTTTTGAACCGGCCCGGCAGGAAACTTCTTTTGATGTCTGCACTGAGCCGCCCAATATGCCACTGCCATTTCCCTGTGACACACTCCCGGGACTGCTGGCTCATACCCAGGAGATTACGGCCAGAGCCCATGAGCGCTTCCTGGAATTATCCGCCCAAAACACCCAGGCCATGGCTGAACAGCTTGCCGCTATTGCCGGTGCAATGCCAAATGGCTGGAATCCGTCAATGGATCTGGAACCGGTCTTTGCGCCCCAGGATATTTCCAAGGTTCCCGACCTGTTTATGAACAGGGACCAATGCCTTGAGTTTGCCGTGGGAAAAGCCGGAAACGTGCTGGGTCCCGATTTCGATATCATTGACACCTACCCGGTCCGCGTTCGGTTGCCGGATGAACCGTTGATGCTGGTGGACCGGATTATATCCGTGCATGGCGAAAAACTCTCCTTAACGTCCGGAAAGGTGGTCACCCAGCATGATGTGCATGAAAATGCCTGGTACCTGGACGGTGGCAAAGCCCCGGTCTCCATCTCCATTGAAGCGGGCCAGGCCGATCTTTTCCTTTGCTCCTGGCTGGGCATAGACCATGTGGTCAAAGGAAAACGCAAATACAGGCTGCTTGATGCCAAGGTGACCTTTCACCGCAGCCTGCCCGTGCCTGGTGAAATCATTGAATACCACATTGAGATAGACCGGTTCTTAAGGCAGGGGGAGATCTATCTTTTCTTTTTTCACTACCAGGGATATATTAATCAGCTGCCTTTTATCTCCATGCGCGATGGATGTGCAGGCTTTTTTACCGAACAGGAGGTGGAAAATTCCGGGGGCATTATCCTGAAAAAAGAAGATAAGGAAATGAATCTCCAGGGACCGCCGCCTGCATGGTTTGCTCCGGTGAAAAGGTTAAGCCTGAATGATTCGCAGGTGGATGCACTTCGCACAGGGGAGCTTGAAGCAGCGTTCGGCACGGATTTTAAAGGAAAGCGCACCGGAAGAGACCAATGTCTGCCCGGCGGGCCCATGCGCCTGATCCACCGGGTTCTTGATTTGGACCCCGGAGGCGGTCGGTTCGGTATGGGCCGGATTATTGCCCAGGCGGATATCCATCCCGATGACTGGTTTCTGACCTGCCATTTCATTGATGACATGGTGATGCCGGGCACCCTGATGTATGAGTGTTGTGCGCATACCCTGCGGGTCTTTGTCCAGCGAATGGGCTGGGTGCTGCCCCATGACCACGTCTGTTATAATGTGCTGGAGAAAAACGAAAGTGATTTGAAGTGCCGGGGGCCTGTGACCCGTGCCACGAAAAAAGCCCTTTACGATATTGAAATAAAAACAATCGGGTATGAACCCCAGCCTTTTGTGACGGCGGATGCTCATATGTTTTCAGATGATCTTGAGATTGTATTTTACAAGGATATGGGAATGAAACTTGAAGGGGCGACCCGCCGGGATATTGAGGCGTACTGGAGGAAAGAATGAAGTACGACAAGGTGTTTATTGAATCCTTTGGATATGAGCTGGCACCCCACATCGTAACCAGCCTGGAAATTGATGAAAAACTCGCCCCTTTTTTTGAGGCTGTGGGATTTGTGCCGGGCCAGCTGGAGGCTTTGACCGGCATCCGGGAGCGCCGGTTCTGGGATGACGACCATACCCTGGCCGAACATGCGGCTGTGGCAGGGAAGCGGGCCCTGGATGAAGCAGGTATCAGTCCCAAAGAACTGGGGGCCCTGTGTTTCTGCGGGGTGTGCCAGGACGGGTTTGAACCGGCCACATCCTGTGCGGTGGCAGACAAGATCGGGGTGGGGCCGCGGACCCATGTATATGATGTAAAATCTGCCTGCCTTGGCATGATTACGGGCATGGTTCATGTGGCCAATGAGATTCAGCTCGGGCATATTAAAGCAGGACTGGTGGTCTCCTGCGAGTCGGCCCGGCAGATCGTGGACGCCACCATTGAAGAAATTAACACCCATAAAAGCATTGATTTTTACAGAGAAGCTGTGGCTACCATGACCGGCGGCTCCGGGGCTGCGGCAATTCTGCTGACCGACGGGACCCTGGGCAAATCTTCGACCCCGCGCCATGCCGTCAAAGGCGGAGTGGTGAACAATGCCATCCGTCACTGGGCGCTTTGTTCCTGGGGATTTGAAGATAAGGGCATGCCTACGGATTCAAGGGTGATCATGCGTACCAATGCCCAGAAAGTCCTTGACCACGGCACAGAACTGGTCATAGAAACCTATGAATTGTTCCGCAAAGAGTTCAATTTGCCTGCGGATAAGCCGGATAAAATTGTTGGCCACCAGGTGGGGGAGGGTCATCACCATAAATTTTATTCTGCCATGAAAATTGACCGGAAAAAGGATTTTTCCACCTTTCCTTTCCTGGGCAATGTGGGCTCCGTGTCCCTGCCGATTTCCGCGGCCATTGCCGATGAACGCGGATTCTTTGTGCCCGGCGATTTTGTGGCCTTTGTAGGCGTGGGGTCCGGTCTTAACTGTTATTTTATGGGGGTGGAATGGTAACAAGGGTAATAAACGGGCAGCTGACTTCTACCAAAGGATTTGAGGACCTTTATCCCTTTGAACCCCATTATGCGCGCATTAACGACCATCAAATGCATTATGTGGATCAGGGTAAAGGCGCGCCTGTGCTCATGGTCCACGGCAACCCCACCTGGTCCTTTTATTTCCGTCATCTGATCACGGGGCTGTCTAACCGTTTCAGGACCATTGCACCGGACCACATCGGGTGCGGTTTGTCAGATAAGCCGTCGGCGAATACCTATGATTACACCCTGGATCGACGTGTGGCGGATCTGGATGCCCTGATCCGCCGGCTGGATATCAATGAAAAAATATCGCTGATCGTGCATGACTGGGGAGGGATGATCGGGCTTGCCTGGGCACTGGACAATCTGGAACGGGTGGACAAAATTGTTATCACCAATACCTCGGGATTTTTTCTGCCGGCTTCCAAACGCTTGCCGGCAGGGCTTTGGATCATTAAATATCTTTTTCCCTTTGCCGTGCCTGCTGTTTTAGGCGCCAACATATTTGCCCGGGGTGCCTTGTATCTTGGCGCAGAAACCCGACTCTCCCAATCCGTTAAAAAAGGCCTTGTTGCCCCATACAACAGTTGGCAAAATCGCATTGCCACCTTAAAATTTGTCCAGGATATACCTATAACAGCAAAAGACAGAAGTTATGCCAGGGTTCAAAAAGTCGATCAAGGCCTTTGCGCCCTTGACCCGGATCGGTTAATGTTTTTATGGGGAACCCGGGATTTTGTTTTTGATATTCACTTTCTTGAGGAATTTAAAAACAGATTTCCTCGAACCTCTGCCCATGTATTTGAGGATGCCGGTCATTACCTGTTCGAAGATAAGCCCGGTCCCTGCCTTAAATTGATTCAAAAATTTTTGTCCTGACATTTTCTTTTCTTTTGGCTTTTGACTTTCAGGTCCATTCCGGATAAATTGGGACCGGATAAATTGGGACCGGGTAAATATTAGGTGCTATGGGACTATTAAAAAAGAAAAAAAAAGATGAACCCACGGAACCGGTCGAACAGGCCCAGGGCAAAGATGGCGGTGATCCCAAGGCCGCTAAAGCCAAACCTAAAAAGAAAGGTTTGTTCAAAAAGCTGATTATTCTTCTGCTCATTTTGGGAATACTTGGCGGGGGCGGATTCTTTGTGTACACCAAATTTTTAAGTTCTGATAAGCAGAACGACCTGGGTTATCAACCTGTAACCCTTGCCCATGTCTTCCTGCCCGGGGAGATACTCGCCTTTTGTTTTGCCCGTATGCCCGACCTTTACGATGCCCTGGTGGCCTTTAACGGTGAAATGGATTTGTTTGAGGCTGAAATTGCCCGTATTGATGCCGTGGCCACCAAATATCCGGATCAAAAGAAAATTGCCGACGGCCAAAAAAAAGTATGGGAAAAGGGAAAGGATTCTTTAAAAAAAACCTTTGAAAAATTGGAAAAACCCATTAAAGAAACTTTTGTATTGTTCCAGGTCAACCAGCCCGCAGGACAGGAAAAAATTGATGAAACTGCTGAACAGATGATTCTGGACGCCGGAGATGCCCTGAAAAAAGCCCAAGAACAGACAGCCCCGCTGAAGAACGCCATGCCCAAGGCCCCCGAAGGCATGCTCAAAGGAACCCTGTATAAAATAAAAAAAATGTTCTTATGACACGATATACAAATATTGCCCAAAGCCTGAAACACTCCGCGCAAATCTATCCATTCAAACGGGCCGTGGTCTACCCGGCCTCACGGGATAGCTCCGGGCGGGTCCTTTACAGCCAACTGACCTTTTCCCAGCTTGACCGGCAGTCCGACAGCCTTGCCGCCGGGCTTGACAGCATCGGCATTGGCCGGGGAACCCGTACCATTTTAATGGTACCCCCGGGTATGGAGTTTTTCCTTACGGTGTTTGCCATGTTCAAAGTTGGGGCTGTGCCGGTGGTGGTGGATCCCGGCATGGGGATTGACCGGATGTTGCAATGTCTTGTCCAAAGTCGACCCAAGGCCTTTATCGGTATTGAAAAGGCCCATGTGCTTAGAACGCTGCGTCCCGGTTTTTTTAAGACCGTGAAACGATGGGTGACCGTGGGCAGAAAGTGGTTCTGGGGCGGGCACACCCTGAACCAGTTGATGAACAGGTTCCCGGGCGCGCCTTTCAAATCGGTCCAGACCACGGAGAACGAAACCGCTGCCATTGTATTTACCACCGGCTCCACAGGGCCTGCCAAGGGCGTTATCTATACCCATGGAAATTTTGAGGCCCAGATTCGTCAAATCCAATCCCATTTTCAGATTTCACCCGATGAGATTGACCTGCCCACCTTTCCGCTTTTTGCACTGTTTGATCCTGCCTTGGGGATGACGGCGGTGATTCCGGACATGGATCCCACAAAACCGGCCCTGGTGAATCCCGTAAAAATTGTCGAGGCCATAGAAAATCATGGCGTGACCAATATGTTTGCATCCCCGGCCCTTTTGAACCGGGTGGGAAAATACGGTAAGGAAAACGGCATCAAACTGCCCTCATTGCGCCGGGTGGTCTCTGCCGGCGCACCTGTCAGTCCGGCCAATATTGAACAGTTTTCATCCATGCTGTCCGATGATACCCAGATTCATACACCTTACGGGGCCACGGAAGCGGTTCCCATCATATCCATCGGTTCCCATGAAATCCTTTCGGAAACGAAAAAACTTTCGGAATATGGTTTTGGCATGTGCGTGGGCCGGCCCATTGCAGATACACAGGTGAAATTGATCAAAATTTCAGATGAGCCCATCACCCGGATCCAGGATCTGATAGAGGTGCCTGAAAACCAGGTGGGGGAAATCGCGGTAAAAGCAGATCTTGTGACTGAGCATTATTTTAACGATGCCAATGCCGATCGTCTGGCGAAAATACCGGATACGGACGGCAAAGTATGGCACAGGATGGGGGATTTGGGCTGGAGGGATTCAAAGGGCAGAATCTGGTTTTGCGGCAGAAAGGCCCACCGAGTTGAAACCGGAAAAGAGACCTTGTTCACCATCCCCGTGGAAGCCATATTCAACAATCATGAAAAGGTCTACCGCAGTGCGCTCGCGGGCGTCGGCCCTAAAAATCGTCAGATTCCGGTGGTTTTTGTGGAGCCTTTTGAAAAAATATCCGATGAAAAGCAATTTATCCGGGAGCTCTCCTATCTTGCCCATAAAAATCCTTTGACCGCCGGGATTAAATACATTTTCATTGAATATAAGCTTCCGGTGGATATTCGACACAACTCCAAAATTTTCAGGGAAAAACTGGCAATCAAGGCCCAGCAGCTAATCACTGGATAAGATTCAAACCATGAAACGATGAGATACAAAATTCCCTGTCTTCGCGTAATCGGCAAAAACGCAAAATTAAGTGGAAAGTGCATCAGCGGCTGCCATGCACACGGCCACCGATGACTGGGGGGCTTCGGCTGAAAAGACCGCATCTTCTTTTAAAAACGTCGCACGCCAATGGGTTTCGGTCAGACTTTTGGGGCACATATCTTTTAACTGAAAGGTAAAGCCTTGGGTTTCAAGAATCCCGGCAAGTTCCATGGCCGCATTAATGTTATAGACGGCCTGATCGGGAACTGACTCGCCAAGAAGCTGTTTGAGTTGTTCTTCTAAACTTTCAATTGCTGATTCGGACATTATATTCTCCCATACAAAGGTGTTTCTAATTTCTCAATTCATTTCTTAATAGCTGTTTACCAACTTCTGGAGTGTACGCCGAACCAGGTGACGGTGAAAAGGAATTTTTAATTTTGGAATGAAAATTGATATGCGATACTCCTCATATGAGGCCTGTACGTTCGGTTCTGTGAAAGGGGTGAGGCCGAATTGATTGGCCGACCTCACCCTACTCAATTTACTTTGCCAATTACCCTTCAAGTTTGAATGAGACTTTTAATTTTACCCGGTATCCCACAATCCGGTTATCTTCCAGACGCATATCCATTTCCGTCACCTGGGCCACCCGCATATCCCTCAAGGTTTTATCGGCGGTTGACACAGCTGCCTTGGCGGCATCCTCCCAGGATTTTTCGGAAAACCCAACTAGTTCAATGATTTTGTAAACGCTATTTTCCATGATAACCTCCTAAAAATTAAAAGTTCGGGTTTACTAACGATAAAATAGCACATAAGAGACGTTAATAAGCTGCCTGAACGCATTTGAATTTGAGGTTTGAATGTGCCAATTCCACACTACCTTTATAACAACGGAAGTCTTTGTTTGAGCTTTATCCAGCACGAGGTTCAATTAACAACAGATGGGGTTTTTCCAGCAGGAATAATAAAACGTCACGGTATTGCGAAAAACAGATGTGTGCATTTTGAGGTAGAGAAGCAACTTATTAATGCTATTATACAGACAGTATATTAATTTGTGTAGAATTTTTTTCAATAAAACAGATATTAAACTGTCGATTCGACATTGAGCAGTTGAATTTTAAAAAATTTGAATATACCCTCTTTGCACCATCATAATCAACACGCACAGAGGGCCAAAGATTGGAAACCGTCAAAGTCGAACGTATTGACCACTTGGGTATTGTTGCCGGCGTTATCAAGGATTTAAAAATTATCGAAATGATTGACTCCCGCATACCAAAAGATGAGAAGGAAAATATCAGTGCCGGAGAGGCTATCGCCGGCATGGTTCTCAATGGACTGGGTTTTTCCAATCGGCCGCTGTCGCTGACGCCTCAATTTTTCGAAAACAAGCCGCTGGATGTTCTGTTTCGTCCAGGAGTGAAAGCCTCGGACTTCAATCACTACAAACTAGGGCGCAGCCTTGATGATGCGGTCGACTACGGCTCTGAACTGCTTTTCAGCGAAATCGCCTCATCTAGCTGTCGATCGGAAAGTATCCATTTACTTTTCAACCATCTGGACACCTCATCTTTTTCATTGACCGGAGAGTATCTTCCGGATTTGGATGAACATGCCATCAAAATAACTCATGGTTACTCCAAAGATCACCGTCCTGATTTGAAACAGGCTGTGCTGGAGCTGATGGTATCCCAGGATGGCGGCATTCCCATTTTGTGTAAGTGCTGGGACGGGAATGCTTCGGACAACACGGTGTTCAAAGAACGCAGCAGTGAACTTGTTCGTCAGTTCAAAGCGAGCGATACCCCCCGTTACCTGATTATGGACTCGAAAGGATACACCGAATCCAATGCGTCCAACTTGAAAGATATCCCGTTTATCACCCGCATCCCGGGGACCCTTTCCATTGTGACGACCGTCATCGAACAGGCCCTAAAATGGGATCAGTGGGCGGAGATTAACGATGATTATCAGTACCAGCCGTTGGAGTTAGGGCATTATGGAATTGATCAACGTTGGTTGATCATTCGATCCAAAGGGGCTCTGGAGCGCGCAGTCAAGAGCGTTGAAAGAACCATTTCAAAAGAGAAGGAGCGCGCTGAAAAGCAGCTTTTCCATCTTCAGGCCCAACGATTTGACTCGGAAGCCGAAGCAATGACGGCCCTCCAGGAACTCAATGACAAATGGAAGTATCACCTGGTTGACACTATTGAGCTCAAACAGCACATCAAATATGCCGTCAAAGGTAGACCAACGCCGGATACCCCGATCCAATCAATTAAATTGCAAATCAATGCCGAATTAAAAGTCAATCAAGAAAAAGCCGATCAAGACCGCGATCAGAAATCCTGTTTTGTTCTTGGTACCTCAATTCCAAGAGTCCAGTTGAGCGACGAAGATGTACTTTGGGGATATAAAGGTCAGTCTAAAGTCGAGAATGGCTTCCGATTTATCAAAGACCCTTTATTTTTTGCATCTTCGTTGTTTGTCAAAAAAGCATCTCGTGTCGAAGGACTGTTGATGGTGATGACCTTATCATTACTCGTTTATTCCATTGCCCAGCGTCGCATGCGGAATGAATTGAAGCGCCTTGAAACAACACTGCCCAATCAGATTGGGAAGCCTGTTGAAAATCCCACTCTTCGCTGGATTTTTCAACAAATGGAAGGTATCGACTGTGTGAACATTTTCCATAAAGAAGGTGAAGTCCAGTGTCTTATAAATGGGTTAAATGACATACGGAGAAAAATATTAACTCTTTTTGGACAGACCGTATCAGAAATATATCAAATGTCTTGAATAGGTCTGCCCAATGTCGACATGAACAAATAAAATATTGGGTTTCATGGAGCTTTCTTTTTTTCGTTTCCCTTATTTTTGTACCGGGGCAATGAATTTTGAAAAGTTCGACAATGAATCATTCACTTCATAGACCATTTTCATGGTACCGTTTTTCACATATTCCGCAAGGGTCTTATCATCCATTGTATGCAATTTTTTCATATCAATACCTTTAAACCCTTGAATGCTTTTTTCCGCCTGATTGACACGATACTTATAAGCCCGGTCAACAATCAGTCCCTGTGTATCAAGCGATTTAAACAGCGCTTGGGCTAGTGCAATCTCTTTTTGATACACTTCCAGGGATTTTAAAATTTTTTGGACAAATTCGGTTAATTCGCCGTCAGCTGTGAAAAGAGGGTCTCCCATGCCTGATTTAAAATGCTCGGCTTGAGGGTCAATGCACAAGGCAAGCTTTTCTTCCTGATTCTGGATGGCAGCCAGCGTGAACGGATATAACCTGAAATACGCCGGTATATAGGGAACTTTCCAGTTTCCCTTGTCGTCTATAAAATTATTTTTACCCGGCTCAAGGGAAAGCAGAGCCTGGGGTAGAGTCGGGTTGCCCTTTAAAAAAACAATGGGATAGTAAAGAGAGGCTTTCCTCAATTCTGACAACGAAAGCTTAACGGAAGAAATATTTGCGGCAAATGAAAATGAAGTAATCTTGGAAAGTCTTAAATCTTTATGCTGTGAGTGAGTCAGGGCCTCAATATGTTTATTCATAATTTATAACACCTTATTTTAATGATAGTTATCAGCCAACTGCGCGAAGTTTTCTATCATATAACAACCGTAATGACAAGGGCTCTGTTCTAAAACCCGATCCTTGGGCGGCACGATATTTAAGCTTTGAGCAGAGGTGTGGTACGATATTTAACTTGACAAAGGCGAAAGATTTATTCTAGAATTCGGTAATCCTAAAAAGTTTGCTCAGCCCGTGTTAACCCAAATGACTCAAATGTCGTTAACTCATTACACTCCAATAGGACTTAAGGGGGTAAAAAACGTATGAATTTTTTTTCTTGGACCTTACGAATAATTGCCGGATCATTTCTGATGGTCTGGCTGCCTGTGTTTAGTTTTGCATTTACACCTGGTGCATTTATCGTTTCACCTGCGGAAGTAGACCTGGGTACGGTGCGGGTGCTTCCCGGTTCTTCAGCCGGACCCTACGCCTTCACTATTTCCGTTGTCGGCGGACCTGTACCAGATGCTTCAGTGGAAGTTGTAGATCCGGATACGGGTGAAACTACAACTTCAGATTCGGATGAAGAGGCCGTCTTTACGGCCTCCTGCGATGCGACCTGGTTGACCCTAGAACCTGCGGAGGGCACTGCCCCCGGAAGTATAACGGCAACTGCCACAATCAGCGAAACCATGGGATCCGGTTTATGGACCGCCAATGTAACCATTTTGTCCGGGCTTGATCCTGCCACCGAACGGGTAACGATTCCGGTGACGATTAATGTGATCCGAAGCATAGGGGATTTGCTGACCGTTTCCCCCACCAAACTCGATCTGCAGATGACGGATCAAAATACGTCCCAGCAAACCTTTCCCGTTACCATTGCCAATGCCGATCCCAACAAATCAACCGGTTACCTCTGGAGTGCCCGGACAGATGTCGGCTGGCTGGTCTTATCTGATGATGAGGGATCGGGCGATACAACGATTTCCCTTCGGGTGGACCCGGGCGCTATTTACTTGAACACTGACACCGATAATGACGGTGTTCCGGATGCAGCCGTCGGCATCATCACCTTTCGTTCAAGCCTGAATGTTGAAGCCGTGACCCTGACCGTTAATGCGACCATCCTCTCTTCTGCTGAACCTGCGGTTTCGCCCTCCCAGCTCTATTGGACGGTTGAGAAAAGTACCGCTGACACCGCTTTGAGCTTTTCGGCCCAGCGGCTGCAGGTTTTTGGATTTGAATCCGGGTGGACGGCAGCCAGTGATATGGGGTTTGTTTCTGCCGAACTTTATAATGCTGCAGGCGATTCGGGGACGGTGATCATCACGGATCCCTATGGCTGGGTGGAGGTGACCCCGAACGCCGAAATTCTTTCCGCCATGGATTACGGCACCTACATCGGCTATATCACGGTTTCCGACCTGGATAAAGAAGTTCAGTTTCAAATTCCCATCACCATCAACATTCGAGAACCCGGGGACGCGGTGTCTCTGCCGGTCGTGGATTTTACAAGCTCCTACAGCCAGATGGAAGCGGCTGAATCAAGTCTTATCAATGTCCAGATTCCCGTTCCCGAGGACATTGCGCACTATCCGACTGCCGCGACCTGCCAGGCGGCAGGGGGGGCTTGGATTGATCCGAACAACACTCTCCTGGACAGCCTGGATGCGTACTGCAGTCTGAATGAACGTGCCTATGTGCTGCTGGAGCGTCGGGACATGGAGCCCGGAATGGTATACGCAATGACAAAAACCGGCACATTGGCCCTGGCCTATGAGAACGGCATCAAAGTTTCCGGGGCGGATGACCTCTCCTATGCGGACGGGCCGGTTTCATATATTCCCGTTGGCCCGCTTCAGATGATCGGCAGCTACGGCACAGTGGTGGTCAGTCTGAGAATCGGAAACAACCTGTCATCTGCCGTGGAAATTCAACGTCTGCTGATCAGCCTCCAGACCCTGGAAGGCCAATGGACAGTGACCGAGGCCTACAAGGGCTCCTATTATGTGTACGATTTCGCTCCGTTAACCATTGAGCGGATTATTGACGGTCAACCCGGCTATACCGCCTCGTGGGAGAATATGCCGGTTAGCGTCTCTTTCGGTGACGGGAGTAACTGGTTATATCAATTGTCTTTTGAGCAAGAAGGGGGAATTTATTATACATATCAAATACAACGCCTCTCCGGCAGCCAGATGTCGGGACAATGGCGATACACCTGGCGAGGCACATCCTCTGATTGGGAGACCTTTGAGGCCCAACGGCCACTATGGCAACTTAATTTTCCCTGAAAGTGCTGAAGGTGTCAGCTTGAATGAGTTCACAATGCCATATTTATCTTTGATTTAGGAGTGCGTAATGAAAATAGTATGGGGCGGGGTAATAACCTTATTGGCGGCGGTATTGTTTGCCTCCTGCGGCACCACGAAAGTCGATTCGATTCACCCGATGGTTCAAACGGCATCTTTCGGGGAGGGAAAAAAGATTGTGATTCTGCCCTTTGCCGATTATACCCCGTCCGATTCTCCCATGGGATATTGGCGCCGGAATGTGGTGATAATGGAGTCGCTCCAGGACGAAATCCTTCGATATGGGTATATGCCGGTTGTTAATGAAGATGTGATATCCTATTTGACGGATAAAAAGATCATTAACCAGGAGAAAATGACCAGAAAGCCGTCATCCGCAGATTCCATGCTTAAAGCCGAACTTGCAAAAGAGTGGTCCGATGAGATGAAGGCTGAAATTGCAACTGTTTTGCTGTCAAACGCGAAAAAGAGAAACGCGGAATATAGCCGCGATATGGCATCGGAATATAAAACAATTGCCCTGGATGCGGGGGTTATCAGGGATATCGGCCGGACATTTGATGCGGATTATATTGTTCGGGGACGGATCATGGTGTTTAAGACCGGCCGGGAAGACAGTTTTAATCCGCTTCAAACCGGTGTGCTTCCATTTTTTTTCAATTTCGGAAGCCGAACCGCCTTTGGTATCGCCGAGTCTGAAAATTATGAGATGATCGATAAAATGGCCATTGGCGGGTTGCTGGGTGCGGCTATTGCGCCAAGCGGCTGGCCTATTGAAGAGTCTTCAGCCGATACGGTGCTTTCCGACGCCCACCCCCGTTTTGACGGGGGCCTGTCTGCTATAGGCGGTACCAGTTACGCAGAATGGAATACGGCGATCTGGGGCGTTGCCGGGGCTGCTGTGGCCCATCTGGCCCATAAGGGCGGCCGTGTTGACAACGCGGTGGTCCAGCTCAGGATGATTGTTCAGGACACAAGGACCGGTGGTATCGTGTGGACCAATCGGTCAGAGGTTAAAACAATGACCGAGAGCGTTTTCAGTAAAAAAGACGCGGATACGTTGATGAGCCATGCGATTCAGCAGGTATGCGAGCGCCTTGTGGATAGTTTTGCCGCCACGGAGAATAATCGGCGTATTGTCCGCATAAATGATGACGGGACCCTTTATGTTACCCCCTACGGTGGGCTGCATAAATATCCGATTGACAGCACGGGTACCATTTATGTGGACTCTCCGGCCAGGACAATTAAAAACCGAACACAGCTTGATCCGGTTTCAAGCGCCGGAAGTACTGAACGATAATTTGTTTACGAGCAAGGGGATTTGAGAAAATCCCCTTGCTTTTTGTCGATTCCTTCGAGTAGATCAGTCAATGGTTTGACGATATAAGTCGTACACTTCCTGCTTTGCAGCTTCCACTGTTGCCGCATCTTCGGTGATATCGTAAAGATAAAAATTGCTGGCACTCAGCCCCAGATTGGCATGGTACAGGCCGACTTCGGCCTTGTTCTCCATGATGATCAGGTCGGTGCCGGCGGCCCCGTTTTTCACCGCTTCGATCATGACATACCTTGGCACTCCGTTGGCAAGGGCCTGCACCCAGTAAACAAGGCCTGCCTGGAGCGGGTCCCTGTTGAAAAGATTGTTAAAGATGGTCTGGACAAACTCGGTATCCGTATTTTCCGCCGGATAGAGTGTCTGGGTTTCAGGCTGGTCGAAAAAACTTTTGCCAATCATCTCAATGGTAAAGGATGAATTGGTCCAGTATTCAAGCCCGGCATCGGCAGGAGCCCTGTTAAAGGTGGCCACATAAAGTTTGGCCACCTGGGTTCTTTTTGAATTTGTTACATCAGCACCGTCACAATCCTGATCAATACCGTCCTGCCGGGTTTCCGCCGCCCCGGGATGGATGGTGTCATCATTGTCATTGCAGTCCCAATCGTTGATAACATAGCCGGAGGGCCGGTTGGCCGTCGTATAAGGCGAATAGGTATCCCCGTATCCGTCACCGTCCCAGTCCAGGTAATAGGTGGTATCCGGCGTTTCGTATATGGCGGCAACCCCTGCGATATCATCCTCCTGGGGAAGATAGATATCCCCGGCATAGGATGCCATGATCGAGTCAATCCCACTGTTCTCATGGTTCAGGCCAAGGGCATGTCCGAGTTCATGTATGGCAATTCTGGTAAAATCGTTGGATGAATAGGACCATGGGCCGGAATAAACATCCCAGTGTTGATTGGCGTTAAATACAATGTCGGTTTCAGTAATGGTATCACCGACATACCAGATATGGGTGACGGCAAGGGTGTTTTTTCCCCAGGCGTCACCGCAGTCCGAAGCGGCGAAAGCGACCCCGTTTCTTTCATCGTCTTCCCGGCAAGGATTCGAGTAGGTGTCCCTGACAATATAATATTCAAATCTTGTGTTCACACTCCATTGGTACATGGCGCTTTCAAAGGCATCATTCCACAGGCCGTCTCCGCCCGGAATATCGACGTAAAAGGTGGTCGAAGCTGTAGGCCAGCTGTAGTCTGCCAGTTCATAGGCTCCGGCATTTGACGTTATTCGCGTTGCAAGAAACAACAAAAGGATAAGGCCGAAGACCTTGTGTGATGTCAGGTTATTGATTGATTTCATTTAATCTCTTCCTTAATGCCTGTTTAAACTCATTCAAGGGCAGTCCTTTTGCATTTTTTCGGTTTTGTTCAACCCTTACACCAGTTGCCGTCCCGGTGCTTAGCGCTTTAACGGTTGTTCTCCCATTTGTCTGCTGCACGCTTTCTGCGTCAAGGGAGAGTCCCGTTACCGGCTGGTTTTTTGCGGTCATCATCCTGTCCGTACCGGTATCGTCGGCTGTTACGATAAAGTGTCCTTGGCTCCAGCCGTACAAGGGATGAACCTGGTTTCTGTCAAGGGATTCCACAAAGTAAACACCCCGTTCCCCGTCCCGGGGGATTTGAATATCGCTGACAGCCATGGTCAGATTGCCCACGGTTCCACCGAGAAATCTTAAGGTAATGGTTGGTTCCGGGTATTCCCCTTTAATGATTTCTTGGATTTCGAAGGTGACAAAGGTATGGATTCGTTTGGAGTCGGTCTGTCTGGATTCCACAGATAAGACCCGACCCTCAAATACAAATTCGGATTCGGTAAGCATTTCATCCATGGTTGTTTTTAAGACGCTTGCCCCATGCCCTGTTGAAAAGAGCAATGAACTTGTGAGGAGCAGGATGAGTATCGTCAGCAGGTGTTGTTTGTTTGGTTTCATGCGGTTCCCTCCGGCTTTGCACAGATTGTGAATCTTAATTTTTTGAGGTAATTATTTATTATACAACCTGGTTATTGACATATCAATAACATAGGAAGTAGTTTAACAGAGTACGAAAAAAGGCTTTTATTCCGAGAAGAAAAATATAGAGGAGATTCTCCATGATTGAAAAAAATGCTGTGTCATCCAGTTTGATTGAACTCTATATCGGAACGTTTAACCGCTCGCCGGCGCAAGCCGGATTGGCTTACTGGGTCGATGCCGTCAGTGTTGACGGTTGGACCATTGAGGATGTTGCCGCCTCATTTTTTGACCAGACGGAAACCATTGAAATATATCCGGAATCCATGCCCACGGCAACATTCATTGATACCATATTTAATAATGTGTTGGGCAGAAGCCCTGAAAATGAAGGATTGACGTACTGGACAGCAGCCCTTGAGACAGGCGCCATATCCCGGAACAATTTTATTCTTGCCATTATTAACGGTGCCAAAAGCGGGGGAACGGACACCGATAAGGCGCTGCTGCAGGCTAAACATGATGTCGGACAATACTTTGCCATTGATTTGGAACTGAAGGATCTCTCTTTGGCCAAGCGGATCATGGCGGATGTCACCGATACGCTTGAGAGCGTTAACCGGGCAAAAAGTACGCTGGATCTTTTCAGTGCGGCGGCTTCTGATTTGAATTATGTGGAGCTGGATGACAATGATAATACAGTGGTGCTTGGAGATACTGATGACTGGATCTATGCCTTGGGAGGCAATGATACCCTTCGGGCCGGTGAAGGTGAAAAGTGGATACACGCAGGTGATGGGGATGATTATATTTATGGCGGTGAAGATGACTCGACCTTCCATGGCGGCACAGGCAGAGATACCATGTATGGCAATGATGGTGATGATGTCATATACGGAGATGCCGGCAATGATTTGATCCATGGTGATGATGATGACGACCTACTGTATGGTGATGATGATGATGATTATCTGTACGGTGATGCCGGAGATGATACATTGTACGGCGGCGACGGGGATGATGTGCTCAACGGCGGTGAAGGTGCTGATACGTTATATGGCAATGCCGGAGATGACATCATTAATGGAGATGAGGGGGAGAGCCTCATTGACGGTGGGACGGGGAAGGATATCCTTTATGGCGGCAGCGGCAACGACAAGATTTATGGCGGAGAAGGTAATGATAGCGTTTATGGGCGTGACGGAGATGACCTCATTGACGGATTGGACGGCGACGACACCCTATACGGAGGGATCGGCGCTGACTCCCTGTTCGGCAACAGCGGCGCTGACTTTATTTCAGGTGGAGCCGGAGATGATACGTTATTGGGGGAATATGACAAGGACAGCCTTCAAGGGGGTGCGGGCAGTGATTCCCTCAGTGGTGGTGCAGAAAGTGATCAATTTATTTTCCAGACAGGAGACAGCAATTTACTCGGATATGACAGTGTAATTGATTTTGCACTTGAAGATTATCTGGTTTTAGTCGAGATGGGGGATACGGTGGTTAATGATACGGCCATAGATGTTACATTTGCCTCGACATTAAGTGCTGCCGCAGATCTTGCCGCCACCGGAGACGGCAGTGTGAATGCCCTGGTTTCGTGGTTTGTTTTTGATGATGATACCTATGTGGTGCAGGATATGAATGCTGTCGACACGTTCACAAACGACACGGATTTAATCATAAAATTGCAGGGTGTCGTGGATTTGGATGACACATTAAGTGATGTTGTCATTTTATGAAAAACTTGCGTTGAAGCCTGATGGTTGATATATAGACCCACCTTTACCTCGGCAGTTGCCGGGTCGATATCTTTTCTTTTCATTGGTTAAGGGTTTTTAAAGATAATAATTTTACAGGTGATATATTATTTAGGGTAGGTGATGAAGACCGCTGTTATATTTGGGGTTTCAGGCCAGGATGGCGCTTTTTTATCCCGGCTGCTGCTGGAAAAACAATACCGGGTGATCGGGGTCTGTCGAAATACCGGGAACGCTTTTCTAAATAATCTTGATCTGCTGAATATCAGGCACAGGATTGAGTTGATTCCCTCCTCAATCGGCCATTTTGACCCTGTGAAGCAGATTGTTCAAGAATATAAACCTGATGAGATTTACAATCTGGCCGGGCAGAGTTCGGTCTCCCGCTCTTTTGAGGAACCCGTAGCGACCTTTGAGGGAATCAGCATGGGTACATTGAATCTCCTTGAAACGGTCCGGACACTTAATTTGCCTGTAAAATTGTATAATGCCGGATCGGGTGACTGTTTTGGAAATATAAAGGGTCAGGCCGCCACCGAGGAAACCCGGTTTAACCCTGCCAGTCCCTATGGGGTCGCCAAGGCTTGCGCATTCTGGCAGGTGGCAGCTTATCGTGATGCCTATGGTATTTTTGCCTGCACAGGACTTTTGTTCAATCATGAATCCCACCTGAGGCCTGCACAGTTTGTCACACAAAAGATTGTGAAAACCGCCTGCCGCATTGCCCAGGGCAAATGCAGCGAACTGATTTTAGGTAATATCGGCATTGAACGGGACTGGGGCTGGGCACCGGAATATGTGGTGGCCATGTGGAAAATGCTCCAGCAGGAAACGCCGGACGATTATATTATTGCCACGGGCACGACCATAAGCCTGGAAGATTTTATCCGTGCCGTTTTTCAACGGCTTAATCTGGACTGGAAGAAATATGTTACAACGGATCACAGGTTTTTACGGCCTTCTGATATTGCGACCATCCGTGCCAATCCCCAAAAGGCCGAAGACCGCTTGGGATGGAAAGCCAAATTCACCGGATATGATGTGGCAAGGATGATGGTTGAAGCGGAACTGAACATCGAAGGGAACCAATTAGGATTATAAATGAAAAAAGCGTTAATTACCGGTATTACCGGACAGGACGGGGCTTATCTGACTGAATTTTTGATCGGCAAAGGATATGAGGTTCACGGCATAAAAAGGCGTGCCTCCTCTTTCAATACCCACAGGATTGATCATCTTTACCAGGATCAACACTTAAAAAACAGGCGGCTCATACTCCATTACGGGGACATGACCGATTCTTCCAATCTGATTAAGCTGGTGCAGCAGATTCAGCCCGATGAGGTATACAACCTTGCAGCCCAGTCCCATGTGGCGGTTTCCTTTGAGGCGCCCGAGTATACTGCCGACACCGATGCCGTTGGGACCCTGCGCATGCTTGAAGCCCTTAAAATAGTTGGTCTTCATGAAAATTGCCGGTTTTATCAGGCATCCACCTCAGAACTTTACGGAAAGGTGCAACAGTTCCCCCAGACCGAAAGCACCCCGTTTTATCCCAGATCACCCTATGCCGTGGCAAAACTGTATGCCTACTGGATTGTGGTCAATTACAGGGAAGCCTACGGCATGTATGCCTGCAACGGCATCCTGTTCAACCATGAATCCCCCTTGAGGGGAGAAACCTTTGTCACCCGTAAAATTACCAGAGCCCTGGCAAGGATTGCCCTTGGGCTTAAAAAGTGCCTTTACCTGGGCAACCTGGATGCAAAAAGGGACTGGGGGCATGCAAAGGATTATGTGGAAATGCAGTGGCTCATGCTTCAGCAGGAAAAACCCGAAGATTTTGTCATTGCCACCGGTATTCAGCATTCCGTAAGGCAGTTTGTGGAGATTGCCGCCGCACATCTGGGCATTACCCTGGCATGGAAAGGCGCCGGGGTGGATGAACAAGGCATTGTCGAGGCTGTTGCCCCATACAAAGCCGGGGGCAGTGCTGCCGATGTGACTCCGGGGGATGTGGTGGTCAGGGTTGACCCCATGTATTTCAGGCCTGCTGAAGTTGAAACCCTCTTGGGTGACCCTGCCAAGGCAAAATCAAAACTCGGCTGGCAGCCCCGTATTTCTTTTGAGGATATGGTTAAGGAGATGGTGGCCCATGATATGAACGAGGCCGGCAGGGACGCCCTTTGCCGAAAAGAGGGCTTTACGGTGTGCAATTACGATGAATAGCTTGTCGGGCATCGGGGGCAGGGCATGTCAAGTCTGAACCTGTCATATATTATAGAGATCACCCGCAGGGATTTTGCCGAGCGGTTTGCAGGGTCGGTTTTAGGGTCCATGTGGGCCATTATCTGGCCCATGATCAATCTTTTTATTTATATCGTAATCTTCGGAAAGCTCATGGGGGCCCGTCTTCCCGGAACCTCCGAGATGAATTCCTACGGTATTTATCTTGCCGCAGGACTTATCCCCTGGTTAGCCTTTTCAGAAACAATAAATCGTTGCGCATCGGTGTTTCCGGCAAAAAAGCATATTATCACAAAGGTGAATACCTCGTTTTTGGCCCTGCTTTTGCATATTAACCTGTCTGAAACCATTACCTATCTGATCTCCATGCTGGTTTTTTTTCTGATCCTCTTGTGTACCGGTTATGAATTTCACAGATCGTTATGGCTGCTGCCGTTTTTGTATTATCTCCAACAGCTGTTGGCGCTGGGGCTTGGGTTGATTGCGGCCGTTTTAAATGTTTTTATCCGTGATGTGCGTCAAATTACAGGGGTGATTTTACAGCTGTGGTTCTGGTTTACGCCCATTGTTTATATTGTTGATATCCTTCCAGACCCGGTAAAAAGAATTATCATGTACAATCCGGCGTTCAGGTTGATAGATGCCTACCATAAAATATTTGCGTTTCATTCATACCCTTCCTTTAAAGCTCTTTGGGTGCTCGCGGTGGTTACCCACCTGATTTTGTTTTTTTCTTTTTTGATGCTCCGGTATCTGGAAAAAGATATAAGGGATTTTCTGTAATGGATTTAATTTTTCTGGCATCCTGGACCATGTTGTTCAGCCTGGGGGCTTTTTTTATCTGGCGGCGGGTCGTCAGCCGGATCAGGCTCTATGTGATGATCTTGTTGAATATGGTTTTTCTTGCCGGCCTTTTTTATTTTTATCCAATGGTTCTGGGGATATCGGGTCAATTATGAAAATTTTAGTTAACGCAATACCCATGACCGGACTTTTAACCGGCATTGCAAGGTACCTGCGCAACTTATACCACACCATCCATGGCATGGGCCGGGCGGATATCCGTTATTTTAACGGGCGCTGCGTTGTTGACGCCATGCCGCCCATGGCAGACGCCGGACGGTGGCAGAAAACCGTGGGGGCTGTCAGGTATCTGCCTGACCATGTAATTTTCGGGATGAGGGCTGTCCGGTGGCTGAAGTATGAGTATTGCCTGAACAGGGTGTGTCGGAACCAGACACCCGGGTTTTCGGTTTACCATGAAACAGCCTTTTCACCGGCAAAGCTGACAAGGGTGCCTACGGTGTTTTCCATCTATGATCTCTCTTTGCGCCGCTACAAGGAGACCCATCCAAAGGAAAGGGTGCTTTTTTTTGAATATTTTATAAAAACAAGACTGCGGTATGCCCGGCACATCCTGACCATTTCAGAATTTATCCGGCAGGAGATTATCAACGAGTTCAAGGTGGATCCGTCCATGGTAACGGCTGTACCCCTGGCCGCGGACCCGGTGTTTACCCCTGCGGATAAGAACGTTGTGGCAACGGTGAGGCAAAAGTACCATCTGCCCCCATCGTATCTGCTGTTTGTAAGCTCCCTTGAACCCAGAAAAAACATTGATGTTCTCGTGGATGCCCTGGTCGAAACAAAAACCGATATCCCCATTGTCCTTGTGGGCTGGAAAGGGTGGGGTGAAAAATCCTGGTTTGAGAAAATCAGAAATAAAAACCTTAAAAACAGGGTCTATATTACAGGCCATATCCCGGACCATGATTTAAGGGCTGTTTACACAGGTGCCCAGGCGTTGATTTATCCAAGTTTATACGAAGGGTTCGGCCTTCCCATTGTGGAGGCAATGGCCTGCGGCTGTCCGGTTATCTGTTCCAACGTCTCCAGCATGCCCGAAGTGGCGGGAGATGCGGCCGTTTTAATTGATCCGCGGCAAAGCAGTGAACTGGCCCAGGCCATTGAAACTGTTGTCCATGACACAGGGGCAAGAACCCTTTTGGCGGAAAAAGGAAGGCAGCGCGCCATGGGCTTTACATGGGAATCCACTGCCAATCAAACCCTTGATGTATACAGGAACGCGGCAAGATGATTTCAGTTCAAAATATATCAAAGACGTTTAAACTGTACCGCAAGCCATCGGAACGGCTTAAGGAGATTATATTCAGACAGTGCCGCCACAAAAAATTTGATGCGGTTAAAGACCTGAGTTTTATGGTTCCCAGTGGCAAAACCCTTGGGCTTATCGGAGAAAACGGGGCCGGCAAATCAACGGTTTTAAAACTTCTTACAGGCGTTCTGATACCGGACACGGGAACCGTTCATATATCGGGCAAAATAACGGGGCTGCTGGAACTTGGTACCGGATTCAACCATGAATTTTCAGGCATTGATAATATTATTCATAATGCAACATATCTTGGGCTTTCCAGGCCGGAAATTAACCGGAAGCTGGATCAGATCATCGCATTTACGGAGCTGGGGGATTTTATCCATGAGCCGCTTAAAACATATTCTTCGGGCATGATCATGCGCCTGGCCTTTTCCGTGGCCATTCATGCCGAACCCCAGGCGTTTGTCGTGGATGAGGCCCTGTCCGTAGGAGATGCCTATTTTCAGCAAAAATGTATGCAGAAGATACGGGAGTTCAAGGCGGGCGGGGGATCCATTGTGTTTGTTTCCCACGATATGAATGCGGTAAAGGTTTTGTGTGATGAGGCAATATTATTGGATCACGGCACAGCAATCGCTTATGGAGAACCCGAAACCATCATCAATGCCTATAATCGTCATATTGCACGGCGCTCCATCTCAGATGATGATGTCAGGGCAGGGCCTTCACTCAACGGGTACGGCAGTCGGCAGGTTTTGATCGAGTCCGTGACACTGAAAGATGAGCATCACAATGAGACGAACATCCTTATTAGCGGTAAACCGGCTGACATTGTCATAACCCTAAAGGGGCAGGCATCCATGGAAGATTTAACCCTGGGGATTGTCATACGGGATCGATTCGGCCAGGATGTTTACGGCACAAATTCACATTATCTGAAAAAAAAGATTAATGTTCAGCAGGGCCGGACAATGGATATTGTCTATTCATTTGATCAGTTTAACCTGGGACCTGGCAAATACTCCATTACCGCCGCAATCCACACCGGTGCAAGCCATGTTGACCAGTGTGTGCATTGGGTTGATGGCTGTGCTGTCTTTGAAACCGTATTGGGGGATGAGCCTTTTTTTGCAGGCCTTATCCGGTTGACGCCCAAGTTGCATGTCAATGGAGGCTAACAGCACATCCTTTAATGATGTTCCCCAATTGTCTTCCCAGTACCTGCCAATCGTGGGACAATAGCCACTGTTTTTGTTTTGACATCAGGCGACTGGATATTTCACGATTATTGATCATTGTTTCAATACCTTGGGCCATGTGTTCAGGTGTTGTCCCCGGCAGGGTATAGACAACGTCCGACACATCTTCAAAGATATCCAGGGGGGTGACTGCGATGGGGCGGCCGGTGGCCAGCCCCGCCCTGACTGACGCACTGGAAGACTCCTGGGTGGTCTGGCAGGGGTAAACAATGACATTCGCCCGGGACAACCTGTTAAAAATCTCTTTTTCCTCCAGATACCCGTTATCCATGGTGATGTCATTGCCGTATGGACTCTCCTTGATCTGCTGCAGGCACAGTCTTTGTTCCTCTTTTGAAGCGGGGGCGGCCGGATAGAGCGCGTTTAAAAGAAGCAGCTTGAGGTCCGGGGCTTTTTTTTTCAGGAGCTCAAAGGCGCAAATCAGTTCCCGGATTCCTTTGTGGGGCAGCAGAAAGCCGTAGGCCGCAATCAGCTTTTCATCCACATGGGGCTGATGCGTGGGGGGATGATTGGGTGCAGGAACGGATGTGCCCCCTGTACGGGTCAATGAATGGGGGCTGACATCCACGCCATGGGGAAAGCGCATCACATTTTCAACGCAACCCATGGATTTGAGGTGATTCAAGTCATGAACCGAGTGAACGACCAGCCTGTGGGTGTTGAATAGTGATGATCTAATCTGCGATAGGGATTTGGGCGCATGGGGCGGCAGGACATCTGCTGTAGAGTGTAAAAAAAGGTAACAGCGTTTTTGATACCCTTTCATTGTGTCTAAGAAGCCGGATAATGCGTTTAGATTGAAAAAACTGAAATTAAATTGAATCATGATATCCGTGATCCCAGCAGCAACAATTCTATGAACCAGTTGCTGCAGGCTATCTTTTTCGTCCGCTTCCCAGCAGCGGATGACCTCAGGTCCATCCTGTTCAGTCAGATTAAGGGCGTTGTTTGCAAGTACCGTCACTTTTCCGACAGAAAGACAACGGACTAAGTATTTTGAGTAGGATGCGATGCCGCAGCGTGTATTCCATGTCGTTACCCAGCCGATGCGCGGTTCTGGGGCTGGACAATTCTGATGGTCCAGGGTCTCAATTGCCTGGGTCAATCGTTTTGAAACCTGTCGCCAGGCGTAGTTTTTGAGGATATTTTCTTTGGCGGCTCGGGTTTTACGGTTTATTTTTTCAGCAGGCAGCCGGGATATATGTTCCATTTGCCTGGTCAGATCCCCAAGGTCCGGCTCCACCCATACGGAATCCGGCAGTGCCATGTGGGTTCTGGCACGGCTGAATTTATAATCCGTCAGCCACGCGGTTTCATGGCTGCAAAAATCTGTTTGCCCGCCAAAACCCGTGGTAAGGACCGGCAGACCGAACACCATGGCTTCGGCCATGGGCAGCCCAAAGCCTTCTCCACGGCTGGGCGCCACGAGAAGATCGCTGTGCCGGTACAGGGAAACAAGTTGACCCGGGGAGAGTTCCTCTTCCACTAGAAGTATTTTCTTTTTGCTGTTCGTTTTACCGTTATAAAAGAACAACGGAGACTGTTGTTCTTTTACCCACCCCGCTTTGTCCAACTGGCTGAGTATCCTATTGTGGGGATTGGGAAAGGTCTTGATAATAAGGGTAACTTCCGGACGGGCCCCGAAATCAGCTGCAGTGAAGGCTTTCAGCAGCAGGTCCGCGCCCTTCCGGGGGAAGCACGAAGAAATATGCAGCAGGGTATATCCCGGCGGAAACCGGAAAGGAAGCGGCTCCGGCGCGACCTCTTTTAAATGATCAGCCCCATTTCCCATGGTGACCGTGGGTACGGTGATGCCGTTATTTTTCAAGGTTCGGGCAACATAACCGGATACAGCCCCCACAAGGTGGAGCTGAATGTTGAATGCGTCAATCCACTGCCCGGGAAAAACCGATTCCTCCCATGCATAGGGTGCAAGAATTTTCAAAGCGCCGTTCATCCCGCTGACCCTCGGGGGGAAAAGATTCCGGATGGCCAGATCCGCTTTTTCTTGCCTGACGCCACGGTTCCACATTTTTTTAATCCGGGGGAAATAGTTAAGAAACTTTTCATCCGGAGAAAAGTCCCCGCCTCCTTCGGTGGAATGAAGTTCAAGGATGAAACCTTGATCCTGAAGCGCCAGCGCAAGCTCACGGTTCACAAGCGCCAGGCTGTAATTGGAGTCAAAGGGTCCTTCAAAGCTTATTTTCAAGGTGCTTTTTTTATCTGCGGCGGGGTGATGAAGGTCAATGGTATTGCGGGTGCCGGACAGCAGTGAATTTATAAATGCGTTGAGCCCGGTTTTTAAATTTTCAAAGTCAAACCGGGAAAGGTTTGCCTGCTCTCCTTTCGCCAATCTGTGCCGCCATAACGGCTGGGTCATCAGGCGCTGCAATACCGATGCAACATCGGTACTGTTTTTGTGGGATAAAATAAGACCTGAACCTGCAAGGGTGTGTCTGATATTGCTGCTGTCGTAGGCAACGACGGGCAGTCCTATGCTTGAGGCTTCTATGAGCGGGATGCCGAACCCTTCATGATCACTTAAGCTGACAAAAAGATCGGCTGCATGATAGTATCCCCAAAGGTCTTGATCACTTACTTTCCCGGGTAAATGGACCTGTTCCTGCAAGCCGTAGCCTGCAACCAGTTTTTTAATATATTCCAGATAAGGGGGGCTGGTGTTTCCTCCCACACAGAACAGGTGAACATTTTTGTTACCCAGCCGGGCCAGTGCGTGGATCAGATCGTGCTGGCATTTATTTTCACAGATCCTGCCCACAAAGAGCAGGTTAAAAGTGGTTTCATGCCGGTTAATGATCTCCCGGGACACAGTGTTTTTTTTTATGTTTTCAAAATCAATTAACAAAGGGATGACATGTACGTTCTCATACCCCAAGCCGTTTAACTCCTGGGCATTATATTCTGAATCGGCGATGATGCCGGCGAACAGATCCTGCCAGCCGGCTAACTGTTCCCTGCCTTGTTTCGTTGCATTGCTGTGGGCGGTTCCGGTTTCAAAATAATGGGCCGGGGTGATGTTATGGTAAACCATTGCCAGGCGGTCGGCCAGACTAATAAACCAACCGGGGTCGGGCTGGGCCGCCGCATGGTGGAGTAGCAGGATATTGTTGCTGTTTTCTTGATAGGTGCGCCTTGGTCGGACAAGATCCTTTAATTCCGGATCTATATTATCAGCGTATATTTCAGATTCATACCCCAGGGAGGTCAGCATTCTTTTAATGAAAAAAAGGCTGTTGCTGACACCGTCTGCTTTGGTGATGGCCGGTGTATATTGATGAATGGCAATGGTCATTTTTTTGCAGACTGTTTTGTCCCTGTTATCATATAGTCCGTGGCGCCGTAAATCATTGAATTAAAACGTTTTGCCACTTCACTGTCCTCCGGGACGCGCATGGTTTCCTCAAACGGATGGACGGGGTGTACCTTTATTTGCGTGAATCCGTGGAACTCAAGAAGGTGGTTGCTCAATTCCTTGGGGACCGGGGTTTTATGGGTGGGGTCCCTGTAAAACATATGGGTGGCCACATGGATATTCTCGGGGTTGGGGGTTTCTAAAATAACAGATCCGCCATGGGTGAGCACCCGGTAAATTTCATATATCAGCATATTGAGTTTTTCAAATGGCAGGTGCTCAATGACATGAAAGGCTGTGATCAAATCAAGGCTTTGATCAGGCTGACGCTGCAGCCATTCCAGCAAATCGCCCTGCTCGGCTTGCAATCCATGACTGAGGCATTGGCTTATCATTGCGCTGTTCATGTCGATTCCGGTAACCTTGGCACAATAACCGGATATGATCTGAAGCCATTCTCCCCTGCCGCAGCCTAAATCTGCTGCTCGCATCTCTTTTTCTTTTGCAAAAAGAGGCTTCACCAAATCAACCGTGGCTTTGTATCGCTCGAGTATTTCATCCCGGCTTCCTCTGTAGGCTTGTTCCAGGGAAAGATAATAGTTATCTATTGCGTGCCGGGAAATGGCATCTATTTTATCCAGTACGGTGGGATCTTTTGATGCCCTTAACTCCTGCCTGACATCAAAAAAGAACTGGTCAAGTCTGCGCTGCTGCGCCTGGGCCTCCTGGTTCAGGAAAAAAAATAAATTGGATTTGATCTCTTCCACCTGGCGATTAAGGGAGAGTACGTCTTTTTTCATGAAGGCAGGGTCTTTAGCATAATTGAAAACCAACCTGCCAAAGGTGTGTATTGCCTTTATCCTGGATAACAGGGCATGCCAATTTTTCCATATAAGGAGTTGCTTTTTTTTCAGCCAGGAAAGTTGTACGCTTTTTTTATTGAGTTGGGCATGTTCCGGGGAGAGCAGCAGGTTGGCAATAACAATTTTTCTGGCAACTCCGGCATCCAACCGGTGTTGCAAAAATTGCAGTTCATCGTCACTGGCCTGCCTGCCTAAAATTAATTGATATGCTTGTCTTAAAAAAGCCTGATCATCGTCAAGTTGATTGAGCTCAGACGTAAGTTCTTGAATTGTTTTTTCTATTAGCATATTTTTCCTAAATCAAGCGTCCTGACATTATTGAGATTTTTAAATCTGGCTTTTCGTTACACAACCTGCTATACCAAAATTTTTTTATATGAATCCATGAAAACTACAAATTATAAACTATTTTGCTTTCTTTGACCATATTTAGGATAGCCCATGAAAAAAATTTATGTAGATTGTTCGTTTTTGCCGGAAAACCCTGAATTGAACACAGGCATTCAGCGGGTTGTGCGTGAAATCATGCGGCATATGGAACACCTTGCTACCGAAGATGATTATAAAGTGATCCCTGTGAATTTAAGTTATGGACAATTTGTTCCTGTTGATGTCAAGGATCTTTACCGAAAGAAAAAAAAGGAAAACATAGAACCAAGCCTGACATTTAAATTTAATGCCAAAGAATTGGCTAAGAAGGGTGCCATATGGTTTGTATTGTATCTAAAACAGATTTATCTTGCCTTTCTTACTTTAATTGCTGCCATTCTATATCGCCCTGGGGTCAAGGCATTCCTCCTTGCGCCCCGGAATCGTTTCGGTTTGAATATGTTTATTGATAAAATCCTGATACAGCCGGCCAAGGCCCTTGTTAGATTGATTGCGATACGTATAAGACATAGGGATACCTCAGAATTTTTACCAAAGAGCGGAGATGTCCTTTTACTATTGGATTCGAGCTGGCATATGGATATCTGGCCGAGTGTGGCCAAAGCAAAAGAGTCCGGAGCCAAAGTCATTGCAGTCCTCTATGATATTATTCCGGTTACCCATCCAGAGTTTTGCGAAGAACCCTTGATCCCTGCCTTTGGAAAATGGTTTGAGTCCGCCCTGGAATTTGTGGACGGCTTTATTGCCATCTCCGCCACGGTTAAAAATGACTTTTCAACTTTTGTTGAAAACAAATATGGTCCCGATCATGGAAAGAAACTTGATTTTTTCCATTTAGGCAGCGACTTTAATTTTACTGAAATTAACGAAGATGGCATTCGTGAGCAGGTTCGCCGGGTGTTTGATGAACGGCCCACGTACTTGATAGTTTCGACCCTTGAACCGAGAAAAAATCACTCCTATTTGCTTGATACATTCGATGGGCTTTGGGCGAAAGGTATAGATGTGAATCTTTGTTTTATAGGCAGGATAGGGTGGAAGGTAGATGACTTGCTTGAACGCATAAAAAGTAACAGTGAATATCAAAGGCGCCTGTTCTTCTGGTCCGATATCAATGACGTTGAGCTTGCTTATTGTTATCAGCATGCATCCATGTTGGTTTTCCCATCATTCATTGAAGGTTTCGGGTTACCTATAATCGAAAGTTTGGGCCATGGACTTCCGGTTCTGGCATCGGACACCCCGATCCATAGAGAAGTGGGGCTTGATCACATCGGTTATTTTGATCTGGCTCATCCCGGCTCCCTTGAAAAGCAAATCGAGGGTATTGAAAAGAACGGTATCCCTGATGCTCTCAGGGTAGATCCCGATTATCGTTGGCTGGACTGGGAATCCAGCACCAGAATGCTGCTGGATAAAATTAACAAAATGCTGCTGACTCTTAAATAACACCAATCGATTTAACGATCAGGCGCTTGTAAATATCATTTGATTTTTGCAAAAGATCACCGGGGACAGGTTCATTTATCGGGTGAAGTGCTTTTGTAAATGAAATTTTATCCGTGTAAGGGGAGAGGTTAATTTGTTTGGAAAGTTTTTCCCAGACCAGTTCAGTCTTATCACACAGGTTCTCATAACTTAAGAAAACAGCCTGAGGGGGAAGATTGTTCATCAGATATGAATAGGTGTTTATCCAAATCGTGAGCCAGTAGCTTAAATCCTGCGTATTTTTTTCGTCCTCATTTGTTCCATCAAACAGGAAAGGCCTGTGATCGGCTCCGAATTCATGATGGGCCAGCCAGGTCATGTATTTTTTTGCAAAGGCATCATCTGAATGCTTTTTTAAAAATTTTTTATGCTGGTTCAAAAGTGACAATGCCTGCTGTAAAGGGTCCCGGAAAGGGACAATGATCAAGGCATTGGGAAATGCACGGGCAATGGAATCCAAGCGTAGAATATTGTTGTTGTTCTTGGATAAATAGCAGTTGTCAGGGGTGTTGTTTAAAATAAGACCGACAAAGGCTTTAAATTTATCTAAAATTTCATTGTCGGCCGTCATGGGGATCAAGCCGTTTTTTTTAATATAATCACTGCCGCAAAAGGTGCGCCAGAAAACCTCTTCAAGGGCTTCCGGGCTGTCATAATTGATTTTTAAGCCGTCCCCGTGAGCCCTTTCCTTCATCTCTGTGTCCTGGCGGGAGAAGCCGGCGATTTTGCGCCATAGGTTGGGTGCAAGAATAAAGGGCATGTCCCTGTATGTCAGGGAGGTAAATTTTCCGTTTTCGTATAGGGTGCGCATAAGAACCGTGGTTCCTGCACGTGCAAGCCCGGCAACAAAGAGATGGGATTTTTCCGATGTAATATCCGGGGAAAACAGCAGCCGTTCAACGTCAAACAGGGTTTCTCCCACAAAATTATTTCCCAACACCATATGGTGCAGAAGTTTTGAGCCGCTTCCATAATCACCCCTGGGGGCCCGTGATACAATAAACCCAAATAAAGCGGCAATCATGGTGCTGACTGCAATGCCCTTGACAGAAGAGACCAGTTCAATGAATCGGCCATCCGTAAACAAGGAATATACTGAAAAGACAATAAAAGGAGAAAACGATAAACTCAGTAATCCAAATATTAAAATGGATTTTAAGAACAATTGCAGTGAATAGCAAGGAAGGACTTTTTCTTTCCAGTGATCGGAAATGCCGGGTGAGTGTATGACGTTAAAGATTTTTGCAACAATGTTTTGAAGGCTTTGAATGTGATCAGACATCCTTGCCCATATAAATATGCATACAAAACCAATGGAACTTAATGATAAAAGAAACCAGGCCATTGATAGCTATTCCGGGGACTGGCGGTTCTCTTTTGGGGATGATTTTTTAATTTTTTTCAATACTCTTTTAATGGGGTACCACACCAGGGCAAAGACAGCGATACATAGTGAGCCCACAACCCCCAGGATCACACCGATAGTCCCTGTCGCAAGGCCCGGGCCGATATATGCCATGGCACACACAGGGTTCATTACTAATAAAAAAATGGCTAAGGCCATTACTGCTGATCGCATGCCAAGTTATCCTTCCATTTTAAATCTATGTCGTCTTGGGAAATATACCGTGTCCAGTGCAGCGCACCCACCGTACCCGGTGATACGGCGTTCACATATTCCCATCTTACGTTATCTTTGGAAATACGCAAGATTCGGCTTTTATCACTCTCTTCAATGTAGGCATCACCGTTTGCCAATAATTTTAAACGGCCCGATGAGCCGGTGGCTATTTTATGTTCCGCCATTACGCCGGCATAGGGCTGTTCTATGCGGCCGTTGTCTGCATCAAATAGATAAATATTTGACAGCTCTTTTTCAACAAATATCTGGCTGGTGTCCTGCTGCCGGATAATATCATTGCCAAAAATGCTGTACCTGCCGTCATCAAGCTGATTGATATCATGCTGACTTAGCCATGGCCCTGTTTTCAACCATTTAATTTTTCCGGTTTGCGGATCAAACAGCAGGACGGTTGACAAATGGCGGATACTCAGGGCAATATCTCCGGTTTGCGCCCCATGAATATCTTTTAGTATGGGCTGGGCATCGTTTAAGTGGATTCGGTCTGTCTCGAATCTGCCAACACCGTATATCAAGCCGCGATATCCGTTTTTCAGCAGAATGTCTGTCACGGAGTATTCGTTTATGATTTTTCCGTCCAGTGAAACAATGGCAAATCCGTCATCCCTTATGGGCAATACCGTTTCCGGAACCTGGGGAGTCATGACAAGCGGAACCACTATATTGCCGTCCGCATTCAGTTCAATTGAGTGGTGAAAGTGGCGGTCGTTCACCCAGATCAGTTCACTGCAGGCGTTAATTCTTACCATGGGCCCTTCACCGCTGGTAAAAACTAATCCGCCGTCCTTTAAGAGAAGCGGGTGCTGGGCCCGGTATTCCTTGACTGAATTGGTACCGGTTTGTTCCACCTTTGATCTCTTAAAAATGTCATCCAGCGGGGGCACCCAGGTGTGTACAATTTTTTTATCACCAATGGAGAACAATTGCACTATAACCTGACCGTCGTTTTTGCTGTACCTTGGGATCAGCAGGTATCCGGTATCGTGGAAGGTTGAATCCCTTAACTTAAAACCGGAAAAATCAAATTGTGTGGGCCGCTCCTGAATATCCAGTAAAATTTTTTCCTTTACGGTTTTGGGCGGACCGTCTTTAAAGGTCAGGAAGGCGTGTAAGTCCCAATAAATGACCTCAATCTGTTTCCAGGGAAATATGTGATAGTGCCCGGCCGCAAGCCCCCAGACAAAAAATCCGACAGAGACTAAATAGAATAAAGCAATAACACTGATAATTTTTCCCTTGTTACGCATTATAAGATAACTGAGTCTATTTTTTTCTGGGTTGTAAGATTTAATTCTAATATAGTTGTCATGGCGCGCAAATATATCACAAGGTTTTAAGGAGTCGCAAGGTGAATATTCCCGATCATGTTGACAATTTATTTTGAACAATTAAAATTCACAGATGCTTTTTAATTCATATGTGTTTATTTTTATTTTTTTACCGGTTACCCTTGCCCTGATTGTTGCGGGCCGGTATTTGTATGGCGCCCGGGGCGGGTTAGCCTGCATTGTTTCAGGTTCACTTGTTTTTTACGGGTACTGGAACCCTATATTCCTGGTGCTGCTCCTGGGCTCGATCTTGGTTAACCACCAAATCGGACTTCGGATCATGAAGACGCCGGGGAAACATCCTAAAACATGGCTCTTGGTCGGAATTTTCCTGAACATGGGCGTACTCGGGTATTTTAAATACTGGAATTTTTTTTTAGTCTCCCTTGCCCAGGTATTACCCTTTGATCCAAATATTCACCCCCTTGTCCTGCCCTTGGGTATTTCCTTTTACACTTTTCAGCAGATTGCATTCCTAGTGGATGTTTATCATAAAAAGATCAAGCGCAGCTCCTTTTTAGAATATATGGCCTTTGTCTCTTTTTTTCCGCAACTTATCGCCGGTCCCATTATACGTTACAACACAGTTCACGGGCAGTTTATCTCCCCTGAATGGCTGAGATGGAACAATGAAAGCTTCGCCACAGGACTGTGTCTTTTTTCATTGGGCTTATTTAAAAAAACTGTTCTGGCAGATCAACTGGCGGTATTTGTGGGGCCGGTTTTTGATGCCGGTGCGCGTGGGGATGTCGTTTCGATAATGGAAGCATGGACTGCAACCCTGGCCTATACCTTTCAATTGTATTTTGACTTTTCAGGATATGCAGATATGGCCCTTGGACTGGGTGCCATGATGGGCATCCGGTTGCCGGACAATTTCAACTCTCCTTATAGGGCCCATAATTTCATTAACTTTTGGCAGCGATGGCATATCAGCCTCTCCCATTTTTTTCGGGATTATCTGTATATCCCCCTCGGTGGCAGCCGGTGTTCTTTTCCCAGGCATCTTAACAATCTAATGATCACCATGCTTCTTTGCGGATTGTGGCATGGTGCCGGATGGCAGTTTGTTTTCTGGGGTGGGATGCACGGGCTGTTTCTGATACTGGACCATCTGAGGGAATCCCGATTTCCCAAATTACGGCTGCCCCGCCCATTGGGCATTATGGTGACATTTTTGGTAATTGCCCTGCTATGGACAGCTTTCAGGGCCGTCAACATGGGCACCGCCTTGTACCTTTATAAAATCATGTTCTGTTTGAGCGGATTTTTGAAATCAGTGCCATTATCTTTTCCAACGTTCGACATAGCCAACTTTATCACGGCCGGATCAGGATCAGCCCCATACTGGCTGATCCTGTCCGCCCTGATCGTGTGGGGGCTTCCCAATACTGCGGCATGGTGTCGCTTATATACCGAAAACGAGGGAGCATTTCCTGTTGTTCAGGGAAGAACAAAAGCGATTGTGGCAGGCATGCTGTTTTTTGTTTCTTTGAAGGTGCTGGCCGGCAGCGGCAGCAGTGAATTTCTTTATTTTAATTTCTAAAGGGCCACAACACAGATGAAAATTATCGTTGGATTTTTCGGAGGATTCTGCGGCGCGGCCCTCTTATGGATCCTGCTGGTTATGGGGCAATTGGGCAACGCGACCCCTGACAGCCAGTGGGTGCGGCAGGCCTATGCGTATAAGCGGGCCCTATCCGAGAAAATTTCAGGGCCCAAGATCGTCATTGTCGGCGGATCTGCCGCACTTTTTTCTATCAACTCCATTGCGCTGCAGGAGCGATATCACCGACCTGTTATCAATTTAGGGGTCAATGCAGGAGTTTCACTGCCTTATATACTTGAACAGGCAAAAGCCGTCCTTACCCCTGGCGATACCGCCCTGCTTCCCCTGGAATATCCCCTGTATAACTATAATTATACGATCAATCCGGTTATGGTGGATTTTTATCTTTCTGAACCCGGGCTTCTGGCAAAACAGGCGTGGCAGCTTCAGTTAAAATTATTGTTCGCTGTTACCCCCGAGCGTCTTATCCAGGGGTATCGGGGTATTCCCAGGGGATTCTCAGTTGAAGGGCTGTACGGCCCCCACCACATGAATGCCCATGGTGACCAAACCCACTCTGAAGTCGCAAGACAGTCCGAGAATCAAAAAGCAATCGTCAATTCACTGACTCCCCGGTACCACGGTAAGAATTTTTCAAAAAAAAATGAAGCCTGGAATCTTTTGACCGCTTTCCAGCACTGGGCTGACAGCCGGAACATTTGCCTGATATTCATCCCACCAAGTTTTCTATTTCAACAAGCCTATATAACAGATCCGGTGGAAAACCATTTTTATACCACGCTGCCCGCCCTTGCACGGAAAAAGGGGTTAACATACCTTGGCCGTCCCTTGGAATATATGTTTCCCCCCGACTACTATTTTGATACCCCCTATCACCTGACTGCCGAAGCAAGGCAAATATACACGACCCGTATCATCGAACTGATAGGACCGATTATGAATAAGGAAATTACTCACTCGCACGTTCAACGTATTCCCGGGTCCGGGTATCGATTTTAATCAACTGATTTTCATCGACAAAAGGAGGCACCTGGACTTCAAACCCGGTTTCAACCGTGGCCGGCTTGGTGTCGCCAGTGGCCGTATCTCCCTTGGCCCAGGGTTCGGTGGCGGTGACTCGCAGGATTACAAAGTTGGGAAGTGTAACGCCAATGGGTTTCTGGTTATGCAGAAGCACGGTGCACACGGTGTTTTCTTTGAGCAGATCCACGTTCTCTCCGATCTGTTCCTTACGGAGCATGACCTGCTCGTAATTGCTGGAATTCATAAACCACCAGCCATCCCGGTCTGAATAAAGGTATTCCATATCGGTCTCTTCCAGGTCAGCCTTTTCAAATTTATCAACGGAACGGTAGGTTCGTTCAAACTGGGAACCTGTAATCATATTCTTAAGTTTGCATTTATACAGGGATTGCCCCTTGCCCGGCTTTTTAAACTCAAACCCGACAATTACATGGGGATCTCCGTCAATATCGAGTTTAATCCCTTTTTTCAAATCACTGGCTAAGTACATCCAAATCTCCTTAAAATTTATAAGAAAGTCTGGGTAAGTTACTCAGATCTTTCAAGTTTTATTGTGGGCTATGCCTGGCAGTTGATATGTCAGGTCAGTCCATGGCTGTTATAAAAAAATAAAAGCCAACCCCTTGGGAAATTAAGGGTTGGCTCAAAAATTATTCAATATCCTCTTTTCCTGTGTAAAATTTTAACTCAGAGACTGCCAGCTGGTAATCCAGCGTGGCACGGGTTTCGTTGGCCTGGGCACGCAGCAGCCGGTCCTGGGCATCCAAAAGGGAAGGAATGGTAGACAATCCAGCTTTAAGCCGGTTTTCTTCAACATCATAATATTCATTGGCTGCGGTCAGGCCTTCGGCACAGCTTTTAATTCTCTGCTTGGCCTCGTTCATTGAATAAAGGGCATTGTAGATACCCGTGGCAATGGCGTTTTTGGCATCTTCAATAAGGGCGCTTATTTTTTGGGCTTGCGTATTGTATTTTTCTTTTTCATACCAGGCCCTTCCGCCGTCAAACAGGTCCCAGGATGCCGTCACCCCCCCGGACCAGTAGCGGTTTCTTTGATCGCGTTTCTCTGCCAACTGCTCATATTCATCGTCACGGTCGTAATACCCGACATCGAATTTTACCGTGGGTAAATATTTCCCTACGGCAATTTTTGCATTTTTGTCTGCAATTTCAAGCTGATAAACAAGGCTTTTTATATCCGGACGATTTTCAAGGGCATATTTTAAACTGTCATCAAAGACAGGCTCCGTTGCCAGCAACGGGTTCAACCGTCCGGAGAACTCAATGGCCGGATCCATCGTCTGATTCATCAAGGAGAATAATTCCACCCGCTGCCTGTTCACATCATTTTTGGCTATTTTGTAAAGATCCTGGGCATCGGCCAAATCCACCCGGGCCTGAAGCACATTCACCCAGGGCACCAGCTCTCTTTTTAAAAAGGCTTCAGCCGATTTAACACTCTCGGTCAGGCGATTGACGGATTCCTGGGTTGTGATCACATCCTGTTTGGCCTTCATCAGTTTGTAAAAAGTGGTTTCGATCCGGTAAGCCAGCTCCATACCGGCAAGCTCCATTTCGGTTTTGGCCAGCGCTTCCGAAATACGGGCACGCTGGTACGTGTTTGTAATGCGTGAGCCTGCATAAAGAATCTGGGTCAGTCGAATGCTGAAAGAGCGGATATCTTTGTCGACATAATCGGTGTCAGTATAATACCCTTTAGCACTTATACTTCTGATGGGGGTCATCGAGTACGAGGAGGAAACAGAAGGCAAAAAATCAGCCCTGGCTTCCTTGATGCCGTGGGTGCTTATATCAACGTCAAAGCGTGAAGCCTTGAGGGAGGGGTTGTTTTCCATCCCTGTCTTCAAGCATTGCGCCAGAGTCATTTTCTGTTCTCCTGCCCAGGCCGGACCCGTCGCTGCCCCCAAAAAAAGCGTCAACATCAATCCAAAACCAATATAATAACTAAACCGTTTCACGTTGCTACTTAGCCTCCGATTGTAATTTAATCATCCAAGATGTCCAAGAATGAACATAAGTATCAGACATTTCCTTTGACCGCAAGTCTATCCAGGATTCAAGGATATCTTCCCATTGTCTTGAAGAGAGCTGTATAATATTTTTTGTCTCATCGGAGATGGGGAAAAAATCATCGTCGCGGCATATTTCCTTGTGATGCAAAATTACCATATCAAAAATGGACCTGATATAGAACAGGCGGGCTGCAGTGCGTAGGGGAAAGTCTGATTTGACGGCCCAGTGCCTGAACCTTTCAAGGGATTGCTGGGGCAACGCAACCATCTGGGAGGTGTCGTCGGTGGTGCATATTCTGAAAATATGGGCAAGGTGCCTGCGCAGGGGGACCGGCAGGTCGTCAAACCATTGTAAAAAAGCGTCCAGGGGTGTAATCACAATATCCTCATGTGCTTATGTACTTACCGGGCCATGCGTTGATTCCCCCCCCAAAAAAAAGTCAAACAGAATTATTTAAAAAAGGAGAGCAGCGCGTGAAGGTTGGTCATGGGATGGGGCGGGCATCCCGGGATAAACAGATCCACCGGCAGGATCTTATCCAGCCCCTCGGTAATTTCCGGGCTTCCGGTGAACGGGCCGCCGCTGATGGTGCATGAGCCTACGGCAATGACCACCTTCGGCGCCGGTGTGGCCTCATAGGTCTGGAGCAGGGCTGTTTTCATGTTCCTGGATACTGGGCCCGTGACCACAATCCCATCGGCATGACGGGGAGAGGCGACAAAGTTTATGCCAAATCTGCCCAGATCGAAAAACGGCGTGGCCAGGACGTTGAGGTCAGCCTCACAGGCATTGCATCCGGCCGCTGACACCTGGCGCAGTTGGAGGGAGCGTCCAAACAATTTTTTAAAATGCTGCTTGGCGTGTTCGGCCAAAGCAGGCAGCTCACCTGATGTTATCAGATCAGCCCGTTCAGACGTGGAAATTTCATAGTCATTGGTAAACTTGATCAGTCCGTTGGAGGCGTTTTCGCAGGTCCCGCAAAATACGCACCGGCCCATGTCGATCTTTTTATTCTGCACATCTATGGCGTCCTGGGGGCAGGATGCGGCACATGCTTTAAGGATTGCCTGAGAAATATTATCCTGGATAACGGGTCTGCCTCGGTAGCGGGGAAATACCTTGACCTTTTCTTTGGGATACCGGTTGGTCCGGCAGCCTTGTTCAAATCTGTTTTTCAGTACACTGAGCATATAATGTTCTCCGCTTTTTTAAAGATCAAATCCGCAATAGGATAGATTGAAGCTTTTGTTGTTTAAGGGAAAATCGGATATTCCGGTATCTCTGAGGGCCATGGCCAGGCCGTTCCAATTGTGAAAGGAAGGATCCTTGATCTTGTACCTTAGGATTTTCCCATTTTCATCGGTCAGGACAGCATGGGAGACTTCCCCCCGCCAGGCCTCATTCAGGGCCACGGAAAAGCTTGAAGCCGGCAGGTCGTAGGCCATGCCATCGCTTACACACCGGGTTTCGATGGGGATGGCGGCCAATGATTCAATTATTTGAAGAGACTGGTGGATTTCATCATACCTGACCCGGGCCCTGGCATAGACGTCACCCGTGGCTTTTTTATTTTTCGGTATGTTGATGTGCGGGTAGTGTTCCGTGGGGAAACACCGTCTCACGTCGTAGGCCATGCCGCTGGCCCGGCCAGCAGGCCCCACCAGCCCTAGATACTCGGCATCTTCATGGCTGACCGTCCCGCATCCCTCAAACCTGGCCCGGACGGTGACGGCGTTGAAGAGAAGCTCCAATACGTGTGTCACTTCGGGTCGAAGCTCTGCCAGGCGATCGTTGAGCACTCTTCTTATCTCATTGGACAGGGAAAACCGGACCCCACCCGGCCGAACCAGCCCCTTACCGAATCGGTTCCCGCAAATCAAGAGGGATAAGTTGAGAAAATCTCCCCTGATCCTGCCAAAATAGTTGGCCGGCGGCAGAAAGGCAACGTCGCCGCTAAGCGCACCGAGATCTCCGATGTGGTTTGCCAGGCGCTCCAGTTCCAGGGCAATGGTCCGGATAACCTGCGCCCCCTGATCCGGTTGCACTGCGGTCAGTGTCTCCAGGTTCTGGGCCATGCACAGGCTGTGGCCGATGGTCGTATCGCCTGCAATGTTTTCTCCAAGGATGGGAAGTCGCTTGTCCGGGACCTCCGTAAGCTGTTTTTCAATGCCCCGGTGCTGGTATCCCAGTTGGATTTCCAGGTGCAGGACGCGTTCTCCGATGCAGTTGAACCTGAAATGGCCCGGCTCGATAACCCCGGCATGGACCGGCCCCACAGCCACTTCGTGGATCTCCTGGCCCTCTACCTGGTAATACGTATAATTTCCCGGGATGTCCTGGGTGTAGTCATTGCCGAACACATCAGCCGTCCCGTCGGAGTAGTTGGGATGGTATCGGACCATTTTCAGCCAGGGATGGCCCTGGGGGCGGATGCCGTATTGCTCTGCCATTTCCCGTTCAAACAGGTGAAAGGGTTCGCAGATTCGGGTGAATGACGGATAGGGGTCCGGCACATCACAGCCGGCCACAAAAAGTTTGTCGGTCCGCAACACCGCCAAAAGTTTTAAACGGTTCTTGTCCGGGTAGGCAAAATACTGAACAACTTTTCCTCCGTCGGTCACCATGTCCAAGGCCTGGGTCCGGAATTCATCAAAAGAAAGATGGGGAATCTCCTTTCGACAGACTTTTTCGGCGTTTGAAATCTGTAAAAAAGCGTTGCTCATCTAAGTCCTCCGCCAATGGCTGATATCGCATCGGATATGGTTTGATTCAATGAATCCGGTATAAAGAAACACAAGATCAGTGAAGTCAGGAGTAATAAATACTGGGGCAAGACCATACTGGCCTTTTCTTGAATTTTAATTTCCGTGCTGCATTCTTCAAAACAAATTTTCATAACCTGATTGCCAAATCCTGCAAAAATAACGCACAGGCTAAGAATGAAAACGGTGACGGCCACATAGTAACCGGCCCTGAAGGCGGCAATGATAATGCAAAGTTCCCCGATAAAAATGCCGAAAGGCGGTAAACCGGAAATCCCGGCAAATCCTGCAAAAAAGGCCACAAAGGTCCGGGGCATACCCTTGACCAGGTTTCCGGTATTTTTGATCAGCCGGTTTCCGTATCCCAAAAGAATATTTCCCGAGGAGAGAAACAAAGAGGACTTGATCAGGCTGTGGTGGAGCATGCAGAGGACTGCACCGTATACCCCCAAACCGCCCACACCGGTTCCGAATGCAATGATGCCCATATTCTCGATACTGGAATAGGCCAGCATCCGTTTGTATTCGTTCTGTTTGAGTATAAAGGTGGCTGCGGCCAAAATGGATAACAGGCCGAACACCATGAGAATCGTGCCTGAAAAATCTTCAAGCCCTGCCGCCACCATAATCTTATTGGTTTTAAAAATCCCCAGATAAGCGCAGTTGAGCAGCACCCCTGACAAGAGGGCCGATGCAGGACTCGGGGCCTCACTGTGGGCATCGGGCAGCCAGGTGTGCATGGGTGCAAGTCCCATCTTGGTGCCGTATCCCACCAGGATAAAGACAAATCCGGCCTTGAGCCACAGGGGATTCAGGGTTTTGGCCACCCCGGCCAGGGCGGAAAAAGACAGTGGCGTGTCTGCATTTCCCTGGCCCATGGAAAAAGCCACCAGAACAGACCCCAAAAGGGCCATGGCAATACCCACAGAACAGATGAGAACATACTTCCAGGTTGCCTCAAGGGAGGCTGCCGAGCGATGGGTGTTAATCAAAGGGGCACTTGCCAGGGTGGTCGCCTCAATGGCGATCCACATAACCATGATATGGTCGGACAGAGTGACCATGGTCATGGTGGATAAAAATACCAGCATGGCGCCGGTAAAAAGGCTCTCGGACTGGATCTTGCTTTCTTTGAGAAAGCCCACGGTGTAAATGGAGATTAAAAAGAACAGCAGGGAGATTACCAGCAGGGAGAGCATACCTTCGGGCGTCACTGCAAAATATTGATCGAAAATCGCGCGGGGTTGATCTCTCCACAACATCAACGAAAGCGTTAAATGAGCCGCTCCGGTCAGTACCAGCAGGCACCGGCCAATAATTTTGGGTAGAAAAAATGTGCCAAGACCGGTAATAAAAGGGGTCAGAAATACTATTTCAACCATACTCTAATCCTTTAACGTTCTGAGCAACGCCGTATCCACGTCGTCAAAGGTCTGTTTAATATTACGGAGGATCACGGCCATGATCATAACTCCGGCCAGAACGTCCAGCAAAATACCGAATTCAACAATATGGCGGGTACTGCCTAACAAACCCGACCCAAGCAGGTGAATCCCGTTTTCCATCATGAGATATCCGATGACCATGGCAATGGCGTTTCTCCGGGCCATGAGCAGAAACATTCCCGTTGCCAAAAGGGCAATGCCTGCAGGCTCCAAAAGTTTAAACCCGTTCACGGAACCGATATCCAGGCGTCCGGAAATATAGGTCGCGCCGATAATCACCGCCAGACCGCACAAGATGGAGGCATGATATCCCACAATGGGCTCAACGACTCTTCGGATGGTTCCCTTCCTGATGGCCACAAAAATACTCAAAGGGATAATGATCCCCCGGATAACCAGGGTGGCCAGGGTAAACACCGTACTGCCGCCACTCATATGATCACCAATGAAAAAGGGAATAATTGAAATCACGACGCCCTGGAATCCCAGCAGTTTGATCAGTATCAGGACCCGGTCGGTGGCGAATGAAAATAAAACAGACAACAGCACAAAGGACAGAATTATGTCCACTGGATTGTACATCATTTTACAAACTCCAAGGTGATGATGGTTGCAAAAAAGGCTAGGGCAAAGGAGGTCAGCACAAATTTGGGCACCTTGTCCATCCTGTACCTGGCAGTTATCGACTCTGTTACACCCACGGCTACGTAGACAATCAGAAGGCCTGCTATATACATTACTACAGGGAATCCGAATATCGCGGATTCAAAGGGAACAATCATCCTTGAAATAATGGTGGAATAGAACATGAGCTTGCAGAAAGAGCCGAGTTCAATAAGTCCGAAATCCGGGCCGCTGTGATCCAGAACCATGACTTCATGGATCATGGTCAGTTCCAGGTGAGTGGCCGGGTCATCCACCGGAACTCTGGAATTTTCAGTCAGCAGAATGATAAAAAACGAGAGCACAATGAACACTAACGGTGCGCCTGCCAAACTCCACAGGGTTTGGGTGCTGCTGCCTGCAAAGTAGGCGGACAATTGCAGCTCCCCGGTGATCCGGTAAAAAAAGATCAGGATCATAAACATGGCAGCCTCGCAGATAATCGGAAAATACGCTTCTCTGGCCGCGCCCATACCTTCAAAGGGAGATGCGGTATCCATGGCCGCCGCAATGGTGAAAAAACGGCCAAGCCCGAGAACATACAGGACGAAAATTACATCCCCGTTAAAGGAGAACACGGGATTGAACCCTGCAATGGGCAGAAACATGAGAACCGTGATTGACGCTGCAAGGGATATCACCGGACCCAGCTTAAACACGAAGGTGGTGCTGCTGCTGTAAACCGATCCCTTTTTAAACAGTTTGATCAGGGTGTAGTAATTGATCAAAATGGGTGGTCCTTTTTTTCCCCCAAAAAACGCCTTGATCTTGAGAATCAGGCCTGAAAAAAACGGCGCCGCCAGAATGGCTGCAAGCCAGAGTGAAATGGATTGAATCATGGAATACTCCTTAACGCTATTAGCCTTTAGCTGCTGCTGTTGTCATATAAAAAAGAGCAGCAATACAATTGCCAGCAAAATATATCCGATATACAGATGAATATCCCCGTGCTGCATCCACCGAAGCTTGTCAAACAGGTAAAAAACAGGACGGACAACCGCATTTTTCATGTGAAGTTCTGCAATGTCGTTGACATGGCTGTGGTAATGGGTTTTTAACGGAAACCGTCCCTTGATGCGTGGATGGTCCTCGGAAAGCGGTGCAGCGGCACTGAAAAATTCTAAAATGGACCCGGCATAGGAAGATCCCGTATACTGCATTTTAACCGTTGGCTGGGTAAAGCCGCAACCCCATGTTCCGGATGTCGGGGTCGTTTTATTTTTGTAGTAGATTGACCGGATGCCCATGACAATCAGGACAATCACAAAGAACAGCAGGGCCGCAAAGGTGATGTTCCCGGTTATCTGACCAAAGGGCTCTACAGGTACCCGGGCGTAGTCAAGGCCTAACGCCTGAACTGCCGTTAAGGCCATTTGGATGAACACCCTTGGAAACACACCGATGATGACGCAGGCTGCCGCAAGGACGCCCATGGGAATCATCATGGCCAAGCCGTTTTCTTTGGCATTTTCGGCGGCTTTGGTCCGGGGTTCTCCCTGGAAGACCACTCCGACGACCTTGGTAAAACAGGCCAGGGCCAGTCCGCCGATAACAGCCAGGCTGATGATTGCAAATACGCTCATGGCAAAGCTTATGGACCCCAGGGGGATGCCCTTGAAACTGCCCATATAGATGAGAAATTCACTGACAAATCCATTAAAGGGCGGCAGGCCGCAAATGGCCAAAGAGGCGATGATGAATGTGGTTCCGGTAATTTTCATGCCCTTGAGCAGCCCGCCCAGGGCGTCAATGGACCGGGTGCCGGTCTGGTGCAGAACCATGCCCGCCCCCATAAACAGCAGGGATTTAAACAAGGAGTGGTTGAGAACATGGAGAATGCCGCCGGCAAAGCCAAGGACAGCAACCAGGGGATTACCCGTTGCCGCACCGATCATCCCGATGCCTAAGCCGATGAGGATGATTCCGATATTCTCCATACTGCTATAGGCTAAAAGCCGCTTGATATCGTGCTGGCCCAGGGCATAAACCACCCCCAGAATCCCGGAAACCACGCCGGCAATCAGGGTGATATACCCGAAAACAGGGGAGTGAAAATCCAGAATCTCGTAAACCCGCAATATCCCGTAAATGCCGGTCTTGATCATCACCCCGGACATGACCGCTGATATATGGCTGGGGGCCGCAGGATGGGCATGGGGCAGCCAGATATGAAAGGGAAAGACGCCGGCTTTGGAGCCGAATCCGATAAAGGAGAGTACAAAAATTACTATTTTTATTGTTTCAGGCACATCGGCCATGGAAGCGAAGTCAAAGCTGCCGGTATGGCCGTAAATCAGGCCGAATGCGGCAAGGATGAACATGGCGCCCACATGGGAAAAGACAAAGTAAAGGTAACCGGCTTTTCTGTTTTCGGCTGACTCATGGCCGTAAATCACCAGAAAAAAGGAGGACAGGGACATGATTTCCCATGAAATCATGAACGTAACGATATTGGCGGCGGTCACCACTAATGCCATCGAAGAGATCAGGATACTGAAGAAAAAGTAATTGACCCCGGTTTTAATGCCGTCTGCTTCACTTTCCATGTAGTGGAAACTGTAAATGGCGGCCATCATAGAAACGGCGAATATGGCAGTCAGGAAAAAGGCGGAAAGGCCGTCAACATGAAAAGAAAGTGAAAATAGGTCCAAATACTTGAAAGAGGCCGAGGCCGCAGTTGTATTTAGAAGCTTATCTGCGGCATCAATCAGTCCTAAGAGAGATCCCCCGCTGAGAAACAACACGGCAATGCCTTTTGAAAACTTCTTCTGCCGGGCAAAAACAAGCGCTAAAAAACCTCCGAGCAGAATGATGAGTGTGGAACTAAAAAATTGACACATACCTTCCCCAATTTATTTTTTTCTATTTGTGTTTTTCTATCGTCAAGCCCTCTGCTGGAAAAAATTCATTGGTATGTACATGCTGTTTTTATGACTTGTCAAGGAAATTGTAACGGAATGTAACAATTTCACAGCCTGAAATGTAATTATTTCCACTTTTAAAATAGATCATGCTGAAAATTCAATAGCATATTTGTAAAGACCGTTATTCCGGTATCTATTTGGGGCAAAGCGTACATATCTCATTATGCACGCTTTGCCTCGTCTTGAATACAATTGAAAATTCGGCGCAATGTGTACAGGTTGTTTCGACTCGATACCTAAGGCTTGATTCTTATGGATGGATACAATCCCTTTCGTTCCCCTGTCCGGTAAGGCTGGATAATATTATAGGAGATGTTCTGGTCATCCTGGGCGTGCCCTCTGTTTTCTCCGTCCTTAAATAGTGCCCCATTATCCTTAAGGATCTTTTTTAACCGATCCTTGAAAGATCCGATAAACACAGCACCTTTTCCTGAGAAGGTCATTGTCCCTACAGTCAAGCTCTCCCTGGTTTCGGCCAACGCATCCAACGAAATGGTATGGGTGGCAAGGTCTTCCGGGGATTGGATATATCCCCATACCAAATGTTCGTTAGGAATCTGTATGGGCATACTTGGGTTGATGATGGTGTGGGGCATAATAATACAGCCTTCACCAATTTTAATCCGTTCGTCGGATCTACCGTTTAAAAAGGAGTTGAATCCCACAAAACATTCCTGGCCGACATCGGCATGGATGATTTTGCCGCCATGGGCTGTAATGCAATTGCCTTCCAGGACGGAACCAATAATATAGGAATTTTCCTGGGCATTTGACCCGTCCCCCATGGTTGCATCCTGGAGAAAGGCTCTTTGGGCCACCAGGACGTTTTCGCCAATACGGGTTTTTCCCTTGATCACAGCGTACCGATTGACTGCAGAACTACCCGGGACTTCAAAGGGTTCTAAGTGCATGACCTCGAATAACCGCTCAAATTCCTGATCCCGGGCCCTGACAAAATCGTAAATTACCCCCCGGGGCTGGTGGGTATCATTCACCCCTACAAAATTTTCAAGGATGGTGTTCTTAAACCTGTATTTAAACTCAAAATGGGGGTTTTTGATCCAGATGGTGCCGGGATCAATTTTGCGGTGAAAAAGCTCTCCAACCTGAACATAGGAAAACTCTCCCACGATACACGAATGCAGGTTCATTAAATCCACGGTGGCAAAGGGTCCTAGAAAACAGCCTTCCAGGGTGGATCCGTGGATGTTGGCGTAGTGGGCGGAAATGGTGTTGTGGATACTAAATAATTCGGGACTTTCAGGGTTGTGGGAATTGCTGTGGACCAGGGTTTTATAAAGCAGGCTGTCCAGAATGGAGATCATTTCATCCTCAACCAGGGGGATGTCCTTGGCTGATTTTATGCAATCGCCTTCTCTTTTGAGTTCATCTCCCCGGACGTCGCTCTTATAAATAGCGGACCGTCCCACATAACATTTTCCTAAAAAATAACTGCCTGCGATATTGGAATTTTTAAAATTAAAATAAAGGGGATGGCGGGAGGTAATGCCGTAAAATGCATAGAATTCGAGCATCTTTTCATGATCAAGCGCATGGTTGACAAAATTTGCCGTGTCAAACTCAAACTCCATTAAATTAGCATTTACACGGCTGATAATTCGGTCGCTGAGTTGCTGTAACTGGTTCATATTGTATCCTGTCTTTTAAAGTGTTAATTCCAGGATTTTCCTAATCATTAGAGAAAATCCTGGGCTTCGGTGTTAAGGGGCATGTCTGTAATTCAATTTACAATCCTTGATGTTATAAACGGTTTAAAACTCAAAAATTCATATCACAGAAACCATCAAGTGACAATATTTTAGACGGCTATTAACAACTTGCCCTGCATTAAATATTGTTTTACAACCCATCTCAAGAGAAGAAAAACATGAGAGCAAAGGCACGGATATGAGCGATATCAAAAAAATCATTACCACCTGCACCAGGGACTGCCCTAACACCTGCGGACTTGAAGCCACGGTTGAAAACGGCCGTCTGGTGCGTCTGGCCGGATCGAAAAATCATCCGCTGACCCGGGGGGTGGCCTGTCACAAGGCGTCAAAATACATTGACCGGGTTTACAGCAAGGAGCGCATCACAAAACCCATGATGCGTGGCGCATCAGGCCGGCGGGAGGTCTTATGGGATGAGGCCCTGGATGTCATTGCCGAAAAAATGAAAACGATCCGTGATGAGGATGGACCGGAAGCCATTCTCTACTATCAGGGCTATGGGGAAAGAACCGCCCTCAAACTGCTCAACAAGTGTTTTTTTAACATGTTCGGGGGGGTTACTACCCTGCACGGGTCACTGTGCGGAGGCACCGGCCAGGCATCCCAGAATCTGGACTTGGGAACCCGCATCTCCCATGACCCTTTGGACCATTACAACTCCAGGGCCATGATCCTCTGGGGCAGGAACCCTGCAACCACACAGATCGGACTGGTTCCCATTATCAAAGAGATAAAGAAAAAAGGCGGCCGGATCATCACCATTGATCCCTTCCGTAACCGGAGCGCCGCCCTTTCCGACCGCCATATCGCGCCAGCTCCGAATATGGATGCATATCTGGCCATGGCTGCCGCAAAGATTTTGATCGACCGGGGTGCTCATGATATTGATTTTCTTTCCCATCACAGTGCAGGTTACACTGCATACAAAGCCATTCTTGATCGCTACAGGGTAGATAAATTATGTTACCTTGCCGGTGTTTCCGGAGAAGATGCCCAGTACATTGCAGACACGCTGATCAACTTCAAACCCACGTCGATCCTTCTAGGCTGGGGGCTTCACCGTCACAAAGAGGCCCATTTCACCATCCGCGCCATTGATGCGTTAGGGGCTGTTTCAGGCAATATCGGTGTGGAAGGCGGAGGGGTCAGCCAGGGGTTCGAAGAATACGGTCCCTATGATCCGAAGTGCTGGGGAGACCAGTTCAATCCCGGACGTCGAACGATTTTGATGCCCTATGTGGGGGAAGAACTTTTAAACGCCCAAAACCCTCCGATTCGAATGGTTTACGTAACCGCGGCCAACCCGGTCTGCATGGCCCCTAATTCCGTGCTTGTGGCAGAAGCATTGAGGCACATGGAGTTCGTGGTCTACAGCGGTCACTTTTTGGATGATACCGCAGAACTGGCCGATGTGTTCCTGCCGGCCACCACCTTTCTTGAAGAATACGATGTGATGGCAAGTTATGGCCATAACTATGTGGGTCCGGTCAACCCGGCCATTGAGCCCGTGGGCGACTGCAGAAGCGAATTTCAGATGTTCACGGAACTTGCCAAACGGTTTTCCTTTAAAGATCAGTACTGCAAAAGCGCCGATGCCTGGCTCGCCGAGATATGCGCGCCGATTAAAGGCTGGGGAGGCGATCTGGACGAACTCAGGCACACCCCATTTCGAGTCCCGGAACCCATGGCGCCTTACCTTGACAAAGTCTTTCCCACCCCTTCGGGGAAATTCGAATTCATGACCAAGTTCGATGGGGATCTCCTCAAAAAGGATGATGAAACGTATCCATACACCCTGTTGAGTGTCGCACCCTTCGATTACATCTGCTCCGAGCGAACCCTTGCAGACCATGCGCCATTGCCGGAGGTACGCCTGCACCCTGCTGAAGCTGAAAAATTAGGCCTTGCAGACGGCCGGCCCGTAATAGTTAAAAGCCCCATAGGGCGTGTGAAGGCCCTGCTTCGCACCGATGCATCCACAAGACGGGACTGTCTGGTCACCGAACGCGGCGGGTGGATCAAAGCCGGCCATGGGTTGAATAGGCTTACAGCTGAAATGGTCAGCACCGTGGGGAATGGGACCCCCTATTACGATACCCGGGTCACGCTGTGTAGTGTTTGAACACTAACTGGACTGGGGGCTGCCCCTTGAATGTTGGTCATGACCGATGAGCCCGTGGTAGTGAATCCGGAGACGGATTCAAAAAAGGCATCCGTATACGTAGAAAAATTCGGGGCCAGAAAAAAGAGCAGGGCACCGAAAAGACCAATGCCTATCCATCCTAATGCCACAACGGCGATGCCTTCTCTCTGGTTGATATAATCATGATTCCCGGCTTTTTTGGAAATAACGACCATAATCGCGCCCATAATTGTGGTTACGGCCATGGCCGTTAGGTCTCCTTGATGAGCCCCGTCTTTGAAAAACAGGCTGCAGCCCAAAGGCAGGGTCATGAAAAGTCCCAGTACAAAAAGAAGGACGCCGATGATGCGTATGATAAAGGGCCAGCGCATTAGAAAAAACCAAGCTTTACCGTGAGCATTTTTTCAAGTTTTCTAACTGCTGCCAAGATCGTAAATAAAAGGATAATAGCTTGATTTACTGATGCGGGTGATGGTGTTGTCCACACCCATATTTTTTGCCAGAAGGGATACAAGGATATTGGTTTCATCGTCATTGGTTACCGAGACTACCGCATCCATTTGGCTGATGTTTTCTTTCATGAATAATTTTTGGTCTCCGCCGTCACCGTGGAACACCATGGTTTTCCCCATTTGCATGGAAAGATATCAAGAATCTGGATTGCCTTGTCATTAGGGGCTTTTTTACTATATTTGACAAGGGTTTGTCAATATAGGCCACCCCGGCAGACGGCAAAGCCCCGGCTCATCATGGAAAATAAACCGGGGCTTTGAATTGTTTTTCAGATTGTTAAAATTGTTTTTTTACATCGTAGTGATGGGCATCCCCATGAGTTTCCACAGGAATATGCATAATGCGACAACCACCATCAACATGATGGATGCCGGAGTGCCGTACATGAAAAATTCACCCGGGGTAAACTGTTTAGAGTCGTAGGCTATGGCATTGGGGGCTGCGCCCACGAGTAAAACGAAGGGCATGCCGGCGGTGACAAGGGATGCAAACAGGATTACTTCAGGTGCCACATGCAGGTAGGGGGCAATAACCAGTGCAACGGGCAGGGATATGGCAATGGCTGCCACGTTCATAATGAAGTTGGTCATGACCATGACAAAAAATGCAATGCTTAGAATGAACACAAAGTAATTGGCTTTCTGGAACAAGGTCAACCAGTTGATGGCAAGCCATTCCGCAGCTCCTGTTTCCCACAGGCAGAAGCCGATACTCATGGCACCGCCGAACAGCAGGACGATATTCCAGGGAATCGCCTCAAGGTCTTGAATGTTAAGGATGTTGAAGATAAAGAATAAAACCGTTGCCACAAGCATGATCGCGTTTTTGTCAAGGTTGGATATGGCAGGGATAAACTGTTTGGCGGACATGGTGGCGATGGCTATGAAAATGATGGTTGCTGCCAGGATTTCATTTTTTGTGACGGCTCCCATGGATTTTCCCAGCATTCTGGCCTTTTCTCTAAGGCCGGGAATTGTTTTTTTCTCGGGCTTGCACACAATCATAAAATAGCCCCAGAGGAGAAGAACCATACCCCAGCCCACAGGCGCCATATAATAGGTCAGCTCGAAAAAGGTGATCTCCTTTCCCACGATGTCCTTGAAAAATCCAATGGCCACGGCGGCACGGGCAGAACCGAGAAGCGTGATAATGGAGCTGGCACCTGCCACAAATGCCATGCCGATGAACAGTCCTTTGCCGAATTTGGTGGGGCCGGGTTCATCTGTATACATCCCGTAAATGGTCATGAGAAGCGGAAACATGGTGGCTGCTACGGCAGTATGGGCCATAATATGGGTCAATGCTGCAGTGACTGCAAAACAGCCCAGATATATCATACTGGTTTTTTCCCCTACAATGCCTATCATTTTGTAGGCCAGACGTTTGGTCAGGCCCGTTTTCGTGAACACCATGCCGATGACCAGGGACCCGAAAATAAACAGGACGGACGGGTCCATGAAATCCTTAAGGGCTTCCTGGGCTGTACGGACCGCAAAGAGTACCTGGAGGGCGCCTATAGCCAGACTGGTCACACCAATGGGTAAAACCTCAAATACCCACCAGGTGCCGGCCAGAAAAAAGATGGCAAGCGCGCCTTTGCCCTGGGCGCTTAGTATAAAATGTTTTCCGGCAGGATCCACGGCGTCGGGCCACGCCGGAGAAAAATTGATAATAGCGAACAGGGTAAGTCCAATTAGAATAAACAGTGTTCTTTTCCAGTCCAGTTGTGTTTTTGGTGCATCTGCATTTTCAATTGTCATTTGGGTCCCTCTCTCCTTTGGGTTAATGAATTCTTGCTTCATTTGAATTTTGTTTTTATTCGCATTCTTAATAATTTTCAACGTTTTGTTTTATTAAAGTTTCCGTTTAAACGGGGCGGTTAAGTTCAGATTGCGGACAATGCCGCCTTTGTAGAAGTTCGGACCTATTTTCGTTTTAACGGATTTTACGCCGGGCACCTCACGAGCAAGATCCATGATCTCTTTTTGTGCCCGGGCCAGGTTCATCACTTTTCTATCAAGAGTAACCACCACATGGCCCGAATCAGATTCAATAATCAGGTGGTGCCCAAGGCCGGCTAAGGCCGCATCAACCCTGGCACTGATATTAAAATCAAGAGCATGGATAATTTTATCGGCATTTTCGGTTGAGCTTGCGATATCTGATCGTATTTTTTCAAGGCCCTGGTTAACCGCTTCTATGGTCATGTCATGTGCCGCAGCATCAATTTTTTTCCATTCCAGAGCCATATTATGCCGTGCGGGGTCCCACAGGGAGTCTAAATTTAACTGGGCGGCAAAGCGCTGTTCTCCGTGATCGGACCGAGCGATGGCATTGGTGGCGGCCTGGCTGGATAAATGGTCTATATTCATGGCTCTTTGCCTGCGCACCTGCATGGGGGTTGCCGACATGATTCTGTAAATGCCGGAAACAGATGCGGGTATCAGGTGGGATAAAATACCCGAAAACAGGCAGGGACCATTTAAGATATTCTGGGATATCTGTACCTTCAGTGCGGCAAGGCATTTTTTTCTGTCGTGGGTAAAATTGTCAAAAGGAATTTGTCTGCACTGGATGGACTTGAAAATAAGGTCTGTTTTTAGATCATATGCCTGGCCGGTTTGTTCAACCAATACCGGATCTTCGTATACGGTACATTGATATAGGGCAGATAGGGCGTCAATAACTCGGTAGGGGGAGGCGTATATACCGCATGTAATGGCAATCTGGGTCATGTTCTCTAATCTGCTCAGCCAGGGTTCGGGTTATCAATTAAAGTCAGGACCACAATCAGCAAGGAATGTGCCATGTTTTAAATTTTATTGTAAAACAAATAGTTAGGTTTTTATAAATAAAGAAAAGATTTAAATTGAAACAATATGAAACAAAACGAAAAACACATTTTAAAACGTTTTGAGACGTTATATAAAATTGCCCTCAACCATGCGGGTGAAAAGGATATCACCCGGGTTCAGCGTCTGGGTTTGCCATCGTTTAAAGGCATAGGCCCAAGCGCCGGAAACCCCGTCAAAAACCTTAATTTTTTTCCATTTTAGAAATTCATAATATTCATCTTCAATGGCACCACAGATGAGCGTGTTGATATCCTGGGCCAGAAGGGTATGACACAGTTCATCCGAGGATGACCTGGGCAGCACAATAATTTTTTTGTCCTGGATATCGGAAGCGTTTACTGTTGTCAGAATGATGACTTCAGTGGTCAGGTCAAACCTGGGTACAATCTCTTCACCAAGTATTGGGATGGCAATTTTATGCAGTGTCATCGTTCTATTCTATCTGAAATTCCTTAATTTTCCGCCATAGTGTGCTGCGACTCATGCCAAGGATTTGCGCGGCTTTATCTTTTTTGCCCCGGGAGGTTTTCAAGGCATCCATAATCATCTGCCGCTGTACCGAGGACCAGGTTTGTCCGCTTTTATCCGGTTCCGAAGGTGCAGCAGAGCTGCGCGGTTGTCTTGGTTTGGTGTCGCAGAGATCCTGCTCTGCCGGTATATTTGAAACCCTTTGTACAGGTTCATGATCCAGAATATAGGCCGGCAGGTTCTCTGCTTCGATTCTGGTCCCCTGGGCCACATTCACGGCATACTCCATAATATTTTTCAGTTCCCTGATATTTCCCTCATAGGTGTAATTCAATAAAACAGCCAGGACCGGTTCCGAAAAGCCATTTATTTTTTTATTCTGTTTTTTTGTGTAGTGGTTTAGAAAATAGTCAAGCAGAAGACGAATATCTTCACCCCGTTCACGTAAGGGCGGCAGATGCACCCTGGCTACATTCAGACGGAACAGCAAATCTTTCCTGAATTTACCTAAAGATACCATATATTCGAGGTCCCGGTGGGTGGCGGCAATAATTCTTACATTGGCATTGAATCCTTTGGTGGCACCTAACGGATAAATGATTCTGTCATCAAGAAATGTGAGCAGTTTCACCTGTAGAGGCAAGGGCAGGTCCCCGATTTCCGTTAAAAAAATAGTGCCGTTGTGAGCCAACTTGAACCGGCCGGGTTTGTTTTCTACAGCGCCGGTGAATGCCCCTTTCATATGACCGAAAATCTCGGATTCCAAAAGGGTCTCGGGCAGTGCGCCGCAGTTAATTTTAATAAATGGACCGCCTGCGCGCTGGGATGTCTGGTGTACGGCTTCTGCCACAAGGTCCTTGCCCGTGCCTGTCTCCCCGGTGATTAGGATGGATGCATCACTTTGGGCAAGCATGGGAAGGGTTTGAAATATTATTTCCATTTTCCGGCTTCGGCCGATGATATTGGCAAAACTGTAGGCCACATTCTTTTCAGGGTCATTGGTGGTACTGCTTCTCAAATCCTCGATGGTTTCCATATAACCTGTAAAATGACCCTGATTATCCACGATTTGTGCGGTGGTAATCCGTACAGGCAGTTTCTGTCGGTCTGCATTAATAATATCACTGGTGCAGGATATGGACCGGTTTTTACGGTGGGTGGCGAGGATCGGACAGTTGATGATGCATGCAGAACTGCGCAGGATATTTCTGCAGGGAATGCCCTTGGCCATATCTATGGAAAATCCCGTGAGTGCATGAAAGTACCGGTTAAGATGAACCACTCGCAAATCCCTGTCCATCAATAGTATGCCCAAGGGAATTTCATCCAGGATGTGGGTAAAATCCAGAGGCGATCTCATTAATTGATGAATTTCAGGAAATAATTGCATCCTTGAGTGGGTTTCCTTTTTTTAGAGTAGTTTCAAGTGCCAGTTCCAGGTTCCTGGACGTGACTTCATCCGTATCCCCTTAGGTATATTTTCAAACAGGTTCACGAGCATGACAAAGCCTGCCTGTTTTAATTCATCGGTTTTGGATGACAGGTCCAGTGGCCAGTTTGGGAAGGTGTGGTAGGTCGCATTGTATTTGCTGGTCCAGGCAACTTCTCCCATGGGGCTGGTAAAGTCTTTCCCGATATCCAGATCCGGGGCCGCAATCCTTGATATGGCCACAGGCCAGTTGGCCCGGTAGACAGCGCCTAAAGGCAAACAACTGCATTCCGGCAGGGACAAAAGGGTTTTACTCTCAAGTTCCGGGCTTACAATGGCCCCTGAAAAACCTATGCGTTTGAGCATTTCCACTGCAAGGCAATTGGTGATATTGCAAAAAGGGCCTGCCCAGATGTTGAGTCTTTGGGGATCATCAAACAGGGCTATCTGCCAGGGGGAATTGAGCACAAAGTTTTTTGCCCCTTTTTTTAATGCGGTTTTTACATAGTTTTGACAGATCTTTTCCTCTTCGGGGAAAAGCACGGGATCCAGCCATAACCATGCACGGGGAGGGGCTTTGATGCCATAGTTGTTTGCAGAAATCCAGAAACCGGTATCATTATGTGTTTTTAAAGCAGGGGGGTGTTTTCTGAAAACATCCATTTCATATATATCAGGCTGTTTTTTTCCTCCATGACCACTTCTTTTGCCCGGTGATTTGACACTGTCAGCAGGCCTTTTGCCGAGAGTAGAGCTATTTAACGGTTTGATCGTTATTTTGGGAATTTCACCAAGTTCGCTGGCAAGGCATGATAATTTTTCTTCCAGTTCACTTCCCCTCCGGTCAATAAGGAACACTGAAGTGTCTTTGTTGATACGCCTGCCTTTTTTGGCAGCTAAAAAATATTTTCCTTTTTTAGGGATGGCCCGGGTCACCTTCTGGATTTGATGGAAGGTCTCTTCTTCATAGCCAATGCGTAAAAGATCTCCCGGCAGAAGCGCTTCCCTTGAAATAAAATATGGATTTTCGGGGTTCTTTATCCGGCCTAAAAACAGACCGGAGCCGGTTTCAGATGCATGATTCAGAGGGTTTGAAATCCGATGGGATAAAAGATTGTAATGGCTGCCTTCTCTTCCCAAGGCATACGCCAAAAAAGATAATGCCTGATTTTTTTGATCCGGCGAATCCCTGAGCAGTCTGTACGCCATCACCGTGTAGTAAACATAATGGGGGCTTTTTTTTCTGCCCTCAATCTTCCAGGTACTGATGTTGGGAATCTCCTTGAGGACCTTGGCCAGTACATCTGCTGACAGATCCATGCATGAGAAGTACCTGGCCTTTTTCCCATTTTGTTCGTACAGCCGCCGGCAGGGCTGAACGCAACGCCCCCGCAGCGCACTTTTTCCGCCAAACCAGGAACTCCAGTAACACCGTCCTGACACAGAATAGCAAAGCGCGCCATGGATAAACACCTCTAAGTCCATGGTTCCGGGCACAGCCGCTGCCATGGCCCTGATTTCATCAAGGCTGAATTCCCTGGGCAGTACCACCCGGGAAAAACCTGATTTTTGGGCAGCCGTAAGTCCGGCAGGGTGGGTGCAGTTGCTCAGGGTGGACAGGTGGAGTTTTCCTTTGAATCCTGCCTGCTCGGCAAGGCTGACCATGGCGGTATCCTGGATAATCAGGGCATCGACGTCCGCATACCGGGCAAGCTTGTCAAGAATACGAAGTACCTTGTCGGTTTCGTCTTCTTTAATTATGGAGTTAAAGGCAACATACACCTGAATCCCTTTTGAATGGGCAAGTTTGGTCACTCTTGCCAGTTCTTCAATGGAAAAATTGTCGGCTTCCATGCGGGCTGAAAATATTTTAAGGCCGCAGTAAATGGCGTCCGCACCAGCCGCTATTGCGGCAAGAAAAGATTGAATATCCCCGGCAGGTGCCAGAATTGTTGGTTGTTTTGATGGTTGGCAGGTCATAGGCCCTCATGTCCAGGTATGGGTAAATAGTTTTTATATTGCAATTTCAGGGAATAATGTCAAAATATCATTTTTTTGTTCTAAAATCAGGCCTGGCAAATATTGAAAGATTAAAAAAAAATAATGAGGAGGGCAGATGTTTGCAAATCATGATGAAACCGGTTATTCCGAGCCGGTGGAAGGCATTGAGATGAAAACCCTTGTGTATGGGGATAAAACGCTTCTAGTCCGGTTTAAAATGACCAAAGGGGCATTGCTGCCCTCCCACACCCATCCCCACGAGCAGATCGGATATCTTGTTTCCGGCTGCATCAACCTTTATATTGGAAGTAAATGCCACAATGCCGTCCCCGGAGATTCCTGGTGCATTGAGTCCGGGGCAGAGCATCGTGCTGAGGTCCTGGAAGACAGTGTTGCCATTGAGGTTTTTTCACCGGTACGGGAAGAGTACCTTCCCTGAATCCGTAATTTTTTGCCGTCGCTAAAAGTTAAGCGTCAGGCATGCAGATTTTACAGGGTTTGTAACCCTGGGTTTCAGCCTCTTCTTTTGTGGTAAAATTCATGCTGCAGTTTTTACCGTTGGCAAAATTACATGCCACTCTGTGGAAAACCAGGGTTTCAATATTTCCTTTAAATTGAACACTTGCACTGGCTGGCCGAGCTTCTTCGGGTGCAGGCGGTTCAGTAACCTGGGAGGAGGCAGTTGGAAGAGGGGGCGTTTTTCCCTCCGCTTGTTCATCTTCCTCCTGTTGTTTGTCTGCATGTTTTTCTTCAATTTTTATTTCGGTTTCCTGGGCCGGCTTCGTTGATTGTGTGTCGGGAACTGGCTTGATTTTGCTTTCCGGCTCCCCGGTGCTTTCTTTGTTTAGTTCATCTTCCTGTGTATGCGCTGATTTAATCTTTGCCTCGTTATCATTGTTGTCGGACTGCTTGAGTTCCTCGATGCCAAGATATACCGCAAGTGAGCCGCCAATAATCATCAATATAGGGACTAATCCTGCCGCAAAGGTTAAAAAATCAAAGAAGTTAAACGAAAAGCCAGAGATACCAACAAGTAGTAGCAGGGCACCAATAATAAATTTTTTCATACATCCGCTCCATAGAAGTGTCTGGTCTGTTAAAAAAGAATCAGGATTCCAAGGCCGTATGCCTACACTTTTTAGGGTGAAATTTGCAGCATTGTCAAGGCAATGGATAAAAAATTGATACTGAAATGGCGAAAAATAAAAGAAAAAAATTTTTTTTTAAAATTTTGCTATCCTTTTTTGTCCCATAAACACCACAATATCTTAAGGTGAGGTAGCACCGGTATCAGGACTTCGGCAAAGCATGATCCACCACATCCTAAAAGCCATCAGGGCGTCTGCATCTTCCTGGTGTTGGCATTTAAAAAGGCTTAAGGAATATGCCTCTTCAAACTCTTCCGGGGTAAAAATCAGATCCTTTTGATCCAGAATTTTTTGCCGTGTATGACTGGTGTCTGCTTTTACCAGTTTAATTCTAAGATCATTTTCCTGTTGTCCTTGTCTGATAAAATTAAGGGCATTTTGTATGGTCATATTATTCTCCTAAAAAAGTTTATACAAAAGACAGCAAATAGAATGCCAACCTGTTTATGATGAATGAAAATGCTTCAGTTTTGTTTAAAATTAAGATTGCTGGTCGGATTCCGGTGTGAATAAATAAAAATATAAGTCATTTCTGCAAGAAATTCGATAGCATGATAGCATTAGAAAGACCGCTGTTAATGACAAAATTGAAAGATTGCAAACGATTTTGTAAGAGTTTGGAAAAGCATTTATTAATAAATCTTACCCTGTGGATTGTTTTATGGTCCGGGTGTTTCATAATTTTGGGCTTTGTGGTATAAGTTAACGTCTGATATCTGAAAAGGAATGAATCAGTAGATGAAACCAGATGTAGAACCCGTTTTTTGCAGTCTAAAACCCAAAGATGTCATTGGTGTGGCAGCACCATCAGCCAGGTTTGATGCGCAGTCGTTCCGGAAAGGGGTTCTGTGTCTTGAATCCATGGGGTTTGAAGTACACATCCCCGAAGGCATAACAGGCCGGTACAGGTACCTTGCCGGCACAGACCGGCAACGGGCGGATGTGCTTAATTCCTTGTTTGCCGATCCTGGGATCAAAGGGATCATTGCGGCAAGGGGTGGATTCGGTGCCATGCGCATTTTGCCGTTGCTGGACTGGGATACCATTGCCGGAAATCCGAAACTGTTTATGGGGTTTTCAGATCCCACCGCTTTGATCAGTTCCCTGGTGTGCAAAGTCGGGATCTGTGCTCTGCATGGGCCAAATCTGGTTTCACTTGGCCAGGCCGATGAGAAGACATTGGACAGTTTTGCAAAAAACGTGACGGGCTGCTTTACACGTATTAATTTACCTTCTGATCAAGTGCTTGCGGGTGGACGTGCCACAGGACGGCTCATGGGCGGAAATTTGGCCACCCTGGTACACATGATCGGGACAGCTTTTCAGCCTGATTTTACAGAAAGTATCCTCTTTATAGAGGATGTAGGTGAACCGGCATACAAGATCGACAGGATGCTGACCCAGATGAAAATGGCCGGTGTGTTGGAAGGTGTCAAAGGGGTCGCGACAGGGTCTTTTGAAAATTGCGACGATCAATCCTATATCCCCCAGATCATTCAAGAGGTGTTTATTGACGCAAATATTCCGATCTGCATGGGAATTGATGCTGGTCACGGGGCGGTTAACCGTTCTCTGCCCATGGGGGGCGGGGTCATTCTGGATGCGGACCAAGCCATCCTTGAATGGGATTTTGCGGCACAATGAACCTACGCGCGTTTCAAAGTATTGATGGCGCTATGGCCAATGCTATGGCCGACGGTGTATTTCCAGGTGCAGTTCTGCTTTGGGCGCATAGAAATCATATCATCTATCACAAGGCTTTTGGTGTAACCGACATAAGGTTTGGGGAACCTGTGGCTTTGGATACGGTTTTTGATCTGGCCTCTCTGACCAAGCCCCTGGCCACAGCTCTGGCTGTGGCAGATCTGATTTCATCAGGGCGATTATCCCTGAAAACTTATTTAAAGGACGCCCTCCCGGTTGCCTGTGGAACGGGTAAAGCCAAGATCACCATTGACATGTTGTTGCGCCACAGGTCTGGTCTGCCTGCCCACCGTCCGTATTTTAAATCGCTTTCCCTCCCTGTCCCCGGCATGGCGGCCGGAAAGCGTCTGCGGCAGATGGTGCTGGCGGAACCGCTGGAATATGAGCCGGGTTCCAAGGAAGTTTACAGTGATCTGGGGTTTATCCTTTTGGCCTGGGTGGTGGAGTATATGTCCGGTGTCCGGCTTGATACGTTTGTTAATGACAGGATTTTTGCGCCTTTAAAAATATACGACTTGTTTTTCAATCCGCTTTGCGCTGATTGGACAAGGCCCGTGATGAACAAGGCCTCTTTTGTTTTTGCCGCCACCTCCCATTGCACTTGGCGAGGAAAAATGATAGTGGGGGAGGTCGAGGATGAAAATGCCTGGGCTGCAGGTGGTGTTGAAGGGCATGCAGGTCTGTTTGGCACTGCTGTTGGGGTTCATCACTTGTGCTGTGAAGTCCTGCAAGCCCTTGAAAATAAAGAAAGCAAAGTGATAAATGCTTCTGTTATTAGAAGTTTTGTGGATAAAAACAACGGGATGATGCGCCCGGCAGGTTTTGATTCTCCAAGTGAAGATACCCCGTCATCCGGTCGTTTTTTTTCTAAACGATCTATCGGGCACTTAGGCTTTACGGGCACATCATTCTGGATAGATCCAGACAATGGTCTGATTACGGTACTTTTGACCAATCGGGTACATCCGAGCCGGGAAAATATTGATATCAGAAAATTCAGACCCAGGATTCATGATTTGATCGCATCTATTTATCAATGCAATATACAGGAGTGAAACACTTTTATTCTTGTAAAAAAAACTTAAGTTTGTTAGCAATCATTTTTTGGCAGTATTTTTTTTGGCAGTATTTTTTCATCATCTATTGATAAACACAACTCCCAATTTTGTATGAAAGAGGACCGATGAACTTTGTAACTGATACTTTGCTTGGGGCCTTTTCCAATGATCTAGCCATTGATCTTGGCACCGCAAATACGCTGGTTTATGTTAAGGGAAAAGGAATCGTATTAAGTGAGCCTTCCGTGGTGGCGGTTAGAACCGATAAACGATCCAAAAACAAAGTGCTGGCGGTGGGGCTGGAAGCAAAGCGCATGCTGGGAAGGACACCGGGCAATATTGTGGCCATTCGACCTATGCGAGATGGTGTCATTGCCGATTTTGCAGTGACTGAGGCCATGCTCAAGCATTTTATCCGTAAAGTTCATAACAATAGAAAAACATTGGTTCGTCCAAGAATTATTATTGCGGTGCCTTCCGGTATCACCCAGGTGGAAAAACGGGCGGTCAGGGAAAGTGCCGAATCCGCCGGTGCCAGGGAGGTTTTTCTTATCGAAGAACCCATGGCTGCAGCAATCGGCGCGGGTCTTCCTATTACGGAACCCACCTGCAATATGGTTGTGGACATCGGCGGGGGCACCACTGAAGTGGCGGTCATCTCCCTGGCCGGAATCGTGTATACCCGTTCCCTAAGGGTGGCCGGGGACAAGATGGATGCCTCCATCAGTCAGCACATCAAACGCAAATATAATCTGCTCATTGGCGAAAGAACTGCAGAGATCATCAAAACAACCATCGGCAATGCCTATCCTGATCCGGAGAACCTTGAAACCATAGAAGTCAAGGGTCGGGATCTGGTTTCCGGCATTCCCAAAATTCTGGCCATTGACTCCGAAGAGGTCCGGCTGGCCATTTCCGAGCAGATTGAGGCGATTGTTGAAACCGTTCGTATTGCCCTGGAACAGACCCCACCGGAACTGGCCGCCGATATTGTGGATTCCGGCATTGTTTTAACCGGTGGTGGCGCCTTGTTGAAGAATCTGGACAAGCTGCTTAACGAAAAATGCGGCCTTCCCATTGTCGTGGCTGATGATCCCTTATCCACTGTGGCACTGGGCTGCGGCAAAGCCCTAGACTGTATAGAAATTCTTAAAGAAATAGTCATCAGCTAAAGGGAATGTTTTCCAGGCGGATCATGATGATTGTGGGCGTGGGCTTTTTTGTTGCGGTGGCGCTTACCGTAATCGCCATGTCCAGCCGGGAGACCCTGTCGGCGGGTAATGTTGAAAGACTCTCCATAACGCTTACATCTCCTTTTCAATTTGTGGCCTCCCGAATTATCGGTTTTACTGAATCGGTATGGCAGACCTATTTTTCATGTGTGCTTGCCGTGGAAGAGAACCAGGTGTTGAGACGTGAGTTGTCAACGGCGCAACACACAGCCAACAGGTGCAAAGAGCTTGAGCTTGAAAATACCCGTTTAAAGAAATTTGTCAATTTCCAAAATTCCGTGCCCGCGGCCTATGTGGCGGCCCAGGTGATTGCTCGGGATCCATCCCCCTGGTTTAAAACCATCATGATTGATAAGGGTGAAAAAGACGGTTTGATCAAAGGTCTGCCGGTGCTGGTGTCAGAAGGAATTGTAGGGCAGATTGTTAAAGTGGCCGGTAATTTTTCCCAGGTGCTGCTGATTACCGACCGCAATTCAGCTGTTGATGCGCTGATTCAGGAGACCCGGGTCCGCGGCATGGTCAAGGGCAATAATAAAGACACCTGTTCCTTTGTATATACTTTGAGAAAGGATCTGGTGGAACCAGGACAGGTAATTGTCTCCTCAGGACTGGACCAGGTATTTCCCAAAGGATTGAGAATCGGAACGGTGCTTGATGTAAAGAAAAACCATTCCCAGCTGTTTCAGGATATCATCATAAAAACGGCTGTGGATTTTGACAAGCTTGAAGAAGTTCTGGTGTATAAAAATGCCGATTGACAGGCGGATGCTGCCGGTATGATGAACTTCATATTTTTTTTTCTTTCCACACTGTTTTTGGTTATTATTCAAACTGTTATTATCCCAGATTTTCCCTGGTTTCCCCACTGTTTCGATCTGATGATCGTTAATGTATTGTACCTAAGCCTTTTTTCAACGAGCTACGGAGTGCCTTTCTGGCTTGTCATCATGGGCAGCATCATGGACAGCTTGTCAGGTGCGCCGTTCTTCCTTCATAGCACAGTATATCTGTGTATTTATTTGATCGTTTTTTTTCTGCGCCGTTTGTTTTTTCAGCATAGCAATATTTTTGTCTTTCTCGTCAGTCTTGCATCCGCCTGCATTTATCAGGGGCTGGTTATGTTCAGTATTTTTCTGCTCCAGGACCAAAAGGCCATTGCGGGCACGGATTACCGCCTTTACATTGGTCAGCTCCTCTGGGCCGCAGTTGGTATTCCTCTCGGCGTCTCGATTCTGGGCGCCCTGCACCGGAACTTTTCACATGCCGTAAAACAGTCCCGCCGGCACTTGGCTCGCAAATACAGGGAGTAATGTGGGCACAATTAATAAAAATTCAGATAGAGAATGGATCAAGCATCGATATGTAGTGGCCAGTATGTGCATTGTTTTTGTTTTTAGCGTTCTTCTTTTAAGGCTTGTTTATCTTCAGATGATCCGCGGTGAAGAGTATCGGCGGTTGTCGATGACCAATTGTGTCCGACTTAAAAGCATAAAATCCTCCAGGGGGCTGATTTATGACCGTAATCGCATTCTTCTTGTGGACAACCGGCCAGCCTTTGACTTAACCATTGTCTTGGAGGATGCCAAACCCCTCAAGCAGACCCTTGATCACCTGGCCGAACTGACCGGCGATTCATGTGAAGACCTGACGGCAATCATAGAAAAAGAGGGCGGAGCGGCATTTTATAAACCACTTGTCCTTAAACGGGACATAACAAGGGATCTGCTGGCGGTCATAGAGGCCCATCAGTTTGATTTGCCCGGTATCTACATTGATATTGAACCTAGCAGAAATTATATACATAAGAAAACAGCGGCCCATCTTATAGGTTATCTTGGTGAGATCAATAAGGATGAACTGGATTCCGGTAAATTTCCCAATGTCCGGTCCGGGGATTCGATTGGCCGATACGGGGTTGAAAAAAGTTTTGAGGCGGATCTGCAGGGCAAAAGAGGGGGGCACCAGCTCGAAGTGGACGTCAACGGGCGGGTGATTAAAATACTTAAGACTGTCGAGCCTGTTTCCGGAAACGATCTGGTGATGACAATAGATTTGCCACTTCAGCAGAAAGCTGAAGGTTTGCTTGGGGAGAATGACGGGGCTGTTGTGGCCCTTGACCCTTCAAACGGAGATGTCTTGGTTATGGCGTCATCGCCTAGTTTTGATCAAAATGATTTTATTGGCGGTATCTCCAGTAAGAAATGGCAGGTTTTAAGGGATGATCCGGGCAGACCCATGAACAATAAAGCCATTCAGGCAGAATATCCTCCGGCGTCCACATATAAGATCATTACGGCTCTGGCAGGGCTTGAAGAAAAGGTCATTGACCGCAATTCAACTTTTTTTTGTCCGGGATTTTATAAGTTTGGCAACCGGCGCTACCATTGCTGGAGTAAATACGGACACGGCACTATAAATGTTGTGGATGCCATTGCCCAGTCCTGCGATGTGTTTTTTTATCAGACCGGTGAAAAACTCGGGGTCGATGCCCTGGCAAAGTATGCGCAAGGCTCTGGTCTGGGGCGGTTGACCGGCATTCGCCTGGCCCATGAGCGCCCGGGTTTGATTCCCACGTCCGCATGGAAGAAACAGCGGTTCAAGGAACCCTGGCAGGCCGGTGAGACCCTGTCCATAAGTATTGGTCAGGGGTTTAATCTGGTTACGCCTCTGCAGATGGCCGTGTTTATTTCTGCGGTTGGTAATAACGGTACCCTTTACCGGCCAAGGCTTGTTAAGTCCGTTCAGGATGCAAAAGGGCAGGTGATAAGGGAAATTGAACCCGAAATTACCGGGGGGTTGCCGGCTTCCAAAAAAAATTTGGCCATTGTGCGACAGGGGCTTTTAGAAGTTGTTCACGGTAACCGCGGCACTGCCCGGCAAATCCGTCTTCCCGACGTTCAGATCGCCGGAAAAACAGGTACTGCTCAGGTGTTTTCCCGCAAAGCCGGGGAAAAGTTTGATAACAAAAAATTGAAGCGCACCCTCCAGGATCATGCCTGGTTTGTCTGTTATGCGCCTGCGCAGGACCCTAAAATAGCCATTGCCGTGATCATTGAACATGGGGAGCATGGCGCCAGTGCGGCTGCTCCCGTTGCACAAGAGTTGATTCATGCCTATTTCGGGGACCCTGAAGTTCCAACTGCCGTGGTCGAGGAAGACCCGGCTCATGTGGAGTGAAACGTGGAGTAAAAAATGTTTGATCGCCGTCTATTATCAAATTTTGACTGGGGATTTCTTTTGCTTATTGTTTTTATTTGCATTCTGGGCCTGACTATCCTTTATTCGGCGGTGACAGCCGGATACGCCGGAACTGGCCTACCTCCCCTTTTTAAAAAACAGATTGTCTGGCTTGCCGTTGGTTTTGCCATCATGATGGGCTGTCTTGTCATTGACTTTAAAGAGTTTGCCAATCTACATTTCCTTATATATGCCGCATGTGTCGGGCTTCTGGTGGCTACGTGGCTTGTGGGGCATACCGGCGGCGGCTCCCAGCGCTGGCTGGTGTTGGGTCCTGTTCGGATACAGTCCTCGGAACTGATGAAACTTTCTTTGATCATCAGCCTGGCTTCAGTGTATTCAGAGAGTATCAGTCCCGAAGGTTTAGGCTTCGCACATCTGATCAAGCCGGCTCTTTTATGTATTATTCCCTTTGGCCTCATCGTCATCCAACCCGATCTTGGCACTGGGCTTTTGCTTTTGCTTATTGCCGGCTGTCTTACTTTATTTGTAAAGGTTGAAAAAAAAGTTTTATTCACTCTGGGGGTGGCGGGGCTCTGTCTGGTGCCTCTGGTATGGTTTTTCGGTTTGAAGGAATATCAGAAAGACAGAATTTTAACCTTTTTGAATCCTGAGCGGGACCCCCTTGGTGCAGGTTATCATATCATTCAATCCAAGATTGCCATAGGTTCGGGTATGCTCACCGGGAAGGGGTTTCTTCATGGGACCCAGAATGCTTTAAATTTTCTGCCGGAACAGCATACGGATTTTATTCTTTCCGTATTGGCCGAAGAATGGGGGCTTGCCGGGTGTGTTGTACTGCTGGCCCTCTATTTGCTTTTGCTGTTCTGGGGATTGAATGTTTCTTATAATTGCCGAAATATGTTTGGCTCCCTTTTGGCCATGGGTGTTACCATTATGATATTTTGGCAGATTTTTATCAATGTCGGCATGGTTATGGGTCTGATGCCGGTGGTAGGCGTACCTTTGCCCCTAATTTCCTATGGTGGGTCTTCGGTTGCGACCAACATGGTCGGATTTGGTATTTTGCTGAATATAAGTATGCGAAAATTTAACACGGCGTGAATCCAGATCTTTCTCTATTTAGAATTGCTGCATTCTGTATTGACAAAAGGCTTACTGGATGGTACTCAAGTCTCGATATTTTCTAAGCATTTAGGCTGAATCTGAACGATTTCGGCCAATAGGATATAAGTGGTTGATTTTTTGTAATTATTAACTGGTGGAGGAATTTTATGATAACTGTGATTCCTGATATATCGGCGGTATATCAGATGGTCAATTTTCTTGTCCTGCTATTCCTCCTCAACCTGGTTCTGTACAAACCCATTCGAAATGTCATTCTCGAAAGAAAAGCCAAGGTCGGCACTTTAGGTTCAGGTGTTGAACGGGCCTCGGCTGATCTTGACAAACAAAAGGATGATTACAAAAATGGGTTAAGACAGGCAAGGGGTGAAGGCCTCAAGAAAAAAGAGGTATTCATTGAGGAGGCGTCTGCCCAGGAAAAGGAGATTATTACCCGGATCAATCAGAAAGCGCAGGCTAACTTTGTCCAAATTAAGGCACAAGTGGCTGAAGAAACAGAACAGGCCCGTAAAGCGCTTGAGGCCGAGGTTGAGGTGTATGCCAAAGCCATCGGAGAAAAGATTCTTGGGAGGGCATGTTAATGGAAAAAATTAATTGGAAAAAACACCTTAAAGTTTCCGCAACTGTCGTGGCCCTTGTGGCTGGTGCGACAGTGGTCTGGGCGTCCGGCGGCGGTAATGGTGAAGCAGTGCATCACAATGCATGGAAAGATGTTGATACCTGGAAAGTACTCAACTTCGTTTTACTTGCCCTTGGCTGCTTTTTCATCGCTAAAAAGCCGGTGGCGCAGTTCTTTTCTTCCCGTACAAAGGGGATTGAAGAAGAGTTGACAGACCTGGAACAGAAAAAAGCCGAAGCAGAGAGAAAACTTGCCGAATATCAAGCCCGGTTTAGAAATCTTGAACAGGAATCTGAACAGATTATTGAAGATTATATTAAGCAGGGTGAAGATGCCAAGAAGAGAATTATTGCAGAGGCTGAAGCCCAGGCTGAAAAGCTTGAGGATATGGCAAAACGCAATATTGAACAAGAGTTCAAAGCTGCAAAAGCTCTTCTGAAGCAGGAAATTGTGGATCGTGCAATGGAGCAGGCAGAGGCGCTCATTAAAAAATCCATCACAACCCAGGATCAGAACCGTCTGGTCGATGAATACTTGAAAAAGGTGGAGGCATAATGAAGAATCTTGCAGTTTCAAGGCGTTATGCCAAGGCGTTGATTTTGATAGGTCAGGAAGACGGTCAGGCGGACGGGTATAATGATGAGCTTTCCGCAATGGTAGGGCTTTTGGACGCCAATGAGGGTTTTGAACAAGCCCTTACCAATCCGTTAATCAAAAAAAGTGACCGTAAAAAACTTCTTGATACGGTAATTGCTGCTGCAGGCTTTTCAAAAGTGATGAAGTCTTTCTTGTCATTGCTTTTTGACAAAGGCAGGATCGGTTTTACTAGAGACATTGCAACCTATTACAATACAATGGCAGATGAACTTAAAGGTGTTGTCAGGGCAAGTGTTGTGGCTGCCACGAGCCTGTCCAAGACTAACATTAGTAAAATTCAGAAGTCTTTGTCTCAGAAAACCGGAAAAACCGTTGTGCTTGATGTGCAAAAGGATTCAAGTCTTATCGGCGGTATTATCACAAAAATCGGCGATCTTGTTCTTGACGGCAGCGTAAAAACCCAGCTGATCAATATGAGGGAAACTTTAAAAAAAGGTGAGAGTGCATAATGGAAATTAAAGCAGAAGAAATAAGCCAGATTATAAAAGATCAAATAAAAGGATTTGATGTAGACGTAGATCTGAGCGAAACCGGTGTCGTTCTCTCGGCGGGTGACGGTATTGCCCGTGTCTACGGTTTGGAAAAAGTCAAGGCCATGGAGCTGGTTGAGTTCCCGGGTGGTATTCTGGGCCTGGCCCTTAACCTTGAATCAGACAACGTCGGTGTGGCCATCCTTGGTGATGACAAGGTTATCAAGGAAGGTGACGTGGTTAAGCGTACCGATCGTATCGCTTCCGTTCCTGTTGGCGAAGCGCTGCTGGGTCGCGTTGTAACCACCACGGGTGAGCCTGTTGACGGCAAAGGTCCCATCGAATCTGATATATATATGAACATGGAACTGGTTGCCCCTGGTGTTATTGCCAGAAAATCAGTCCATGAACCCTGCTACACCGGTTCTAAGGCGGTTGACGGTATGACCCCGGTTGGTCGCGGACAGCGCGAGCTGATCATTGGTGACCGTCAGATTGGTAAGACTGCTGTTGCGGTTGATGCCATCATCGCCCAGAAAGAAACCGACATGAAGTGCATCTATGTTGCCTGCGGGCAGAAAAAATCTACGGTTGCCCAGGTTGTTGCCGCCCTTGAAGAGCACGGCGCCATGGAATATACCACCGTTGTCATAGCATCTGCTTCCGAGTCTGCCGCAATGCAGTACCTGGCTCCTTATGCCGGTTGCGCCATGGGCGAATACTTCCGTGATAAAGGCGAACACGCCCTGATTATCTATGATGATTTGTCAAAACAGGCTGCAGCTTACCGTCAGGTATCTTTGCTGCTCAGACGGCCGCCCGGACGAGAAGCGTACCCCGGCGACATTTTTTACAACCACAGCCGTCTGCTGGAACGTTCCGCCAAAATGAGTGATGCACTTGGTGCAGGCTCTTTGACCGCACTGCCCATCATTGAAACCCAGGAAGGCGACGTATCCGCATTTATTCCCACAAACGTTATCTCCATTACCGACGGCCAGATCTTTCTGGACAAAGATCTCTTCTTTGCAGGTATCCGTCCGGCCATCGACGTTGGACTTTCCGTATCCCGCGTTGGTGGTGCTGCCCAGGTAAAAGCCATGAAACAGGTTGCCGGTACCCTTCGTTTGGATCTGGCCCAGTACAGAGAGCTTGAAGCCTTTGCTGCGTTCGGTTCAGACCTGGATGCAGCCACCCAAAGACAGTTGACCCGTGGTGAAAGACTGGTTGAACTGCTTAAGCAGCCCCAATATAAACCGCTTCCCATGGAAAAACAGGTAACGATTCTTTATGCAGGCACCAAAGGGTATCTTGATAAATATCCCAAAGAAGCCGTTCCTGCCTATGAGGCAGGCCTCTACCCCTTTGTTGAAAGCCGGTTCCCGGAAGTATTCACCGGCCTGAAGGAAAAACAGAAAATTGATGATGAACTCGAGGCCAAGATCAAACAATGCCTTGAAGCCTATGACGCAGAGTTCAAAGAGACCGTAAAATAATTTAAGGTCAATCTGGACTTAATTTGTGAGAACAAACAATAACTTATAGGCGCAAAGGTAGATCATATGGCAACGTTAAAAGAAGTACAATCGAAAATAGTCAGCGTTAAAAAGACTAGACAGATTACCTCTGCCATGAAAATGGTCGCCACTTCGAAACTGCGCGGTTCCCAGAATGCCATGGAAGCATTCAAGCCTTATGCTTCCAAATTTGCTGAAGTTCTGGGATCCATTGCCGGGAAATCAGGAGAGGAAGTATCTCCACTCCTGGTGCCCAAGGAAGAAGTTAAAAAGGTGGCCCTGCTCCTGTGCACCTCTGACAGGGGACTGTGTGGCGGATTTAATATAAATCTGATTGATAAAGCTGTAAAAATGCTCAAATCCGAGCTTGAAGGCAAAGAGGTTTCTTTTGTCTGTTACGGCAAAAAAGGTCGTGACTGGGCAAAAAAATCAGGTCAAACCATTGATGCCCAATACATCGGCGTTGTTGGCGGCAGACCAGACTTCTCGGTAGCTTCAAGTTCGGGTCAGGCATTGATCAACAGTTTCCTCGCCGGAGATGTTGATGAAGTATATCTGATTTATTCTGAATTTCAGGGCATGGCAAAACAGGTACCGACGGTTAAGCAGATTCTTCCAATACCTTCCCTTGAAGATATTGTGAACGAGGAAGCTGCTGCACCGGCGAAAGAAGGCACCTTTTTGCCGGAACACATTTGTGAGCCGTCGTCTGACGCGCTTCTTGGTAAGATGCTGCCCAAAAATATTTTTATCCAGATATTTGATGCAATTCTTCAGACGTCAACGTCTGAACATGCCGCTCGTATGAGGGCCATGGAAAATGCGACCAAGGCTTGTGAAGATATGGTAGATGAACTGAAAACCATATTTAATAAAACAAGACAGGCCGGCATTACCAACGACCTCATGGATATCGTCGGCGGTGCCGAAGCCCTTAAGGGATAATCACTCTACTAGGATATACGCATAGATAAAACAGCTTTATAGGAGAATAAAATGGCTGAAAATATAGGTAAAATTTCACAGGTCCTCGGCGCTGTTGTTGACGTTGAGTTTGAGGCCGGAAAACTTCCTCCGGTATTGACCGCTTTAACTGTAACAAACCCCACCATCGGGGATATGGAAGACAATCTGGTTATCGAGGTTGCCCAGCACCTTGGCGACAATGTTGTCCGGTGCATCGGCATGGACGTTACTGACGGGCTTCAAAGAGGCATGGCCGTAAAAGACACCGGCTCCCCCATTATGATGCCGGTTGGCGAAGCTTCCCTGGGCCGCGTTCTTAATGTTGTGGGCCGTCCCGTTGATGGACTTGGCGATATTTCTAAAGAAAAAATGCGTCCGATTCACAGACATGCACCCGCTTTCATTGAACAGGACACCAGTGTCCGCGTTCTTGAAACCGGCGTAAAGGTTATCGATCTTCTGGTTCCCTTCCCCCGTGGCGGTAAAATGGGCATGTTCGGTGGTGCAGGTGTTGGCAAGACCGTTATCATGATGGAAATGGTTAACAACATTGCCATGCAGCACGGCGGTATCTCCGTATTCGGCGGCGTTGGTGAAAGAACCCGTGAAGGAAACGACCTTTACCATGAAATGAAGGATTCCGGCGTTCTTCCCAAGTGTGCACTGGTATACGGCCAGATGACTGAACCTCCCGGAGCCCGTGCCCGGGTTGCTCTCTCCGCTCTGACCTGCGCTGAATACTTCCGTGATGAAGAAGGCCAGGACGTGCTTCTCTTTATTGATAACATTTTCCGTTTTACCCAGGCTGGTGCAGAAGTTTCCGCAACCCTGGGACGTATGCCGTCTGCCGTTGGGTACCAGCCCACACTTGCGGTTGACATGGGCGAGCTCCAGGAACGTATCACATCAACTGACAAAGGTTCCATCACCGCTGTACAGTGCGTTTATGTACCTGCCGACGACTTGACTGATCCGGCTCCTGCTACCACATTTGCTCATCTTGACGGAACTGTTGTTCTTTCCCGTCAGATTGCTGAGCTTGGTATTTATCCTGCAGTGGATCCCCTTGACTCCTCTTCAAGAATTCTTGACGCAGCATACATTGGTGAAGATCACTATAAGGTTGCCCGGGTTGTGCAGCAGACCCTGCAAAAGTACAAAGAACTCCAGGACATCATTGCCATCCTTGGTATGGATGAATTGTCTGACGAAGATAAACTTACTGTACAGCGGGCCAGAAAGCTGCAGAAGTTTCTCTCCCAGCCCTTCCATGTAGCTGAAACCTTTACCGGTATGGCCGGTGTGTTTGTAAAGGTTGAAGATACCGTCAGATCTTTCAAAGAGATTATCGAAGGTAAGCATGATGACCTTCCCGAAAATGCTTTCTATATGGTTGGATCCATCGAAGACGCCATTGCAAAAGCCAAAGCTCAATAACCATTCGGAGGTTGATTATGGCTGATAAATTTTTTCTTGAAGTTGTAACGCCGCAAAAGGCAGTGGTCAGTGAAGATATCCAAAGTATCTCAGCGCCTGGCAGCGAAGGTGAATTTTGTGCCTTGAAAGGGCATACAACCTTTTTGACCTCACTGAAAACAGGTGCCATCCGTTATAAAGATGCAAGTGGTAATGAGCGCATCCTCTTTGTGAGTGGCGGATTTGCCGAAGTTCTTCCGGATAAGGTAACCATTCTCGCTGAATCGGCTGAACGCTCTCAGGAGATTGATCTTGCCAGGGCAAAAGAAGCCCAGGTTCGTGCTGAACAGCGGTTGAGGGACAAGGCGGCACAGATAGACATTATTCGTGCCGAGGCTGCTTTGCAGCGAGCTCTGTTCCGGATTAAAATTGCAGGTACTCACTAAGAATATTCGGTTTGTCTGATGGTTTGATAACCACCAGGTCTATAATGCCGAAAATACGGAGTAAAAAAGGGATGCCTTTATGGGCATCCCTTTTTGTTTTCATCACCTATAAACAAGCAGGGGGAGGTAATGAACAATATAGCAGTTATCATACTGGCTGCAGGAAAAGGCAGCCGCATGAAATCGGATTTAGCCAAGGTACTCCACAAGGTCGCTGGTGAAAGCATGGTTAACCACGTGATTGAAGCCGCTCTTGATGTCTCTTCGGGTCATATTCATGTCGTGGTAGGGCACCAGGCAGAAAAAGTGCAAAAAGAGGTTCAAAATAAATATAATGTGCAATTTGCCTTTCAAAAAGCGCTTATGGGAACAGGGGATGCGGTCAAGGTTGCATTGCCCGGAATTGATCCCTGTATTCAACATATCTTGGTTTTGTGCGGTGATGTTCCGTTGATAAAAAGCCAGACCCTATTGGATTTGGTTTCGGCACACAGGAACCTAATGGCTGATTTGACTGTTCTCGCAGCAAAAATTAAAAACCCGACCGGCTACGGCAGAATTATTCAGGATGACGACGGACAACTCCTTGCCATACGCGAAGAGGCGGATGCAACTGATTTGGAAAAGCAGATTAATATCATTAACTCCGGGATTTTTTGTTTTGAAAAACGATTTCTTGAATCGGCTATAAGACGTATTAAGAACAACAATAGTCAGGGAGAATACTATCTTACCGACCTTGTAGAAGTCGCTGTCCAAGACAGAGTTAGAACATTTGTTAGGATCATAGACGACTCTGAGCAGGTTATCGGCGTTAATACGATTGAACAGTTAAACCGTATCAATAAATCGTTTCATAAGTCTCCGAAGGAATTATCTTGACTTTCATCAGGCTGCTTAATATATTAGTAGTTAATTAATTACCATTTTATGAGACTTAAGAAATTGAATAATGAGGATATAGCAGCCAAGTTTGATGACATTAACATCCACGTGGACTTTTTAATAGAGTCCTGCCAAAGTCTTCAAAAAGAAAACGCAGAGCTCTCTGTTAAAATTAGAGAACTTGAAGATCAGTTGGAACAGAAAATTAAAAAAGAAGATGTCTATGTCGACCGGGAGTCTATGATGAATGAAAAAATTAACGGGCTCCTTTCAAAACTGGATGGTTTCTCGGAAACCGTATCCGGGGGATGACAAATTAAAAAACGTTTGAATATATATATTCGGTAAAGGGCTTTCCTTGGATGAGATCGTTAAAATTGAGCTTTTTGGGGAAGAATTTAAGTTTAAACCGGATACAGAGCAAGTATATGATCCGGTAAAAATTGCAGCCCATGTCAAGGAATATATAGAAGAAGCAGAAAGCCTTTTCCAAAATAAAACCAGCAGTAAAAACAGAATGGCTATTCTGCTTCTTGCAGCCATGAATTTATCTAAGGATTATCATGAACTGCATTTGAAGTATTCAGACCTTCAAAAAGACATTGAAAGCAGAGTATCATCCTTATTGGAGAAAATAGACAAGACAATGAAATAAAATTTCATTGGTCTAAAATTATAACAACCCCCTGCGATGTGCGTGATTGTATGTCAGACTTTGTCCTAACGCATAAAAACCTAGGGGGATCACGCTGATACTGGTGCGCAGGTTCCCTTTTAAGGGAAAAGCCTAAAGGTATTATTGATTCCCCGTCTTTTGGACCCTTGGTTCAAAGCCTTAAGAAACAACACGGCAGTTGCGGGGGAATTGTTATGATCTTAAAGACGCTTTGCCGTACCTCCTTCTTATCCTAACGTATTATTCCATTTCTTTTTTAGCAAGATAAAACACGGGTACATATTTTTTTTGTAACCCTCTTATTCCAGGAGAGAAATTGTATGAGTTTTACAATGATGCTTGCATTCATGATGGTGCTGCTGGCTGTCGGTGCCGTCATTTTATATGTGATAAAAGGAAAAATTGATCAGCAGAGACGTGATTTTTTAGAAGAGCAACGCGTTGGCATGGACGAGGCGGTTAAAAAAGCTGAAACTCTCCTTAGGGAAGCTAAATTGGAGGCTCGCTCTCGTCTGCTGGAAATGAAAAGCATCTTTGATGCTGAGACTGAAGAGACACGGGCTGAGTTGAAAAAAGAGGAGCGAAGGCTTTCTAAGAAAAGTGAAAAACTTGACAAGCTTGAAGATCAATGTGCCAAAAGAGAAAAATCCATAGAAAAAAATGAACGGGACATTGCGGAAAAACTTGAATCTGTAATCCAAAAAGAAAAATCCTATACGCAACTTCTTGAAGAGACAAAAAAAGAGCTTGAAAAGGTCTCCGGGATGACCCTTGAGCAGGCCAAAGAGCTGCTGCTTAAAACCATGGAGGATGAAGCCAGGCACGAAGGTGCCAAAATGGTTAAAAAGATCACTACCGAAGTCAGGGAGAAAGCAGATAAAGAGGCTAAAAAGATTCTATCGACTGCGATTCAACGCTATGCGGGCGACTATGTTGCTGAACGCACCGTTTCTGTTGTTAATCTGCCCGGAGATGAAATGAAGGGTCGAATTATCGGCAGGGAAGGTCGCAATATCCGTGCTTTGGAAGCCGCAACCGGTATTGATCTGATTATTGACGATACTCCGGAAGCTGTCATTTTGTCAGGATTCAACCCCGTCAGGCGGGAGGTGGCGAGGATTTCCCTTGAAAAATTGATTTCAGATGGAAGAATTCATCCCGCTCGTATCGAGGATGTTGTGGCGCGTGCAACGGAGGAGGTTGATCTTGCAATTAAAGAAGCCGGCGAGCAGGCTGCGTTTGACTTGGGTGTGCACGGGATTGATCCGGAACTTATCAAAGTGCTTGGCAAGCTCAAATTCAGAACCTCCTATGCCCAGAATGTTTTGCAGCATTCTATTGAAGTGGCGTTTTTGGCCGGTATTATAGCTGCTGAACTTGGTCTGGACATAAAGCTTGCCCAGCGCATGGGGCTGCTTCACGATATTGGCAAGGCCGTGGATCATGAAGTAGATGGCGCACATGCCATTATTGGCGCCAAGCTTGCTAAAAAATATGGTGAAAGCGAAAGCGTTGTTAATGCCATTGCTGCCCACCATGAAGACCAAATGCCTGAGAGTGTATATGATTTCATTGTACAATCCGCTGATGCGCTTTCCGGAGCCAGGCCCGGTGCCAGAAAAGAGAGTCTTGAAAACTACGTAAAACGGTTGGAAGATCTTGAAAATATCGCTAATAGTTTTGACGGCGTGGTAAATACCTATGCCATTCAGGCCGGACGTGAGATTCGGGTCATTACTGAAAGTGAAAAAATTACTGATGAGAGTGCAATGCTGCTTTCAAAAGATATTGCCCGCCAAATTGAAGAGAATCTGACATTTCCGGGCCAGGTCAAAGTTGTTGTTATTCGGGAAACCAGAGCGGTTGAATATACCAGGAAATGATAAGGAAGAAAGAGCATGAGTGTTTTATCGATTTTAAAAGAACGTGGATTTATTGAGGCAACAACCCATGCCCAGGAGCTTGAAGACTATTTAGAAAATAACAGGGCTACCTGTTATATCGGTTTTGACCCAACCGCTTCAAGTCTGCACGTTGGAAGTCTTGTGTGTATTATGGCACTGGCCCACATGCAACGCGAGGGGCATCGCCCCATTGGACTTGTCGGCGGCGGGACAGGGCTTATTGGGGATCCATCCGGTAAAACAGAGCTGCGCAAAGTGCTTACCCAGGATCAGATTGATGAAAACAAAGCCGGCATCCGCGAACAATTGTCCAGGTTTATTGATTTTTCCGAAAATAAGGCATTGATGCTTGATAATGCGGCATGGCTAACCAATTTGGGATACATTTCGTTTTTAAGAGATATTGGTCGGCATTTTTCCATAAATAAGATGATCAAAGCAGAAAGCGTTAAATCCAGAATGGAATCAGACGATGGTCTGACTTTCATTGAATTTAACTATATGTTGCTCCAGGCTTACGATTTCATGGAACTTGCCAAAACCCATGACTGTCTGCTTCAGATGGGCGGAAGTGATCAATGGGGTAACATTGTGGCAGGGATTGATCTTGTCCGTCGTACGCTTGGTAAACAAGCTTTTGGGATCACTTTTCCATTGATAACCACAGCGTCCGGTATAAAAATGGGGAAAACCCATAAGGGGGCTGTCTGGCTTGATCCTGAACGATTTTCTCCTTATGAATATTATCAATTCTGGGTAAATACTGATGATATGGATGTGGCAAGATTTCTGGCACTATTTACTTTTCTGCCTATGGAAGAGATCGAAGTTGTAAGAAAATTGGAAGGGGTGGATTTGAATAAAGCCAAAACTATTCTTGCATATGAGGCAACTAAAATTGCCCATGGAGAAGATGAGGCCCGGAAATCCCTTAAAGCGGCAGCGTCTATGTTTGGATCCATTGAGGTGCCTTCTGATCTTCTGTCTTCTGCAAGTATCCCCCGGGGGATGCTTTCCTTTGGGGCTGATGAGTCATTGCCTACCAGTACCTTTAATAAGGGGGATGCGGTGGACAAGATGTTTGTGGTTGACCTGTTTTGCGACGCAGGTCTGTGCAAATCCAAATCCGATGCCCGTCGTCTCATCAAACAGGGTGGGGCGTATATTAATGGTGAAAGACTCGGTTCCTTTGATCAGATTGTTACAGAAGCGGACGTAAAAGACGATGAAATTCTGCTTCGAGCAGGAAAGAAAAAGTATCACAAAATTATTTTAAAATAATTAAAAAAAAGGTTTGACAAAACCTGAACACGGATGTATATTGTCCAGGTTTTGTTGAACAGGAAACACCAGACAGAATTTTGATCTTTGAAAATTGGTCAGTGAAAAAGAAAAGAGCGGGTCAATGACAATGCGCTCAAAGTGTAACAGCTTTAAGTGCAGACCTTAAAAAGTTTTAGTAAAGGATTATAACTGGAGAGTTTGATCCTGGCTCAGAATGAACGCTGGCGGCGTGCTTAACACATGCAAGTCGAACGAGAAAGGGATTGC